>Ga0194132_10000907_pt1 | contig 60687 bp, 39 predicted proteins | sample TA2KigOf80mmetaG_FD_148612 | JGI IMG/M metagenome (GOLD analysis project Ga0194132, IMG submission 148612) | Freshwater microbial communities from Lake Tanganyika, Tanzania - TA2015054 Kigoma Offshore 80m | ecosystem: Environmental > Aquatic > Freshwater > Lake | place: Tanzania: Lake... | reverse complement strand
GTCCTGACGCCGCGCTTACGCGCCTCGGTAAACACGGGGACGAGTTCGTCCTGCGCGACCGCGGGCATCACCAGATAACCGCCAAGGTAGAGGACTTTCGCCTCGCCCAAGAGGTTCATGGGAATATCAGACGCGCGAAAGTCACGGTTAGCGCCAAACGTGTGAATGAAACGGCGATCCTGGCCCTTAACGTTGACAATCAGCGTTTGGCTCGTGTCGAGTCCGGCGCTGGTTTTCAGATTCGAGACGTCGACGCCGCTTTCACGCAGAATGTCGGAGACGACTCGGCCAAAGACATCGTTGCCGACGCGACCGACGATGGAGACGCGCGTCTGCATCTTGGCGAGATCGACCGCGGCGTTAGCGGCGCAGCCACCGACGGTGAGCAACATGCCGTCCGCCATGACGAGTTCGCCGGCGGCTGGCAGATGCGAAATTGGCGTGCACACATGATCCGCCACGATGATGCCGGCGCACAGGACGTCGATCATCTTGATTCTCCGATGGGAAGGTCCCGGGTGCGCATACTCCCGATCCCCGGGGTTCGGAAGTACCCTCACCCCGGGGCTTCACCAGTGAGCGTTCTCCCGAACCCAGAAATTCGGGAGCACCTTCATCCCGGTGCTTCGGCCGCGAGTTCATGGGGGGCGAGGAGGGTGCACGGATACACATCGATGTTGCGTGCGAGCCAGAAGGCAACCACGCCGGCAAAGATGACCCATGCCATCCAGGTCGGAACAATGATCGGCTCGACCTGTTTGTCGGTCCACATCTCATAAGCGAAACGCGCGATCCAGAACCCGGCGACCGGCAACGCGACCACGACGAGAGGATTAAAGGCAAACGCCTGAGCAAAGTTACCGTGCGTAAGCGCCGCCAGGCTGCGCGTGACACCGCACCCGGGGCAGTACAATCCAGTCGCCCAGAACAACGGACACGGCGGGTAGAACCGCGCCGTCTCCGGCGAATGCAGGTAAAGCAGCGTCGCGCCGACCGGCAAGACAACCGCGGCGATCCCGACGATAATCAAACGCATGCGAAATCGCGCTCGCGATTCGGCGACGGCTTCGGAAACAGGTTCGTCGGTTGCCATGATTCTGTGGGGCACGTTTTCAACGTGCCCTTTTGCGACAATGGCACGTTAGAAACGTGCCCCACGGACAAATGACTCTCGTTACATTTTCGCGATCGGCTTGGTCACCATCAAGAGAAATGTCGGATTGAGCGCCTCGAAGCGCAACGTTTCCAGTTGCTCAGTGCCGCGGGCGATGTTGACGAGCATGCCGTGCACGGGCGGAGCAATTTGCTTGAGGGCGGCATAGACCGAGCCGAGACCTTCGAGCGATGCGACGTTCACCACCAGCCGGCCGCCGGGCCGCAGGGCGTTGAACGCCGATTCCAGTAAGCGCGTTGCCTCGTGGCGGATGCCGCCGACGAAGATCGCGTCCGGCGCGGGCAGCCCGGCAAAGACGCCCGGCGCCGTGCCGTGGATCGCAGTGATGTTCTTGACGCCGAAAGTCTGGGCGTTGGCGACAATAAGATGGTAGTCGGCGACATCTTGCTCGATGGCGTAGACCATGCCGCCGCTGGCGAGTTGGGCCGCCTCGATGGCGACCGAGCCTGACCCGGCCCCGATGTCCCACACGACGCTGCCCGGTTGCACATCGAGTTGGGCCAAGACGATCGCCCGCACCTCGGCTTGCGTGATTAAGCCGCTCTTGGGCCGGCTTTGAATGAAGACGTCGTCGGGATTGCCGAAACGCCGGAACTGCGTCGGCGTGCGTTGAAGGTCGGGCCGGCCGGGCTTGCGTTTCAGGATCATGACGTTGAGCGCGTCGAACTCCATGTCTTGAATCTCGGCCAGCTCCCCCTGCGTGACGCGTTCATCCGGGGCGCCGAGGTTCTCGCACACGAAGGCGCGAAAATAATCGATGCCGCGAGCCAAAAGCTGCTTGGCGATGGTCGGTGGATCTTCTTCGTCACTGGTGAAGATGCCGACGGTGTCGACAGTGCGAATCCGGTCCAGCACGCTCTCAAGGGAATGCGTGGCGAGGTTGGTGAGGTAGGCTTCTTCCCACGATTCCTTGATGCGCGCGAAGGCGAGCTGCATGCTAGAGACGTGGGGCCAAACCTCAAAGCGGTCTTCGCCGAGCTTGTCGCAGAGGTAGCGAGCGACGCCGTAGAAGAGGGGATCGCCGCCGGCGACGACGACCATGCGTTTCTTGCCCAGGTTGGTTTCGAGCGTCTGTACGACCTCGTGAAGATTGGCGCCGATGGGTAGGCGCTGAGCCGGTAGTTCGCTGACGACTGCCAGTGTCGATTCGGAACCGAGGATCAACTCGGCGGATTGCAAGAGTTCGCGCGGCTTCCCCGTCAGGCCATTCAAGCCGTCGCTGCCGACGCCGATGATGTGGATTTTGGGTTCCAACATGTTCGTTTGCGTTTAGCGCCCGCATGGCGCCATGTGGGCGCTAAACGGATGCGGGTGTTATCGCGCCGCCGCGACGACTTTCTTCGCCGCGTCGGTCAGGTCCGTCGCGGTTGTCAGATTCAATCCGCTTTCCTGCAAGATGCGCCGGCCGTCGGCAACATTCGTTCCCTCCAGGCGCACCACAAAAGGCACGGTCGGCTTGACTTCCTTGAATGCGGCAACGACGGCGTTGGCGATGGTGTCGCATTTCATGATGCCGCCGAAGATGTTGATCAGCACCGCTTTGACGCGGGTATCGCTCAGTAAAATGCGCAGCGCTTCGGTGACTTGTTCCTTGTTGGCCCCGCCGCCGACGTCAAGGAAGTTAGCCGGTTCGCCGCCGTGGTATTTGATGATGTCCATCGTGCTCATGGCCAGGCCCGCGCCGTTGACCAGGCAGCCGATGTTCCCCGTTAGGCTGATGAAGCTCAGCCCCGCGCGGGACGCTCGAAGCTCGGCCGGGTTCTCTTCGGCTTCGTCGAGCAATGCTTCGATGTCGGGGTGACGAAACAGAGCGTTGTCGTCAAAGGTGATCTTGGCGTCGAGGACGATGACCTCTCCTTTGGGGGAGACGACGAGCGGGTTGATCTCGGCGAGCGTGCAGTCCTTATCGAGAAACACCTTGGCCAAGGCCAGCATGATCTTTTCAGCCTGAGCTACCTGCTCGCCGGTGAACTCGAGATCATAGGCCAGACGGCGCGCCTGGAATGGCTGCATGCCATGCTCGGGGCTAATCGCCACCTTGAGAATCTTCTCGGGGCTGCGCGCGGCGACTTCTTCGATCTCCACGCCTCCCTCGGCACAGGCCATCATGATCGGCATGCCGATGGCGCGATCGAGGACGACGCCGACGTAGATCTCGCGGGCGATGTCGGCCGCCTCCTGGACGAGCACCTTGGAAACCTTCTGTCCATCCTCACCGGTCTGCTTGGTGACGAGCGGATACTTGAACATGACGTCAGCGACTTTAGCGCAGTCGTCGCGGGTCTTGATGAACTTGACGCCGCCGAAGTCGGCGCCGCTGTTCTTGAAGCGGCCTTTGCCGCGCCCGCCGGCGTGGACCTGGGCTTTGAGAACGACCGGGCCGCCCATGCGATCGAACGCGGCCAGGACTTCGCCGGTGTTGCAGGCGACGACACCGCGCGGCACCGACGCGCCGGCGGCGGCGAGAAGCTCCTTGGCTTGATATTCGTGGATCTTCATGCGGGATGCCTCGAAGAAATTGCCATAGAAAAAAAATGCCGCAGCACAATCGCGCTGCGGCATGAAATGGGATCAACCGAGCTCGTGGGCTACTTCCAGTACTCTTCGACCTTCTTGTCCTTGACGAAATCGTAGGTGTTCGACGTCGCGTCCTGATCCTGGTCGAGGACAACCGTGGTCTTCATGCCACCGACTTCGATGGTCAAAGTGCCGTTGAGCTTCATCGAGAGTTTCGATGATTCGAAGCGGCCCTTCTCGCGATCGAAAGTGGCTTCGCCCTTGCCGTCGGTGGCAGTGAGCTTGGCTTCATGGATAACGAAGGGCAGGCCAGCTTTTTCGGCGGGGGCCTCATAGGTCAGCTTTGTCTCGATGCCGATCTTGTCTTTTTTGTCCTTGAGTTCGACATATTTGAAGTCGAATTTGGTCTTGTACTTGCCGATCGGTCCGAGATCGAGGTCGCTTTCACGGTTCCATGTCTTGCCGGTGGCCAACTCGGCGACATCCTTGGGGAACGCAAACCAAGTCGGCTCGGCCATCTTTTCCAGGGCCTTCTTGCTCAGGATGTGCTTGAGCAGGTTCTGCATCTGCGGATTGATTTCGCTGAGGCCCTTGATGAAGGCTGCGTCGCCATCGACCCCTTCTACTTTCTGCAGATCGGAACTGATCGTGAAGGTAAGCTCCTGCTTTGTGAGAGCTTCGAAGAAGTCGGTCATCGGGTTCTTGGCCTTGGTTGGGCTGGTGGAGTCATAGACGATCTTGTTGCCGCCGATGTTGATCTCCATCTTGACGCCGATGATCTTTTGCTTGACGACGTAGTTCCCCTTGGCGTCCTTGTCCTGGGCCGACCATTCGATGAGGAAGGTTTGTTCCTGCGTCTGGATGACGGTCTGGTTTTGGACCTTCATCTCCTGCTTGGTGCGCGTGTATTGTTTCTGGATGAACTTGTTTCCCTTGTCGAAGGCGCTGAAGGCTGCCGCCGCGCCGGCTTTCGGCGGATCGACTTTCTTCTCGTCCTTGGGATCGGGCTTCTTGATGTCCTTCGGATCGACCTTTTTCTCGTCCTTGGGATCGACTTTCTTCACATCCTTGGGATCGACCTTTTTCTCGTCTTTCGGATCGACCTTCTTCGTGTCAACCTTTTTATCATCTTTCGGATCGACCTTCTTATCGTTAGCGAAGGCATTAAACTGGGTCGTGCCGATCAAGCACGCCAAGCCGAGCAGGAAAAGGCCGATGCCGAACAGACGCCATACGTTCATGTTGTTCCTCCCGGTGGAAACCGGAACCTTCAAAGAGCCAATTGAAATCAAAATCCCGAAAACGGACGGACCGTTTTTTTACGCGTGGGTCACGGAAAAACAAGGCAAGGACAGCCTGTTTTTGCCTGCACGAGTCGAAACCGTGAGGCAGCTATTGTAGAAAAACGCTACGGAAAAGGGCTACATTATTTTCAAATTCTTCGCTCGGAGCGGTTGACATTTGTCACGTAATCACCCGCCTCTACGAGGCGGGGCTAAACGAAGTACGTCGCCACACAACCATTGGTTCGACCCAGGGAGTTTGATCCATGAATTTGTTGACAACGTTTCGCGGCTCAATGATGGAGGGTTTTCTGCCCGGCGGCTGGAACCTCGAGAAGATCGACCGCCTGGCTGATTTTTCCGGTGACGCCATGGTCAAACGCTGTTCGTGGTGGCATCCGAAGTTCGAACCGGTGGCCTGCGGCTCTTTGGCGGATTTCGATACCTACATGGGCCATGAAATCGCGCGAGAAATCCAGCTGACCAAGCAAGCCGGTCGGCCCTTGGCGATCATTCTGCCGGTCGGCCCGATGGGCATGTATCGCTGGGCGGTGTATTTTCTCAAGGAATGGGGCGTCAGCTGTGAGCACGTGCACGGGTTCAACATGGACGAATGGGCCGACAAGGACGGCAACACGCTGCCAGCCGACAACTCCGGCGCATTCCAGTACGCGATGGAGCAAGCGTTTTACGGTCCTCTTGGCTCGGCAACGGTGCCGAAGTCGCAGCGGCATTTCGCGCTCAAGAACGAGTTGCCGACCTACGCCACCCAGATCGCCGACTTGAAGAAGAAGGGAGCCAAGCTCGACACGGTATTCGGTATCGGGCGGGTCTGCCACATCGCTTTCTGGGAGCCACACTTCGCTGCCGAGTTCAAAACTGAAGCCGAATGGAAAGCACAAACGCATCGGCTCGGCGCCCGCCTGCATCCGTTGACCATAGAGCAGAACGCACTGACGAGCTTCAGGAGCCGAACGACTCTCGTGCCGGCATTCGCCAACACGATCGGCCCCGCGCTCTTCTTGGCAGCGGATCACATCATCGGCGGCGCGGACGGCTCCTTTGGCCGCGGCATGCAATGGCAAGGCTTGTCGCTAAGGATGACATTGCAGCATGAGCCGACGACGTGGATACCGAGCACATACATGCCGACGTTGGCGGGGCGGTTGTTTTTCTTGAAGGAGTTGGCGGAACCGTTGGTGGCCGAGTGTAATTGAGTGTTTACGATTAGCGCTCGCGTCGCGCCATGCGAGCGCTAAACGTGAACGTGTCATTCTGGCAGCGGCTGGTCCTTGGTCTCAGGCAGGAACGGCAGGACGAAGAACCCGACCAGGAACACCAGGCACATCGTCACGCCGGCATTGCGCAAGCTCTGCACGTGGTCGCCCGAAATCCCCTGGAAGAAGCTCTCGAGCGCCGTTTTCACGAGCGGCCCCAGCGCCGCCGCGAAGCGGCCGACGTTGTAGCAGAAGCTCGTACCGGTCGAACGCAGTCGAGTCGGGAACAGTTCCGGAAAGTAAATGGCATACCCGCCGAATAACGACAATTGACAAAATCCCATGATGGGAACGAGCACAAAAATCTGCCAGAAGTCGTGCAAAAGCCAAAAGACGGCCGCCGTGCTCAAGAAGGCCGCCGTCAACGCGATCACGAAGGACGGCTTTCGACCGATGTGCTGCGCTAGCACGCTGAACCCGTAGATGCCGAAGAACGCGCCAAGATTGATCATGAGCGAAGTGTAGCTCGACCAGCGCGACAGTCGGCCGCTGATGGCCGGTTCCGCGGACGCCTGGAGCTTCTTCATGGCTTCCGGGAAACTGCGATTGTCGTCTTCATATTCAGCGCGAATCTTTGTCCATTGCTGAACGAGCTCGCCGTCGTTTTTCGCTTTCGCCTCGACAATTTTTTCGTCGTAAACGGCCGCGGCAACTTCCTTGCGCTGCACGTACCGGATGAGGTCGGGCGTGAAGAATCCGACCGACCACAATCCGATGATGCCGGAGCAACCAAGGATCAACCCAAATATGGCATGCTTGCGCCAGCGCGGGTCGGCGAACAATTCCGTATAGGAGCCAAGCTCCTGCTGTGGCGGCGGCGGCGCCGGCGATGGATCGGTCGGCGGTGGACTGGGATAGGGAGGCTCCCCTGACGCGATCCCGGTCGGCGAATCGCTCGGTTGCACCGGCGTTGTCGCGTCCGCCGGCGGCGGTTCGTCGGCCTTCTGACCCGAAGCTTTCTGCCACGCCTCCGGCTCCTCGAGACCCCAGCGAATCACGACGGCCAGGAGCGCCGGCAGTGCCCCGATCAGGAACATGACGCGCCACGGACTCGTCACCAGCCCCTCTTCCTCGGCAATGCCCAGGCCGAGATTAATGAACGCCGCTGTGATGTTCCCTACTGCCGACAAAGCTTGAAGTAGTCCAATCGCACCGGTGCGTGCCGAAGACGGCATCACCTCGGCGACGAGTGCGACACCCACGGCGAACTCGCCTCCCACGCCGAGTCCCGTCAGGAATCGATAAAACGCGAAATCCCATAGACCGATCGATAACGCACTTAATCCCGTGCACAACGAATATAACACGATGGTGATCAGCATCGTTTTGGCCCGCCCGATGCGATCGCCCAGCATACCGAAAAAGAGCCCGCCGCATGCCCATCCCGCGATAAACAACGAGGTCGAAATGTCGCCCGCCTGGCTGCGCCGAGCTGCCGTCACCTTCGCTTCCTCGCCGCTTTCGGCCACAACGAGGTCTTTCATCGCTGCCGGTCTCGCCAGTACGAACAACTGCTGGTCCATCGTGTCAAACAGCCAGCCAAGCGCCGCCACGACGAGAACGAACCAGTGATAGCGCGTCAACTGCGTCCACCACGGGGCCGATTCAGTTACAGGCGATGACGCCGAATTTGGATTTGCCGGTTCGTCAACATGATGCATGATGCGTACTCCGACGGCAGGGGAAAGAGTTGAAGATAGACCATTTCAAACGCAAAGGAAAGGAAAAAGTTAGCCCGGTGCCCATGTCGTTCCAGCGCAAGCGTGGCGTCATGCGAACGCTAAACGAAGGCGGGAGGGGGTGATACAATGAAGAGGCGATCGCCGAGGTGGTGTAACTGGCAGCCACGCGGGACTTAGGATCCCGTGCCGCAAGGCGTAAGGGTTCGACTCCCTTCCTCGGCACTGAGCAAAAAATCAGAGCCTGAAGCGTTAGCGAAGTGCTTTTCCTTCGCTAACGCTTCAGGCTCTGATCGGTTTTCACTGCCGTAATCGAGCTCGGACTCATCTCTCCGGGCGGGCCGGAACCGCGGGGACCGGCTGCGGCGGAACGACGTCGATGTCACGCTGCGGCGGGACCGGAACAGGCGCCGGCGCCGGCAGCGGCTGAATCTTCACCGGCGGTACCGGACGAATCCCAGGACGCGGATTGATCGGGTTCGGAACCGGCACAGGAACCGGACCCGGCTCGATCACGCCAGGCTGGATGATCCCGCCCTTGGCGTTTGGATCAGCGACCAGCCGTTGCACGCGATATTTGCCCTGGTTTTCGTCGAGCCATTTTTGCATGGCCGTGAAGATGTCGGCTTGCGTGCGGACGTTGATCGGGTTGTAGCCGTCCTTCGGGCTGACGCCCAGTTGGTTGAACAACTCGAACGGGCTGGGAATAGCGTTGCCGAACACCGCGCCTTGCTTCCAGTCGCCTTCGGCAAGGGCCTTGAGGATCAGCTTGCTTTCCTCGGCGTCGACCGCCTCAAGTTTCATGGGACGACCGGTCGGATTGTCTGGCATGCGATACTTGGTGATGAGCACGGCGGCCGCGGTGTAGCGGTCCTGGCGATCGTCCGAACGCAGTGCCTTGACCGGGTCGGTCAGAACGCGGGCGATTTGCTTGGCCGTCTTCACCTGGCCTTCAAAGCCGGGGTTGTTCTGGCTGGCCACGAAGCCCTGGTAGTTCGGCGACAGGTAGAAGTTCTCCTTGTGATGCTTGTTGACCGTGAACATCCCGTCTTGGCCGACGGCGAGTTGAATCTGCGGCATGTAGCCGGGGAACACGCGACGGCCCGGCAGCGGCTGAATCGCCGGTTGGCCTGGCGCCGGGGCCGGCAATATTTGAATACCGCCACCCGGAGGAACGTTCGGGCCTCCGTTTTGCACGACAAAACCGATGCGCACTTGCTTGGTCTCCGGCTTCAGGCCGAAGATCGCGTCGCTGACCTGGACTACCGCCACGCGATAGGTGACCTTCGGGCCGTTGGCGACTTGCGTCGCTTCGACGTCCATCGGCTCAATGGCGATGACACGGCCAACGAAGATGGCGTCGGCTTGTGCCATGCGACTCCCGCCGCCCAGGCGAGGTCCGCCGGGCATGATTGCAATGTCCGCACGAGCGTTGACTGCGGGCAGAATCTGCACTTGAACCGGAGGCGCGCCTTGTACTTGAACCTGAATCTTCTGGACTTGGGGTTGCGCTGGTGCGGGCAGATCTTGAACCTGTGCCACTGCGACATTGGCGAGCACCAGCGTGCCGCACGCCAACGAGAGAGAAACGAACCACTTTCGCATGAACAAACTCCTTAAACTTGGAAACAACTCATTATTTTGTAAGACGGATTCGAGGGGTCCATCGATTGCAAGGTACTCGATATTGTATGAAAAAGTCCCTCCCGCATCATTACGAAAAATAATTTTAGGACGGCTTCATGATGGCGTCGGACCTCCCGCAAGTCAAACTCAAAATTGTTCGCCGATCTTCCCATCCGTGGATTTTTCAGAAGATGGTCGAGAAGCCCGCCGACCGTATTCCCCCAGGCACGATTGTTGATATCGTTGATAAAGATGGTCAATGGTCAGGTCGAGGATTCTTTAACTGGCATTCACGTATAGCTTTACGCCTACTCACTGCCAAAAAAGATGAGCTGTTAGACGCCGACTTCTTCGCTAATCGGATCAAGCGTGCTGTCGATCTGCGGCAAGACGCTCTGAAATTGGATGACGTGACGAGCGCATATCGACTGGTCCATTCCGAGGGAGATGGGCTAAGTGGGTTGGTCGTCGATCGATTTGGCTCGACGATTGTAATCGAGTTTTTTTCGGCTGGAATGTTCCGCGTGCGCCAGATTGTGCAAGATACGTTGTCCGGACTCTTTCCCGGCAGTTCGTTCTACTGGTTTGCCGAGGAGCACGTGCAGAAGCAAGAGTCGTTCGACTGCCGGCCGCCGGAAGCGCCGCCGCCAGGGGTGATCACGGAGCATGGCGTGCGTTTTCGGGTCGCGCCGGGGAGCAAACACAAGACTGGCTTCTTCGTTGACCAGCGCGACAATCGCAAGTTTTTCGCCGGCTTCTGTGCCGGCAAGCGCGTGCTTGATCTGTGCTGCAACACCGGTGGGTTCGCCGTCTACGCCAAGTCGCTTGGTCAAGCCGACGAGGTGGTCGGCGTCGATGTCGACGAGGAAGTCATCACGCTAGCCAAGCAAAATGCCAATCTCAACCAGGCCAAGATCCGCTTTGTGCAGGGCGATCTGTTCACCTGGTTGCGCGACACATTGCCTTCAGGCCAACGATTCGACGTGGTCGTGCTCGATCCGGCTAAGCAGACGCGCGATCGAGAGGAGATCGACTATGCGCTCAAGCGTTATTTCGACATGAACAAGCTGGCGCTGCAAGCGGTGGCGCCAGGCGGGATCTTTTTGACTTGCTCCTGCACGGGACTAATATCGGAAGAGATGTTTCTGGAGACATTGCGCCGCTCCGCCTGGCAAGTGGGCCGCACACTGCAAATCCTGCGCGTCGCCGGCGCGGGGGCGGATCATCCGTTTCTGGTCCACGTGCCGGAGGGGCGTTACCTGAAGGCCGTTTTTTGCCGGGTGGAATAAATTCTCCACGATAGACACAGCGCGACTGAGCCGCAACGATTTCAAATTCCATCACGAGAGCATGAAGGTGCGAAGGCACGAAGAGGTTAGGAAGGAAACTTGAACTTGTTAAGATTCAACTTCTCTCTTTTTTCGTGTTTTCGTGATGGAATTTTGAATCGAATCCCTCGCGGAATTTAGTCGGACTCCGCGCAGAAATTGGTTGTTAGTGACACGAAGGAAACGAAAGGGGGCGATTTGATGATGCGGCCATTCTTGACCATCGCGATTCTTGGAATCATCGGTTCGCTGGCCCATGCCGACAATTGGCCGGCGTGGCGTGGGCCGCGCGGCGACGGCAGTTCGTCGGAGCGCAATCTGCCGCTCACCTGGAGCGCGACGGATGGCGTGCGCTGGAAGGCGCCGCTGCCCGAACCCGGCAACTCCACGCCGATCATCTGGGGAGATCGCATTTTCCTTACGCAAGCGCTCGACGGCGGCAAACGGCGGGCACTCCTCGCTTTTGACCGAATCACCGGCAAGGAACTCTGGCGCCACGTCGTGCCATGCAGCGTGCAAGAAACGACGCACAAGCAAAACCCGCCCTGCTCCGGTTCCCCCGTGACCGACGGCAAAGCTGTCTACGCCCAGTTTGCGTCGGCCGGCATCGTCGCTTGCGATTTCGACGGCAAGCTGCTCTGGCAACGCGATCTTGGACCCATCGTGTCGCGCTGGGGCAATGGCTCCAGCCCCATCCTCTACAACGATTTGGTCATCGCTTTCCACGGACCCGGCGAGCCCGACACGTTTCTCATCGCTCTTGAAAAGCAGACCGGCAAGACGATGTGGAAGACGAAGGAAACAGCGATCAACAGCCCCGTCTTCGGCTCCTGGAGCACACCCATTATCGTCAAGGTGGGTTCGCATGACGAACTGGTCATGCCGTTGCCTGGCGAGAAGGTCGGCGGCGAAGGCCTGTTCAAGGGATACGATCCGAACACCGGAAAAGAACTCTGGAGTTGCAGGGGACTCGGAAACGAAATCTACGCCATGCCCACGGTCAACGCCACGCGCGATCTGATTGTCGGTATCTCAGGCCACAACGGCCCGCTCGTCGCCGTCAAGCCTGGTGGTAAAGGCGACGTCACCGCGACGCACCGCGTCTGGCGCGCTGCAGGCAAAAATCCACAGCGTGTCGGCAGCGCCGTCTTCCATGACGGACGACTCTACCTCGCCGATGCGCCGGGAACGCTTGAGTGCATCGATCCGAAAACAGGTGAGCCCCTCTGGAAGGAACGCCTCGACGGAAACCTGTGGGGCTCAATCCTCGTCGCCGACGGCAAATTGTACGTCAGCAATCTCGAAGGGGAGACGTTCGTGCTCGCCGCGGGTCCGAAGTTCAAGCTGCTGGCCCGCAACAAGATCGCCGAGCCGACCTACGCCACCCTTGCCGTTTCGGACGGCGAGATTTTTGTGCGGACGTATCAGCATCTGTACTGCATCGGCAAAGCGAAGTGAACTGGAATTTTCAGAGCCCGAAACGTGAGCGAGGGTTTTCGCGGTCTCCCTCGCTTACGCTTCGGGCTCTGACAAATCTGCATTACGCCTTCTCCACAGGCGCCGGCGTGCTGGCGCGGTCCGATTCCTGGCACGGATCGTACTGCTCACACCCGCAGGTTTCTTCTTGCTCTTTGAGAAACTCTTGTTCTTGTGCAGCGTCCATGACCGGCTGACTGAGGAAGTACCACGCGCCGACTGCCGCGGCCCCGACAATTATCAGCAGCACAAACAAGGCGAACGCAATGTAAATCGCCACTTCCACGGCAACGCCTCCGTTAGCCCTTGGCACGTCGAACATCGAACGGCTCCGGGCTGGCGGGCGCCAGCGGGCCGGACGTCTTGCAACTCGGGCATGTGCAGTTCTCGCCCTGCTTGCCCGACGCGCAGAATAGGGTGCCGCAAATACAGTTGACGACCAGCGGGTTTTCGCAATAGGGGCACGGTGGCATGCCTTCAAGCATCGCGGACGTCACCGACGGAACCGATTCGCTCGTGTCCCGGCCTCCTTTTTCCTCCTTCCCCTCGAGGACATGTGCCCCGAGGGGGACGTAAGTTTCGCCATGCGGCCGCCGCGCGAAACGCATGATATACGCTCGGCCGTCCTTGGAGCAACGTCCACGCAAGAAGACTTGCCGAGGCCGACCGTCGTCATAGCCGGACTCCATCGGGGCGACTTCGAGCACATCTTCGGGCAAGGCAGGCAGCACCTGAGTGTTGGCGTCATCGCCGCGTTCGAGTGCCTGGCTGGTCGTTTGCACCGACGCCGACAGCCAAACGAAGACTTTGCGCCACGCCTGCGGCGACATGTCCTTCATTCGCAGGACGATGTCGGTCAACTCGCGAAGCGTGTCGGTGTCGGCGTCCGGGCCGCAGGCGATCGCATACAGGTTGGCGATCGCCGAACGCGACGCCTTGAACTCCTCGGCAACGGCTTCCCATTCATCGGTCGGCTCGCCGTCGGTGAAAAGGATCACCAGGGCCTTGTAATCGCCTTTCGTATTCGGCGTGGTCTTGATGACTTCGCGGTCGATGCACTGTTTTACAAGCCTCAGCGCGCTGCCCATCGCCGTTCCCGTGCCGACCAAGAGCTGCGGCGGCTGGAAGTTCATGACTTCCGTCAGAGGCACGGCCTGCTTGGCGGTGCGCGAGAAAGTGATGACGCTCAGGTAGGCGCTTTCAACAGCCATCGGATCGGCACGAAGGGCCGCCAGCATGGTTTCAACGCCCTTGCTCAGCTCGTCGATCGCGTCGCCGGCCATCGATTCGGAGCAATCAAGCAACAAATAGATCGGTAAACGCCTGGTATATGCGGACATGGGAACATCTCTCCAAACTTCAAGAACTTCGTTGACTTAGAAACGCCTACTCGGGTCGAGGATTGCCTTTCTTGGATCATAGCCGTATTGGGCGATGAACCACAGAGAAAAACGTGCTACCCCGCGCCGCCGTCGATGCCGAACGCCGCGTAGCCGTATATATCGGTAACTTTGCACCAGGGGCAAGTCAGAGAAATCGGCTCGGTGATCATGGGGCAACAATGGAAGTGCCCTTTTGAGCAGGCGCCCACCAGTGGATTCTTGCAATACGGGCAGGGCAATGGATCGCCCAACTGCTCCGAACCGATCTGCGGGCCTTTCGCATCGTTGACGCCTTCCATGTCGAAATCGTCGAGCGGATGCACGCCCAGGCATTTGTACGGCGTCCCGGCGAGCGAATATCGCACCAGGAAAAAACCGCCATTGCGCAGGCATCGGGCATGCAGAAAGAAATGGCGCCCCGCTTCCGGCTGGTTGCGGGCCACGCCCTTTTTGGCGACCTCCAGGCATTCAGCCGGCAGGTCGGGCAGGTTGATGGGGCGATCGCCCCCGCGTTCGAGGGCTTGACTGGCGCTCGACACCGATGCCGTTACCCACTTGAAGAACCGCGAGAAGGATGCCTCTTTCGAGTCGTTCATCGAGATCACGACATCGGTGACGCGGCGCAGTTTGTCCAGATCGGCGTCCGGACCGCAGCCGATGCCGATGACGTTTGCTTTCTTGCCGCAGATCGTGGTGCGAATGCGATCGGCGATCGCTTCCCAGACATCGGTCGGCTCTCCGTCGGTGACGATGAAGCAGACGGGCTTGTAGTCCCCTTTTTGCTCACGCGTGGTTTTGACGATTTCACGCTCAAGGCATGATTCCAGGAGCGCCAGCGCTGCTCCGAGCGCCGTGCCCGAGCCGAGCTTGAGGCGCGGGACGTTGAACTTGAACACCTCGGTCAAGGGAACCAGTTGCCGGGCCACGCCGGAAAACGTGATCAGGCTCAGGGCGGCGGATTCGAGCGCCATCGGGTCGCTGCGGAGTTCGTTGACCATGGTCGCCAGGCCCAGTGTCAGCCCGTCGAACGATCCGCCCGCCATCGATTCCGAGCAATCCAAGAGTAAGTAGATCGGCAAACGTCGATAGTAGGTGGACATTGGCGATGCCTCATCTTTCGTCACCACGCCTCTCCCTCCGGGAGAGGAGTTGGGGGTGAGGGGAGAGCGCGCAAAACGCAAGGTAATCGACCCTCACCCCTGCCCCTCTCCCAGAAGGAAAGGGGGCACGAGGATGTTCACGAAGTCGTATTGTCAATCATCTGAACTTTGCAACCGTGAGCGATCGACTGGGCGCCGCCGAGGTTGTTGAGCAATTCGCACTCTTCCAGAGCGCCGGCGGCATGCTGGAAGGCCCAGAGACCGACGCCCTTATTGCGCTTAATGTTGCATTGCCGAAGCATCGGGTTGCCTTGCTTGGCGATGGCGACCCCCATGAGGGCGTTGTCGGTGATGTCGCAGTCTTCGATGGTGCCTGCGCCTTCGTCGACAACCAAAAGGCCGGCGTGTTTGCCGTCGCGAATTTTGCACTTGCGCAGTATTGGATTCGCCTCGCTGAGAATGGCGACGCCGGCCCAGACGTTTTCGGAAATCTGGCAACTCTCAATCGCTCCGGCGCTGCTTTGCTGCACGATCACGCCGGCGTGACGATTCTCGCTGACCTGGCAACGCCGAAGTATCGGCTTGCTCTCCCGGCTAATGTGCACGCCCGATCGGCGGTTCTGCGATATCACGCAATCTTCAAGCGTGCCCTGGGCTCTGTCGTGGCAGACGACGCCGATCTGATGGTTGCCGTGAATCTTGCATTTTCGAAGCGTCGGGTCGCTGAAGGCGCGAATCTCAACGCCCAGGCGCGCATTGCTGACGATCTGGCACTCTTCGAACAACCCGAGCGCCTGATCGGCGAAGAGAATGCCGGCTTGCTTGTTGTAGATGATTTTGCAACGGCGAAACGTCGGCTTGCTGGGCTGCTTGATTTCGACGCCGGCGCGGGCATTTTTGGAGATTTCGCAATCATCGAAGGTGCCGGCGCCTTTTTTGTGGATGCAGACGCCAGGAAACTCGCCGTCGCGAATCTTGGTGTTGCGGAACTGTGGATTGCCGCCGTCGGATATTTCGACGTTGGCGAGCGCGTTGGCGTGGATGTCGCAATCTTCAAAGGCGCCTCGGCCGCGATCGTGGACCATGACGCCGGCTTGCTTGCCGTGGTGGATGGCACAGCGACGGACGACCGGGTCGGCGCCCTGGCGGACCGCGATGCCGGCGTGTCCGTTGGCGAAGATCTCGCAGTCCTCGATCAGAGCCTGGGCGTGGTTGAAAAGGAGGATGCCGGCCGATTTCGAGTCGTGAATTTTACAACGGCGCAAGGTGGGACTGGACATCGCCCCGCTGACGCCGACGCAAGCGAGCGCGCCGCCGGAGATGTCGCAATCGTCGAGCACTAACTCGCCGCTGGCGATGCAGACGCCGAAGCGTTCCTTGCCGCTCCGGCCGGCGGCGCGAAACGTGACGCCGCGAACGACGGCGTAGGCGGCATGCATGCGGACGCAATTGCCGTCGATGCTCTCAATCTTGATCTGATCGCGTGGCCCGACGCCTATGATCTCGACGTGCTTGTCGATCAGGAGCGATTCCTGGTAGACGCCGGGCTTGACGCGAATCGTGGCGCCGTTCCCCGCTTCCTGGATGGCGCGCGTCACCGTCGTGTAGTGTTCCCCTTTGCCGACGACCAGCAACATCGGCGGAGGCGCGGGAGCGGCCTTCACCGAGGGTGGTTGCGGCGCCGGCGGAGGGGTCGGGCTCGCTTCTACCGGTTTTGGCGTCACAATCGGCGGCGGTTCGACGGCCGGTTTGGACGCGTGTGCTTCCGGACACTCCCACAGATCGGGATGAATCGTAACCGAATCGGCACTCACTCCTGCCGCCGTCGCTGGATTCACGGGTGTGGACTGCTCTGAACCGTCCCACACGTTCTGCCCGGCGCCACTGCGGGCGTCTTCGCGTTCGCGATTGACGATGTCCGCAACCAGGGCAATTCGACGAACCAGCTGTGGCGATTGCAGGTCCAGATCGCCGCGAAGCCGAGTGCCGGTCGTCATCACTTCGATCTTGATGGCGACTTCGACGGGCGCACCGGCCGGAATGTTCCGTGGCTGAACATGGACGCCTTCGATGTGCGATTGAAGCGTGCAGGGTACGGGAACCGTGACTGTGAAGCACATTTCATGCGGCTGCCCCGATTTCAGCCCGCCGAAAGTCAGCTTGCGGGGATAGACCCACGTTCCCTCTTCCCCGGCAAGTCCGACAGCGTGACCGCGCACCGCGACATCGCTGAGACTGACCTTGACGTTGTCGGCGACACGAAGAGCGCAGCCGGTGGGCCCATCGACGGCCGCGGAATCGCCGGTGATCTCGACGTTGAGCTTTCGCAGTTGAACGCCGTCGGACTCGATGGACACCACGGGCCCGGCCGGCGCCCAGATGGAAACGCCGTTACCTTCGAGCGTCAACGGTCGGCGCACGACGATCGGGCCTTGAAACTCGCGACCCAGCGTGTCGAGTTTCAGAACGCCCTCTGGCGGAGCGAGATCGATTTGTTCCTGAAGGAAACTCATGGTGTTGGGGTGGCGTTTGGCCAAAACTCCCCTCTCCCGAAGGGAGTGGGGTTGGAGGGTGAGTGGAAACCTCGCAATCGCGTGATATCCAACCCTCACCCCTGCCCCTCTCCCAGAGGGAGAGGAGTGTTGACTACGTCAAATCATTTTAATGCTAACCAGTCGGCCGTGTTCTTCCTTGGACAAGCGAATTTCGTTTCCTTCCTTGAGCAGGCATCCCTTTCCCTTGGGCACGGGATTCCCGCCCGGCGAGATCATGGAATCGAGATTGTCGTTGACGAGTAGCCAATTTCCTTGCTGGAATTCGATATGGGCATAGACCTTGTTGTCCGCGTTGGGGCCGGGGCGCACGTTACGGAAGACGTGCCACTTGTGCAACTCGCGTTTGAGGTAGCCGACGAGAACGTGTTTCTCGGGCAGGAATTGGCCGGCACGCGGCGTGTAGAAGAATTCCAGAAGCGGAATCTGCCCGCGCGGCCCCCAGCTGCAGCTCGGACATTTTGGCCTGCTTCCTTCTTTGTAGATGAACCACTTGTCTTCGCAGGCCGGATTGCCGCACTGGATTCGCAGGTCGCTCGATTTCGCCAGGGCTGCTTCCCAGTCACCGGCGGCGGGGCGATTGCGCGGCTCATGGAGCCCATCGACGAACGCCTTGATGAAGAGCGCCGACAAATAGGGACCCAGATGCTCGATCGTCGTGGTCAGACCGGTCGGCCGATTTGAAGAATCTTTGGGATGTTCGACGAACAAGGCGCGTTCGCCCATCGCAAGGCGCTCATCTTCTTCGGCGGTCTGGGCGTGAATCTTGGGCCCGCGCAACGGATGGCGCTTGAGCAAATATTCGTAAATCAATACGGCGAGTGCATGTAGATCGGTCAAGTTGGACGGCAGTTTGCGTTTGGGATCGCCGAGGGGAAGGTTGAGCGTCGCCAGGACTTCGGGAGCGATGTAGCCGGGCGTTCCGAGGACGTCGGGGTTGAAGACGCCGGGCACGACGAGCGAGTCGATGTCGATGATGACGCATTTGCCGCTCGGCGGATCGACGAGGACGTTCATGCACGAGAGGTCGGAATGGGCCAGGCCGGTGAGGTGCATTTTTTGGGTGGCACGGGCCATGAGCGTACAAAGATTGAGGTAGCCGAGCCAATCACCGCGCTCCACGGGTGGGAGCATTTTGCGTAGCTTGGGGCTGGAAAACCAGCGGCCTTGCTTGTCCTTGCCTTTCCAGTTGCCGCTGGCGAATTTGAAGTTCGACGGATACACAGGCGTCATGACGCCGAAGTCCGGCTTGACGATGATGCCGGTAGGCCAGCAGAAAAGTTCGCTGAAGTACTTGGCAAGCGGACTGTTGACCGTGGGGTTGAATCGCCCGAGGATGCTTTCGAGGCGCGCGATACGATTCGGGTCGCCGCCGGCGGACTTGTCTTTGTAAAAGCAAACGACCGATTGCCGATCGGCCGTAAGGTAAACGCGCTTCATGCCGCCTTCGCCGATCATGTCGGGCAGATACTCGATGGTGCGCCCGTCCTTGAGCGTCGCGGTGAGCGTGTTCACGGACTCGGACTCCTGTAGAGCAGGACCAGCGTGCGATCGTCGGAGGAGCCGCGTTTCTCGTAGCGAAGCCAGTCGATGAGCGCTTTGCCGTTCCTGGGATCGTGGAGAATGCCGCGCTCTTTGTGCATGATACCCCAAGCGGGTTCGCTTTTATCGCCAATTTTCATTTTCAGCTCTTGAATCGGATCGCCGACGAAGAGTTCGATAAGCCGTTTGTCCTCGGGAAAAAAGTCGTCGGAGACCCCGTCGCACATGACGGCAATGGCGCGGATCGGCCGGACGAACAGGCGAAACTTGACGCGATCGGGAAAGCTGTTGATGATGCCGGCATCGGTGAGAAAGCGCGTTTCGCTCGAGTACTGTCCGTGATCGGCGATCCCGAGGACGTGGCAACTATCATCATCGGTAAGCACGCCGATGGCGCCGTCGCCGATCTGAAAGACGCCGACCAATCCGCCGTCCTTAAACGGTGCATGGATCATGATCAAGAGCGTCGTGTAAACATCGCGGGTCTGGGCGCGGCGCTGCACCTGCTCGCGCTCGACGATGGTGCGGGCATCGAGAGCTGCCTTGGTGAGGACTTCGCGCAGGTGCACGACCGTTTCATTGGCAATGCCCCCCGCCGTGTTCTCGATCATTCGATAGTCCGAAAGGGATTTCTTGAGCGACTCGGCGGCAGCTGCACTGGCGAGGCGCGACGCGACGCGCGCGTGCTTGGACGTTCCGGCGCCGTCGCACACGACGATGATCTTCCAGCCATTCACCATGGCGAAGGCGTAAGCATCTTCGCGATACAAGCCTTTATGGGCATGAAGACGCCCGCGAATGCTGCCCGCCACCATGTTCCACGTGCCATCAAGATCGTCTCGAAAATCGTAAAGTTCGTGCGGGACAGGATCGGTTTTGTCTTCGGGCTCGAGGTTTTTCCATTGTGCCACGGGAGGCGGCGTCGGGGGCGCTGCGGCCGGCGGTGGAGTCGGCGCGGGGGGGCGTTCCTCGCCGGGAACGCCTTGCACGGGTCTTGGATCCAGGGTGATGCTGGCCGGCGGTGACTCCGACGGCGGTTTCCCCGTCGGTTGAACGACTTGAAACAAGCGTTGCTGCGCGTGCGCTTGTTTGGCCTGGGAAACTTCCGATGCCTCGGCGCCCGCATTCAGCGGCGTGACCGGTTCCGGAGCTTTCTTTGCCGGCTGGGGCTTTTCGCCCTTCGCAGGACCGGCCGGCTTGATCGGTGCGTTCGTTGGTGCTGGCTTTGCCGGCGGCGTCTTGCCCCGGTCGCCTGGACCTTCACCGGATTTCTTCGGTGCGGCGGTGGCTGGCGCCTCGGCGTCCCAAGGCTCCGTCTTCGCTTCCGTCCAATCCACCAGCATCTCCGGATCCTTCGGCTTCTTGAAGCCGGGACCGCGATCCGCATCCTGATCGCCTTCTTTGGAAGCCATCGACCACTCCTGCGCATGCTGGCAGAGCCTGAAGCGTGAGCGACGAATCTCTCCTTCGCTTACGCTTCAGGCTCTGAATCGACTTGACTACGGGACAATCTGGATGCCGTTTTCTTGAGGCAACGGCGGGAGATTCACCGGGGCTTCCGGATTCACCGCGACGTTCGTGCTCATCGTCGAAACCGACGCCGTCACCCATTTCATAAACGCGCCGAGACTGCCAGGCGTCGCGTCCTGGATGCGGATGACCGTATCCGTAATCAGCTTGAGCGGGTCTTCCTTCGCGTTCGTGCCAGCGGCGCAAGCAATGACGTTGCCCGGCTTGCGTTTCTTCAGTTCGTCGGCATAACGTTCCCAGCCATCCTTGTTCGGTTCACCGTCGGTCATGATGAAAATCATCGGCCTCCAGTCGCCTTTTTGCGTGGTCGTCGTCTTGCGCACTTCACGGTCCAGACATTCCATGAGGAGCTTGAGCGCATCGCCCAGCGCGGTCGTTCCCTTGGCCTCGAGCACCGGCTCCTGAAACTGAGCCATCTCGGTGAGCGGCACAACCTGTCGCGCCGTGTTGTCGAAGGTGATGACGCTCATCCAAACGGACTCTAGCGCCTGCGGGTCGCTCTGCAAGTCGGCCCGCAACTGCTTCAGGCCGATCTTGACCGCCTCGATCGCGTCGCCGTGCATCGAGCCGGAGGTATCGAGCAGTAGGTAGACAGGCAGACGCCGAGTGCTTGCACCGATTTCTTCAGCCATGGTTGTTTCCTTTGCGTAAAGAAGCTCCGCCGTTCCCCTTGTTATTGTTCGCGATGCGTCTGGCGATTGTCAAGCGTCAAGTTCTGAAACGTGGCGGCAACTTCGTCATGCTACCGCAGGGCAATTGCAAGTCAAGAAAAAACACGTCGCCGCGAACCGCAGTAATCCATACGCCGAATCGTCGGTTTCTTAACGCGCAGCTTGCTTCGCGCCGGCTTGGAGACAGAAGCCCCGGGGTGAGGTACTCCGAACCCCGGAGTTCGGAGTACCTCACCCCGGGGCTTCCAACGCACTCAAATGCTTGTTTCGCATACAATGGCAAATGGCCCATCAACGTCCGACCTTGGTCGCCCAGGAGAGCATGCCATGAAACCACTGCGTGTGTTGGTCATCGTGTGCATCGTGCCGCTCGTCCCGCTGAACGCCGGCGCTCAGGACGGCTGGTTCCAGGTCCGGGGCAACGGCCAACGCGACGGCGGCATCTCGGTCCGCCCTGTCTGGGACAAGGTGGCTACCTGGAAACGGCCCCTCTTGCTCGACAAGCTCGACGGCGACAACGACGCCGATCCCGATCAGGCCGCCAAGAATCTCATCGATGGCCTGCGCAAAACGGCACCCGCCGACATGCTGCCTGCGTCATTCCCGCTCATCGTCGGCGATGCCTGCATCTATCGCAGCTATCGCGATATCCGCAGCGCTGCCGTCCGCGATTTCACCGCCAAATTCGACACCGGCGAAGTCGAGAAATTCAAAGCGCGCAACATCGTCTGGAAGTCGATCCCGCATCAGTCGTCGCTGTCCTATCTTCTCGAGAAGACGCAGACACAGGCGAAAACGCAGGACATGATCAATCTGCTCAAGCTTGCCAAACAAGAACATTCCACATGGGCCAATCCACTCATTGGCAGCCTGAGCGCCGACGGCACGATCGTCTATGCCATCGGCGACTTCGCTTTCCCCGGCGTTGAGCAGAATCCCAAGCCATTCGCCGGCAAGATTCCGGTCCAACTCGGGGATCTCAACCCGATGGTCAAGGAAAACACCTTCTACGCCTACGAGGCCTACACCGGGAAGCTCATATGGGACACGCATCACCTCGACGGCAAGGCATCTCCGATCGCTGACTCCTATTTCCTCGGCGCTCCGCTGGCTCGTGAAGGGACTCTTTATCTGCTCAACGAAAAGGCCGGCACGCTACGCCTCGCGTCGATCGACACCAAGCAGAAGCGCAAAGGGCCCAACCACATCGAATTCGAAAAGACGCTCCATCTGCTCAAGCTCCCCGCCGCAGAACAAGTCCGTGAATCCAACTTGCGCCGCACGCAACCGCTGCTCGTCGCTCAGGCGGACGCGTTACTGGCCTGCCCGACGAACGCCGGCGTCCTTCTCGGCGTCGATCGCGCCAAGATGACGGAGCGCTGGAAGTTCTCCTATCGTGACGAGGAGAAAAACAACCCGCCGATGACGCCGCACTGGCATGCCTCAGGCCCGATCATTCACAAGGATCGCATCGTCTTCACCGCCGCCGATGCGCTCAACATCTATTGCCTCGATCTTGACGGCAACAAGAAGTGGGCCGCCAAACGCAACGAGAAGGATCTCTATGTCGCAACGGTGCATGACGGAATCGTGCTCATCGTCGGCAAAACGCATTGCCGGGCGCTTTCCCTGGCCGACGGCAGCGAAAAGTGGAATGTGGAAATGGGGCAACCCGCCGGCGTCGGCGTTCGCGACGGCTCGCTCTACTACGTTCCATTGCAACGCGACACCTTGCGCGAGATGCCGTCCATCTGGGCCATCGACTTGGCCAAGGGCAAGAAAGCTCGCCGCGTGCAGGTGCCGGAGCCCGATGCGCTCGGCAATCTAGCAATCCATCGCGGCCTGATTGTGACGCAATCGGCCACGCACATCGCCGCGTTTCCTCTTGGCGCGAATTGACGACGGCGCCTCACGCTACTTCTGCCATCGCACCGTTCCGTCAGCCCCGATCGGAACCTCCGCGACGAACGCCATGCGGTTGCTCGAAAACGACACGCTGCCATTAAAATGGCGCACCTCATCGTCGATCTGTACGCGCACCACGAACCTCGTCGGGGCCTTGCAGTCGGGCAGCCCGTGGTTGCGATAGTGATGCACAAAGATCTTGATCGGCGCCTTTGTCTTGGGCGGCGACTCCGCATGTCCCGGCGTCACCTTGGGCTGCTCGACGACGTCCTTATCGTCCTTGCGCGTGCGCGACAGCACGGGGTCGGGTGAGAACCGGTCATCGTCGTCGACGTCTTTGGTTCTCGAATCCTTCTTGGTTTGCGGTTGGTCTGCCTTTTTCTCTGGCGTCTTCGAACCAGGCGGGATCACGTTGGGTGTTCCTTTTTTCTCATCGAGCCGCGCAAACTCTTGAGCAGGCCTGGCTGGCTCACGAAACGCGAAGTAGACGCCCACCAACGCGGCGCCCAACAGGACGATGCCCACAAGCGGCACCGCCACTGCCGCGAAGATCACCCACGGCGACGTCGGCGTGGACGCCGGACCATGCTTGCTCGCATTCGGTTTGGCATTCGACATGGCTTGACTCCCGCCGGGATGTGCTCCTCGTTCGCCAGCTATCCTACCACGAATCAGCCCGCGTTTCCATGCTTGCAAGCAGAATCTAGGATTGTAAAATGCGAAGGATAAATGATTGGTGAGCAGAGACACACACGCCTTGTGTCAACTCAAAGTCGGAGACCGCAATGACCTGCTGCACGATGGGACTGATGTTGCTCCTTGGCCAGGCCGCCGCCAACGACGTTTGGCCCCAATGGCGCGGCCCCACGGGCGACAGCGTCGCGCCGGGCAAAGGTCTGCCCACCAAGTGGTCCGCAACGGACAACGTCGCCTGGAAGACGCCCATCCCCGGCTGGGGCACGTCAACCCCCGCCATCTGGAAGGACGCGATCTTTCTGACCACGCAGGTCGACGATCGCAAGCTCTTCTTTCTGCGAATCGACGCCGCCACCGGAAAAGTCGTTTGGATGCGCGAAGTCGGTGAAGGGCAGCCGCGACGCAAAGGCCCCGTCGGCGTCAACCGCTTTCACGATGAGCACAACATGGCCAGCCCGTCCCCCGTTACCGATGGCCAGCATGTCTGGGTCCACTTTGGCAACGGCGATCTCGCCTGCTACGACTTTGCCGGCAACCAGATCTGGGCCAAGAACCTCGCCAAGGAACATGGCGTCTACTCTATCTGGTGGGGCCACGCCAACTCCCCCGTTTTGGTCGGCGATCTCCTCATCTCCGTGTGCATGCAAGACACCAAGGGCGGCGGTAAGAACTATCTCGTCGCTCACGAGAAACTCACCGGCAAACAGAAATGGTACGCACCACGTGAATACGGCGCCAAGGAAGAACCTGCCGACTCGTACACGACGCCGCTGCTGTACACCCCTCGCCCCATGGGAGAGGGGCCAGGGGTGAGGGCCCGCACGGAACTCATCCTTTTCGGTGCCAATGTCGTCGATGGCTACGACCCCTCCACCGGCAAACGCCTGTGGCTGTGCAAGCCGTTCACTGGCAACCGCGTTATCTCCGGGCCGACGCTCGCCGGCGACACCATTTACGCCGTCCAGGGCATGAAAGGACCCGTCTTCGCCCTCAAGGCCGGCGGCTCGGGCGACACCACCGCCGACAACGTCAAATGGAAGTACCCCGCCAAAGCCACCCCCGACGCCGCCAGTCCCGTCTACGCCAACGGCCTCGTCTTCTTGGCCAACAACGACGGCATCGCCACCTGCCTCGACGCCGAGAACGGCAAAGAACTCTGGAAGGAACGCCTCGCCGCCAACTTCCGTGCCACGCCTCTCGTGCACGACGGCAAGATCTACTTCTTTTCCAAAGACGCGAAAGCGATCATCGCCCTAGCGAACCGCGAGTTCAAGAAAATCTCCACGAATGAACTCGGCGAAGACATGATGGCGTCTCCCGCTGCCGCCCACGGCAGCCTGTTCATACGCACCAGAAGCCACCTGTATCGCATCGGCAACGTGAAGTAAGAGTGCCGCGCACGAAGCAAGTGGCTTTCTCCCCGGCGCGATCGCTACTGCGTGCACAGATCTTTCACCACCTAAACCGCTTACTTCGTGCGCGGCTCCTCGTAGTGCGCCTTGCGGTTGCCTTGATCGTGGAGCGTTTACCGATTTGCCGCCTCGACTTCTTGTTCGCGAAACAGGTGCTTTGTGCTGCCGTGGCGCCTCCAGCGCCGACGTTCGGCAGTATCGAAGCCGGCGCTTGTCAAATCGCGCGAGACGCGGGCTTTCATGTCAGCCACTATGCGGCCCGGATGCGATCCGCAGACACCACGACATATACATGGTTCGTCCGCACGTGCACCGCCCACAACTGCCAGGCTCGATCTTGCGCCTATTCCACGATTGACTTGCACACGATTGCTCGCTCCGCAGCGCTCATGTTGTCAGGAGGCTGCGCCATGACGTCGCGCGCTTGCCGTTCACGCTCGGCGCTTGCGTCTACAAAGGGCGTGCCCAATGCGTTGTGATCATCGTCCACGGTTCCTTTTCCCTTGGCGGTCCCGTGCAGCCAGGTGCCGTAGGTCGTGAACGAAATGAAATACCCCTGCGCCAAAGTAGGCTCCAATGAGCCGCGCGCAGAGTATGCGGCATTCGCCCCGGCGCGACCGCTTACTGCGTGCGCTGCTTTTAGATGCGCGTTAGGACACAAGCCAGTAGAAAAAGCCAAGGACAGCGGCGGCGGCGAGGAGGATGGGGGCAACGCGGAGAGCGATTTCGCCCCAGTAGCGGGTGTTGGCTTGCAGTTCGGTTTCTTCTTCACTGGCGGCGCGTTCTTCTTGTTCGCGCTGTTTTTCTTGTTCTTCGAGCTTCTTGTAGGCGCCGCGATACTTAGCAGTCGTTTTGTCGGCGCCCTTCTTGGTCGTCTTGGTCATGGCCACACCCTGGAACTCTTTGTAGGTGGCCAGCGCGCGGAAGCCTTCGGTCGGGCTGTGGCTGGCGCGGGCGTGGGGCTCGATCGTGCCTTCCGTCAGCATCTTGTTGAGCTGCGCCGTCTTGTATTTGCGCGTCACCTGCGTTCCATCGGGCATCCTTAGCTGCACGTACCATTGATCCGGATCGTGTTCTGGGGCGGCGACTCGCCCCGAGTCGTCGGCTTCGGGCCGCGGCGGCGTGACCACGGTTTTGCCAGGCATGGGCGTGTCCATCGCGCCCGCCTCTGGCGCGGGCTTCTGCTGAACGATCGACAGCTTTCCGCTCGCCAATCCCAGAGCTTCCAGGTCGCTGATCAACTCGTCGCAGCTCTGATAGCGATTTTTCGGCAGCTTGGCGGCCATCTTGGCAATGACCAGATCGAGGCGTTCCGGCACGTTGGCGTTGGCCTGCCTTGCCGGGGCAAACGTGCCGAGCTCCTTGGCGCGGATCACGTCGACGATCGTCTGGCCGATGAACGGCGGATGCCCCGTCAGCATGGCATAGAGCGTGCAGCCCAGCGCGTAGATGTCGCAACGCCCATCGATCTCCTTGGCGTTGCGGGCCTGCTCGATCGGCATGTACCACGGCGTGCCGACGGCATGTCCGGTTTGCGTCAGCGACATTTCCTCGTCGTCCTTCTTGACCAGCCCGAGGTCGGCAAGCTTCACAATTCCTGTTTTGGTGAGAAGGATATTGTCCGGCTTGACGTCGCGGTGAATGATCTTCTGGTTGTGCGCGTACAGGAGCGCCTTGGCGCAGTCAATGGTGATGCGGACGGCGTCCCCCACCGGGATCTTGCCCAGCTGATTGAGCCACTTCTGCAGGCTCTGCCCGGAGATGTACTCCATTGCGACATAATGGCATCCTTCCGCTTCGCCGATGGCGTAGGCCTGGACAATGTTGGGGTGATCCAAATCGGCCATCACCCGGCCTTCCCGGTACAGACGCTGAACGAGCTTAGGGATGTTGGCAACGTGTGGGAAGAGGATCTTCAGGGCAACAATGCGATTGAAGCTGACTTGCTTGGCTTTGTAGACAGCGCCCATGGCGCCTTCGCCGAGCTTGCGAATGAGTTGGAAGTCACCTAGCTGCGTAAGATTCTTGCCGAGGACGCGCGACGGCGAAATCTCGGTGTAGTTCGACCCGGAATCGCCTGCCCGATGCGGTTCCGCGGAATCGTCGACCGGGCCGCTGACGCGCATGGCGCCGAGCTTCTCGAATTCCGCATCCTGCTTGTCGGGTGAGACCGTGTCGTTTTCAAGGTTGGTATCGAGCGCGGGCGTCTCGGCTTTCTTGCCGACTTCGCTCTTGGGCTTGTCGCCCAATTTGGACCGCGACTTCTGGTTTTCCATTCATTCCTCCGGCACGCCAACCTCGGGCGGAAAAATCACGATGAAACAGATGAAATCCGAGGCCACGGCAACGTCCTCCGTATGCGGACCTTCAATAGATATTTGCGTCAGTGCCGAGGGAGAATCGACAAATGCACTGAAGATTATAGCACAACCTTCTCTGCGCGGACGACTAACTTTATCAGGTTGATCGAATGGAACGATGGGCCAGCCAAGAAGTCTATCACTACCTCGACGGGCAATCCAGCAAAAAAGTTCCAGAAGAAGAAACCGAATACATCTGTACACAATTGACGCGGGCTTTCAAGCAAGCAGAGTTGCCGACAGCCGTTTTTCCGTCCGTGGCACTCGAGTCGGCGAAGTGTGAGCTATGTTTGATCAGGCAGCGTGCCGCAGTGTTTCTGCACGCGCCAACGACATCGCCCATGTGCTTGCGGAAATGTTCTCATGAGCGAACCGCGCATTGTCTTGGCTGGTTTGGGTCCCAAGCTGTCGGGTCTGACGTGGGAGAGCAACTCAACGCTGCGGATCGGCCGATAAACGAACCTCGACGTCGTCCTGCGCGATCATTCCGTCGAGCGCGTGCACGCCGAGATTCGCCATCACGGCGCGCGCTGGGTCGTGCGCGATCTGGCGCACAACATCCTGTACCCGACGTTGATTAACGACCGCGTGATCAACGGCAAGGAAGAAACGCTTGCGGCTGACGATGTCGTGCAATTCGGCAAGCTCCAGATGCGGGCCATCGACATGAAAGCCGGGGAGCAGCCGGCCCTACTAAACCGAACGCCCGTGCCAGCCGCGTTGCAAGACGACGACGCCAAGCAGCGCATCGCCACGAGCGGTGTGCACGTCACGGTCAAGGCTCGGACGCAGCAATCCTGGGACAAGGCGTTGGAGGTGGTGACGCTGGAAAGCGCCAATCGGCCACAACAAGAGCCGGCCATGCTCGCTCTGGTGCGTGCCAATCACCACATGACGCACATCTCTCACCTGGAAGAACTGCTGCAGTCGATCTTGGCCGACACCATCGCCGCACTGAACGCCCAGCGCGGCAGCATCATCTTAGCTGATCCGATCACTGGGGAGTTGTCGCTGCGCGCTACCTTGGCGCCGAAGCTCAATCCGGCGACGCCGATGAAGTCGTTCAGCCGAACGCTGGCCGCCCGGTGTTTTGAACGCGGGGAATCGCTGTTGAGTGAGGACGTCAACGCCGACGCAGGCTTGCTGTTGGCACGCAGCGGTCGGCACGGGGCGATGAACTCGATCATCACGGCCCTCTTGCGCACGCCGCGCCGCCGCATCGGCATCCTGCATCTGGACCGCGGTATGATGGACGACCCGTTCTCGGAAAATGATCTCTACTACGCCGACGCGATTGCCGCCAGCGTGGCTGTCGGCATCGAGACGGCACAGCTCGTCGAGCAGCAACGCGACCAGTTCATTCAGACCGTTTCGACGCTGGCCCGCGCCGTTGAGATGCGCGACCAGTACACCGGCGACCACACCCGACGCGTCACCGAATTCTCCCTCGCACTCGCCGACGAACTCAAGCTCACGCCCAACGAAAAATACCAGATTCAGATCGGCACGCCGCTCCACGACATCGGCAAGATCGGCATCGACGACGCCATCCTCCGCAAGCCCGGCAAGCTCACCCACGGCGAGTTCGAGCACATGAAGACGCACACCACCAAGGGCGCCACCATGCTCGATACCATGATGCACCTGGTCCCGATGATCCCCATCGTTCGCCATCACCACGAACGCTGGGACGGCACGGGCTATCCGGATCGTCTGTCCCACGAGCAGATTCCACTCATCGCCCGCATCGTCTCCGTCACTGACGCCTTCGACGCCATGACCTCCGACCGACACTATCGCCCCGCCATGGCCGCCGATCAAGCATTCCTGGAACTGATCGGCAAAGCCGGCACGCACTTCGACCCCGGCTGCGTCTTCGCCTTCATGAAGATCCGCCAGAAAATCGAAACGATGATGAAGCCGGCGTAGTTCCAGAAGCCGCAAGTCGGCGCCCGCAACGCACAGGTCTCGTGACATTGAAAGGCTATCCGGAAACCAGGCTGCCCTGAGTGCGTTGGCTGTTGCATCATGTACACTTCTTCAAACAAAGGAGTGTACACATCCAAGCTATCGCACGGAAGGCGTATGCTACGGATCACCTAGCGCGGCTGAGCCGCAACCATCAAGAACCAACCACGCATTACACTGCTCGCACGGATAAAGAGCAAAATAATCCTTTTGCTCTTTGCCCGTGCCATCCGTGCTACTAACAAGCAAAATGTTTGCACGCTGCACACATTTTTTTTCAATCATCGAAGGGATGGCAAGAAAACAGAATCACGAAAGCTCGAAATGAGGAAAACACGAAGACGGTGCTCGGACAAATGACGTCAGGCACGAAAAGAGAAGGCTCGGAGAGACTTGATCCTTCCTCCTACATTCGTGGATTCCTTATGGACTCGCTTGCCAGTCGCTCCAAACTATTCGTTTCGTGTCTGCTCGGAGGCAATCCGGTCAAAGACCTCTGGGCGGAGGAAGAAAAGCTCGCGCTGGAACTCTACGGCTCTCTGACCGAGGCGGAGAGCAAAAGCATTCAAGCCAAAGCCGCAAGTTCGGCATCCGGCGCCGCCATCGGCAAAGCAGGGGTCAAGATCGGCGATCTCAACGAGAAGTCACGCGGTCTCGCTCGCAAGCTCTTGGCCAAGCGCCTCGACGTCTTCGCCGCCGACCGCCGCAGGACGGCCGAGGCGATCATCGAACGCGATGGAGGCGTCGATAACCTCCGCATCGCCTTCTGGAACAAAGCCGACAAATCCCATCTCAACGGCGGCAACTACCACTGGCGCATCGGTAACGACACCGTCGTCGCCGACTGGCAAACCGCCGGCAAGAATCATATCCACATGACCGTCCGCGGCCGAGCCAAGCCCGCCGCGAAATCGTGATGCGCTCGGCGTGGCGCTCTCGGCGCGAGGGTGGACCCGTCACTGCTTTGCGCTCGCGTCGGCCTCGACGAGTTCTTTCTCGCTGGTGTCCGGCGCGAACCAGATGGCGACCATGCCCAGGACGAAGAGCCAACTTGTCCATTGCCCGATGCGCGCGTAATCGCCCTCGAAGAAGGTGCTGAGCGCGCCGGTGGCAAAAATCGTCGCGGCGGTGGCGATGCGACCGAAGTTGAAGCCGACGCCGCCACCCGTCGAGCGCACTTTTGTTGGGAACATTTCGGGCAAGCACAGAGGCAGCCAACCGAAATAGACGCCGCTGACGAACCCGAGCGCCGCGACCCAGATGAGGAACGTGTCGTCGCCGGGCGTCAGGAAGGTGAAGATGTACTGCGCCAGGAGAAGCGATGCGAGACTGACGGCGAAGTAGGTCGTGCGTCGCCCGGCGAAAGTCGCGATCCATCCGCCCAGGAGGCTGCCCACCAAGCCGGTCAGCGAGCGAGCTTGCAACACCTCGGCTTTGCGCGCCGACCCGACCACGGTCTCGGCCCACGGGTTCATCCAGTTCGCCGTGCCCCATCCGCCGATCATCGGCACGGTCGCCAGCACGATAGCGATGCAGGTGACGCCCAAGAGCGAAGAGCGAAACACGCTCACTTCGGGCTGCGCTGGCTTTACGTCGTCGACGCGCGGAGCGGTCCGAATCGCCAACCACGCCGGCGACTCGGGCACGATGAAGAATGCGAGCACGCCGAGGAGAATCGGAGCCGCGCCCAGCAGCATCGCCCAACGCCAGGAGTCATAGTCGATGGTCACGAACGCGGCGAGGGAGGAGAACAGGAAGATGCCGATGTTTGCCGCGGTGCCGATAACGCCGGCGACCGCCGGGCGCGACAGGTCGGACCACGCCTCGGCCAAGAGCGCGACGCCGTTGGGCCACATCCCGCCGACGCCGGTGCAGGCGAGGAACCATAACGCACACAGCATTTCCGGCGATTGCGCCAGCGCCGTCGCTGCCGAGAAAGTCGAGTACATGACGATGCTCACCGCCATGGCCTTGGAGCGTCCGAACCGATCGCCCAGCCAGCCGAAGACGAGCCCGCCCGCCGCCGCGCCGAAGAGGAACGCGCATTGAAACCAGGCGAACCAGCGGGTGACGGTCGGCTTCCAATCCTCCAGATCCGCCTTGTCTGCCGCGGAGAGCGCCTGCTTAACTTGCGACCGTTTGTTGAGATCGAGAAAGCGGCGGGCGTCGAGTTCGCCGTTCCGCTCGAGCAAGTCGATCGCGGCTGATTGCCCGGTGAGCTGTGTGATCGACATGTGGACGCCAGCGAAGTGCCAGCCAAGAAACGCGACAACAAGAACCGTCCATTGACCAGTGCTGGAAAGGGTTGCCGAGGTCACGAGTATTGCGTCTCCAAGCAAGCGTGCAGAACCACTCGTACACGGGACCAGTTAGCAGCAGCCGGCGGCGCGGGCGTGGAATGTCGGCGGTGTCACGATGATGTCTGGATGCCGGGCCAGTCGCCTGGCGGCAGCGTCCGACACGGGCGCCGGAATGCCGCGGATGAGCACGGCGCCGGAGTCGTCCCGGTGCGTCTCCGCCGGTCCGATATAGATCGCCATTCGGCCGGTGTTGATGGAGGGGCCGTCGAAGCCATCGGGTTCCTTGTAGGCGACGGCTTCAATGCTATCGAGCATCACCGTTTCCGTCAGGCATGGATATTCCGCCGGCGTGACGGCGCGATAGGGAAAGCGGGCACGCACATCGACGCGGCCAAAGCCCGCCGACACCAGCGTTCCGACATAGTCGTCGAGCGTTTGACAACCGGAAAGACATTGAGCACGAGCATGGACGTCGGCGCGGAACGCCTCGGGAAGCGGTCCATTTGCAATCGGATCGGACGTCGCGAATCGCCCGCCGAGCTGAAGCACGCGCACAACTTCCGACAAGGCTCGTTCGAAATCGGACTGAATGAAGATGTTGAACAAACAATTCTGAGCGACGACGCTGACGCTGTCGGCGTCCACGGGCAGGTCGAGCGCATTGCCGTCGCGGATCTCGACGTATTCCGGGCGGAACCACGGATTCAATCGCGAGGCTTCCTCAAGGTTGGCTTGTGCTTTCTCTCGCATGGCTGCAACGGGGTCCACCGCAATGACGCCGCCGGGCCGACGGGTGAAGTAGGCGAATTGCAGCGCTTCCAGTCCCCCGCCGACGCCGACATAGAGCACCGTGTCGTCGGGCCGCAGGTCGCGCGGGTTCACCGTGGAGCCGCACCCATAGTTCATCGCGTTCATGATGGGCGGCACGTGGAGGCCGGGCAGGTTCCAGGCCGACGACGGCGTGCAGCACAGGTTGCCGTCCGGCTGTTTCGCGGCCTGCTCGTAGACGGCTTCGACTGTTTTCAGGTAGGTTGACATTTGCGTGTCCTTAGATTCTCAAGACCGTAGCGTGGACTTCAGTCCACGCGCTCCGTCGGGGCGACGTGGACTGAAGTCCACGCTACGCCCGGTCGTGAGACAGTTTTTCGGGAATACACAAAAAGCGGATTGACTACCTCGAGCGCAGGTACGCAACCAAGTCAGCGATGTCGCGATCACTCAGCGCGTCGAGCAAGCCCGCGGGCATCAGCGACTGGCGGCTTACGTGCCGGCTAGCCACATTGGCGCCGTCAAGCCGAACCGTCGTCTGCGGCGTCTGCAGGATCAGACTATCAACCGCGTCGTAGATGACGATGCCCTGATAGCTTTTGCCGTCCTTGGATTCGACGACCGTCATCTGGTACCGAGCCGCCACGTCTTTTGACGGCTGCAAGATCGCGGTCATCAAGTCGTCGCGCGAAAAACGCTTGGCGACGCCAAGGAGGTCGGGGCCGAGCGATTGCGAACCGGAATGGCATTGAGCGCAGCTCGCTTTCGCAAAGACGGCTTTTCCGAGGTCAGCTTGACCCGTGTTCCAGTCAATCGCCTTCGATCGCTGGTTCCATTTGGCGACATCAACGCCGTCCGGATTCTCGAGCCGCCTGCCATACTCCGGATGTTCCTTCTCGAGCCAGGCGACCCAGCGATTCGGATCACTTCCGAGCGACTGGGCCGTTGCCTTCTCAAGTCGATCCACGATTGACTTGCGAAGAATGGTCTGCTTGTCGGTCGTTCGCTGCAAAGACGCGATCAAGGCGAACGCCTCGGCCGCATCCGACTTCGCGCCAAGCTTGTTCAGGCCTTCCAGGCACGCCGAGATGGTCGTTGCCTGCGGTGATGCCAGCCCGCCGATGAATCGCGAACGGTCGTCCGGAATCGGCTGCTTGGCGAGCAAAGGCAGAAGATGCAAGTCATGGCCGGTTCTGCCCCATCGTTTGCGCACCACCGGCACAACGACGTCCGTAGGCAAGGCGTCTAGCAGCTGGATCACGTCGGCGGTCAATGCGTAGTCGGCATCGCGCTGCCAGCGGGCGAAGAACATGCGAGCCGCTTCCACGCGCGGGAATCCAGCCGTGTTCGCGAATAATCCGTGATCCGGTCGGCCGAATGCTGCGTGGCTTACGATGGCCCGAGGCAATTCGGCATCGCGTTCCGCTAAACCGAGATACAATTCTCGCATTCGCGGCGCCCAGTTCGAATCGCGATTGAGCTTGCGCTCGACAATTCTGCGATCGATATCGAGCAAAGTGTCGGCGACGATGGCCGTCTCTTTGCTATCGCGCTTGCCTGGCAGGCCCGCGTAGCAAGCAAGATAGTGAATCGCATCGACCGGGTTGTCACCGCATTCGCCAAGGACGCGTAAACGCAATCCATCGTCACTGTGCCCGAGCATGCCGAGCGTGCGCGCCAACTCGCGATCGAGCAGCGAGTGCTTGGTCGGGAACAATGGCGTCAAGAGTTTCGCCGTGTGCGCGTCGGTGACGCCGAGACGGGACGAATAGCCCTCCCAGATCGTGCCGAGCGTTTTGGGCGACCCGATATCGCCGAGCCCAAGTTGCACCAGGCGAATGCCTTCCAGCTTTCGCTCGGCGAATTTGCTGCGCAACACAACGAACAAACCGCGATTGAGGGCAATTGCCCGATCAGAACGGGCGATGCCCAATCCCGAGCTGATGGCTTGCTGCAATTCGTCGTTCTTCCTGATGGCGGCCTTGAGCGCATCGGCGTGGCGCGACGGGACCATGCGGACCAGATCATGCATCAGATCGCCTTGTGCTTGCCGAACGGCCAGATCGTCGAAATAATATCGATTCTCGAATGGACTGGTTATGTCGGTATCGCCCAGGAAACACTTCTGCCGCCGCGCGATCTGAAGAGCCCGCAGTTGGTCGGCGCTCGATTTGGACGCGATCTTCACTTCGTACTCCTTGCGAAGGGCATCGTTCCAGTCGAGCGATCGTCTCGCCATCGGCAATGGCGCGCGTTGGCCTTTGAGCTTCGCGAATCGCTCGGCGTGGCGGACGCGATAAACGGCACCGCGTGTGCCGCGCCCTCCGATCGAGATGTACAGATCGCCCGTCTTCGGATCGACCGCGCAGGCCGTCGGCGCGAAGCCGTTGTCGCCGCGCGACTCCAGGAACGCACGCGTCTTGGCTGAATACGTGGCGCCCTTTTTCTCCAGCGATGCGAAATGAACTTTGCCGAACGTCCAATCACACAGGAAGAAGCCGCCGTGATACTCAGGCGGAAACTGATTGTGAGCATAGCAGGCGACGCCGGTGGGAGAGCCTCGACCAAGCGTGGCAATCGGGGCGACGATGTCGCAGAAGTATGGCGGTCGCCGCCAGGCGACGGCGTATTGCGGATTGAGCCAGCCGTAGTGCCGGCCTTCGATCACGTGATAGAATCGCGTCGGCTCCGACCAGGGCAAACTCACGCAGCGCTCATTGTCGGAATCAAAGGTAAACAGGTCGCCGTCGAGGTTGAAATCGAAGCCGTAGGGATTGCGAAAGCCATGGGCGACAATCTCGCATTTCTTGAGATCGGGCTGAAACCGCAGAACGCAGCCGGCAATCGGATCCGTGATCGGCGAGGCCGGCAGTTCGGCGTAGGAGCGATCGATCCCCGCGTTGTTGCCGCCGATCACATACAGCCAACCGTCCGGCCCGCGGCGAATGGCATGCGACGCATGCTCGCCGCCCGTCTTCATCGCCCGGATCAACTCCGACGGCCCATCGGCCTTCTCGCCATCCTTGCTCGTGAAGCGTCGCAGTCCTCCATCGCCCATCACAAACAGCGTGTCTCTTTCCCAGAGCAAGCCCATGGCGCCGTCTTTCGGGCCTGGGGCGAAGTCGATGGCCCGATCCGCCTTGCCGTCTCCGTTGTCGTCGATCAGTATGCGAATGTAACCTCGGCCCGCGACGACGACACGTCCCTTCGGATCGACGGTCATGACGTGAATATCATTCGCCAACGTGCTGTCGGCGAACTCGACTACATCGAATCCGACCGGAACGTGCAGACCTTGAGCGGTTAGCGAGCGAGAGGCGATCATCGCGATGGCGCATGCCAAGGCGAGACGTAAGATGAATTGGTTCATGGCATCGGCAGTTCGCTACCGGGAAAAAGACGTCTGGGTTTGCAGAGGCAAGTCCTCACTCTTCACCAAAGTATGCGCGAACCTCACTGAGGGTTTCTGCCTTCTTGACGAATCGCGCAAACTTTCGCAATTCAGCGAAGCTCTTGATGGTACGAACCTTCGACATCAGCCTGCGTCCCGCCGCGCCAAACTTTAGGTCCAAATCCAACGCGATGGATTCTAGAAGGCCTTCGGCTCGCCCTTCAGCTCGCCCGGCTTGAACGCCGCGGTCATATCCAGCACGCTCGATGCTGCTGACATATTTCATGCGCGACTCCTCTTCGAACTCTGCAAATTCTGTTTCAAATCCCGGGATCAGATCGTCCGGCAAATTCATCATCCAGTCGATAATCAAGGAAGGCTGAACGATTTGCTCTTTTGACCAGTTCTGGCGATAAAGGCCCTTGACGATGCGCAACTTCCAGCGCCTGCGATCAGCAAGATCATGCCGGGTTTCCCGCGTTTTCCAATCAGCAAGCACCACTGCCGCAAACGGGTTTGCGCTCGTCTCCAGAGCCATTTCATCTTGCTCGTAATCGAGCAGCTTCGCCGTCCGGAACACATGCTCCGTTCTGCAGCCCCAGCGGCCATAGCCGAATCCGGACGGCCGCCAATCCGCGCGATCGTCGCACAGCACGGCCAGGCTGATCTCCGCGTTACTATACATCTGATAAGCTGCGATGTTGTATTGAAACATCCGCTCGGTAAAGTGCTCGTCGACGTCGCCCTGAATCTCGATGTGAATCAGCAGCCAGTGTTCGCTGCCGTCGTTCAGCCAGACTTTGAAGAGCTTGTCGGCGAGGCGCTTGCCGATCTTGGCTCGGCGAGCAATTTTCTTCAATTCCTTGTCCAGCGATTGATACCCTCGCTGCCAATTGATCTCGCTGGCGATGTCCAAGAAGAAGTGCTCGACGAACGCTTGCAAGAAGAGCTGAATCGCGTCTTGCCAGGGGCTGTCGTATTCATCTGAAGCTGCGGATCGCTTCGCCATCCAACTCTCCGCTAACGTGGCTAAACCATGCCGCGAATCTTATCGGCGCCGAGACGTTGACAGTAGTCGCCGAAGGCTTCGTCGGGCTGGCGATGTTGCCGATAGTCGTCGAGCACGCGCACGAGCGTCGGCACGATGTCGTGCATGGGCACGAGGTCCTTGAAGAGGAAGCTGAGCCGCGAGCCGACGAGGTTGCCGCCGACGAAGAGGGTGTATTTGTCGCCGGATCGCCCGACGATGCCGATGTCGCTTTGATAGGTGCGCACGCAGCCGTTGGGGCAACCAGTCATGCGCACGCTGATCTTTTCTTTGTCCAGTCCAAGCCGCAGTAGCTCGGCTTCGAGTTGGTCAATGATCGCCGGTAACGCCCGTTCCGCCTCGGAGAGCGCCAGGCCGCACGTTGGAATCGCCGGGCACGCCAGGCTGTGGAGTTGCACGAGCGATATCTTGTCCGGCTTGGCGACGCCGTAGACCGTCAGCATCCGGTTAATGAGCGGCTTGGCTGACGGCGGCAGATCGCACAACAGGATGTCCTGCATCGGCGTCAAGCGAATGCTCGGCTGCAGGTTTTCGACAAGCTTCTGCAACAGCGTTCGCAGCCGATAGTCGCCTTCATCCTTGATTCGGCCATTTTCGATCGAGATGCCGTAGAAGTACTTGCCATCGCCTTGCTCATGCCAGCCGACGTGCAGGGGAAACCCAGTCACGGCGATATCACGCGGTGGAACGAGCGGGAATGACAGGTATGTCTGCAACACGTCGCGAAACCGCTCGACGCCCCAATCGTGCAGCACATACTTGAGGCGGGCTCGCTTGCGGTCGGCCCGATTGCCATGATCACGGAACAACTTGATGACGGCCTCGGCGCCTGCGACGACCTGCTCCGGCGTCACGAAAGCGATAGCCTTGGCGATGTACGGGAACGTGTTGGCGTTGCCGTGCGTCATGCCCATGCCGCCGCCGGCGTACAGATTGTACCCGACGATCGCGCCGTTCTCGACATGCGCCAAGAATCCGAGGTCCTGAGCAAACAGGTCAGTGGAATTGTCCTCCGGCAGCGCGAAGGCGATCTTGAATTTGCGCGGCAGATAGACATTGCCGTAGATCGGCTCATCCACGATCTCGGGCGCGCCGGCAACCGGTTCATCGTTCAGCCAAATCTCGTGATAGGCCTTGGAGCGCGGCGCGAAATGTCTGGCGAGCACATCAGCCATGCTCTGCATTTCGCGATACGTCGGCGTCGCCAGCGGGGCAGCTGGCGCCATGACATTGCGATTGACGTCGCCACAAGCGCCTAGCGTAGTCAACAAACAAGTGTTGATCTCGCGAATCGTTTGCTTCAGGTTGGACTTTAGGACGCCGTGGAGTTGAAACCCCTGCCGGCTCGTGATGCGCAAAGTGCCATTGGCGTACTGCCCTGCGATGCGATCGAGCGTCAAGTACTGGCTGGCGGTGACTTTGCCGCCCGGAATCTTGCAACGGACCATGAAGTTGTAGTGTTTGCTGGCTCCAAGCCGTTTCGGGTCTTTGCGAGCGTCGCGGTCGTCCTGCTGGTAACTGCCGTGAAACTTGATGAGTTGTTTGTCCTGTTCATTGAAATGATCGACATCCCTGGCCAGGTCGGCCGTCAAGGCGCCGCGCAACTGGAGGCTGTTTTCCTTGACCAACTCCACGGGGGACCGCTTCGACGGCACAGCGCCTTGCGGTTGCGACTCGAACGACATAGCACCGCCTCAAACTAAGTTCACTGAAGTAATCAGCTTACTATCAATTTACATTGGCCGTGAGGAAAAATCTACGCTGGCCAGATCGTTGTCACGGCAACGCACAATGTAGACCGACCCTAGGATTCGTTCAAAGACCTGCAAAACGAAACAACCATTCGCTGGATCGAGTCGCGTTTCACCTGAGCTTTCGCGCAAAGTCGTGAGTTGAGAAAAAATGCTCTTACCTGACATGAAATCCGAGCAAGCGTTCGTCGCGGTGACGCATGTATTTTTTTTTCAAACCGCTTGATTTTTCCTTTGGCGCGGCCACGGCGTTGCCTTATAACAGTGAACATTCCATGCGCATCTCGATGCGTCCTGGGGTCGCGGTTGTTGGGGGGTAACAGTTCCGGCGATTCGTGTCGTGCGGAGCTGGCCGCGACCCCTTTTTCCCTTCCGGCTCCGCTTCATCTACCGGCCGCCTACGCGGCTCGGCTCGTCGGCTCGTGGGCCCAGCGCTGATGCAAGAAATGCGTGAGCCCCGCTCCGAAGTCGACCTCGACAATTTCGTCCTCCATCGCCGCGCCGCAATTGCGCAGAAGAGATTCTTTGACACCGCATCGATCGTCAAGGTCCTCGCGATAGACGATGTGAACGTCCGCCTGCGCCTCGACGATGCCTGTCAACGCCTCTGCAAGATCGGGCCAATCCCACGCAGAGTACTGCACGCCGGGAAACAGCGATGTCAACAACTCGCTGAATCGTTGGCCAAGCAACTGACGAGAAGGAAGCACATAGAAGATTGCCATGGTTCGAGTCCTTTCAGCAAGGAAATCGACCACGGCGAGCCATCTGCTTTTCGAACGAGTGAACATTCACCATCGTCCCGGCGCCCCCAAGAGGGCAGGACTCGCACAATCGGATTATTTTGCCGCGGCGCGGCATCCAACATCACAAGATCATGCAACTCTTCGTTCGTCAAGCCGAATTCCTTCCCACGTGACATACGGCCTCGACGAGAGCATCGACCTGATCGGGAAAGATGGTTCGCAGGTCGAACACGATCTTGCCGTCGCGGATTCGCGCCATCACCGCCGGCGTGCCGACGCGCAGCCGATACGCGAAGTCGGCGTCGCTTCCGGCCCGCGGCTTGACCTCGACGACCCAGGTCTTCATCTGCTGATCGGGAAGCGACCCGCCGCCGACGTAGGCGACATCGTCGACCACCTCAACCGACGCAAGTGTTTCGATTATTCGCAAACGCTTGGCCAACGCCGTCGCTCGTTTCTTCAACTCGTCGAGTAGAACGCCCAGCATGCGTAGCACCGGGATGTCGCGCAGAGCGGCTTCCTCGTTCATGTAAATGCGCAACGTCACTTCCAGAGCCGCGAGCGTCATCTTGTCGCAGCGGAAGGCGCGCATGAGTGGATCCTTCTCGACGCGCTGAATGAGTTCCTTCCTTCCCGCGAGAATACCGGCCTGCGGTCCGCCCAAGAGCTTATCGCCGCTGAAGAGCACGAGGTCGGCGCCGGCGCTGATGCTGTCGCGCGCCATTGGCTCGCCGCTGAAGCCGAAACGATTGAAATCGATCAGCGCGCCGGAGCCGATGTCGTCGATCACGGGCAATGAAAACTGCTTGCCCAACGTGACCAGCTCGGCGGTGCTGACCGATTCGGTGAAGCCGGCGATGCGATAATTGCTCGTGTGCACCTGCATGAGGGCAGCCGTCGCCGGTGTGATGGCTTTCTCGTAATCGCTGAGCCGAGTGATGTTCGTCGTGCCGACCTCGCGCAAGGTCGCGCCGCTGACGGCCATGATTTCGGGAATGCGAAAGCTGCCCCCGATCTCGATGAGCTGCCCGCGCGAGACAATCACCTCGCGCCCCTGAGCCAAAGCGCGCAAGGCGATGACGGTGGCGGCGGCGTTGTTGTTGACGACGGTAGCGGATTCGGCGCCGGTGAGCCGGCACACCCAGTCGCGGATCGGATTCTGCCGTGATGAACGTTTGCCGGTTTCCAGATCGAGCTCGAGATTGAGATACCCGCGCGCCGCCTCGTACGCCGCCGTCGCCGCCTCCTCCGCAATCGGCGCCCGGCCCAGGTTGGTGTGCAGCACAATGCCGGTCGCGTTGATGACCGTGCGTAGCCGCGGCTGCAAGTCGGCGCTCAGGCGTTTCTCGACGTTGGCCGCAATCGCCTCGGGCGTATGGACGCCATTCTGGCCCTGCGCCAGTGCCGCACGCACGTCACTCAGTTCGGCACGGATGGCCTCGACGATGACATCACGCGCATACCGCGATTCGAGCGCGACAACACTCGGAAGCAGCAATATATCGTTGACGGCAGGAAGATTGCGGTAAGGGTTCGTTGAAACGCTCATGGGATGACTTCCCCTTCTTTTTCGAACGCTTTCGCATCGTACGGCAAACCCACGCGCATGAAATACCGAGCAAATGCTTGCGCCAAATGCTCGCGATACGGCGAACGCAATCGCAACCGGAGTCCTTGCGATTGTGCATACTGTTGCAAGAACGACTTGGGAAGAGTGTAAAGACGGCGGAAATTCACCACCGACCATTCCAGCTTGGGTAAGGCATCGTGCTTGTGAGGCAGGGAGAGTCCCGGAATCGCGCCGTCAACGAGTTTGCGACGAAAATCACGCGACTTGACAGCGGAGTTGCCTGCCTGGATTTCCTGCCGAACCATGGACGCCCACTCCGTGACAGGAGCGAGAAGCACGAACTCAACTTTGTCGTTTTCGAGGTCGCAGCTTTGCGTCAACACGATCACAGTTGCTTCAAGCGTCTCGAACGCAGTCTCTTGGAAATTGAACGGACAATTCCACGGACCGGTGATTATCGTCACCGGACATCCGACAAGGATATCTCCTTGGAGAAGCGAGGCGCCATCCACCGTCTCGTACCACGACTTGTCAGGCATGTTCGTCCCCGTCGGCAGAGAGCAACTCCCATTCGCGTGCCGAAAGTCCGAGATCGTCGGGGGCCTTGCCGACGCGAATGATCTTGGCCACCCCTCGCGCGATCACCTTTTGCGGCGCCGAAGGCACGAAGTCAAACTCGGCCCCGGGAATAAGCTTGGGCTCTTCCTCGCCGTGGTTCTTCACGTCTTGCAGTTCAGCAGCCAAGTCTTCGACTTTTTTCTCCAGCACATCCAGGCGTTCTTCGATTTCGTGCTCTTGCATAGGCATACTCCGGAAATCAACCGTTCGCGGATATTTTACCTCGTTTTCGCCCGGTTCTCAACGATGTTTTTCAGCCGCTACGCCAACACCGCCTCCGCGACCAGCAGAATCGCCAATCCCGTCAGCGCCATCAGAAACCGGCAGACATTGAACTTGAGCATGACGTCGGTCTCCGAGAGATTGCCGTACTCTTTGACCATCCAGAAGCCGCTGTCGGCGGGTTGCGTGCCGACGGTGACGCCGCAAGCGACGGAGAGGACGAGCAGCGTTTCGAGTCCGGGCAGATCGGCGGCGACTCGGCCGAGCAATGCCGATGCGGTGAGGATGGCGGCGGTCGCCGAGCCTAGGGCGATGCGCATGAGCCCGGCGACGATGAAGCCCACGCCGACCGGGGAGAGGGGAAGTTGTCTCGTCTGCGCCTGAATGTAGTCGCCGACGCCGGTCTGCACGATGACCTCCTTGAATCCGCCCGCCGCTCCAAAGAGGAACACCATGCCGCCGACGTCGGCGAGCGAGTCGTTGGTGAGCTTGGCCAACTGGGCTTGCGACCAGCCGCGGCCCAGCCCGTAGCACCCGAACGCCAGCGCTGTCGGGACCAAGAGCGCGACAGTCGGTTTGCCTAGAAACTGCATCCAATCGAGCAGGCTGTGACTTGTCCAATGTTCCGCGCGGAACATTGGTTCGGTCATCCACGCTGGCAGTCGGCTCAGATCATGCAGCAGGTTCGCCCCGAAACCGACGATGCTCAAGACGAGCGGGGCCAGTACGATCGCCAGTGCCAGCGTCAGCGATTGCGCTTTCTCTGGTAGATCCTCAGGTGGCGATGCGGCGGTTGGCGTGCTGTTTGTGATGGCCGTCGTCTGAGCGGCAGGATTGGGCGTCGTCGATTCGTTGGCCGGCGCTTCGACGAACTGGCGATGCGCCCAAAATCGTCCCGGACCAAACCAGCCGACGAGCGCCAACACGAAGCTCAGCGCGATGCCAAAGATGATCGTCTCGACCATGACGCGCCCGGAGTTCGCCGCGCCGGCAATGTTGGTCACTGCGCCGACGATGCCCGGATGCGGCGGCACCAGCGAGTGCGTGATGCCCAGGCTGAATGACAACGGCAACAAAAAGAACAACAGGCTGTCCTTCGTCTCGCGCTGCAGCCGCCAGATGATCGGGATCAGCACCAGAAAGCCGACGTTGAACAGAATCGGAATGCCGATGAGATACGCTGCAACCAGGATGGCGAACGACGTGTTCTTCTGACCGAAAGCGTCGATGATGCGCCGGGCGATGAGTTCGGCCGCACCAGAGGTTTCTAGCATCCGCCCGAGCATCGCGCCGAGAGCGAGCAGCAAGAGCACTTCACGCAGTATGTCCGCGATGCCTTTGCTGACGGCATCGACGACTTTCGCGGGGGGCAGTCCAGCCGCGAGACCCAGGCCGAGGCTGACGATGAGCAGTGCGATGAACGAGTGGACCTGGTAGCGGATGATGAGTACGAGCAGCGCGATCAGCGCCGCCGCCGCACAGATGCCGGGCCAAACGTCGTTCATCGGGCTTTTGTATGCAGACCATAGCCCGCGGTCCGTAGTCCGTAGTCAGTTGGCATTCGCTGCCTTACAACAAACGATACCGTGCCGATGAATCCACCGGCGATCTACGATCAACCGACTGGGGACTATGGACTACTTATGAACGCCAATGAAGCATGGATCGCGATGATTCGCCGCATTCCTGGGAGCCTGCACGATGCGATCGCGCTCGGCTTGACGACGGGAGTGGAAATCGTCGTGCAAAAGATCGTCCGCCTCGAACCGGACTTCATGATCTTGCGCGGCCGATTGGCGGGGACGCAGGACACGGGCCGGGCGATTCTGGTTCCGTACGCGCAGTTGACGTTCGTGGCGATCACGCGCGAGCTGAAGGACCCGGAACTAGAGGAGATATTCGGGAAGGCAGCGCCTGCGGCGATTGCGGATGCGCCAGCAGCCCCGGCCCACGCGGCGCCGGCAGAGCCGGTATCGGAAGCGAAACCTGAAACGCCGCCGCCGGAACCGCCGAAGAAGCCGGAACCCGCATCGCGTGCGTCGCTCGTCGCAAAGCTTCGCGAGCGGATCAAGGACAAGCAGTAGCCATTTTCGAGAACGCCTCGCCGAGCACACAGCGCGAGCCGGTGCACGTGCTCGCGCTGCGCGCTCGGGTGAAACAAATCGCTACGGATTCTCCGTGACTACAAGGTGAAACTGTCCCGTGCGATGGTTGGCCGCGACGATGTAAACACGGAAAACTCCGTTCGCGGGCGCGCGGAAGTTGGTGCGGTGCTTCTCCTGGCCCAGGAAGGCGCCGGTCGGCGCCTGGATTTTGATGAGCGAATCGAATGCCGCGCCGAGCTTTACTTCGATGTGATAGGTTTTGCCGGCCTGCATCGGGACCTGAAACATTTTGTAATGGGCCTTCTGCTTGGGAGTGCTGAGCGAGGGGTCAATCGGGTCATTCGCTGCGAGAATGCCCTTTTGATCCAGAATGACCTTCTTGGCAATTTTCGGATCCTTGGGCGGATCGGTCGTTTTTGGCTCCTGTGGCAACTGAATATTGCGCGTATTGCCGGCGACTCGCGATGCTTCGATTTCGAGCGCGAAACGGTCCTGCTTGGCGGCGTCAGGAATGGACGTCACTTTGAGCCGCGCTGAGGAGACGAACGCTCCGCCCGGGTCGACGCCTATCGTGCCGGCCAAGTCGCTGTCAAAGAAAGCGAACTCGCGATTGGTCGGACGGACGTTGGCGGTGACGGCGATGACCGCCTCGGCCTTGGCGCCCTTGGAAATCCCCTCGTACGTGCAGTTCAGGAGGAAACGAATCTCGTCCGACTTGTTCGCCTTGTTCATGACGACGACAGAGGCCGGAACTTTCCAGCTCTCGCCGGGCTGCACCTGGCGATTGGGGAAAGGCATCATGGTCAATTCATGGGCGATGCCGATTTGGACGACGTGTTCGATGGCGGCGTCGCGCTGGTCCTTGGGCGTGTTCACAGGCGCCGCGCGATAGGTTCGGCCATTCACGGCGACCTTGCCGGTCGCGTCGAGCGCATACGTCGTCGGAATCGAGCGGGTGACCTCCCGCGCGGCATTGAAGCGAGCGGCATTCGGGCCGCCGGAGAAGATGATCGTTCCAAACCCGGTGCGCATGATCGCGCCCTCGGCTTGCGGCGTCATCGATTCCAGGATGTACAAGTGAGACGTATTGTTGGCCAATGGTCCCTTGTCACCCATCTGAAGCGTGTACTTCAAATCGAGCGTACGATCTTTCGGGTTCTGGAGGTTGGCTGTTAGATTGATCGGCTTCTTGTCGTAGTCGCCTTTCGGAGTCGGCAAAATGGCGGCGGCGCTCCACTGCTTGGAATTGTCGTCCAGCGTGGCGATGGCCTGAACCCAGACAACTTGGCCCGAGGGAACAACCGTCGGCACGCTGATGTTGCCGCGCGCCGACGTCGGCGTTTTGACGATGGTCGGCCCCACGGAATGCGGCCCATCGCCAGGCATCGGCTTCGGCTCCGCGTACGAATACTCGCGGGCCGGCGCTGCGTTGCCGGTCCACGATTCGAAACGCACCGTGCGGATGCGCTGCTTCGGATCGATCAGGGGCACGTCGGCGGGAAAGACCGTTTTCTTGAGTCCCACGTTCGCCTGACCGAACACGATCTCGCCCATTCGGCCGTTCAAGAGCCGCTTCACCGCGTCGGTCGGAATGGCCAGATGTACGTTGGTGTCCTTAACTGCGCCGAGCGCAACGCCGACGACCTTGCCCTCGCTGGTGACGACGGGACCGCCCGAGTGGCCGGGGCTCATGCCGCCGTTGAACTCGATCTCTTCGACGGCGTTGGCCTTGTTCTTCTTGATCTGGCTGACCGTGGTGTCCGAGAACGTTGGGTCTTTGCGTTTTTCTCGACCGAAGGGATACCCGACGACTTGCACTCTTTGGGTGACGGCGATCTTCGATGGATCCTCCATGGCCAATGGCGCCGGCGCATTGCCTATGAAAAATCGTAGCGTCGCCAGGTCGTTAGCGCGATCAACGGTTGGCCCGGCGGCGGGGATGGTCTGTTCATTAGCCTGGCCGCCGTACAGGGTCACTTCAATTCGAACTGGCTCCGGCGCGCCCGGCTCCAGCATGCCTAGCACGTGAGCATTGGTGATCACGTACTGGTTCTCGACGAAGAACCCGCTGCCTTCGAGCCATTGGCCGTTGGGCCTCATCGCGCGCACATGCACCGTCGCATTCCGTACGCGCTGCAGCAGCGACGGAAGCGGATCGAGCTTTGGCGTCTTTGGGTCAGGCTCGGGAATCTTCTTGATATCGGGATCTTTCTTGGCCGGTGGATTGGGGTCTTTTTTCTTGAACTCGTCCGGATCCTTCATGTCAACCGGGTCCTTCTTGTCCTCCTTTGGTTCGAGCTTCTCCTCCTCCTTTTTGTTTTCCTCCTTGCCCTTCTTCTCTTCATTCGGATCGTTCTTTTTGTCGCCCGCTTGTGCGAGCAGCACTTCGGTCTCGGCAGCCTTGGAGCGGTACCAGAAGTAGCCGCCGATGCCGAGCGCGCCGATTGCGAGAACGAAAAACACGGCGGCGACGCCGCCCAGCACGAGGATCATGCCCATGCCGCCGGCCGTTTCCTTTGCTTTCGGTGCAGTTTTCTTTTTTGGCCCGGGACGATCGTCTGCGTCCTGGTCATCGTCATCCACTTGGTTGCGCGCCGCGGGCTTGCTTTTTACCTTGCGGCCTTCCTGCACCGAGGCTTCGTCGTCCTCGTCGCGCGATTTCTTGCCGGCCGGCACGGTGAATTTTTCCTTGCACTTTCGGCAGCGGACCTTGCTGCCAACATCGTCCTCGTCCACGGTGTTCGGCGTGTTGCAAGACGGACATTCAATGCGGATGCTCATGAGAGGTTTCTTCCGTTTGAGATCGTGGAATCAGCTTGCATCACGAACGGTTCAGCGACAGCAGCAGAAATTGTGATCTATGATAATCCAGTGCTGGATGGGGAACAAGAAGAATCACGAACTCGAGACGCGCATGGATACGTACCTCTGATTACGAAACGTTCAGATTACTGAAATGTTCATTGAGTCGGTGACAGACATTTTTCACGCTCCTTCGGATGCTTGCGAAACCACTGCATGACGATCATCATGCTGTCGGCATGCTCGTAGGTGTCGAGCAGATCGGCCCCACCGCGATACACCGCCTTTATCTGCGCGTCCGCGATTCGCCGGGTGTCCGCGTCGCGCGGCGACTCGACGACGGAAACCGTGCGAGCGCCGTGGATGAGATACCACAGCGTCGTCCCGTCGACGCCCGTGACGGGATAAATGAAAGACAACTCGCGGTGTGCTTTGCGCACGCGCTGCAATCGCTCCGCCAGCCACGCCACCGCCGACCACCGATCGCGCAACGCGGCGGCACGTTCGAACTCCTGCGCCTGGGCCGCGGCTTCCATCTCGGCGTGCATTTCATCCAATGGCGTCAAGTCGTGCCCCGCCAGGAACGCACGGCAACGCCTGGTTTGCAGATGATAATCGCCCCGCTCGCAGGTTCCGGTGCAAGGACCGAGACACGTTCCGATTTCGAGTCGTAGACACCCCGCGGGCCGAACGCCGGGGAAGAGATCGCCCTGATCGGGAAAGATCATCTCCTGAGGCTGCGGGCAGTCACGCAGTTTGAACCAGTCGTTAAGGCGACGGACGGCATGGAGCGCGTACGAGCCGGCCGTAACCGGCCCGAACGCCGCCTGCACCTGCGATGTCAACTGACGCGACAGGTAGAGGTAGGGCGCCGGCGCGCGGCCCAAACACACGAACGTCAGTCGGCGACGCAGCGGCTGCCCCTGCACGTTGAAGCGTGGCCGCCAACGACGGATTAGCTCCAACTCGCGCAACAAGCTGGCGAACTCGCTGGGCAACACTTCCCACAGAATGCTCCGCGCTCGCGCGACGATCCGGCCCGCTTTGGCAGGACGGCCCTTGCGGCGGAAGTAGCTCTGAAGCCGAACGCGCAGATTCTTCGCCTTACCGACGTAGATCAATTGCTCATCGTCGTCAAGCATGCCGTATACGCCTGGCTGCGATGGCGCCAACATGCGAACGTGGGCGCGAAGCTCCGACGGCTTGGCAGCGTCGACGCGGGACGTCCGCACCGGGAAGTCGTGCGGAAGATAGGCAGACGAGCCAAGATCGACAAATCGGCCATCCTGGAATAACTGAGTCACGACGGCGACCCTTCCCTGTATGCGTTTAGCGCTCGCGCGGCGCCAAGGGAATGCTAAACGAAAACGGCTAAGTGTCCACTTGTCCAATTCTGCTCGGGCCGGTGCTCGATTCTGTCAAGTTGACATCTCCCCAGATTAACTTCACACGAATCTCAAGAAAATCCCAGTTTTTTCTAAAGATCAGAAAGATAAGCTCATGAATGAGTTGAGACGACGGCGCGACAACGCTCCGCGGTCCAGTCGCGCATGTGGTATCGAAATTGCATTTTCGAAATTCAATTTGCGAGGAAAGAATCCTCGCGGGACCGCGCTCGGATTGATTCATGAGCTACAATTGAGGCGGACCCAGTCAATTCGGCATCGCTCGAAGGAGGGAAGCGAAATGTTAGTCCTGAGCAGAAAATTGGGTGAGAAGATCTACATCAACGACAACATCTGCATCACCGTTGTCGATATCGATCGCGGCAAGATTCGCCTGGGGATCGAAGCCCCGCGCGATGTGCCGATCTTCCGTCAGGAGCTCCTGGGCGACAAAGACGCCCCGCCTCCGGCGGAAAAACCCGCCCTGGCGGCCAAGGGTTGATCCCGCACGATCGTCTCGTGCGAGTCCGACCGCCGCAAAAGCTCACGTGAAAGCGTGAGCTTTTTTTGTTGGAGCTTCCCGATTTTCCTTGTGCGCCCGCATGGCGCCATGCGGGCGCTAAGCAGATTCGGTATCACTTTTTCTTCTTGTCATCCGGCCGTTTCGTGTCGATGGGCCGGTCCTTCGGAATCACCCGGCCGCCGTCGCGCATTGGAGGTGAGCCGATGCTCGGTCCGGTGCTCGGCCCTTTGGGATTGATGGTGGGTCCGGTCTTGGCGGGGTCTTTGGTAGTAATCATGGGATTGCCGATTGAAGGAGTCTTGGCGACGCCGCTGGAACCGACGGTAGGCGTCGGCGTGAGATTCAGTGTACTGGTGCGCGGCGTTGTTAGAACGCCGGTCATCGGGGTAGACTCCGTTCGGCGTCGTTCTGCGGAAACTGACTGCTGCGTCATCGCCGTCGTCCGCGCTACCTGATCCCGGGCCGTCGAGTCGAGTGGCACGACCTTTTCGCCTCGCGCTACCACTACCGTTTTCGTCGGCGCGATCACATTTGTCACATTCGTCACGTTCGTCGTGTTTCGGATGATTGTCGTTTGCTGCACAAGTGTGCGCGGCGGCACCGGCGCACGACCGGCGTTGCGCTCCACGACCAGCGTAATCTGCGTGTCGTGCCAACGCGGGTTGTCGCGATAATGCCAGCGCTGGTACACGATGATCGGTTCATAATGCCGCCGGCTGTACACGACGCATGGCTCGAACCCGATCGCCACATAGCGCGGCCCATAGTAGTCGCCGAAGTAGTAAGCGCCGAACGCGGGGCGCACGAAGAGTGTATCGAGCACGATCGTGTCGCGCACGGCATAGTAAGGCGTGTAGCGATACCCGACGCCAACCACAGCGACATCGACCGTCACCGGTGCATAAAGCACGCCGCGGCGCGACACGGCGTAATCCCAATAGCCCGCGACGTAGACATAGCCGTGAGGCGTCCAACGATACTGTGAAGGGACATAAACATAGCCGGGGCGTACGCGCGTCCAATAGCCGGCACGCCAGACGTAGCGGCCGCCGTTCCACATCCAGTAGCCGGGAACATGGAACATGTCCGCGCCTGGAGGATCGCCTGGGCCGGCGACGTTGGGCGGCGCCGGTGGTTCCGGATAATAGGTGATCGGATCGACGCGGGCTTCACGAGCATTGGTCCAGAAACCGCCAACCCATTGATAGTTCGCCCCAACTTCACGCCAATAACCGGGGACCCACTCCTTGCCGTCCGGCTTGGCTCGCCAGCATCCGCTAACCCAAAGATAATCGGCGCGATCGTCGTCCCAGGCCCAATAGCCACCGATCCAAACCACGTCCCCCTCGGGACGTTCTTCGGGCGGCAACTCGTCGATCGGAGCCGGCGGCTTCTTGGCGATCAGCGGTGTCTGCTTCGGCTCCGTCAACGGCGACGCGAATGCTTCATGCACCGGACCGCGAGCCAGCACTTCCACTCCCTTCGGAACTGCGCCGCCCGTAGGCTGGGCGGGCTGACTCGGCGCGGGAATGAGCTCTTGCGAGGTTGTCAGACCCGCGTAGATCAGGCAACAGCCGAAGGTTGTGCAAACAATGGCGATGCGAGCAGACTGGATCGACATCGAGTGTATCTCCTTGGACAACGTGCGGGCGACCAATGCCGCTTCTAGCAGCGCTGACTGGGAAATACCAGGGGAGTTGATGGAAGAGCCTGTGGGATCCCAGGGGTTCGGAGTACCTCACCCCTGGGCTTCTCTGACTTATTCATCCGTGCGGAAGCGGGCCTGTGCTTTGGCCCAATCGCCGACGGTGGCATCCAGCGTGGTCGTCGCGCGGTTGCGCCAGACGTGCAGTTGAATCCGCTGACCAGGTTTTAGACTGCTCACCAGGTTGATCAGATGATTCTCATTTCGGATGGAGATGTTTTCGACTTGCAGGATCACATCATTGGCTTGAAGCCCACACTCGGACGCCGGAGTGCCCGGGTAGACTTTCTCGACCAACGCGCCGCGAACGCGATCGAGGCCGAGATTGAGCGCCTCGCGTGCCTCGAAGGTGAGCACGAGTTGCATGCCGAGATAGCCGCGCTGCACGGCCCCTTGTTGGAGCAGCTGATTCATGACGCGTTTGACGAGGTTGGAGGGGATACTGAAGGCGACTCCGCTGTTGGATCCGTTGTGCGACGCGATGGCCGTGTTAATGCCGATAACTTCGCCATGAAGGTCGACGAGCGGCCCGCCGCTGGAGCCCGGATTGATGGCGGCATCCGTTTGCAGAAACTCTTTGATGCGAATGGTGTTGCCCAGCGTCACCTGTCCGCGATCGCGAGCGCTGATGATGCCGTGCGACACCGATTGATTCAGCCCAAAGGGACTGCCGATAGCGAGCACCCAGCGGCCGACGCGGGCATGATCGCTGTTGCCCAGCGTCGCGGTCGGCAGCGCTTGCGGGCTGTCAATGGCGAGAATGGCGAGATCGCTTTCTGGATCGGAGTGCACCGCCGCCGGCCGGAACACCCTGCCGTCGAAAAGCTGCACGGTAATCTGCTCGGGCTTCGAGTGCATGACGACGTGATTATTGGTGATGACAAAGTGGCCAGCCCGCACCGGACTCTTGACAATCACGCCGGAGCCAGACTCCTCTTGGGCCTTGGTCTTTGGCCCTGCATTCCCCTTGGGCGGCTTGACGGCCTCCACGGACACAACAGCGGGCACGACCTTGCTGACGACGTTCTCAAACCGATCGCTGAGCTGGGCGAACGAATCGCCGGCGGGCGCTGCACCGTCGCGCTGTTGGGCGCTGATCTGCAGCGGGATATGGACAAAAACACCGGTGCCGAAGAACACCAGTGCGCCGACGAAGGCGGCCAAGGCTGCACGTTGCATGGAACAACTCCACTCGCGGTAGACGAGCGATGGACAGCCTTGTCGCGCATCGTTCAGATGATTTGGTAGCTTCCCGTCGGAGTTTCGCCGGCGAGATTGCTCGACGGGAACGGATCACCATTCACGTCAAGCAAGCTCGCCGGCGAAACTCCTGACCTAAGCGAACGCCGAGCGGAAATGGTCTCGCATCGGCATGCAATTCTACCGGGCAACGCCGGGAAAGTTAAAAAAAAAACGAATGCAGGCCAAGAATAGTGCCACGCGACTGCGTTCCAGGCGGGATAGATTCGCCAGATTGACGTTGCTTCTTCGTCTAGCGCCCAGGCGGCGCCAAGCGGGCGCTAAGGCGAGCGGCAGGACTTGATTTACCCGCCCGCGGATCGAAAAGTATGAAGCGTGGACTGAAGTCCACGCTACGGCAGGTATGTTATCACGTGCCGCTCGCCCCAACGAAGAACCGAATTACACGAGGCGTCCGGACACCTTCGGTTGGACGATGGTCGTCAGCGTGTTCGTCACGCCGTTGTAGATGCCGTCCGTAGCGAACACCGCCGTGATCTTGTAGGTCCCAGCGGTAGAGAACGTGTAGGTTACCTTGGCGACGCCGCTGGCATTGGTCGTGGCGGTGAAAGTCTGGCCGTTGATCGTGAAGGTGACCTGGGCGCCGGGCCCAATCGGAACGCCGTTCAGGCCGGTCAACGTGGCCGTGAAGGTGACTGGGAGAGTCGCCATCGGGCTCGCGGATGCGACGAGGGCAAGGCTGCTGAACTTGTGGACGACTTGGGGGATCAGGTTGCTGGTATTGCCGGCGACATTGGTATTGCCGCTGTAGACCGCGGTAATTTGATGCGGCCCATCGGCGAGCGAATTGGCCGGCGCGGTGTAACGGTACGTTGCCGTCGATGTGGTCGAGGAGACCAGCGTGGCGGTGCCGATCGGGTTGCCGAAGTCGTTGATGGTTACCATTGCGGGGGCTGCCGTAATGGTGCCGGAGCCCGTGGTGCGCGTGACGACGACCGTGAACGTGTTGATTTTGTCGGTGGCGAGCACGGTCGGCGAAGCCGTCAGTCGCACGGTGCTTCCGCTCTGGGCAACGGTCACGGATGCCGCGTTGGAAGCCGGGCTGGCCGCGAAGTTCCCGACGCCACTGTACTTCGCGGTAATCGAATGCGGCGTGGCGCTCGCGGGCAACGCGCTGGTCGTGAAGCGATAGGTCACCGGGGCGGTCGCCGAAACGAGTGTCAACGTCCCGGTGATCGGAGTCGTGCTCGCGCCGTTGTAGAAGGAGACGGTCGCGCCGGTCGTCGGCACCGTCCCTGGCGATCCTGGGCTGGACACGCTGACGACAGCCGTGAACGTCACCGATTGCCCGAAGACAATGCTCGCTGACGTCGGCGTGATCGTGACACCCGTCTCGGCCTTGCTGACGAACTGCGTCCGCTGCGGCGAAACCACAGTGTTGGCCTGGAAATTCGTTGAGCCGTTGTACCTGGCCGTGATCTTGTTGCCGGTGGTCGTATTCACCGGCAGTCCCGTCGGCGTCGTTGTGAATTCAGCGATGCCGCCGGCGCCTAGCGCCACGGTGCCCATGGGCGTCGTTGAGCCGTTGAGGAAGAACGACACGGTGCCGCCGGTCGGAGTCGCCGGCGAGTTCGTCGCGGTCACCGTCGCTGTGAACTTGACTTGCTGACCGAAGTAGGACCCGCCGAGCGGACCGGAGGTAACCGAAGAGATCGGCGCCGCGGCGATCTGCGTTTGGGCGGCGCTGATCGTCAACGGTGAGCGCGCCGCCGGGCTTGCATTGTAGTTCGCGCTGCCCGGCGTGAAGGTCGCGGTGATCGAGTGCGCGCCGGCGTTAACATTGAGCGGCAAGGAAACACTCGGGAAGTTGAACGCGTTGCTGCCGCTCAGGTTGAACGTTCCCAGCGTCGTGTTCGTGGTGGCGTCCTTGAGCGTGACCGTGCCGGCCGTCGGGTTAATTCCGCCGAAGGTGAGCGCGGTGGCGGCCGTCGTGGTCGCCGCCGTGGTTAACGTGATTGACGTTGGGCTGCCAATCGAGGCAATGGCGGTGTTGGCAGGGATGCCAGTGCCGGTGACCGACATGCCGACGCCGAGCTGGGCTGTACTCGAGAGCCCGTCGATCAGCGTGCTGTTATGGGTTTGGCCGTTCAGGTTGATCGATTGATTGACAGTGGTTCTGACCACGCCGGCGTAGGTGACCGTGGTCCCGTAGATAGCCGTGGTTTGCGGGGCCGGCGTGAAGGTGATCGCCGTGCCGGACGGCGCGACGGTTTGCGGGTTGAGCGTGGTGACGCCGTCTGCGTAAACGGGCGGGACGGACGTATCGTGATAGGTGAACGTGAGCGTGTGCGGGCCGGCATTCAGAACACCGCCAGGAACCGTGATGGTGGTCGTGGCGACGCCGCCGACGTTTGCGAGCGTTCCGACGTTTCCAAGCGTCGTGGCGCCTTCCTTCAGCGTCACCGTGCCCGTGGGGACGCCGCCTTGCGGGCTGGTCACGGTCAGGGTGTAGACCAGATTCTGGCCAAACGTGTTGGCGACGGCACTAACATTGACGGAGGTCGCCCGCAAAACGTTGACGTTGGACGAGATAGTTCGTGTCGGGCTCGCGTTGAAATTGGGCGAGAAGCCGTTGTACTTGGCCGTGATCACATGCGGGCCGGTCGTGGCGAAAGTGGTCGTCACGCTTGCGAAACCCGACACGGACACGGTGGCAGGTCCGCCGCCCAGCGTCAAGCCCGTTGTGGTATCGACAAACGTCACCGTGCCGGCGTTTACGTTCGCGACGCTATTGGGCAATGCGACAACGATGGCCGAAATCGTCACGGTCTGTCCGACGCCCGGATTGATCGGCGACGACGTGAATGTGAGCGCTGGAATATCGGTGTCGGCCGCCGCGACGTTTTGCGAGATTGCGGCCGACTGGGGGCTGGCACTGTAGTTCGGACCGAACCCGCCGAAGGTCGCTGTGATTTGATGTCCGTTGCCGACGGCCAGTTGCGGTGGGTTGGTCATGATCGTGTAGACAGCGACATTCGTACCCGTGAGGTTTGCCGTACCGAGAACGGTCGCGCCGTTCTTGAACGTCACGACGCCGCTGGTGGGAGCCGGAGCGCCGCCAATGGCCGAAATGGTCGCGCTGAACTGTACGGCCTCTCCGTATACCGCGTTAAGGTTCGAGGACTGCAACAAGGAAACTGTCGTCACGGCCGGCTGCACGTTGTAGTTGGTGAGCTGCCCGGTCTTGTTCTGCAGGTTCGTGTCGCCGGAGAAACTCGCCGTAATCGTGTGGAAACCGACCGTCAACTGGGTAGACGTTGTCTGGTAACTGTAAACGCCGCCGGCGCCCAAGGTTCCATTGCCCAAGAATCCAATGACAGAATCGGTGAAGACAACCGTGCCGTCGGTCGGCAAGCCGGAGCCAGGCGTATCGGCTGAAACCGTTGCAGTGAACGTGACCTGCATCCCGTAGTTGGATCCGGCGGACGGCGTAGCGCCCATGACGATCTTGGTGGGCGCTTGACCGACGGAATAGTTCAGGATCGTGCCGGTGCTGGTGTCGAAATTCGTGTCGACGGTATCCGTGAAGACGGCATTGATCTGCGGATGGTTGCCCACGGACAATGCGTTGGTAACCAGCGTCGCTCGGCCCAGGCTGTCGGTGAACCGTGTGCCGAGGTTGATGCCGGTATTTACGGGCCCATCCCAGAAGGTGACCGTACTGCCGGCCGGTGGCGTCCCGGCGGGGGACGTGATCGTCGCGACGAGCGTGACATTCTGCCCGTAGACGGCGCCGCTGCTCGGACTCGCCGAGAGCCCCGTGTTCGTCGTGGCCGGATTCACGTGTAGAAGCGGCGACAGGGTTCCATCGTTGGCAGCGAAGGACGTTGATCCGACGTAATGTGCGATGATCGTCAGGTCACCCTGAGGCAAGGCGCCGGGAACCGTGGTGATCGTGGTCTTGCCGGTGACGGCATTGAGTGATCCCGTTCCTAGGTAGTTTGGATCGGAAGTCGATGTTCCCACCGCGTTTTTCCACAGCGTGACCGTGCCGGCGGGGGAACCGAACGTTCCGGTCGGGAAGCCCGGATCCTGCGGCGTCACTTTGATGGTGAATGCGACGGAGTTGCCATAGGTCGGCGTGGTCGGATTGACCTGGTCGAACGTAACGGTGGTCTGTGCTGGATCGACCGTGAAGGACGTCGTCTTGGAGTTGCCTGTGTAGTTGCTGTTGCTCGGCGTGAAGACGGCAACGATGTTGTGCGGACCGGCTGCGAGGGCGGCGGTCTGGAAGGTCGCCACGCCGTTCACGAGCGCGACCGGGCTGGCGTTGAGCGGCGGGCTTGTCGTGAGGTTGTCGTAGAAGTTGACGGTTCCCTGCGGCACGCCGCTCGAGCCGGCGGCCTGTGGCGACACCACGACGTAGAAGGAAGCGTTCTGTCCCAGTTCGGAATGGTTCGGCGGATAAATCCCCGGCGGGCTGAATCGGAATTCGACGTTCGAGCCATCGACGAACACGGGCAGGGTAAAGTTGGTCGGCGCTGGGCTTTGGTTGTAGTTGGTGTCGCCGTCGTAGGAAACCTGGAGCGCGTGCCCGGCGCTGACATCGAGCACGCTGATTGGAATCGTCCACGATGCCGTCAGAAGGTTTGCGTTGACGGAGCGACCCGCTGGGGCGCCGACGGGGGCGCCGGTCATGTAGGCGCCGTTGGTGTTCGCCAACCCGCCGCCGAAGGTGAGGCTGAAGACATCGACCGCCGCGGTGGTGTTGACGGCCACCGACTTGCCGGCGCCGAGAATTGCCGGCGTGTTCAGTAGCGTCTGGATGTTGGCTGCCGTCGTCGCTTGCGTGCTGCTGTAGGTGATCGGTCCAACTGCCGTGCCGCCATAAGTGAGCGTGAACTGCTGAGCGTTCGAGAATCCGACGAGTTGGATGCTGTGCGTAACCGGCCCGGTGAAGGTACGGAGCCCGCCGCCGCCGTCGAGATTGAACGTCGCCGTGTTTGTCGGATTGGACGCATAGGCTGTCACCGGCGCTGGCGCGGGTGTGATAGTCGCCGTCACCGTGGTCGGCTGGCCGTAGATCGGCGTCGAGGTCGTAACGAGCGGCGAGGACGACACGCCGACGCCGACATCACTCTTGTTCACGGTGTACGAGAACTGCGAGGCGTTCACCGGGCCTTGATAGATGGCCGGCGAGTTCGTGTCGCGGAACGTTGCGTCGACCGTGTGTGAACTGCGGGATAGCGTGAAGCCAGCCAGCGTTTGCGGATCGAAGAACGCCTCGCCCGTGGTTGTATTCACGGGAACGCCCGTCTGCGTGATCTGGTTCGGCCCGGCGTCGAGTACGAAATCCACTACCAGGCCGGTCGGAAACACGCCCGCGCCGTTCTCAGGCTGAGCCGTTGCCTTGAAGACTACCGCTTGCCCGTAGTTCGACGCCGCGGGGACGGCGGCCAAGCTGAGCGATTGCAGAACTTGTAACACGCGGGTCAGCACAATGGCGCTGTTGCTGCGCGTCCCGTAATCGACCTGGAACTTTTGCCCGCTGATAAATACAGCGCCGCCTTGCGCGATTTGGCCAAGGCTGCCGGTGAAGAAACCGGTGAGCGTCCCTGTGTAGTTGGCGATGGTATACGGTTGATTGAGCGGAATGCCCAGCGTCGCCGTGCCCGTGAGCCGAGCGTCATTGAGGGTCAGGTTGCCGGTGACGTGGAGAACATCGTTGCTGGGGGTGCTCGTGCCCGTGTTGTAGGCGAGATCGACCGAGAACTTGGCGTTGTTATTCCAGGTCACATCGCTGGTGGTTGTCAGCGAGCCGGTGTGATTCCCCGCGGTGTTGATGCCGGGGCTGACGGTTCCCTTGGCGCCCGAGGCCATGGTGACGGCGCCGACCGTGCCGTTGCCGCTCAAGCTCGCCTCGTTCGGGTTGGCGCCGTTGAATTCCACGCCGGCAATCTGCGCGCCGCCATCGACCTGCACGTCTCCGTTGACGATTTGAGTCAAACCCGTGTAGGTGTTGACAGCGCCGAGCTCAAGGCGTCCGGGCCCCGTCTTGACAAGCTTCTCCGTGCCAGTTCCGGTAATCTTGGCGCCGACGAGCAGATCCGTGGTGTTCGTGCCATCATTGACCGTAAAGGTGCGGTCGTTGCCGTTCAGGGCGAACGCGCCTGCGCCGGAGACGGTGGCGGGGCCGCCCGCGTTGGACGTTGCCGTCACGCTGCCATTGGCGCCCAGCACGAGCTGACTGGTGGCATGTTGGAGGTTGATCGTGCCGCCGGTCATGTTCAGCACGCCGTCGACAGTGATCCGGCTGCTGGCGCCGGAGGCCGTAAATGTCGCGTCGGTTTCGTTCAGCGGGCCCGTAACATTGACCTGCGTGTTCGCCCCCGCCAAGGTGACCACCGTGTTGGCGTTGGCGTTGAAAGTGCCGGTGACATTGATCTGGCTGGCGCCGGCCGACTCGGTGAACGTGCTGGCGTTGGAGGTCAGCGTGCCGATGACATTGATCTGGCTTCCTGTGCCTGTCCCCGAGTCCCCTAGCGTACTGGAGGTTGCGGTCATCGTTCCGGTGACATTGACCTGACTATTCACTCCAGGCGTGAGCACGTTGCTGGCATTGGCCGTCAGAGGCCCAGTGACGTTGACCTGGCTGCCGGTTCCTTGCGTCGTCAACGTTGCGCCGCCCGTAAGGCTGATGCCGTTCGTCCCGATCACGTTAAGTGTGCCGGCCCCGGTGGCGGCGGCGTTGGTGGTCGTTGTGCCACGATTGACGCTGAGCTGAGCAATGCGCTGCACCTGAGCGTTGATGTCGAACAAGCCGTCGCTATTGACGGTGACGGCTGACGTCGTCGCGATCTGGTTGCTCTGCAGGAGTTGAGCGATCGCCGAGTTGAGCGCGAACGCGGCGCCGGGCGACGATTGGGTCGAGTTTCTATCGGCCGACGTCGTGTTGTTGTGAGCGGTGATCGGCGTGAAAGCGATCGCGCCGGCGAGACTGCCGCCAAACGTGATTGCGAAAATGCCGCCGCCCTGCGGAGTTACCGTCAACGATCCTGGCGTCGCGAGCCCACCGATTGTCGACAAGCCATTCAGCGTCGTTTGAATCAGGGCCGCCGCGAACGTCGGATTCGTGTAGTAGGTGATCGGCGCCGAAGCGGGGCTGCTGTTGTATGCGAGCGTGAATTGATTCCCGTAGTTGAAGGTCGAAAGATCGAGAGTGTGCACCTGGCCGACCGGAGTCGCATCGCCGACTTGCAGGTCTCTCAACACGGCAAGCGAAGGACTGGCGACGGCCGGATTGACCGGATTGGTAACGTTGAGCTGCAGCGTACCCTGATGGACATCGGTCAAGCCGGTGTAGTTATTGCCGATGCTCCAAACGCCGGTATTGGGCGTAGCCGTGCCGGCGACGCTTGTGCCCGCAAGTGCGAACTGATTCGGCGCGATCGCGATGATCGGGAATGTCCCGTTGGCGGCGGCGAAGCCCGCAACCGCATTGACCATGACCGATTCGCCGGTTCTCAGACTATTGTCCGCCGCCGTTGTGGTGACGATGACCGGGTAGCTCCACGTACCGGTGCTCGAGTTAAGCGTCGTGCCGACGCCGACGAGCCGGTATTGCGTTGCATTCACGACGGTGACGAAGTAGGTGTTCCCATCCAAGCCGGTCGAAGTGCCGTTGATCGTGACCAGGTTTCCGCTGACGAGCGTGTGGGCCACCGACGTCGTGACGGTGACGACGCCGGCAGCGCCGACGACCGACGTGATGTTTCCGCCCAGACCCTGGCCGACAACGCTGGCGAGTGTGCCGGTCTTTCCGCTGAATTCCACGGTGCCGCCGCCGACTTTGGTGACCTTGAAGTTCTGATTGACTCCGGAACTATTTGTGTCGACGATCGGCTGAGTGATATCCAAAGTACCGGCGCTTGCGCCGAATGCCGTGTCGGAACCCAGAGTGATGGGCAGGTCGTTCCAGGTGTTGTTGCCCGCGAGGTTGTGGAGAGCGCCGAGATTGTTGAAGCCGGCGCCATTGAGAACGAGCGGTTTGCCGGCGTTCTCGTTGGTGTTCTGAATTTGCAAGGTGGCGCCGGTGGCGACGATGGTCTTGCTGGCGCCACCGGGCAGGAGCATACCTGTGGACACGCTGGCGCCGCCCAGTTGCGTTGCCTGGGGAGCGACCAGGAGGGGCACGTTCTTCCCCTTGAGCGCGTTCGTGAATGTGACGACGAAGGTGCTGCCGTTGGACAGTAGATTGACACTGACCCGCCCGTTGCCGCCGCCGAGGGCCGGGATCAACGTGTTGGTGAGAATGTTATTGAGTTCGAAGGCGAGAGAGGCCGCATTCACGTTCGTGGGCAACGCCGGGGTGGAGAGCCACGGGAAGCCCGTGAAACTAAGGGTGAAGGTTCCACCGCTGCCGCTGACATCCACGGTCTGCTGCGTCGAATTCGCTTCGCCCAGGGCGTTGGCATTTTGAATGTTGACGATGCCATTGTTGATGAACGTGTTGCCAGTGTACGTGTTGGCGTTGGAGAACGCGAGCGTGCCCTGGCCGATCTTGGTGACATCGGGCGGAATGACCGAGGCGGGCGGCACCGGCGCCGGGCTCGGATCGCGCACGACGCCGGAGACCGTGAGTTGCGTCGTCGCATCGGCGGCAAAGGTGCTGCTGGATTGCAGCGTGATTGGTCCTTGCCAAGTATTGTTGCCGCTGACGTTGCGCAAGGCGCCGGCGTTGTTCGGACCGGCGCCGTTCAGAATAAGCGTTTGCGTGGCCGGAGTGCTCAAGGAACTGTTGTTGTGCGTCGGATCGCTGTCAAGGTAGAGTGCGGCGCCCGGCGAGACGATAGCGGTGATGCCGCCGTCGGCCACCTTGCTGACGGCAACACTGGCGCCGGCCGTGCTCGTCGACGCGGTGATCGCCGACACCGCCTGGCCGGCGAACGCGGCGCCCGAGAACGTGACGGTGTAAACGTCGGTCGGCCGACCGGACCCTGCCTGCGTTCGCTCGATCGCTGCCGCGCCGGTGCCGGGACCACTTGTAACCGCGACGGTCGCCAAGGCCAATGGCTG
>Ga0194132_10000906_pt1 | contig 60706 bp, 54 predicted proteins | sample TA2KigOf80mmetaG_FD_148612 | JGI IMG/M metagenome (GOLD analysis project Ga0194132, IMG submission 148612) | Freshwater microbial communities from Lake Tanganyika, Tanzania - TA2015054 Kigoma Offshore 80m | ecosystem: Environmental > Aquatic > Freshwater > Lake | place: Tanzania: Lake... | reverse complement strand
CCACGCCGTGGTTCGTTCCGTGATGCCCATGCCCCGAATGATCTCGGCAATCGCCGGCCAATTTCCAGTAGCCGATTAACCCGCGAGCGAAATCAACCTTTGGTTGCGCCAGAGGGTTCTGGTTCGTTTCCGTGCCGCGACGAACAAGCCAAAACAGTCCGACGATTCCGAGAATCACGACAAGCGTCAGGGCAGCGTAGTGGCCGGATTTCATGTCGGCATCCTTTACTCGTTCGGTAATTTGGCCTTGTCTTTTGCCAGGGCCTCGATCTCCTCGCGTCCCAGCGCCCTGCGGTAGATGCGCACATCAGCCAGCGTGCCGTTGAGCGGGCCGTTCGTGCCTGTGCCCAGGCGCAACGGCTGGTTCGTATCGACCTGGTAGCTCCTGGCATCGAACGGCGGAGTCTGGGCGACGCGTTCGCCGTCCACGAAGAGCGTCAGCAGGTTCGCGGACTTGATGGCAGCGACGTGATGCCACCCCGGTGAAAGTGAATGCCCCCACATCGCTTGTTGCCCGGCAGAATACGCGAAGACTTTCCCCGAGGGGAGAGTACTGGCGAACAATTGACCGTCGTGTTCGGCCATCGTCCACACGCGGCGGTACTTAACGTCCGGCGTGTGGTCGAGCCGGGCGAGCTTCTTCCAGGTCGTCTCTGGCTCGTAGCTGTACACCTCGCCCAGCGGCAACGTGCCGGCGATGAAACGCCCGTTGTGCACTGCCATTCCCATCACCTCCAACTCTTCGCCGAGTCGGCCGACATCGGCCCATTTACCGATGCCGTCGAAGCGATACACCCGCCCGCTCGGCCAGGTGCCGACATACAGCCGCCCATGGTATTGGGCGAAGGAATAGGTTTGCGTATTGTCGCCGAGTCGCCCGCAATCGGTCCAGGTCTTGTCGTCGAACCGATAAACGTGGCCGCCGTCGTAGCTTCCGGCGTAGATGTGCCCTTCGTGGATCGTCAGGGGCACGACGCGGCGCGGCCCTTTCTCTTTGGTCTTCGGGTCGGTCCCAAGTGGCACCGCGAGCGAGGCCCACTTCTTGTCGCCCTCGTAGCGGAAAAACCCAGCCGGCTTGTAAAGCGACGAAGCATAGAGTTGCCCGCGAAACACGACCATCCCACCGACAGCTTCGGCCTGGGGCAACTGGCCGCAATCGGTCCAGCGCGTGCCGCCTTCATAGCGGAACACCTTGCCGCCGAGTGTGAGGTTCTCCGACTCCTTCAAGCTCGAACCCGCCACGCGGTACTTGCCAGTGCCAACGTAGAGTTTACCTTGATACTCCGCCATCGCGGTGACCGAGTTCGACTTGTCTGGCGCCCCGCAGTCGATCCACTTCTTGTCGCCCGCGTAGCGGTAGACGCGGCCGGTCTCGTCCTTGCCCGGTTCGCAGGTGCCCGCGTACAGCGAACCTCCGTGCACCGCCATCGAGAACGCGAACAGTGCGTTACCGGGTCGGCCACAATCGCGCCATTCCGTCTCGCGGTTATCGTCGATGCCGAACTGCAGGTGCCGGTCGTTGGGTTGGTTTGAGGTCACGCCGGGACTGCTCTTGAGTGTGAGGTGATACCCGCGGCGCGTCTTCGGGTCGTAACGGCTCAGCAAGTCGCCTGTCGGGTGATTCAGTTTGTCATTGACCTTCACCCACAGCGCGAACGAGAAATCGCCCTTGCCCAACTTCGGCACGTCCTTCGCCGGAACCTCACGAGGTTCCTTCACCATCGGCCAGCGTGCGGCCAGGTCTTGGTTCGGAGCGGACGCCTGGGCGTCTTTGGTAGCGTCGCTTTTTGTTGCGAACGGTTCGACTGCCGACTCGATGGCGGCGTGAGCAACCAGCATCAGGGCTAACGCACAATGCAGAATTCGAATCATGACTGGAACTCCAACAATGCCACGCGCGTCAGAGGCGAGCGGCGGAACATTGCCTGGATAAGTTGACACCGGCCCTACGCCGTCCGGTCTATTTCCGTCAGCGTCTGGCATTCCGCAAACTGCGTCCTATACCCGATATCGCCTTCCTTCCTTGCAGCTGGGGTATCCATGATCTCGGCAAGTGTGCCGGGCGGGTTTGCCAGGGAATCTTTGAGACTGTGGATGAGGGGCATGCCCCGCGCCTCATTTCTTTGGGGCTTTGACCGTCCGTACCGGCCCCAGGCAGATCCGGAACCCGTCCCGGGAATCCGAGTAGTGCGGTCCCGCCAGTCCCAGGCGGACGGCGCAGCGGGCGTTGCCGGGGACATCGAAGTAGTTGCCGCCGCGACAGACCGGGCGATAATTCTCGGTGGTCACGTTTAGTTCCTCGTGGCCTCCGGTCGGATCGAAGTGATCGAGCACGACCTCCCAGACATTGCCGAGCATGTCGGCCAGGCCGAAGCCGTTGCGGCCCCGTTCGCCGTAATGGTCCACCGGCGAGACAAACGCGAACCCGTCACTCCACGGGGCGCTCGCCAACGGCCATTTCTGTTTGCGGTCCGGCAGGAAATCGACGGCCGAGATGTTGAGCCGGCCTTCGCCATCGTTCAATTCGTCTCCCCACCAGAAAGCTGTACTCTTTTTGCTGCCGCCGCGACAAGCATACTCCCATTCGACCTCGAGCGGAAGCCGGTACTCCAGACCCTCCGGCAACCGCCCGGCCGTACGCTCGTGCTTGGTGAGCCATTCCCCGAATGCCCGGGCGTCGGTCCAACTGACGCACACCACCGGAAAGTCGTCGCGGAGCTTGAACTGGAAATTGGGATCGCGCCAGCTCTTGCCGGCCATCGGTTCCCACGGGTGCGTCACCTTGCTCCTCAAGTTGTAGCCGGTCCATTTCGGGTTGAAGCACTGGGTTTTGCCCCCGGGCTTCTCGGCATCGGTGACGTAGCTGGTGGCCAGTGCGAATTTCCGGAACTGACCTACAGTCACTTCCGTGCGGCCCATCCAGAAGCCATACTTGACGCGCATGGGACGCGGCTTTTCCCCTTCGAACGATTCACGATTTGTCCCTGCCTGTGCGCCCCCCTCGATGCCCGTGGCCCAGAGCTTTTCCTCCGGCGTGCTGCCCATCAGGAACTCGCCGGGCGGGATGTAGACCGTCTCCAGACGGACACCGCCCCCGAGTTCGGCCCGCTTGACGTCTCCTTTTTGCGGTTGCGCGCTGCCGACGGGCGCGAGTCCGGCGCTCAGAATGCCGACCAGTAGAAAGCGAGAAATGAGCATGTTGCACATGGCGTGTTCCTCGACGTCCGATGGTTTTCCGTCAGCGTCTGGCATTCCGTAATCTGCGTCCTATACCCGATATCGCCTTCCTTCCTTGCAGCTGGGGTATCCATGACCCTTCGCACACCGTCAGCGTGGCCAGATAAGCGCGCAGCTTTTTCTGGTAGTCGGCGGATTCCGGCAATTTCGTGCGCGGCGGCACGACCGGCTTTGCTGCTTGCCCGCAGAGCGTGCCAGGCGACGGCATCGCGATCGTAACGATGAAAATGGCCAGAAGGCGGTGCAGCATGGGAGGGTCCGCACGAGTCCAATTGGAAGGAGGGGTTATCCTACTACTACCAGAGGTCACAAGTCAGAGATCAGAAGTCAGATCAGTGAATCCTGCCACTGATCGAAAACTCACGACTTCCGACGGTGATCTCTGACATCTGATTTCTGACCTCTGGTAGTAGTTCCCATGGATGTAGGCCCCGCTGTTCTGGGGCCCCTTCTAGGGCAACAGGAACTCGGAGTGGATGTCGGCGTCCTTGAAGTGGAGAGTGGAGACGCTATGATTTTGGTTCTTCTTGGGCGTCGAGACGATCACTCCGTCCTCGACCCGCAAGCTGATCTTCTTGCCCGCCAAGCTCAAGAACGAACGGCTCCCCTTGCCGCCTGAAGTAGTGGCGAGTGCGAGTGGAGAGTGGCGAGAGAGGAAGTCCAATCTTATTCTCGCCACTCTCCACTCGCACTCGCCACTCTCCACTCGTCACTCACCACTACTTCAGGCGGGCGACACTCGCCCATCGTGCCATATGCCACACTTCCTTCTTCCTTCATTCGTGTTGCCGGGGTCACACGATTAGGCGGCTCCAGGAGCTAGGCCGCGTGGACTGAAGTCCACGCTACAATCCGCTCCTACCCGAAAATCTAGTCTGGACGACGGACGAGGTAACCTCTTGGCTTTCCTGGCACGGAACGATTATGTCAGCTCCGTCGTCCCCGGCACGGCGACGGCAGGCATCGCGATACGCGTATCCCACGTCAGGTTGTCCGGAACGAGCACCTGTTGTGATTGCAGCGCCTGGTCCCACGTCACCTCTTGGCCGGTGTAAGCGCTCATGCGGCCCATGATGGCGGTCAATGTGCTTTCCGCCACGGCACGCAGATCATTCAAGCGGCGGCGGCGGCCACGGATGCTGTCGAACAGCGCGACGTGCTCGGCTTGGTAAGGCTCGTTGTCGCGATTGCGCGGCATCGACCACGGGCGTTCGCCGGTGATGCGATAGAGCCGCGGGCCGGCGGCGGTGTCGCAAACGCCGCGCGTGCCGGTCACCGATTCGGAAATGTTCCCCGCGCAGCCGCGAATCTGTCGGCACATGCTCATCACGTGCACGTTGTTCGGGTATTCGTAATCGACGGCGAAGTGATCGAAAATGTGGCCGAAGTTCTTGGCCGTGCGCACCTGGCGGCCGCCCATGCCGACGCAGCGCAGCGGATGTGCCTGAATCGCCCAGTTGATGACGTCGAGATTGTGCACATGCTGTTCGACGATGTGATCACCGGAGAGCCAGGTGAAGTAGAGCCAATTGCGAATCATCCATTCGACATCGGTCATGCCGAGCGTGCGAGCGCGATGCCAAAGGTCGGCTTGGTTCCAATAGCACCGGCCGGACGTGATCGTGCCGATGACGCCGTCGTGGATGCGCTGCATAGTTTCGAGATAGCCGGTCTGGTAGCGGCGCTGCGTGCCGGCGACCACAGTGAGGTTTTGCCGATCCGCTTCGGCATGGGCGGCAAGCACCATGCGAATGCCCGGGCTATCCACCGCGACCGGCTTCTCGGTGAATAGATGCTTGCGTGCGGCGATCACGTCGCGAATGTGGACAGGCCGAAAACCCGGCGGCGTCGCCAGCAGCACGAGGTCGCAATTGGCGATGACCTGGCGATAGCCTTGTAGTCCGATAAAGATGCGCTCGGTCGGAACATCAACTTTGGCGGCCAAGGCGGCGTTCGCCTTCAAGTTCAACAGGCAACTCTTGGCGCGATCCATGAACGTATCCGACACCGCGACCAGCCGGCAGTTGGGATCGGCCCGCAGACATTGCTCGACCGCGCCCGAACCCCGGCCGCCGCAGCCGACCAGTCCGACGCGGACAATATCGTTGTTCTCTTGCGCGTGCGCGTTGGTCAACACGCCGGCAGCGAGAACGCCGCCCGTGGCAGCGGATGTCTTGAGAAAGTCGCGGCGCGAGGTGTCGTTCGACATGGTGGCATCTCCCGAATGAGAATGTGGAATTGAGGTTATTGTCCCCGAAGTATCGCATTTTGTCCAGCGAAAGCCGAAACAAAACCGAGAATTGATTCGCGCGGCTTGCCGGCTATCGACCGATGTACCACTGAAGACCGCCGATGGCGCCGAACGCGATGCCGAATCTCACGGTTTGGTCGTCGCCGCGAAATGCCTTGTTCTCGCAGATGTCATTGAGGCTCGTCGGAAAACACCAAGGATCGAAGTTATGTTCTTCAATGACCAAAGCGATGCCGAAGCCGATGCGTCCGTTTGGTCGGCTTCGCCCTATACCCGACGTATCCTTCCTTCCATCACTCGAGCTTGGCATTCCGTAATCTGCGTCCTATACCCGATATCGCCTTCCTTTCTTGCAGCTGGCCCGGCCAGAAATCGAGCGCCGCACGGATGACGCGATCCTGTGTGATCGTGTTGCCGACGATGATGACCTCGCCGATATGGTCCGGTTGTTTGGCCTTGGGCTCGGCGTCAACGACGCCTGCCGGAAACAGAAACACGAGAAGGAGCATCGTGCTCATGGTCGTGGTCCTCTATTGAGCCCAATCGCCGGGGACTGTTTCGCCGCCGCTCGGGGTCATGACGGCCCACCAAGTATTGGGGTTGATTCCCTGAGCGATGGTGCGGACGGCGCCGTCGGCGATGAGCGCCTGCATGCCGCCCGTATGCGGCGTGGCGGCGCGCATCGGGTCGCAGTTGCCCTGCCAGGGGAGCGGCTGCGTTTGAAAAACTGAGGCCGGGCCGATGGCGGTGGCGCCGCCGGCCTGAGCCGCGAAGAAGGTGATTTGAAACCCCGGATAGATGGGAAGGGGCGGCGGTTGCATCGGCGCCGGCAGCGCGGGGCGGGACAGCGCGCTGTAGGCCCAAGCGCTGCCGCCGACCGACCAACTTGCATTCGTGCACAAGGGATAGCGTTCGCCCACCAGGCACGTGTTGGACAACCCGTCAGCGATATTGGCGAACCGCGTCAATCCTTGCGGATCGTAGCTCTTGCCGTTTGGGGTCGGCGGATTTGTGTAATTGATGCCGTTTTCCTTGGAAAAGATCAGCGCATTGAACCCGTAACAGCTGGCGCCCCAGGTGACGCCGTTGAGCACGACGGTCCCGGACGTATGGGCAGGGTTCGACGGGCATAGCGCGACGGCAAGTGGTTGCTGATAGATGTTGTTGTTGCCTGGATAGAAGACATTGATGCCGCCGAACGCAGCGACGGCGCCCGCCGAGTTGTTGTAAAGGGCCCCTTGTTCGATGAACATCATCAGGTGAAAGATGCCGTTGCCGAATCCGGATCCTGGCGTCAGGGCGGTCGTGCCGTTGTACCCGAGAGCGGGCGGCAACCGCTTGTACGTGTCATGGTAGTTGTGTACGGCCAATCCCCACTGCTTCAGGTTGTTGGTGCATTGCGATCGCGCGGCCGCCTCGCGGACCTTCTGAACTGCCGGCAGCAGCAGTCCAATGAGGATGGCGATGATCGCGATCACCACGAGCAGTTCAATGAGCGTAAAAGCGGAGCGTCGTCGAAACATGGAACCGACCCTCAATAAGGAAATGAACGTAGATTGGAATCATGATGAGATTATGATCGAGGCAGACGGCCATGTCAACAAAAAACCCTGTAGATTTGACAGAGATTCGCGTCCATCGACAGCACGGGGAGTCACACGTCAACGATCACAAGTCAAAAAGAGCATCGGCGGCGATGCGAAGCCTGACGTTCGCTGAGCTCCGATCGCTGACTTCACATCTCGGACATCTGACTTCTGACGCTAGCGGCAACCGAGGCGCAGCACCGTGGCAAGGATCCAGATGCCCAGCCAGATTGCCCATGCGGGAATTCCCGATCCGCCATCGTCGGTCTGCGATGGTGACTGAAACGGCGCGAACTGCGTCGCCACTGCCCCGGGGCCGTTCTCCACACAGGGAAACCGCAAGGCCGTCAGGCTGGCCAATTCCGTCGTTCCGTCGTCGTAGCGAATACGCAGGAAGCCGTCGCGAACCTCGACGACCTCGGCTGGATGAAATTGATTGCCGCCGTCACGGCGATGCTGAACTTGTTCGCCCACTCTGAACTCAAAGGTGCATAGCGAATAGGCGAACACCCAGCCCTGGCCGCCGTCGTCATAGTCGATCAGAGTTTGATCGCCGCGTGCATCGTCGATTCTGATTTGCCGAATGATGCCCGGATACAGGAACATCGGTTCCCACGGAGCAAGGACGCGGTCGCCTTCCTGCCAATCGGGCGGACTGGTCGGCTGCGAAATCGGCGCGCTTGCCGGCAGCTGCGTCGGAAGTTCGCTGGCTCGGTCAAATGCGGTGGACGGCTGGGCCGGTTTCGCCGGCACTTCATCGGCGCGCGGCGGCAGCGTCATGTCGGGAATCTTGTCGGGATCAGGCATGTTCGATGAAGGCATATCCCGGTTCTCCTTGGCAGAGCGCTACCTCGGATTCAGGTCATGAAAACCAGTATGCCATGAAACCGATCGTGCCGACCAGGCCAAACACGAGCCAAACGGCGCATCCGGAACCCGACGTCGGCGCCGCGGCCGGAGCGGCACGCGTTGACGGGGCGGCCGCCGGAGGCGGATTGTTGAGAGGCAGCGCCAGTGCCGCCGGCGTTGTCCACTCGCGGCTGCCGTCGTCGTACTGAACGTGAACGCTCTCGCCGCGCACTTCGGCAATCGTGCCTGGGTAAAACTGCAGGCCCATCTTCCATCGGCCCATCACGACCATGCCGGGCCGAAGCTCCAGCGGAAACAGGTGATTGACCGCGACCCATGCCTGGTCGCCGTCATCGAATTGCACCTGGACCTCGCTGTCGCGCACGGACGTAATGGTTCCCACGAACAGGGCAGTGTTTTGCCATAGCGCCCACACGCGATTGCCGGCCTTGAGGTGGCTGGTCATCTTGATTTGCTCGGCGCCGCGCCCCTTCGATTCGCACGGGATGCGCAGCGAGGCCACGGTCGTGCGCTCGTCGGGGTGGCTATCGTCGAAGGCCACGCGGACCTTCTCGCCGTTGACCTCGGCCAGCTTGCCGAAGAAAAAGTGCGGCCCCATGCTCCGCCGGTTCATGACGCGCATACCTACGGAAAGAGCGATCGGGCTCATCTGATTCAGATTGACCCAGCCGGAATCGCCATCGTCAAATTGGATGAGTGCCTGATCATCGGTGATCTTGGTTATCGTCCCGGCGTAGAGAAACGTCGGCTCCCACGGCGCCAACACGCGATCACCGACTTGCCAGCTCGACCCTGAAGAAGGCGGCGAACTGCCGAAGCGTGCGTCGTCGGGGCGACCGGTGCGCTTGGGAAAGATGTAGCCGCCCGGGCCGGCGCCGGCTCCGCCCTTGCCGTTGCTTTTGGGCAGTTCCATATCGGGGACGTCGTCAGGAAGAGGCATGGCAAATCCTCGTCAGAGTTTGCTGACCCACGCATCCACTTACTGTGACGGCGCTTTATTGTTCCGGATTCTCGCCAGATTTCAAGAAGAATTGTCCGTTGGAAGAGCCGGCGCAACAGTGCGGGACTGTCTTCGTTTAGCGTTCGCCGTGCGCCGTGTGATCGCATGGCGCGCTGCGAACGCTAAACGAAAAAGGAGGGTTCGCATCGAATCGGGGGACTCAGTGCCGCAAGTAGCGCCATTTGTCTGGTACTTCGATGACAAACGGTCCATCCTGGCGCTGTGCTTCACGCAAAGCATCGCGGAAGGCGTCCGCAGTACCGGCGCGCCGCGCCGGAACGCCGAAGGCTTGCGCTAGCGCCAAGAGATCAGGATTGTTCAGGTCGGTGTCGCGGAATCGGCTCTCATACTTGATGCGCTGCAAATGCTTGATCGCGCCGTAGGCGTTGTCGTTGTGGATGATGATGATCATCCGCAACTGGTACCGCGCCGCGGTCGCCAGTTCTTGGCATGTCATCACGAACCCGCCGTCGCCGGAAAAGCTGACGACGAGCCGCGACGCCTGCGGCTTCGGGCCTCGTGGGCCCGCTGCGAGCGCGAAGCCGCTAGCGGCGCCGATGGCGGCGGGAAAGCCCCAGCCGAGCGCGATGTAATTTGACGGATAGAAGAACGATCGCGGCAGGTACGCCGGGAAGTCGGTGTGCATGCGGTACGCCATCTCGCTGGCGTCAGTGAACACGACAGCGTCATCAGGAATTTCCGCACGCAGCACATCGATGATCCATTCTGACGTCGCTCGCTTGGCGGCGCGGGCGATCGGCCAGACTTCGCTCCAATCGCTGTTCACCTGGGTCGGCAGTTCCGTGAGGATTGCTTGCAATGCCTCTTTGGCGTCAGCGACGATGCCGACTTCGACCGGATAGTTCATGCCAATTTCGCAGGGATTGATGTCGATCTGAATCAACTGCTTCGGAACATGCATCTTGCGAAAGCCGGTCATCACTTCCGTAAAGCGGCAGCCGATGGCGAGCATGGCGTCGGCGTGTTCCTGAGCGAGTCGGCCCCGGGCCGACCGGGCATGGCCCAGTGAGTACCGATCGCGTTCGTCGACGATGCCTTTGCCTTGTTGCGAGGTGATGATGGGGCAATCGAGCAACGCCGCCAGTTGCCGCAGCTCCGGCCCGGCGTTTGCCCAAACCGTGCCGCCGCCGGCGAGAAGGACGGGACGCTGAGCCCGTGAAAGAAGCTCACCAGCCCGCAGCGCAAGCATGGGATCGAATGATTGCCCTCGCTTGCGCAGCGGACTAGTAACGTCCGCGACGGGCAAATCAACTTTGCAATCCATCCCCATCAAATCCTGTGGCAAGATCAGGGCCGCTGGCCGCGGTCGCCCCGTGGTCATCGCCTGCCAGGCTTCGGCGACCATGTCAGGAGTTTGGCGATGGTCCATGACCGTGCCGACGTATTTCGTGCACGGGCGGAAGATGCTCTCGAGGTCGGTTTCGTGATAGTTGCCGCACTCTTGACAGAGGCGATCGTGATTGACTTGGCCGGTGATGAGCAGTACGGGAACGGAATCCCCCCAGGCTTCGCCGATGCCGGTGAGGGCGTTGGTGGCGCCGGGGCCTGCCGTGGTGCAGATGACGCCAGGCTGCCCGGTGACGCGGGCATACCCATCGGCAGCAAAGGCGCCGGCCTGTTCATTGCGAGTGAGTATGGTGTGAATGCCGCCGTGTCGTTCGATGGCATCGTAAATCGCGACGGTGTGCGACCCCGGCATGCCGAAAACGATGCGCACGCCGCATGCGTACAACGACTTCACGAGCAGATCGGCGCCGGTCATACGAGTATTGTATTGCCGCGTTTGGCGTCCATCGGCTCATTGCGAGATGTTCGGTCGGACGGTAAGATACGATGATAGCCCCCGGCCTTCAGAAAAAGCGAGGCAAAGCATGACCTCCGCCGACCTTCAGAAACTCGTCACGCAAAAGCCGTTCGTTCCGCTGCGCCTTTTCGTACGCGACGGCACGATCCACGAAGTTCGCAATCGGGAATTGATCTGGGTTGGCATGGGAATGGCCGTGTTGGTCGTCCCCTTGCATGACCAAACCGGCGTGGACAAGCCGTTGATCAAACGGACGATTCATATCGACCTGCGCCACATCGTGAAGGTTGGAACGGAAGCCGCCCAGCCGACGCCGTGACACGAGGCGAGCGGCTTGGTAGGGCCACCGGTTTCACTGAAGGAAGGAAGGAAGGAAGGAAGGAAGGAAGGCAGCGGTCAGGAGACAGGAGTCAGTGTGACTCCTTCCGAGCCCTGACTCCTGATCCCTGACCCCTGATTCTTGACCTAGGACGGATGAGATTCATGTCCACCCCCATGACTGTGCAGCAGCACATTCTCGAAGAGCAACGCCGATTGCGGCCTGCTGCATCGGGCGAGTTCTCCTGGCTGCTCTCCGGCATCACGCTGGCGACCAAGTTGATTGCCGCCCAGGTACGTCGTGCTGGCCTCGCCGACATCGCCGGAGCTGCGGGCGGCGCCGCGAACATCCAAGGCGAAGTTGTCCAGAAGCTCGATGTGATCGCCAATCAGGCGCTGCTCAACTGTCTGGGCAATCGCGGCAATGTCGCCGTCATGGCGTCGGAGGAGGACGACGAGCCGGTCGTTTCCCAGCGCGATTGGGAACACGGCAAGTATGTCGTTGTGTTCGATCCTCTGGACGGATCCAGCAACATCGATGTGAACGTGTCCGTGGGAACGATCTTCTCGATTCTTCGCCGCGCGCCGGAGCCAGATCGATTCCGGACGCCTCTGGAAGATGTGTTACAGCCTGGTTTCAAGCAGCTCGCTGCCGGGTACGTTGTCTATGGCAGTTCGACGATGTTCGTTTACACGGCAGGCAACGGCGTCAACGGCTTCACGCTCGATCCATCGATCGGAGCTTATTTGATCAGCCATCCGAATATCAGGATGCCGGCGTCCGGATCAATCTACTCGTGCAATGAGGCCAACGCCGACACGTTTCCGGGAGGATATCGGAAGTATCTCGCGTATCTGCGGTCGGGGGAAAGCGGTCGGAAGTATTCGTCGCGCTACATCGGCTCGCTGGTCGCTGACTTTCATCGCACCTTGCTCAAGGGCGGCATCTTCCTCTATCCGCCGACGGCGTCGCATCCGTCCGGCAAGCTGCGGCTCATGTACGAAGCCAACCCGATCGCATTTCTCGCTGAGCAAGCCGGCGGCAAGGCGACCGACGGCACGATGCGCATCCTCGACAAAACGCCGCACAGTCTGCACGAGCGCACGGCCTTGATGGTCGGTAGCGGCGCCGAGATGGAGGCGCTGGCGCGGTTCGTCTCTCCAGCGTAGGGACAAGCTGCCAGCTTGTCCCTTACGCCGGGTGAAGAACATTGTCCCACCGGACGCGGGGACAAGCTGGCGGCTTGTCCCTATGACCCGCGCCGGCAATCGTCGCCAATGTGAGTTTCGATACCATATCGAATGTCCCTCTACTTTATCATGTTGCCATCGGGAGTCTTGCCGTGACGAAACTGCGCGTCGTACTTTTTGCCGTCGTCGCCCTCGCCATCCTCGCCATCGTGCGTTTCGTGCCGCTTGAGGCAGAAGCCAAGGCCAAGGCCGCGCCGGCTCCGTCGTGGATTTGGGCCGACGAGACGCGCAGCAACCAGACCGTCTTCTTCCGAAAGGAGGTCGGCCTCGAATACCGCGTCACCAGCGCTCGGCTCTACGGAACGTGCGACAACCACATGACCGTCTACATCAACGGCAAAGAAGTCATCACGAGCGACAACTGGGACTCGCCCGTCTTTCGTGAGGTCACCGACGCCTTCATCAATCCCACGGTTGTCGGCCAACCCGTGAAAAATGTCATCGCGGTCAAGGCCCACAACACCGACGGCCCAGCCGGCCTCCTCGTGAAGATCGTTCTGCAAAACTCGAAGAAGCAGACGATCACGATCGTCACTGATGGCACTTGGCAGACTACCGACAAGCCCGAAGACGCCGGCTGGAAAACGGCCGACTTCACCCCCAACAACTGGCGACCGGCGACGGTCGTCGGCAAGCTCGGCGCCGCGCCGTGGGTGCAGGTCACCGAAGCGGCCCTGCAAGGGACCGCCAAGTTTAAGAAGCCGACAGCCACGCCGATCGAACTCATCAAGGTCAAGAAGGACTTCAAGGTCGAGTTGCTCTACTCCGTCCCCAAAGCGACGCAAGGCTCCTGGGTCAGCATGACCGTCGATAACAAGGGCCGGCTCATCACATCCGATCAATATGGCAAGCTCTATCGAATCTTCCCGCCCGCCATCGGCAAAAAACCGGAAGACACCAAAGTTCAGGAGCTCCCCGTCGAACTCGGCGAAGCCCACGGCCTGTGCTGGGCCTTTGACGCCCTCTATGTCGTCGTCAACGAGGGCCGAAAGTACAAGCCGCGCGGCTTATGGCGCGTGACGTCGACCAACGATGAGGACCTTCTCGATAAGAAGGAACTGCTGCGCGAGATAGAAGGCAACGGCGAGCATGGCCCACACGCGGTCGTGCCCGGTCCCGATGGGAAATCGCTCTATGTCGTGCATGGCAATCATACCAAGCCCGTCAAAACGAGTCGCACCACCGTGCCGCCGATTTGGGGCGAGGACTTCCTCACGCCGCGATTGTGGGACGCCAGCGGACACGCCGTCGGCATTATGGCCCCGGCCGGATGCATCTACAAAACCGACAAGGACGGCAAAGACTGGACGCTCATCTCCATGGGCTACCGCAACCAGTACGACATCGCCTTCAATCGCGACGGCGAACTCTTCACCTACGACTCCGATATGGAATGGGACATGAACTTGCCGTGGTACCGCCCGACGCGAATCTGCCACGCCGTGCCGGGCAGCGAGTTCGGCTGGCGCGGCGGCACGGGCAAAATGTATGAGTACCATCCCGACAATCTACCGCCCGTTGTCAACGTCGGTCCCGGCAGCCCCACGGGCATCGTCTTCGGCTACGGCGCGAAGTTTCCCGCCAAGTATGAAGAGGCGCTGTTCTGCTGCGACTGGAGCTACGGTAAGCTCTATGCGTGCCACCTAACGCCCGATGGCGCGACGTACAAAGGCGAGCTTGAGGAGTTTCTGACCGGCTCGCCTTTGCCGCTCACTGATCTCATCGTCAATCCCAAGGACGGGGCCTTGTACTTCACCATCGGCGGCCGCACGACGATGTCCGGCCTTTACCGCGTGACCTACACCGGCAAGTTGACGAACGAACCGAAAGAAGGCGGGCCCAAGATGGCGTACCCCGCGCGCGACGCGCGAAGGAAGCTCGAGTCGTATTACGGCAAAAATGACCCCGACGCCATCAACGAGGCCTGGCTCCACCTGAGCAGTGAGGATCGCTTCCTTCGCTACGCCGCCCGCACCGTGCTGGAGTTCCAGAAACCGAATGGCTGGATGAAAAAGGCCCTCGATGAAAAGCACCCCGTGGCCCTGACCCAGGCGATGATCGCTCTGGCACGCGTCAGCGGTCCGATGGCACGTGACCACCTCCTTGAGGCCCTGGAGCGCATTGACTGGCCGAACCTGACTGTCGTTCAGAAGATCGATTGCCTCCGCGCTTACCAGCTCGCATTCATTCGTGGCGGCATGCCGGGGGCCGAATGGAAAGACCGCGCAGGCAAACGCATCGACGCCTGGTATCCGGACAAATCACGCGATGTGAATGCTGAATTGTGCAAGCTGATCTGCCACCTCGAAGTACCGGGTGGCGTGGCCAAGACGCTGGCACTCCTGGCCAAAGCGCCGACGCAGGAAGAGCAAATCGAATATGCCTTGTCCTTGCGCAGCGTCAAAACCGGCTGGACCTTGAAGCAACGCGAGGATTTTCTTAACTGGTTCCACAAGGCGGCCAATTATCGCGGCGGCAATAGCTTCCACGGCTTCCTGCGCAACATCCGCACCGACACCATCAAATCTCTGTCGTTGAACGAGAACCGCGCCCTTTTCGATGTCATCTCCAGCGTGCCGACGCCCGCATCGCCGAAGTTCAAGTTTAAGCAGCGCCCGCTCGTCCAGAAGTACACGGCGGACGAACTCACGCAAATTGTGGAGAAGGGCTTGACCGGCCGCGATTTCGACAAGGGTCGCAACCTCTTCGGCGAGGCCAAGTGCTTCGCCTGTCACCGCTTTAACAGCGAAGGCGGTGGCACCGGGCCGGACCTCACCATTATCTCCGGACGCTTCGGCACGCGCGATCTCATGGAGAAAGTCATCAATCCGTCGAAAAACATCAGCGACCAGTACGCCGCCATCGTCGTCACGACCACCGACGGACGCCAGATTGTCGGCCGCGTAGTCAACCTCGCCGGCGACGGCATGATCATCAACACCGACATGCTCGACCCGAACAAGCTGGTGAACGTTAACCGCAACCTGGTTGAATCGATCACGCCCTCCAAGATTTCCATGATGCCCGAAGGCTTGCTCGATGGCTTCGAACGTGAAGAAATCCTTGACCTGGTCGCTTACCTCTACTCGCGCGGCGACCGCAATCACAAGATGTTTCGGAAGTAGGCCGAGCTCCGTTTACCTTTAGCGCTCGCCCGGCGCCATGCGAGCGCTAAACGTAAGCGATTGCAATCGAGGCCAATTTTCCGCTACCACTTTGCCGACATTACGTGTACACTATTACAAACGGCGCGTACGCTGCGTCTGTTCACACCGCTGGGCATTCTGCGCCCATCACACGACTCATTGGGGGGACATTTCATGGCACAAAAACCACTCTGCGGCTCGCCGGACCATGCCGTCAGCCGACGTGGATTCTTGACGTCACTCGCAGCGATGGCGGGCACGGCGGCATTCGCGGACATGACGGCAGTCCAGGTGCTTGGTTCACCGGAAGTTGCGGCCGACCTGCGTCGTCAGCAGAAACGCGTCATCATGCTTTGGCTCGCGGGTGGCGCCAGTCAGCTGGAAACGTTCGATCCGAAACCAGGCGTCGTCACCGGCGGACCGTTCCAATCGATTCAGACCTCGTCAGTGGGCGTGCACATCTCCGAGCTGATGCCGCGCATGGCTGCTCGTTTCAAGGACACCTGCATCATCCGCTCGCTGAACACGCGCAACGCCGATCACGGCTCCGCTGCTCGCATCATGATGCGTGGCCGGATGGGCGAGCCGTCGGTGGATTATCCCGATCTCGGCGCCGTGCTGGCCCGCGAGATGGGGCGCGAGGATAGCCAGGTTCCCGATTACGTTTCGTTCTACACGGCAACCGAAGGCCGCGGCATGGCGCCCGGTCACGCGGGTTTCCTTGGAGCTCGTTACGGTTCAATGGATCTCACTACGTCGATGGTTCCGGAGAACATCCGTCGCGGGGGCATCAGCGACCAGGACCATCGCGAACGGGCCGGGCTGCGTGACCAACTGAGTTCGAACTTCGAACGTGGGCGATCGTCGTCGTCGCTCGATAGCCACCATCAGGCATATGGCCGTGTCCAAGGCATCATGGCCAACGAATCGCTTTTCGACATAGAACGCGAACCGCAGCGCGTTCGTGATCGATATGGCAGCACGCTTTTCGGCCGGCAGTGCCTCGCAGCGCGGCGGTTGAGCGAAGCCGGCGTTCCCTTTGTTCGCGTAGGCCGAGCGTGGTGGGACACGCACGCCCAGAACTTCGAATCGCATCAGGAGATGGTCCCCGAGCTCGATCACGTCATGGCGACTCTGCTCGACGACCTGGAAGATCGCGGCCTTCTGCAGAACACACTCATCATTACGCTTGCCGAGTTTGGCCGCACCCCGAACATCAACCCGACCGTCGGGCGCGATCACTTCGCGTCAGCCTGGAGCACGACGCTGTCGGGCTGCGGCATTCGCGGCGGCACGGTTTATGGCCGCAGCGACGAGCTAGGCCAGCGCGTGGCCGACGGCGAAATTGGCGCCGCTCGGCTTTTCGCGACGATCTATCGCGCGCTGAGCATCAATCACCACCGCAACTATTACCTTGGCGCTCGCCCCATCCCGCTGACCGACCCCGGCACCGAGCCCGTCCGCGAAGTGCTGGCGTAATTGTCATTTGCCGCTTGCGTCTAACGCTCGCCTCACACCCAGCGAGCGCTAAACGTTAAGCACATTTGGAACTCCCACCATGCCTCCGGCCAATCCACGCAATCTGCGGACCGTCCGCGATATCACCCGCCGCGATATCCTGTTCTCGGTAGCGCGGGTGCCGAACACCTCGCGTCTGATCGTCGCCAGCAACGACAACAAGGTCTACGAGGTCGACGCCGGCCAGGCCAACGCCACGCCGCGCCAGCTCGCCGATCATGGCCGCTACGTCAACGCTGTGCGCCTCGCGGGCAACACCGTCATCTCCGGCGGGTATGACAACCGCCTCATCTGGTGGGACCTTGCCAACAATCGCGAGATTCGCTCGATCGACAATGCTCACTCCCGGCAAATCCGTCAGCTCGCAGTCTCGCCCGATGGCACCAAGCTTGCCAGCGTTGCCGACGACATGAAGTGCAAGCTCTGGAACATCGCGACCGGCGAACGCATCCGCGAGCTTTCGGGGCACGAAGAACGCACGCCGACCGGCTTCGGCTCGATGCTCTATTGCTGCGCCTTCTCCAATGACGGCACGAAACTGGCGACCGGCGATCGCGTCGGACATGTCGTCATCTGGGAAGTGGCGACGGGCCGGCAGCTTTCAAGCGTCGAAGTCCCATCGCTTTATACGTGGGACGGCGTACAACGCATTCGCTCCATCGGCGGCGTGCGTTCCCTGGCGTTCTCGCCGGACGGCACGCAACTCGCCGTCGGCGGCGTCGGACAGATCGGCAACGTCGATGGCATCGGCGGTCCGTCGCGCGTCGAGATTCATGACTGGAACCGCCGCCAGCGCGTCCACGAATTTCAAGGCCAGCAGCAGGGTATCGTCAACCGCCTCATCTGGAGCGCCGATTGGCTTTGCGGCGTCGGCGGCGGCAACAACGGGTTCATCTTCTTCCACAACCCGGCCAACCGCACGATAATCCACCAGATGAACCTGCCGATGCATACCCACGATTCGATCTTCAGCGAAGATTTCACCACGCTTTACCACGTCGGCCATCAACGCATCGTCGTCCAAGAAATGCACGGCTAATGTAGGGTGCGTGAAATGCACCGTATCGGGGGAGCGGTGCGTGCCACGCACCCTACGGGCGCGCGTATAATCACATCATGGACAACTCCATCGACACCAGGGTCGCTGATCTAGATCGTCGGGTGACGGCGCTCGAATCCAATTCCGCGCCGGCTGCGAAACCGCCCGCAGTTGATGCGAAGGCGACCGATCCGCCAGCGCCCAATGGTGTCGCACATTCGGCCTGGATGGTCTTTGAGATTATCGGCGAGTTCAAACTGCTCTTGTCGATGCTCTTTGATCGCGGCTATCACATGGGCTGGCTGACGCGGTTTCTTGTGCTGTTTCTCCTGGTGGCCATCCTCACTTCGCACTGGTGGGCGCCGTTCGCGGTCTACGACAACTTTCTGAGCAATATGTGGGACAAGCTCATCGACCTCGCGTTGGGGATGGTGTTGTTTCTTGTGCTGATGTTCGAAACGCGCCGGTACAGAGCATGGTGCGAGGGAGGATGATTCGCGATGATTCGCCTCGGCGTCAATATTGATCATGTCGCCACGCTTCGGCAAGCTCGCCGTGCGCTCGAGCCTGACCCGGTGCACGCAGCAGTCCTGGCGATACTGGGCGGCGCCGATGGCATTACGATCCACTTGCGCGAAGATCGCCGGCACATCAACGACCGCGATGTGCGTCTGCTACGCCAGACCGTGACGACACTCTTGAATCTTGAGCTATCGGTAGCGGACGAGATCGTGACGATCGCTTGCGACGTGAAGCCGGACCAGGCAACGCTGGTTCCGGAGAAGCGCGAAGAAGTGACCACGGAAGGTGGGCTCGACGTGATCGCTCATCAGGCGGCCGTCGCCAAGGCAATGAAGCGGCTGCACAAAGCTGGAATCGGCGTTTCTCTGTTTGTCGACCCGGACCTGGCTCAAATCGAACTTTCTAAAAAGCTTGGCGCCAAAGCCGTCGAGATTCAAACCGCCCGTTATTCGGAGGCGAAATCAGAAGCGGATCGGCTCAAAGAACTGAACCTGCTTCAGGAATCGACGGCGTTCGCGAAATCGCTGGGATTGCACGTGCACATGGGGCATGGGTTGAACTATTGCAACGTCGCGGCTATCGCCCAGATTCCAGGCGTTGAGGAATTGAACATTGGCCACAGCATTGTGTCGCGTGCCCTGCTTGTCGGGATGGAACGAGCCGTGCGCGAGATGAAGGTAGCGATTCGCGCCGCACATTAACCGCTTGCGGCGTAGCTAGAACGCCGCAAGCGAGGGACAATCTACGGCAACAGCGGCGTGTAATAGCTCTGCGAATAATAGCCGCGAGGTCTCAGGATGCCATAGCCGTAGTACGTGCGTGTCGTGATGACGCCCGCCGCGGGAACGACCATCGCCGCCGGAGCGGCGTACGTCACGATTGCGGGCGACGAATAGGTTACCACGGCCGGCGCACTCGGAGCGGAATACGTGTAAACAGTCGTCGGGGCAGGATAATACGAGTAGGTGGCCGAAGAGCTGTACGCTGCCACGGGTGGCGCCACGTAGTAGCTCGTCACCGGCGGTCCGACAATGATCGGCGCCACGTAGGGTCGTGGTTGAACCACAATCACTTGCGCCTGAGTCACGCTTGGCAGAATCGCGTAGGCGGACAATGCCAATCCCAAGAACATCGCAAAACGTCGCATGATGCACCTCCTGTAGTGGAACACCCAATCTTCCGCTCATATTGTATGCGCGGGGTCAAGAGAAATCAGAGCCTGAAGCGTAACCGGAGAAGGGCCTTTCCTTCGCTTACGCTTCAGGCTCTGACGAAATTGCTACACGCTGCGGCGCAAACGGCGGCGCTCCGCCTCGCGGATGGTCTTCTCACGTTGACCGCTGGTGGATTCGAAGAGGCTGTAGTAGAAATTGAGATGGGCGTCCGTCATGAACTTGCCGCGCCGCTGCATGACGCGGCCGGCGATGGCGAGAACTTTGCGCAGGTCCCACAGTTCTTGCAGTTGGCCGTACTGCACCTGGCAGAAGGATGGAATCGACGTGGGGAGCAGCGTGCCTGACGGAAGCACATTGGCGAAAGCGCCGATGGTCGAGCCGGTGTTCAAGAGCGCCGCCAGCCCGGTCTTGGTGTGATCGCCGATGTACGAGCTGATCTTGTTGCGTCCCGTGGCCACGCGCTGGCCGTTGATCTGCACCTTAATCAACTCATAGTCGTTGCGCAAGTCGCTTGTGTGCGTGCCCGCGGCCAAGTTTACCCATTCGCCCAGATACGAGTGGCCGAGAAACCCTTCGTGATATTTGTTACTGTACCCCTGGATGATGGATGCCTCGACTTCGCCGCCGACACGGCAACCCGGACCGATCGAGGTGCCGGCGCGTAGCTTGGCGCCGACGATCCAGCTCCCCTGCCCTACGTAGCATGGACCTTCGAGCCGAGTAAATACATGCACGATCGCGCCGTGATCGATCAGCACGGGGCCGTTACGCGTATCGGCGAAAACGAACGGCTCGATCTGAGCGTCCTCGGCAGCGACAAATCGATCGCTCGGACCGACGACGGCAACATGTGACGGCTTCGGCTGGGCCGAGCGAGACGCGCAAAACCACTCAATGTCATTCTTGATCGCTGTGCCGTTCAGATCGACGCATTCCCACAGATAATTCAACATGGCGCCGCTGACGGCGCGCGTCGGCAGAGATTCACTCAAGCTCGCCAACCATGGTTCAACGTCGCCGGCGATTGGCTTTTCTCCTGCCGGCAGTACGGCATAAGCAAGTTGGCCTCCGACCGTGCCGACGTGCGGCGACGAATCGTCGATCGCTACATCCGGCGCCGGCAACCATCGACCGTTGATCCAGGTCGTCGATGCCTGGCTAGGCCAATCGAGATCATTGATCGGCGCGCTCGGCTCGTCCAATCGCCAAAGGTCCACGTGTTCAGACCGAATCCAGAACGCCGTCTCATTTGCCGCGAATTGGCGGCGGAACCGGTCGACAAGGCGCTCGGCGCCGCACCACAGTGCGAATGCAGGCCGCGTCAAGGCAATCGGCTCCAGCGCTGCGACGCCCGAATCCTCAAAGATACAGATGCGCATGAAAAATCGTCCTCGTCCATTCCGTTATCGCGTCATTATTCCACGGTGACGCTCTTGGCCAGATTCCGCGGCTTGTCGATGTCGCAACCACGCAGCAGTGCGACATGATAGGCCAAGAGTTGCAATGGAATTGCCGTCACGAGCGGCTGCAAGTACTCCGGCACGCTCGGAACGCAGATGACATCGTCCGCCTTGGCCTCGACGTGCGGATCGTCGGCGGTCGCAATGGCGATTACCGGCCCGCCGCGCGCCTTGATCTCCTCCAGGTTGCTCATGACCTTGTCGTAAACGCTGCTATGCGGAACCAAGAACACCGACGGCGTGCCTTCATCCACCAAGGCAATCGGGCCGTGCTTCATCTCGGCGGCGGGATACCCCTCGGCATGAACGTAGCTGATCTCCTTCAACTTGAGCGCGCCTTCCAGAGCCATCGGATAGAGATACTGGCGGCCCAGATACAGCATGTTCGACGCCGCTTGATATTTTCGCGCGATGTCCGCGACTTGATCATGGCATCGCAACGTCTCGCGCAGGATATTGGGCATTGCCTGGAGTTCATCGAGTATGCGCCGCCCGGCATGAAAGGACAGGTGCCGCATTCTTCCAAAATGAACCGCCAGAAGCGTGAGGACGGTGACCTGAGCCGTGAATGCCTTGGTGCTGGCGACGCCGATCTCCGGCCCGGCGTGAAGGTAGATCCCGCCATCGACCTCGCGAGCGATGCTACTGCCGACGACGTTGCAGACGCCGATGGTTCGTTGCCCCTTGCGTTTCGATTCGCGAATGGCGGCCAACGTGTCGGCCGTCTCGCCCGATTGCGTGATGCCCACGACGATCGTGTTCTTGTCGATCGGCGGATTGCGATAGCGGAACTCGGACGCGTATTCGACCTCGACCGGCATGCGGGCGAATTGCTCGAAAAGGTGCTCCCCGATCATCGCTGCGTGATAGCTTGTGCCGCAAGCGGTCATGATGATGCGTTCGATTTGCCGTAGTTGGGCGGGATCGAGGTTGAGGCCTTCGAAATGAGCCGTCGCTTCGGCTTCGTCCAACCGGCCGGCCATGGCTCGGTCGATGACATCGGGCTGCTCGTAGATTTCCTTCAGCATGAAGTGCGGAAACTCGCCGAGAGCCGCATCCCCCGGATCCCAATCGAGCGCATGCACATCGGCTGCGGCCGGGTTTTGATCGGCGCCGAATATCTCACAGCGATCGGGGGTGAGGACGCAAATCTGATTGTCTTCGAGATAGATGACCTTTTTTGTGTAGCCGACAAGGGCGCTCGCGTCGCTGGCGAGAAAGTGCTCCCCGTCTCCGAGGCCGATGACCAGCGGACTTCCGAGCCGAGCACCGACGATGAGCCCAGGAAACCGCGGGCTGACGACGGCCAAACCATACGTTCCCTTGAGCAGAGGCAGCGTCTTGCGAACTGCTTCGGCCAGGTCGTCTTTGAGGTTCGCCGCAATGAGTTGTGCGATGACTTCGGTGTCGGTTTGGCTCTTGAATTGGACACCTTGGCCTTGCAGCTGGCGTTTCAGAGCGTCGTAGTTTTCGATGACGCCGTTGTGAACGATTGCGATGGCGCCGTCGCCCCCGAGGTGCGGGTGGGCGTTGGCCTCACTGACGTTGCCGTGGGTTGCCCAGCGCGTGTTGCAGATGCCCATGTTGCCCGCGAGCGGCTGCTGATCGAGCACGGAACGAAGCTCGGCGATGCGTCCGATCGCCTTGCGCACATAAAGTTTGCCGTTGACCGTGGCCACGCCGGAGCTGTCGTACCCGCGATATTCAAGGCGAGCCAGACCGTCGAGCAAGATCGGTTGAGCGGCGCGATTTCCGGTGAATCCGACAATGCCACACATGCAGACCCCTGGACGCTTCCCTTGTGGGCAGGGAATGGGGATCGGGGACCGCGCAGCAAGTATAGGTCGTGGAATGGCGCGATGCCGAAGAATTGGCTACATAAGTGAACCTTTGATCAATGCGTCCTAATTGGACAGCCCCAGGATTCATATTGGCATCGAGCCTGCAACGCAATTCTCGCACGTAACTCCTTTAGTCAACAGTACGTGCACGCATTCGTTGCACGCTCGCACTCGCACACCCCCCTCCCGAAATGCAACGAAAGTGTTCGTTCCCGGCGAGTACAGGTGGCTGGGCCTGAAAACTGGCGCTCTCCAGGTAGAGGCATCGGTCATCGCTCTCGCTTCGCGGTCTCGCGCTGTTTTCTGTACGGAGACAATCGCGCAAAACCGCCGACCGAGCGCGATCTCGCCCGAAAGCGACACATAGAATAGCTCTATGACCGAGCCGCTGGCATTCCTGAACGGTCGGCTGTTGGCCCAGTCCCAGGCACATCTGACCTTGCACGATGCGGGCTTCGTTTTCGGCGCGACGGTAACGGATCTGTGTCGCACGTTTCGCCACAAGCTCTACCGCTTTGAACCACATTTGGCGCGATTCCGTGCCAGTTGCCGATCGGCGTCCATTGACCTCGCATTCGATGACGCGACCATCACTGACCTGGCAAAAAAGCTTATTCAGAACAATGCCGAACTCGTAGACGCGAAGGACGACCTGGCGTTGGTCCTGTTTGCAACGCCGGGGCCTGTGGGTTTCTATCTTGGCGAGCCGACAAGGCCCGGTGAAAAGCCGACATTCGGCATGCATACCTACCCATTGCCCTTCACTCGTTATCGTCCCTGGATTGAGCACGGCATCGCGCTTGCGACTCCAAGGGTCCGCGCGGCGCCGACGACCTGCGTCGATCCTCACATCAAACAGCGAAGCCGAATGCACTGGTGGCTGGCGGAATGTGAAACTCGTCGCACGAATCCAGGGGCACAGGCACTCCTGCTTGATTTGGCCGGGAACATCACTGAAACGGCATCAGCGAATGTCGTGCTAGTGAAAAACGGCGTCCTTGTCGCGCCTCCGCTCGGGAGCGTTCTTGAAGGCGTCAGTCTCGGCGTCGTTTCCGACTTCGCCGCCGCGCTGGGGCTGGGCATGGAACGTCGGTCAGTCACACTTGCCGACTGTTATGCGGCCGACGAGGCGATCCTCACGTGCACGACCTATTGCATCGCAGGCGTTCGACAGATAAACCATCAAGCGATCCAATGTCCTGGGCCGATTTTGGAACGCTTGCACACTGCGTGGAGTGCCGAAGTTGGCCTGGACATTCATGGGCAGATCCTGGGCAGTCCGTGATTAGGCGGACGTTCCTGAGGCGTGATTGCAATACGAAGAATCAACACGATGACAAAGACGATTCAATCCTACGATGGTGTGCTGTTCGATTTCGATGGCACGCTGGCCGATAGCTATGCAGCGATCGCATGTAGCGTCAATCATGTGCGTGCTCAGCGGGGCATGCCGCCGATGACGATCGACGAAGTAAAGCAGTTCGTGGGCCGGGGACCGCATTATTTGCTGACACACACGGTTCCGGGAGGCGCCTTGGAGGACAATCTGGCGTGCTATCGCGTGCATCATCCCGAAGTGATGCTGAAAATGACCGAGTTGCTGCCGGGCGCGGCGGCGTTGATTCGATTGCTGCATGAGCGAGGCAAAAAGATCGGCTTATGCAGCAACAAGCCCAGTGGTTTCTCACGTCAGTTGCTGGCGCACTTTTCGCTGGCGAACTGCTTTGATGTCGTGCTGGGCTCGGACGACGTGCCGAATCCCAAGCCGGCGCCGGACATGGTCCTCCGTGCCATCGACAAGCTGATGATGACGAAAAGTCGTGTGATCTACATCGGCGATATGGTCGTCGACATTCAGACGGCGCGAGCGGCCGGCGTGGGAGTCTGGGCCGTCTCCACCGGCTCTGAAAGTCGTCACGCCCTCGTTGACGCCAAACCGGACCGGCTGCTCGGCAGTCTGCAAGAACTGGTCGCGGAGATCGGCCCGGTGTGATATGCTGAAGAAGGTCAATTTTGCGATCGCATTTCGCCGTGCGAACGCCAAACGAAGCATGAGGAGCACGCACGCTGATGCCGCGGTTGCTGGTGATTCGAGGAGCGGACGAAGGCAAGCAGTTTGACCTGACCGAAACGGTCGTGTCTCTCGGACGAGATGCGTCCAACGCCATCCGCTTGCACGACACCGAGATCTCGCGCCAGCACGCCGAGTTGCGCATCGTCGACGGCGGCTTCACGCTCACCGATCTGGGCAGCGCCAACGGAACCTTCGTTAACAATACGCGCATCACGCAAGCTCCACTTCACACCGGCGATCACATAGCCATCGGCCAGACGGTCCTCGTCTTCAGCACGCGCCGCGACGACAGCACGCACCATGCCAGCGGACTTGCCGAAAAAATCGATCTCATCACACGCAGCGACGTCGAGTTGTCGTCAGCCATCATCAAGTCGATCGGGGAAAGCGAGGGGAGCCGCATTCTCACGCATCCCGAGAAGAATTCGCCCTGGCTGCGCAGCGCTCTCGCCAACCTGACCATTATGTACGAGGCGAGCCAGGCGATCAGCCACATTCTGGATCTCGATCAACTGCTGACAACGATCCTCGAGTTGTTCTTCCGGACCATCCCCGCGGACCGCGGCTGCATTCTTCTTCGAGGTCACGATTCCAAGACATTGGAGCCTCGTGCCCTTCATTGGCGTAAAGCGGAGGATCGGCAATCGCGATTTCCGCTTTCGCGCACAATTCTCGATCATGTCATGCAGCAGCGCCTCGGTGTGCTTGTCTCGGATGCCGCCCACGATGAACGCTTCCGTAGCGGGCAGAGCATCATCGAGCTCGGTATTCGCGAAGTAATTTGTGTGCCGATGAAGGGCCGGCACGATTCCATCGGCGTCTTGTACCTGGACACGCAAACGCCGCACCGCGAACTCGTAGACAACCAATCAACCACTGGAAAACTGACCGAGGATCATCTGGCATTAGCGATTGCTATTGCGCACCAGGCCGCCCTTGCTGTCGAAGAGACGCATTACTACCAGGCTATGATTCAAGGCGAGCGGTTGGCCGCAATTGGTCAGACCATCGCCGCGATCTCGCACCACATCAAGAACATTTTGCAAGGGTTGCGCTCCGGCAGCGACATTCTTAGGATGGGGCTCAGGGACAAGAACGAAAAATTGATCGAACAGGGCTGGCGCATTGCAGAGAAGAATCAGGCGAAGATTTACGATCTCGTGATGGACATGCTCAATTTTTCTAAAGAGCGCGTCCCGGCTGTTGAGCCAACCGATCTCAACGATGTCGTAAAGGATATTTTCGAGCTGCTGACGCCGCGCGCCAAAGAACGCAATGTGAAATTGGAGATGAGCGGTGCCGAGGGGCTGCCCATCGTGCAGGTCGATTCAGAGGGGATTCATCGGGCCTTGCTGAATATTGTTGGCAACGCGCTGGACGCGGTGGAGGATCGGCCTGAGCCGCAGGTAACCATAAGCACACGCCTTGCCGAGGAAGGTTGGGTGCGCATTGTTGTGCTCGATAACGGGCCCGGCATCGCGCCGGAGAAAATCGAGGACATCTTCAAGCCGTTCGTCAGCAGCAAAGGCTCGCGCGGCACCGGGCTCGGTTTGCCGGTGAGCCGAAAGATACTGCGAGAGCACGGAGGCGACTTGGTGGTGCAGAGCCAACCCGGCGTCGGGAGCAAGTTCATCTTGAAGCTGCCGATCAAGAGCCCGTTGAGCGGCGATCCGAGCGTGACGTCGGCGGACCTCGCGGCGCTGCCGCCGGAGCCGGATTGATTCTGAGCCACTCGCGTCTATGACGCGAAGCTATTCGTTGCATATTTCCCATTCTTCACATCCTCCGTGGCAAACTGGCCTGGAATCGCACAAACGATTTGATTATCGTCCCGGCGTGTTTGTGCACGGATGGTCCGTTGCGAAAGGACTCGCCATGACGCCGAGCTGCAAGACTATTTGGAGAATTGCCACGCTTGCACTCGTTGTCGGCATGACGGGCTGCAGCGAATCGTCGCCATTCCGGCTGGCCGGCCTACGCCGCGATCGACCCGAGGCGCCACCGAAGCCTGCGCCGGGGTTGTTTATTCCAGATCCTCCCAAGCAGCTTCCTGATCGCGATCCGGGCGTGAAGCCGGCGGGATTCGTGGATCCACCGGGCAATCCAAAACCAGTGCTAGAGCCAGGCATCACGCTCGTGGAACAGCCGCTGCGAGCAATCTTTGATCGTGCCGCCAAGACCTCCGCGAACATGGAGGGGTATAGCTTTCGCCTGAAGAGCCGCGAGGTCGTCGGTAACAAAAAGCACGTCGAGGAATTGATCCAGGTGCGGGTCCGTCGCGAGCCATTTAGCGTGCACCTGCAATTCCTTGGAGAGAAATCGAAGGGGCGCGAAGTCATCTACGTACATGGCAAGTTCAAGAACGAAATGCAGGTGCTGCTCGCTGCCAATGATCGCTTCGCGTTGTTCGGCCGGCGGCAGAGTATATCGCCGAACGATCCGATGGTGCGTTCCGAGAGCCGCTACCCGATGACGGACGCTGGTTTCGCCGCCCTCGTCGAGCGATTCGGCCGTCTTGTCGTCATCGCGGAAAAGGGCGATCCGCGCGACGGCGCAGTGAAGTATCTGGGACGTGCGAAACGCCCGGAGTTCCAGGGCCAGCTCCTCGACTCTGTGCATCAATCGATCCCACCGAACGGCGACCCACTCTTTGCTCGCGGCGGCAACCGCTGGTGGTTCTTCGACCCGGCAAGCGGTTTGCCCGTACTGATCATCGCCCACGATCCCTCCGGCGAAGTCGAGTATTATTGCCACGACCAGATTCAATCCCCGCTCAATCTGAGCGACCTTGATTTCAATCCTGATCGCCTGTGGCGGAAATGATGTAACTCCTTGGCTCAAAGAACACAAAACCCCAGGGAAGCACGCCATCGCGCATCCTGGGGTTCTCGTTGATCCAGAGAATCCAGCAGCCTTTCGGCTGCTGGCGTCGTGGAAATTTTAATTCAACTCGCCGATCGGCTCGATGCTTTGATCGACCAGGTACTGGGGACGGCCGTTGGGGTCGAAGATACGGGTTTCGCCGGGGTTGAGGCCGATGTTGCGGTAGAGGGTGGCGAAAACCTCCTGGAACTTGACGGGACGTCGCGCCGCGGTGCCGCCGGTGCGATCGGAGGCGCCGATGACCTGGCCGGTTCGCATGCCTCCGCCGGCCATGAGCGCACAACTCAGTTGCGGCCAATGGTCACGGCCTTCAGTGTTGTTGATGCGTGGCGTGCGGCCGAACTCGCCCCAGACGACGATCGACACGTCGTTGAGCAAGCCCCGAACATCAAGGTCTTCGACCAGCGCCGACACGCCTGCGTCCAACAGCGGCATGTTGCGTCGGCTTTCGACGAAGTTCTTGCCGTCCGGGCCGTGCCAATCCCAGCGGCTGAAGTTCAACGTCACCACGCGAGCGCCGGCTTCGACCAATCGGCGGGCGATGCAGAAATTGCGCACCATGCGAGGCGCGCCGTCGCGTTCAAATGCCGGGTCGTTGAAGCCATAGCGTTCAACGACCCGGCGATCTTCTTTGGAGAGATCGAGAGCGTCGACCAAACGCGATGAAGTGAGAATGCCGAGCGCCTGTTGCTGGAACGAGTCGATGCCGTCCATGGCGCCGGAGCGATCGATGTCCCGGCGCATGCCGTCGAAGGAGCGCATCAGGCTCATGCGATCGTTAAGGCGTTCCATGGTGACGCCGTTGAGCGTCATGTTTGCGGCGGCCATGTTGTTGCGTCCGCCGACGAGGTTGAACGGGTTATGTCCCATGCCGAGGAACCCGCCGTGATACGGGTCGCCCCACCGCGATTCGCCTGTAGCGTACATCAGCGCCACGTTGGGCGGAATTGACTGATTGACCGGTCCCTGGAAACGCGACACCCACGAGCCCATCATCGGCCAATAGGCTTCCTTTTGCGGATCCTTGCGCCGCCCGGTCATGCACTGGTAGCCATCATGTCGGCCATCGGCATCAACGATGGAGCGGACGAAAACGAACTTGTCGGCGTTGGCGGCGATGCGCGGGAAGAGTTCACAGATCTCGATGCCGTTGACGTTCGTTCGGATTGGATTGAATTCACCGCGGATTTCGCGAGGCGCTTCGGTCTTGATGTCCCACATGTCCTGGTGCGGCGGGCCGCCGGGCAGGTAGATATTGATGATCGCTTTGTGCTGCGTGCCTCGCCCCTGGTTCACCTCCGCGCGGAGCAGGTCGGGGAGCATCAGCCCGCCTGCAATGGTTCCGCCGATGGTAAGGAAGTCGCGACGGTTGAGCCCATCGCAGAATCCGCCTTGGGTGTGTGGTTTGGAAAAGATGGTCAGCATGGTTTCTCCGTCAGAGCCTGAAGCGCAAGCGAAGGAACGCAAACCGGCGGGAAGGAAGGCAAGCAGGTGTGCTATGGCACGCTGGCCTATACCTATCATATCGGCCAACAACCTGCAAGAGCTTGCATGCAGAATTCTCGGTGGCGGAATTGAGAGGCGTCACCGAGACTTGGGATACGAGGAAGCCTCATGCTACATGGCTTTTGGCAGAGTGGATGTGCCCAGAACGGCATCGGCGAGCGCCTCGGCCCCGCCACGACGGCTGACTTCAGAAACGTCGTTGGGACGTGAGTCATGCGGTTCGTCGGTGACGACAAAAACGCGCACATCGCAGCGTGCGTCGGTCACCGGCCAGCTGGCAGATTCCAGGAGAGCCTCGTCGAGAACCACCACATTCGGCTGATATTCATGGACCAGTGCGCGAGCTTCGTCGCCGCTGGCGACCATTTGCACTTCCCAGCCGAGCCGGCGAAAATAACGCCCGCATTCCGAGGCGTACGCGCCGTCCGCATAGGCCAGGAGAAGTCGAGGGCGACCACTGAATTCCGTTGAAAATCTTCCTTGCATCGTTCGTTTTCCTTGTCTGTCCATTGCTCTCATTTTGTTGCCAATCGTTTGATTAGTTTCCTTAAATATACGACAGGTTTCATGTCGTTTGGGTTCGAATATTGCGAAAAACACACGAAGAAACGGCAATCAGGCCAGCTTTTCGTGGAAGAATCCTATCGTGATCCCTAAATAATTCCTAGCCGAAGCGTCGGTCCGCGCGCTCGGGCGACCAAAAGACGCCGCAATGCAGTTGTCCTTGCGCGGATTGAGGTTGGGCGGCGGGAAATTGAGTTCAATCAACCGTTCCGGAGTCCAAACCGTGGCCAAGAAGACCAGCAGCGCCAAGTCCGTGGACAAGTCCAGTCAAAACATTATACGCAGCATTGTCAATGGCAGCGGAGGAATTTACAACTTGGCGCCCAGTTGGGTGCCTCGGTCCTTTCTCACTCCGGGCCGTCGTCTCAAGCTCCACGTAGATGACATTTACGCCTACGGCGCCAACCGCGGCGGCATCGACGAACGCTGGTTCGCTTCCACGACTCCTGCCGCCAATCAAGGCGCCGCGTGGGATGAAGGGCTCAGCTACGTCGTGTACGACGGCCGAAAGGCTGCTACGCTCAAGGAGATCATCGAGCATGAGAAGGGGAGCCTGATTGGCGCCGACATTTGGAATCGCTACCAACGTTGGCCGGTTTACTCCAAGTTTTTCGACAACATGGGACCGATCCCGCATCACATGCATCAGAACGCTTCCCAGGCCGTGCTCGTCGGTCAACAGGGCAAGCCCGAATCGTACTACTTTCCACCGCAATTGAATTACACCGGCAACAATTTCCCGTACACTTTCTTCGGCCTGGAACCGGGCACGCAAAAGTCCGATGTTCGCCGTTGCCTGGACAACTGGAACAAAGGCGACAACGGCATTCTCAACTACAGCAAGGCCTATCGCCTCCAACCCGGCACCGGCTGGCTTGTGCCTCCGTGTGTGCTCCACGCTCCCGGCTCGCTCGTGACCTACGAGCCACAGTGGGGCTCCGACGTGTTCGGCATGTATCAATCGATGGTCGAAGGCCGCTACGTTCCCTGGGAACTGCTGGTCAAGGACGTGCCGACGAAGTATCACAAAGACCTCGATTACCTCGTCGATCAGCTCGACTGGGACGCCAACGTCAATCCGAACTTCAAGGACAGCCATTACCTCGAGCCGATCCTCACCTCCGGCGGCGCCAAAGCTGGCTATGAAGACAAGTGGATCGTCTATGGCAAGGTCGCGGGCCAGGAACTCTTCAGCGCCAAGGAATTGACCATTCAGCCCGGCACTAAGATCACGGTGAAGGATAACGGCGCCTACGGCCTGATCGCCGTGCAAGGCTGCGGCACGATCAACGGTCGACGTCTGCAGACACCAGCCATGATCCGCTTCACCCAGCTCACGGAGGACGAGTACTTCGTCGGCTATGGCGCCGCTCGCGGGGGCGTCAGCTACGACAACACCGGCGACGAGCCCCTGGTCATCCTGCGTTACTTCGGCCCCGACACGAACCCGCATGCGCCGAAGATCGGTGACGGGAAGAAGAAGTAGTTGGCAGTTGTCGGTTGCCAGTTGTCAGGTGGCAGTTGTCGGTTGACAGTTGCCATTCGACGGCTTCCATTCAACTGGAGCCTGCCATGAAGCAAAGTTACAAAGACTTGATTGCTTGGCAGAAGGCCATCAAGTTGGCGACGGACGTTTATCGACTCACGCACGCTTTCCCGAAAGAAGAGATGTATGGCTTGTGTAGCCAAATTCGACGGTCGGCGGTCTCTGTGCCGAGCAACAGCGCCGAGGGTCAGGACCGTTTGTCGCGGGGCGAATTTCGCCAATTCTTGGGAATGGCCAGGGGATCTCTTCATGAGCTAGAAACTCAGTTGATCAGCGCACGTGATCTCGGCTATGTCGACACGACCAACCCAATATTCGAACAACTGAATGAAGTCGCGCGAATCCTCAACGGCCTCCTCAGCTCGCTCGAAGCCAAAATCGACAGACAACCCGACAACCGACAACTGACAACTGCCACCTGACAACTGACAACCGACAACTGGAGTTCTCTCATGCCAAACACCTATCCCAAACTTCACAACGCCACCTGGCCCGGCGTCGTCGGCAAGGGCTCGCCTGACGCGGAACCGTTCATCGATCTCGACACGATGATCAACCTGACCGCCGCCGCCAATGTCAACGGCGTCAAATTCGACGGCGTCGATCTCTTTCTGTTTGCGCCGCATGTCGACATCGATTCGGCCGATGACGACCTGAAGCGTCTCGCCGACAAAGTGCGGGCCAAGAACCTCGTTATCGGCTCCGTCGTTGCCCCTGTCTGGGGCGGCACGGGCGGCGGGTCGGCCATGGGGGGCGACGTTGATCGCAAGAACTTTCTCACCCAGGTCCGTAAGGGCTGCCGTATCGCCAAGAAACTACGTGAAATCGGCGCTCGGCCCTATGGCATCGTCCGCATCGACTCCGCAGGCGGCCCGGGCGATTGGGCCAAGGATCCCGAGACTAATCAAAAACGCATTGCCGAAACGTTCCGCATGGCCTGCGACATCGCCGCCGATCACGGCGAACGCCTTGCTGCAGAGGGCGAGATCTGCTGGGGCGGCATGCATAGCTGGAAACGCATGCTGCAACTGATCGAACTTACCGATCGTCCCGGCACGCTCGGCTTCCAGGCCGACATGGCCCACACGCTGCTCTACACGCTTGGCTACAATGCTCCCGAAGATCGCATCGTCCCGGAGAACTTCAGCTGGGACGCCGCGACTCTGGATCGATCGCTGGCCACGTTGACCGCGGCCCTTCGTCCGTGGACCATCGACTTCCACATCGCTCAGAACGATGCCACCGTCAAAGGCTCCGGAAGTCACGACAAGACCGGCCGACACTGCCCGCCCGACGATCCCAACGGCAAGCTCAAGATCGCTCACCACGCCGGCTTCTGGATGCGCGACAGCTACGGAAACCCAACCAAGAAGTTCAAGCACGTCTGCTGGGACGGCTGCATGTTCCCCAACGCCATGATGATGAAGCCGGACACCTGGAACAAGACCCTGGCTACCATGATCGCCGTGCGCGACGCGCATGGCTGGAATTGACCGGCGTTCGATCTTCTTCCAACACCCGATGTCACGGGAGAGAATCGCCCGACGCCAGGTGGTACCGGAGCAGCCTTCCTTTCTTCCCAATCCGAAGTTCTGGGCAAGATTGGCCAGGGAATTGCCAGTCAGTCGAAATCGACGACGAGCCAACACCACGGGATCCATGAGCGGTCGGGCGGGCGGATCGGGAAGACCGTGCATCTTAGCCCGCGTCGAAAGGAACGGGATATCGAAGTCCCTCCCATTATGGGCCACGATGAACTCCGCCTTCCCCATCTCCTTAGACAATGCTACGATCACTCCTGCATCATTATCTAAATCTCTAGGAAAGGTAGAATTGTAGTCTCTCTGGGAGATAATGGAGGGCTGGCGCATACCAGGCCTCCAGTAAGCAGCACAGAGAATAGCACCAAAGTCAGCGTTCAGGTTGCTCGTTTCCAGGTCGAGAACTGCGGGAAGGAAGGAAGGCAGCGGAGGTTCCTATGGCGCGCTGGGCGTCACGTCCCAGCGCATCCTGTGTGTTCGCTGACATGCCGTTGACAATCATAAACCGGCTCGGCAATTCGGCGACGAGGCAGCGCTCCATCAGGTGCAGGAAGTCGCGGTCGGAGAGCCACATATTGCGGAACCACTCGCCGCGCTCGGCGGTTTCGCGCACAACCATGGTAGTGGTGAGTGACAAGTGGTGAGTGGCGAGAGAAGAAGTCCAATCTTATTCTCACCACTCTCCACTCACCACTCGTCACTCACACGGCGACAGCGAAGCTCGTTCGGCCGTATCGCGAAACCTTTCACTCCACTTCGAGGTAGCATTTACCGGTGGAGAGTGGCGAGTGACGAGTGGAGAGTGGCGAGAATAAGATTGGACTTCCTCTCTCGCCACTCTCCACTCGTCACTCGCCACTACTTGACGCCTGCTGTATCGTAGTCCTACACCATCTAGGACCCGGAGAATGAACCCATGACACGCTGCCTTCTGGCTGTCATCACCCTCTTTGGCCTGTGCGGGATCGCGACGGCACAGGACACACCGGTCAACTTCGCCGAGCATGTCGCGCCGATCATCTTCGACAAGTGTGCCGCCTGCCACCGTCCCGACGAGGTAGGGCCGTTCTCGCTGCTCACCTACAGCGACGTGCGCAAGAAGGCCAAGATCATCCAGCGCGTCACCGAACAGCGCAGCATGCCGCCCTGGCATCCCGAGCACGGCCACGGCGAATTTCGCAACGAACGACGCCTGAACGATGCGCAGATCGCCACGATCAAGCGCTGGGTCGAAAGCGGCATGGCCGAGGGCGACGTGGCCAAGCTCCCAAAGCTGCCCGCGTTCCCCGCCGGCTGGCAGCTCGGCAAGCCCGACCTGGTGGTCACCATGGACCGGGCCTTTCAGGTGCCCGCGACCGGCCGCGACATCTATCGCAACTTTGTCCTGCCGCTCAATCTCAAGGAAGACAAGTGGGTGACCGCAGTCGAGCTGCGGCCGTCGGCCCGCTCGGTCGTGCACCACGTGCTTTACTTCCTCGACACGACAGGCAAGTCGCGAGCCAAGGAACCCAAGACCGGCCAGCCGGGTTTCGGCGGCGCAGGCCTGCAGTTCGGCGCCCGTAGCGTCGGCGGCTGGGCCGCCGGCCGCACCGCAGAACACCTGCCGCTCGACCTCGGCCTGCACTTCCCCAAGGGCTCGGACCTGATCCTGGCCTCGCACTTCCATCCTTCCGGAAAGGCCGAGCAGGAGAAGACCACGGTCGGCCTCTACTTTGCCAAGAAAAAGCCCGAGCGAACGCACATTGTCTTTCAGGCGCCGCCCTTCTTCGGTATCGCCGCCGGCATCAACATTCCCGCCGGCAAGAAGGACTACAAGGTACGAGCCAAGCACAAGGTGCCCGTCGACATCGAGCTCGTCACGATTCACGGCCACGCCCATTACATTTGTCGCACGATGAAGGCAGTGGCCACATTGCCCGACGGCAGCACCAAATCCTTGATCTCGATTCCGAAGTGGGACTTCAACTGGCAGGACTCTTACACCTACAAGGAACCGGTCAAGCTGCCGAAGGGAACGACCATCGACGTCGAGCTGACCTATGACAATTCGGCCGACAATGCGGCCAATCCATTCAACCCGCCCAAGCAGATCCGCTGGGGCCAGCAATCGACCGACGAGATGGGCAGCATCATCTTCGGCTGCGTGGCCGCCAACGAGAGCGAAGTGGGGGCGTTGCGAAAGTCGAGCCTGGGGCTGCCGTTCAAGTTGAAGCAACCGAACTAACTCCGCTTGCGTTTAGCGTTCGCGCGACCATTCGCCGACAGTACGCTGCGAACGCTAAACGCAAGCGTGTCATTTTCGTGGAATCAAGCATGCTGCGTTGGGGCTCACTTCTGATACTGGCAGCTGTCGGCGGCGCTCCTGCCAATGACAAGTCGCGACCCACTACCTTCGTTGATATTCGTGGAGCGAAACACACGCCGCTCGACACGAAGGACGCAAAGGCAACCGTCCTGTTCTTCGCCGTCACCGATTGCCCGGTCGTGAACTACTTCACCTCGGAAATCAACAGCATCGTGAAGGACCACACTTCGAAGGGCGTACGGTTCTTCGTCGTGCACGTCGACCCGGACCTCACGCCCGAAGCGGCCCGCAAGCACGCCAAGGAGTACGGGCTCACCTGTCCAATCCTGATCGACGCGAAGCACGAGCTCGTCAAGGCAACGCGAGCCACGATCACGCCAGAAGCCGCCGTCTTCACGCCGGACGGCAAGCTCGTCTACATCGGCCGCATCGACGATCGCTACGTCGAGCTGGGCAAGCGGCGCATCGAGCCGACGCGGCGCGACGTGCGCGAGGCGCTGGCCGCCATCCTCGCAGGCAAACCAGTCAAGGAAGCGCGGACACAGGCAATCGGTTGCCCCATTCCGGAACTGACGGAGAGAAAATAGTTTAGCGGGGAGCCGGAGGCGACCGCGTCGAGCTTGCCTGAGTGGGTTCATAAGGCCGATATAGCACTGTATGGCCTTCCTTCCTTGAATGCACCGGCCGGCCTTCCGCGGGCATTTTACAAATTATCGTTTTGTCTCCGATAACGAGAATCGCAGGATGCGACCGGAGAACTTGAACTCTCCCACCCACAGATATCCGTTGCCGAAGGCGACGCTGCCAGGCATGAAGAGTCGATCACCGCCAATGGCCGCCTTGCGTTCGGAGTCGTTTTTCTGGCCGAGGATTATGTCCGCCGCTTTGCCGGAGATCGCGTCGGCGAGCTTCGACCAGACCAACACGCGGTGATTGCTGGTGTCCGCAACGATCATTCGGCCTTCACTTATGATGCACTTCGCGGGCAAGTTCATGCGACCCGGTCCGCCGATGGAAATCGGTTTGGGGTTTTTCAGCAGATCGGCGACGCGATAGAGTTGAATCTTCGATCCCTCGAACGGTGCGACCGCGAGATATTCACCGTTGCTCGACAAACGTCCGGGGCGATGGACTTCGAGCGTTTGCACCGGCTCAGCGCGTCCATCCGGTATCCCCTTCCAGATCGACACGCGGTTTGCTTCGCGATCAGCGACGTAGAAATACTGATTGTCGAGAGCCACGCCCGTGATCTGGTTGAAGGTCACACTGCCGATGCGTTGTCGCAGTTCGACATCGGGTTTCTGGCCATTTATTGGAAGTTCTTTCCATATATAGATCGACCGTTGACCGCCGAGAACGAGCGTATTCTTGAACAACGCATTATCCCACGCACCCTCCGGCAATTGATACTCGAAATCGGGTTTCGCGCCGCTCCGGTCGGGCAGTTGTTTCCAGACGTACAGCGTTCGGTCGAAATCGGAGGAGGCGAACAGGCTCTTGCCGTCGGTCGCGACGACCGGATTGGTCATCAGAAAGTTATCCCGCAGAGTGTCCTTTTCGGGCGTGTTGCTACCAATGGCGAAGTCGGGTTGCGTTGCATCCTTGGCGGGTCGGCGGTTCCAAACCAGAATATTATTGCCGTTATAATTACAAGCGTACATCCGTTCGTTGGCGAACACCACGTCCGGGCCGTCGCCGTTGCGATACGAGTTCGGCGTCAGTTCGACCGCCACGTTCGCGGTACTCTCGGCGGGCAATGCATCGTAAAGGTAGAGTTTCCTCATGCCCGCGAGCGTCAGCTTTCCATCGGATGCGATCGAACCTTTCACCCATTCATGCCAGACGAAATCGGGTTTGGCATCTGAACTCTTGGGAAATTCCTTCCAGACCATCGTCGCCGGTCGGCTGCGTTCGCCGTAGTTGTGGTCGCTCAAAGCGAACCACGTTCCGTTGCTCGTGATGCCACGGGGCGTTCCGCAGTCGGCTGGCGTCAGGATCCGATCCGGGGGACGATTATTTTCGCCCGGAATTCTATCCCAGATCAGCACCGCACTCCCGTGGGTCGCCACCACCGCCAGTTTTTGGCCATCCGTCCAGACGCCCCACGGCCAACCCAACCGGTGAATACGTTTACGACCCGTTTCGCTCCGGTCCGGTTGAAACGGGAGCTTACCCAGATCGACCACCCAATCGGCGCTCGCACCGCTCTTCTTCGGGAATGTCTTCCACACCAGCACACGATCGTTCTGCGTGTCCGCGACCGCGACGACTTTGCCATCCGGCGAGATCGAAACATTCGAAGGCCAGTTCAACTGATGGAGGCCGTTTCCCGGGTCGTTCGTTTCGAAGTTCGCCTGACCGAGCACGAAATCCGGCTCGGAGTTCTTTGCCGGTGCGGATTTCCACACGAGTACGCGATTGTTATTGCGGTCGCACACCAGCAGGCATTTGCCATCGCTGGCCAGACCCGCTGGATGGTTGAAGAGCAACGGCCCGCCGGAGGAATTGAAATCGAATCCGGATAACATCAGATCGGCTTTCTGGCCTGTGCGAAACTCGCCTTTGGCGACTCCCGGTGCTACGGGATAGTCTGATTCGATCTTTCGAACGCCCGGTTCTCGGGGTGGGAATCGCGGTTCCTGCCCAACCGCAGGAATGACAATTGCGAGCACCAAAGCCAAGCTATGTAAGCGTTTCATGGTTCACCTAGTTTTTTTATGCGACACTTGTTTCCCATTTTTCGTCACCGGTCACTTGGACGCAGCTTTCTCGTATGCGGCCTTGAGCGCACTGCGATTGGCCTCGCTCATCTTCGGGCCAATCGACGGAAAAGGAATGCCGTCGTCCTGCAGGTAATTGCGTTTGGCTTTGCCCTCGAACCAGCGATCATTTCCGTGGAGACCGATGAGTTGGCAGCGGAAGACGCCAACAATGCCAGGATGCGTCAGCGCGGCGGTGAGCCACTTTGCGGAGTCATCAGCGGCGTCGGCCTCCTTCTTGATGCGTCCGTGCTCGGATTCAAAGGTCTCACCGAGGCTGAAGGGAGCGGCCCAATCAACGACGAGGATGGGTTTGCCGGTCATTTTCAGTTCGTGGTCCCAGCCATCGGCCTGAAACTGCTGCCACTCCGGCGGCCGATGTCGTGAGAGAATGAGGGCCTGCGTGCAGAAGACATCGACGTGTTTTCCAACGGCCTTCAAAACGGTGTCGGGAGCTTTGCGCAGAACGAAACGCTCGCCAAAAAACAGATGATTGGGGGCCCCTTCTTTCACTGCCGCTTTGAGCCGGGTGTAGAGCGTGTCGGCCGCGAGACCGAGGAACTCCTGATCGCTGCCACCCGCCTTGCGGTGCTCCATGAGCCGCTTCTTGCCTGGAGCGGAGTCGTCGAGCGATTCAAAGTACGCGATGCGTTTCTTGCCCCACTCGGGTTGATCGGCAAACGCGACACCGAGCACGAAGGGATCTTTGGCGAAGGTTTTGCACTCGCGGACGACGTGCGTGTACAGTTTGTCCTGCCATGCAGAATCGAAGACATCGAACTGATAGTTGGCGGCCCCTTGCGGGTAGGTCACATTCGCCACCCATGGCATTTTGGCTTGCAACTCCGGCCAAAACGGAGCGTAGGCTTCGCCAGCGTTGAGACCAAGGTCGCGAATGGTCTGCGTGAGAGCTTCACCGGCTTTCTTTCGATCGCCCTCGAAGCGTTTCAACAACTCCCTCGACTGTCCCTGCATGAACTTGCCGATATAATTCGCCCCGAGCGCGAGGTAACCGTGTCCCTCGGGCGTGATGAACATCCAGCGGTCCTTCACTTGCTCGACGCGGAAGAAACCGGTGGCCTGCCGCTTGATGGCTGACGTGCCGCCAAACCGATCGATGGCTGGCTCGGCCGCGCGAAGCAGGTTGGTCGCCAGCAGTGTGATACAGCAAACGAGAAGATGTACGTTCATGTTCAAGCCCTTGTGACGCTCCTTGCCTGTTTCTCAAACGTCAATCCAGCGCCACCAGCACGCGGAACTGATCGACCGCCCAGAGGCGCGAGTAGTAGTGCCGTGAGGAGGGTGAGAATGTGTTTCATGCTTACTTCCCGGTTTTCGCTCTCGGTGCTTTTACGGTCTCGTAGAGTTTGGCAAGCAAGTGGCGATTGGCTTCGGCGGTCAATTCGATGAGCTTAATGTAGGCTGATTCGTCGTTCCGCAACAGGCCCGGCCGGCGGTAGTCGCGGGTGGGGATGTCGTCGATGTAAGTGCACCGGCGCTTGCCGACGATGTAGGGCTTGGCAATCGCCGCTTCCAGAAACGCACGATGCGCCTCGCCGCTCTTCCGTTCGTCGGTGCGAGTTACGTGGCAGACACCGACGCAAGCAAGGCGATGTTCCCAATCTGCGTCGGTCCGCCCCACCGAGGGCGTCGGCAGCTTGCCGGCGGGTCAGGCCCGCGAAGTTGCGGAGCTTCACGAGTTGGGCGGCCTGCTCGTCGTGGCGCTCCAGGTCTTGAATAGCCTCATCGAGCGCAATCAGTTCGCCGGGGCGGCCCTCGCTGACCACCACGCCCTCGTCCAAGGGAACGCGCTGGCCGTCGCCGCCGTGCTTGGCCGCGGCCTTGCGGCGGGCGCTGTCGACCAGGATGCGGTGCATCGACTCGGCGGCGGCGAATTCGGCCGCACCATCTACAGCCAGGGCAACCTGACCGCCACCGACCATGGCCGCGATTATCATGGCCGTTGCTTCACGACCTGGTTCGCCGGCGGCGGCGTCAAGTCCGGCGTCACCGATGACTTCTCGTACAACATCGTCGAAAACCCCGTCCACATTCGCGATCTGAACGCCACCATTCTGCACTGCCTCGGCATCGACCACCGATGCTTGACCTTCCGCTATCAGGGGCTCGATCAACGCCTGACGAGTGCCGAGGAGGCGCGGGTCGTCAACGAGATATCGGCTTAGGGCCTCGTCGCACCCTTGATTTTGGGGTTGTGCCGCATCCTGCATCTGCGTCAAAACTTCGATTTTGGGGACGACTTGGAACGAATCTCGGCAAAGAAGCTCTTGGAGCCCAGTACCTTGCGCTGATTCGTTGTATGCACAGACAGATACGGGCGTGACCTCAGCCTTATCAATAGGCGCTGCTTCGAGATACGATTCAACCCGGGTGATCAGCACTTGATCGCAGCGCGTTGAGCACTTGTCGCATTAGCGATCCCCTTTTTTTAGTTTGCTTTTTTCTTCTTGTCCTTGGCATAAGGCCTGAGCGGCAGCACGTGGCTGCGCTCGGCCCAAGCTTGCCAGCGCGCGGCGAGCTCCCGAACGCGCTCGGGTTGATCCTTCGCAATATCCGTGGACTCGGCGCGATCCGCTTCAAGGTTGTAAAGTTCCCAGGGCCCGGGATGCTTGGCGACGAGTTTCCAAGGATGAACGAGGACCGCCTTGTTGCCTTCGTGCTCCCAATATATCGCTTCGCGCTCGATGGCTTTGCCGGCGAACGCGGGGACCAGGCTTTTCCCTTCCAGCGGCGTGACCTTGTTTCCTTGGTGCTCCGTGGGATACTTGGCGCCGGAAACGTCCACGCACGTGGCCATGATGTCGATGAGATGGCCGGGTTGACTTCGCAGTTGGCCGCGCGACGGTGGCGGAATGTTGGCGGGCCAATGCACGATAAGCGGCGACGACACGCCGCCGCCGTGGACCCAGTGCTTGAACAATCGCAGGAAGCCGTTGGAGAACCACGCCCAGCCGACGCCGTAGCTGGAGAATGAATCGGGCCCGCCCAGTTCACCGCCGGTGCCGCGTTCGATGACCTCGGCACACGCTCCGTTATCGGCCATGAACATGACGAGCGTGTTTTCCAGCATTCCTTCCTTCTCCAGTGTCGCGATGATTCGACCGATGCCTTGATCCATTCGATCGATTTGAGCGGCATAGATCGCCATGCGCAGGTCGAGTTCATCGATTTGTTTTTCGGTCAGTCCCTTGAAGGGCTTGGCATCCGACGGCGGTACCTTCCACTTGGCGTTCACGATGCCGAGGTCCACCATTTTCTTGTGCCGTTCGGTGCGTAACACGTCCCAGCCAGCGCGGTATTTGCCACGATATTTTGCGATGTCCTCCTTGAGGGCATGTAATGGCCAATGTGGCGCCGTGTAGGCGACATAGAGGAAGAAGGGCGAGGCGGCATGGTCCTTCTTATGATCTTGCACGAACTGGATGGCGTTGTCGCTGATGGCATCGGTGTAGTAGTAGCCCTCCTTCGGCGCCTCGATGGGGGTCTTATCCCGTACAAGCCCGTTGGGGCGGAAATAATTGCCTGCGCCCGGAATGGTGCCATAGAAGCGATCAAAACCTCGGCCCATCGGCCAGGTGTCGTTGGGGGCTTTCATGTTTTCGTTGTTGGAGAGATGCCATTTGCCGACCATGTAGCTGCGATAGCCCGCAAGCCGAAGTAGTTCGGCGATGGTCAAGCAATTGCGATTGAGTTGCCCCTGGTAACCGGGCAGTTTAAGGTTTTCCGTCATGTGACCGACGCCAGCTTGATGCGAATAAAGGCCCGTCATCAGGGCGGCCCGCGACGGACAACAGCGTGCGGTGTTGAAGAAGTTGGTAAAGCGGAGCCCGTTCTTCGCGAGTTTGTCGAGGCTTGGCGTCTTGATCTCGCTGCCATAACAGCCGATGTCGGAATAGCCAAGGTCGTCCGCCAGGATGACGACGATGTTGGGCTTGGACTTTTTCGCCTGACAGAAAGCCGGGCTCGGCAAAAAGAATACCAGCGCGGCAAGGATCGCTGTCAAATGGATTCGCATTGTCATGTGAGACACTCCCAAGCGGCATATTGGCATCGGTCTAATTGGGCGATGTCCGACGGGTTACGGCACAGGCACCATGCCGGCCTCGCGAATGCCGCGTCCTTTGCGTTTGGTCAGCGCGTCGCCGAGATCCTCGCGCATTGACTCGGCCAACAGTTCCAGGCGGCGCACGACGTCGGGGTGATCCTTGGCGATATTTCGCGATTCGCCGATGTCGTTATCCAGGTTGTACAATTCAAGCCCGCAGTGCTCGACTCGGTAGCCATGGCGCGAGGCAATGCCCTGGATACCCGATTTCTTGAGATCTTCGGGCTTGAGCTTGTCAAAGTTGGACGGCTTGCCATCTTTGCCTGGCTCACCAGCGACCTCGAGGTACGAATGCGGGAAGTGGAGTTTCCAGGGGCCGGAGCGCATGGCGTGCAGTTCGGGGCCGTTGTAGAAAAAGAGGGCGTCGTGTGGAGATTTGGCGCCTTTCGCACCGAACATGAGGGGCCGGATGTCCTTGCCGTCGATCGCATTGGCAGGGAGTTTGCCGTCGATTAGTCGGGTTATCGTGGGAAGCAGGTCGATGGTGGACGCGATTTCATGACAATCCTTGCCCGCTGGAATCCGGCCCTTCCAGTGCATGATGCAGGGCATGCGCACGCCGCCTTCGAACGCAGTGAGCTTGCCTCCGCGTAACGGACCGGCGGAACCGGCGTGATTGCCGTAGGACAGGAAGGGGCCATTGTCCGACGTGAAGATGATCAGCGTGTTTTCGTCGAGTCCGTGCTTTTGCACGGCCGCGAGAATTTCGCCCACCGACCAATCCAATTCCTCGACGGTGTCGCCGTACAGGCCGCCCGCACTCTTGCCTCGGAATTTGGCCGATGCGTGGATTGGAACGTGCGGCATCACATGAGCGAGGTAAAGGAAGAATGGCCGGTCTTTATTTTTGGCGATGAAATCGACTGCTCTCTTGGTGAATTGTTGCGTGAATTGGGCCTGGTCCGGCTCTTCGGCAACCACTTTCCGACCTTCCATCAATGGCAGCGGCGGGAATGTTCGAACGATAGGATGAAACTTGTTGGAACAATCGTTCGGATAGGGGATGCCGAAATACTCGTCGAAACCGCGATTGAGGGGGTTGAATTCGGGAAGATGCCCCAGGTGCCACTTGCCGAATAATGCGGTGGCATAGCCAAGTCGCCTGCACAGCGACGAAAGCAGTGTCTCGCGTTCATGGATGCCGATGCGGCTTGTGTGATTGAGAGCGCCCTCCAGGCCAACCCGCACGGCGTAGCAACCGCTCAGTAGGGAAGCCCGAGATGGACTGCATACGGCTTCCGTCACGTAGAAACTGGTAAACCGCATTCCTTGCCGGGCCATTCGATCCAGATTGGGTGTCTTGATCTTCTTGTTGCCAAAGCAACCGAGATCGCCATAGCCCAGATCATCCGCAAGAATGACGATGATGTTCGGCGGACGTTTCGATTCTCCAGCCAATGAGGCGGGAGAAGCGTGAAGCCCCACCACAGCAACGCCCAGGGCAATCAGGTAGCGAATCATATGAGGAGCTCCTGAAAACCGCAAACGTGTCGGCCAACCGCCAAGTGATGGCCATTTTAATCTTCAGCCTTCGCTTTGCCCTTGCCCTTCCATCCTGGCGGCACGTTGGACTTGTTCCACTCGTCCCAGGCCGCTTGCAGTTCGCGGACGCGCTCGGGGTGTGCGGCGGAGAGATCCTTGGTTTGACCGATGTCATCGCGAAGATTGAACAACAACTTGCCTTTCGATCCGTTGGCTTGCACCAGGTTCCAATCGCCCTTGCGAACGGCTGTTTGAGCGCCAAAGCGCCAGAACAGGGCCGAATGGGGAGCTTCCGTTTTTTTTCCTTCCAGGAATGGGAGCAAATTGACGCCATCCAGTTTCCAGTTCGGCGAGATTTCGCCGCCGGCCGCACTGATGGAAGTCGGCAAGATATCGAGTTGAATCACAGGCTCATCGTAGGTCTTGCCCGCCGGCAGTCGGCCTTTCCATTGCATCATCCACGGCACTCGAATGCCTCCCTCCCAAGTCGTTGCCTTCACGCCCCGAAGCGGGGTGTTTCGAGAGCCATTGATGGCGGGCCCGCCGTTGTCGCTGATGAAAAAGATTAGCGTGTCCTCTTCCAATCCTGCCTCACGGAGTTTCGCGAGCACGGCTCCGATGGCGTCGTCCATTGCACTCATCATGGCGGCGTATTTCTGGCGTTTTTCATCCTTGATGTTGGCGAAGCGTTTGAGGTATTTGTCCGAAGCCTGCATCGGCGTGTGTACGGCGTTGAAGGCCAGGTAGAGAAAGAACGGCTCCTTCTTGTGGTCTTCGATGAAGCGGACGGCCTCGCGCCGGAACGCGTCGGTGAGGTACTCGCTTTCGTCCACCGCCTTGGTGCCGCGAAAGATGGGGGCTCCCTTGCCGGGAAAATAGGGATGTGCTCCACCGAGGAAACCGAAATAGCTTTGAAACCCGCGTGCCGTGGGAACATATTTTGCGTCACCGCCCAGATGCCATTTGCCGACCATGCCGGTGACGTAGCCCAGGGCTCTCAATCGGGCGGCCAAGGTCGTTTCTGTCAGGGACAATCCAACATCCCCCTTGGGTTGAGGCCCTGGATTGAACTCGTGCCCAAATCGATTTTGGTAGCGTCCTGTCATCAACCCCGCCCGCGTTGGTGAACAATAAGGCCCCGAGACATAGCCGCTCGTAAAGCGGATGCCTTTCTTGGCGATCGAGTCGATGTGCGGCGTTGGGATGTCCTTGCAGCCGTGAACGCCAACGTCCGCGTAGCCCATATCGTCCCCAACGATGACGATGATGTTCGGCTTTCGGGAAGTCTGAGCCTGTGCCCCCTCGGGCACGACGAGCGGGCCGGCAAGTGCGCAGAGAAAAGATACGGCACACCAGAGGAATTGAGAGAGTCTGTTCATGGCAGCCTCCGAGTGTAATGGGTGCGGTCAAAGGGCGCCGCCGGGATGGCGGCTGTTAACCGTTAATAATAGTCGGCGAGCGAGATTGAGCGAGGTAGAGCGCACGTTTTGCTTTCGGAATTTGGCAGCGAAGCGGGAGTTTCTCTAAAATGCAACTCAAGGTTTGGGCCATCGCCACATGTCAGGATGTCAGGCAGCACATCCATTCATCAAAGGCGCTTCCATGAAATGCCCTTGCTGGTTCGCATTCGTCTGGCTATTCATCGCGATGCTTGCGCCCTCTGCAAGTGCGCAAGGGAAGCGCCCCAACGTGCTCTTTCTCGTCACCGACGACCAAAGGGCCGACACGATCGCGGCTCTCGGCAACGGCGTCATCAAGACGCCCAACCTCGACAAACTCGTCCAGCGCGGCTTCGTGTTTCGCAACGCCTACTGCATGGGCTCGACCGTCGGCGCCGTCTGCAGTCCGAGCCGGCATATGCTTCTCAGTGGCAAGGCCCTCTACCACTACAAGGCCAAGGACAAGACTGGCACCATGGGCGAAGTCATGCGCATGTTGGGCTATTACTCCTTCTTGATCTCCAAGCGAGGCAACACCGCGACAGCCTATCACGCCGCGTTCGACATCTCGGGCTACCTGGAAGACAACAAGGAACGCACTTCCGGACACCATGGCCGAACCGCAGCCGATAAGACCATCGAATTCCTCAAGAAGACCTGGAAGAAAGATCAGCCCTTCTTCGCCTATGTCGGCTTTGAAGGTCCTCACGATCCACGCGTGGCCGCGCCGGAGTGGATCAACCTTTATGACCGCGCCAAGATTCCGCTGCCGAAGAACTACATGCCTTTCCACCCCTTCGACAACGGCGACCTGAAGATCCGCGATGAACAACTGGCGCCGTGGCCGCGCACCGAGGAAGTCGTCCGCAAACACCTGCACGACTATTACAGCTGCATCTCGTCAATCGACCACCACATCGGCCGGCTCTTGGCGGTGCTTCAGGAGATGGGCGAATTGGAGAACACGATTATCATTTTCACGTCCGACCACGGCCTGGCGATCGGCAGCCACGGTCTGTTCGGCAAGCAGAATCTCTATGAACACAGCATGAAGGCGCCGCTCATCTTCGCCGGGCCGGGAATCCCCAAGGGCCAGAGCGATGCGTTCGTTTATCTCTTCGACATCTTTCCCACCACGGTCGAGCTGGTCGGCGGCAAGAACGCCGCCGGCCTCGACGGGAAAAGTCTGGTCCCGATCCTACGCGGCAAACAGCAAACGGTTCGCGATACCCTTTTCCTGGCCTATAAGGATGAGCAGCGTGCGGTCCGCCAAGGGGATTGGAAGCTAATCCGCTATCCCAAGGTCAACTTCACGCAACTATTTAACCTGCGCCAGGATCCCGACGAACTCAAGAATCTTGCTGACAACCCCGCCCACGCTGCCAAGGTCAAGGAAATGCGTGAGATCATGGTCCAGCAGCAAAGGGTCTACCACGATCCGTCGCCCTTGACCGTGGACACTCCTCGCCCCGCCAAGGCCGACGAGTCGTTTTTCAAGGACGCAAAGGGAAAGAAGAAGAAAAAGGAGCCCTGAGTCAGAGCCTCGCACGAAGATTGAGTAGCGGGAATGGCATGCGAGATTTTTTTAAGGTGAAACATGAAGAAAACAGCACTGGCCCCCCTTCTCCTCCTGGCAATTGCGGCTTCCATCCTCATGCCGGGTCCGGCGTGGGCCCAGAAACTTGCGGGGAAGAAGCCCAACATCATCCTCATTATCACCGATGACCAGGGCTACGGCGATCTCTCGTGCCACGGCAATCCGATCCTGAAGACGCCCAACATCGACAAGCTGCATGCCCGCAGCGTGCGTTTCACCGATTTCCACGTCAGCCCGACCTGTGCGCCGACTCGATCAGCCTTGATGACTGGCCGGCATGAATTCAAGAACGGCGTGACGCACACCATCAACGAGCGGGAACGGCTCAACCTCAAAGCCGTCACGTTCGCCCAGTTGCTCAAGCTCGCCGGCTACACGACGGGCATCTTCGGCAAATGGCACCTCGGCGATCAAGCTGCCTATCAGCCCGATCAGCGTGGCTTCGACGAAGTATTCGTCCATGGCGCCGGCGGCATCGGCCAGACGTATCCCGGCAGTTGCGGCGACGCGCCGGGCAACAAGTACTTCGATCCCGCCATTCTCCATAATCGCAAGTTCGAGAAGACCAAGGGCTATTGCACCGATGTTTTCTTCGGCCAGGCGCTGCAATGGATCGACGCCAAACGTAAAGACACGGCCCCGTTCTACGTGCACATCTCGCCGAACGCCCCGCACGGGCCGCTCATCTGCCCCGAGGCGGACGAGATGAAATACGCCGGCAAGGTGAAACCCAACGTCGCCAAGTTCTTCGGCATGATCTCCAACATCGACGACAATGTCGGCAAGCTGATGGCCAAGCTCAAGGAGTGGAATCTCGAAGAGAACACCATCGTCATCTTCATGACCGACAACGGCGGCACTGCGGGCATCATGGTGTTCAACGCCGGCATGCGCGGCAGCAAGGCTACGGCCTACCAGGGAGGCACGCGCGTCCCGTTCTTCGTCTCCTGGCCGGGCAAGCTCAAAGGCGGCGTGGACGTTCCCCGTTTGGCAGCCCATGTCGATGTCTTCCCCACGTTCGCGGAACTCGCCGGCGCCAAGATCCCCGACAAGCTCCAACTCGATGGCCGCAGCCTGATTCCACTGCTGGAGAATCCCAAAGCCGATTGGCCGGACCGCAATCTATTCACGCACGTGGGCCGATGGGCGAAGGGCCAGGCAAAAGAAGCGCAGTATGCCAACTGCGCGGTGCGGAATAGCCGCTTTCGCATGGTCAGTGCCGGAAAAGGGGGAGAGAACTGGGAGCTGTTCGACATCCAGAACGATCCGGGCGAGAAACGCGACGTCCGCGCCCAGCACCCCAAAGTGTTTCAGGAATTGAAGACTGCCTACGATCGCTGGTGGCAAGACGTGCAACCCGAACTGGTCAATGAAAACGCCGCCCTACCCAAGTACAACACGTTCCACGAACTGTACTGGAAGCAGTTCGGCGGCGGACCGAAAGAAGCCAAGAAATCCACGGCAAAGTGATTCGTCCGAGCCTCTACGCACCGCTTTCGTCCTGCGAGCCGAACTGGCGCCGTCCGGTGGCAAGCCGCGCCGATGCCCCCGATTGGAGAACGAACATGACATGCCGAGCATTCTTCGGGTTGACCTTCTGGATCACGATCTGGTTGCTCGCGCCGGCGAGAATCTTGTCCCAAGAGCGGGAGGGCGAGGCTCCTGCCGAGCCGAAGCCCAACATCGTCTTCGTCCTGGCCGACGATATGGGGTACGGCGATGCCAGCTGCTTCAACAAGGATTCCAAGATCAAAACGCCCCACATGGATCGGCTCGCCAAGCAAGGCATGCGCTTTACCGACGCCCACACCGGGGCGGCCATCTGCAGCCCGACGCGCTACAACCTCCTGACCGGCCGATACGCCTGGCGCACCGGTCTTCGCGGCGTCCTCAATGACAACAGTCCGGCTCTGATCGGGGGCCAGCAATTGACCGTCGCCAGCCTGCTCAAACGCCTGGGCTACCACACCGCCTGCATCGGCAAATGGCATCTGGGCATGGTCCATGGAAACGGCAAGGTCGAGCAAGGCCCCATTTCTCGCGGGTTTGACTACTTCTACGGCTTCCAATACGCGCGCGGCATCGAGAACCTCGTGGAGAACGATCGCCCGGCGCCAAAGCTCGCTCCGGTCGAGGTGCTGCCGATGCTCGCCAAGAAGGCCGTCGCCTACCTCGATCAGCGCGCGAAGGAAAAGACACCGTTCTTCTTGTACTTGCCGCTCAATTCTCCGCACACGCCCATCGTCCCGGCTCCGGAGTTCCAGGGCAAGAGTGGCCTGGACGCCTACGGTGATTTCGTCGTGCAAACCGATTGGGCCTTAGGACAGGTCATGGACGCTCTCGACCGCAATGCCCAGGCCGAGAACACCCTGCTCATTTTCACCAGCGACAACGGCTCGCCACACACCAAGGGTAAGGCAGGCCATGCTTCCAACTTCATTTTCCGCGGCCAAAAAGCCATGATCTACGAAGGAGGCCATCGCGTCCCGTTCATTGCCCGCTGGCCGGGGAAGGTCGCGGCCAACTCCACTTGCAATCACGTTGTTTGTCTGGGCGATCTCCTCGCCACCTCTGCGGCGATCGCCGACGAAAAGCTGCCCGAGCAGGCGGGCCTCGACAGCGTCAGTTATCTCCCTCATCTGCTGGGCACGTCCAAGGGGCCGCTGCGCGAGGCGACCGTTCATCACGATGGTTATGACTCCTTCGCGATCCGCAAGGACCAGTGGGTCCTCGTCTTTCCCGCCGGCGCTGGCAAGAAGGCCAAGAAGGCCCCTGACGCCGTGGAACTTTATGACCTCGACAAGGACATCGGCCAGACGAAGAATCTGAGCAAGGAGCAACCCGAGATCGTGGCGGACCTGACCCGCCTCATGCAGCGCTACGTGGACAACGGCCGCAGCACGCCCGGTCCCGCCCAGCGCAACGATGTGGTCGTGAAATTCCAGGGCGGCAGCGGTAAGAAGAAATGATGGTCGCTCGCTGCCGGGCCTCGCGATGAGCACGCAAACAGCGACATCCTACAACATAGGTGTTTCCATGATCCGCCTGCCCTTACTCTTGACTGCCGCCTTGGTCGGCGCCTCCTGGATGCTTCCCGCATTCGCGCTCGGGCAGGAGAAGAAGGGCCTGCCCAACATCGTCATCATCCTCGCCGACGATCTCGGCTACGGCGATCTCGGCTGTTACAACAAGGACTCGAAGATCCCGACGCCGAACCTCGATCGGCTCGCGAAGCAAGGCATGTGCTTCACCGACGCGCATTCACCGTCCGCGGTATGCTCGCCGACTCGCTACGGACTCCTGACCGGGCGCTATCCGTCTCGTTCGCCGCTCAAGAAAGGGGTCGTCGTGCCGTTTGGAGCGCCGATCATCGAACCGGGACGACTCACGATGGCCGAAATGCTGCGCCGCGCCGGCTATCGCACGGCGTGCATCGGCAAATGGCATCTCGGCTGGACCTGGGCAACCAAGGACGGCAAGGCGCCCACTCGCGGCAAGGACGGGCTCACCAACGTCGATTTCACCAAGGCCATCACCAACGGTCCCACCACGCGTGGGTTTAATTATTACTTCGGTACGGATGTCCCCAACTATCCTCCCTTCTGCTACATCGAGAACGATCGCACCGTTGGCATTCCGTCCGTCAAATCGCGTCCCGAATTCAATGTCCCCGGGCCGAGTTTGCCGGACTGGCAATGGGGCGACATCTTGCCGGAGCTTTCGCGCCGCAGCGTGAAGTACATCGAGGAGTCGGCCAAACCCCCGAAGCAGCCGTTCTTTCTTTACGTGCCGCTCACGTCGCCGCACTTTCCGGTCGTCCCGTCCAAGGAGTTCAAGGGAAAGAGCAAGGCCGGCGACTATGGCGACTTCGTCGTGCAGACCGACGCGGTGGTTGGCAAAATTCTGCGTGCCCTCGACGAGAACGGCCTGGCGGAAAACACCATCGTCATTTTCACGAGCGACAATGGCCCGGAAGTTGCCAGCGAGATTGGCATCGGCGCCTACGAACGCTTGCGGCGTTTCGGCCACGCCAGCATGGGCTTGTGGCGCGGGGTGAAGCGTGATCTCTGGGAAGGCGGGCATCGCGTGCCGTTCCTCGTGCGCTGGCGGGGCAAGGTTCAGCCCAATTCGACGAGTGACGAAACGATCGGCTTTACCGACTTGATGGCGACGTTCGCCGCCATCGTGAAAACGCCACTGCCTGATGACGCTGCAGAGGACAGTGTCGATATTTCCGCAGCGTTTCGCGGTGAGAAAGTGAAACGCGAGGGGCTGGTCCATGCAAGCGTGTCCGGCAAGCTGGCGATTCGCCAGGGCGACTGGGTGCTGATCGCCGCCGCCTCGGGCCAGGACAACAACAAGGCCATCGGCGAACCCGCGTGGTTCCGCACGGACCGAGGGTATGTCGATCACAAGCATCCCTTTGAGCTTTACAATCTACGAGAGGATCCGACGCAGAAGACCAATCGCTACGCAGAGCAGATCGAGCGGGCAAAGGCCATGCACGCGGTGCTGGAACGATTCCAGAGCGAGGGCCGCAGCGTGCCGCGTCGGGAGATGGGCAAGAAATAGACAACCTGTAAATACCGGAGAATCATTCATGGCACTTCATCGATTGTTGTCGAGCGTTGGTTTGCTCGCCGTCGCCTTGCTTTTTCCCGCCGTGACAATGGCGCAGGAGAAGGCCAAGCCGAACATCCTCATCGTTCTGACCGACGATCAGGGATATGGCGATTTTTCGTGTCATGGCAACCCGATTCTCAAGACGCCGAAGCTGGACAAATGGCACGCCAAGAGTGTCCGCTTTACCGATTTTCATGTCGCGCCGATGTGTACGCCGACACGCGGCCAGCTGATGAGTGGGCGGGATGCCGTCCGCAACGGGGCCACGTCCGTCACCGGCGGCAGGGCATTCATGCGGCCGGGCATTCTCACATTGCCACAACTCTTACGCATGCTCGGCTATCGCACCGGCCTGTTCGGCAAATGGCATCTCGGCGATAACTATCCGCATCGCCCGATGGATCGCGGCTTCCAGGAAGCGGTTTACCATCAGGGTTGGGGCATGACGGCCGCGCCTGAGTTCGTCGGTAAACTGAACGACGGACGTTACTTCCACAATGGCGTCGAAAAACAATTCAAAGGTTACATGACCGATTTCTGGTTCGACAAGGCGACGGCGTGGATGAAGGAATGCCAGACCAAGAAGGAACCATTCTTCTGTTACCTGCCCACGAACGCGCCGCACGCCCCGCACATCGTGCCGGGCAAGTACAGCGCTCCCTACGGCAAACAAAAGGCGGCTAACTTCTTCGGCATGATCGCCAACATTGACGAGAACATCGGCCGGCTCGAAGCTTTTCTCCAAGAAAGCGGCCTCGCGGAAAACACCATCGTCATCTTCATGACCGACAACGGCGGCACCGCAGGCGTTTCGATCTTCAACGCCGGGCTGCGCGGCGGCAAGACCACCTTTTACGAAGGCGGCCATCGCGTTCCCTGTTGGATTAGTTGGCCGGCCGGAAAGCTCCGTGCACCGAGCGACATCGACACGCCAACGCAGATTCAGGATCTATTCCCAACGCTCATCAATCTGTGTGGCGCCAAGCTGCCAAAGGAGGCGAGCTTCGACGGCACCAGCCTCGCCAGTCTGTTGCGCGGCAAGAATAGCGATTTCCCGGATCGCATGATGGTCGTGCAATATTCGCGTGCCAAACTCACCAAGTACGAGTCGTGCGTCATCTGGAACCAATGGCGGCTCGTGCACGGAACCGAACTCTACGACGTACGAACCGATCGCGCCCAGAAGGACGACCTCATTGCCAAGCATCCCGATATCGCCAAGAAGATGAAAGACCACTACGAGAAATGGTGGACCGAGCTGGAACCGCTGTCGGGTAAGTTCGTGGCGACTACCATCGGCTCGAAGATGCAGCCCTTCACTTCGCTCACCAGTTCGGATTGGCAGGACCTCTACACCGACAACGCCGGGCATGTCTCGCAGGCGGCAGGCGGACCGCGCGGCGGCGTCTGGCAGATCGACGTCGAAACCGACGGCGAATACGAAATCGCTCTGCGCCGTTGGCCACGCGAGCTGGACTTACCTCTCAACGCAGGCCGCAATGACAAGAAGAGCATCGCGCTGCCCGTCGCCTCGGCGAAGGTGACGATCCAGGGTAAGACGGTGTCAGCTAAATCACTCGGAAAGGACACCAAGGAGATCGTCCTGCGCGTCACCTTACAGCGCGGCACAACGCCGATGCAGGCGTGGTTCCAGAACGCAAATGAAACGGATCTCGCCGGAGCGTTCTATGCGTATGTCCGTCGCGTTGAGCGAAATTGAATGACATTGCCCATTGACTGGTCGAGCAAGAGAGGCGAATGTCGGTTGATGAAAGCCTATGTTGTTCCGCAAGGTTCTTTTTTTGGAGACAAAATCATGAAGTTTCAGGTTACGGTGCCAATGATGATCCTGACCCTCATCGCGATGGTGGGGGCGACTCAAGCAGGCGAGAAATCCGAGCGCGTTTACGAGATGCGGACCTATTACGCCCCCGAGGGCCGGCTTGACGATCTGCATGCCCGTTTTCGCAACCATACCGTGAAGCTCTTCGAGAAGCACGGCATGACCAACATCGGCTACTGGACCCCGATCGACAACAAGGAGAACAAGCTCGTTTACATTCTCGCCTATCCCAGCCGTGACGCGGCGAAAAAATCCTGGGCCGCGTTCGGCGCGGACCCGGCCTGGAAGGCCGTCAGGACGGAAACCGAAGCGAAAGGGAAAATTGTCGCGAAAGTCGATTCGTTGTACCTCAAAGCGACCGACTATTCCCCCGAACCCAAGCCGGCGACAACGGGTGATCGCGTCTTCGAACTGCGCACCTACATCGCGACACCGAAGAACCTCGACAACCTCAACGCCCGCTTCCGCAATCACACGGTGAAGCTATTCGAGAAACACGGCATGACGAATATCGGCTACTGGGTTCCCCTCAAGGGCCAGAAGGGCGCTGATGATACGCTCGTGTATTTCCTGTCACACAAAAGTGTCGAGGCGGCGAAGAAATCGTTTGGCGCATTCCGCGACGACGCCGACTGGAAGGCGGCATTCAAGGCTTCGGAAGAGAAGGCCGGCGGGCCGCTGACGATGCCGAAGATCGGCGTCAAATCGGTCATGATGAAGGCGACCGATTATTCGCCGATTCGGTGACGAACCTCAACGGCCGCATCGCCATGTTGTGTTTCGCCTCAGTCGAATCTGGAAGATTGCTCCGTTCGGGTTAGTCTAACCTGAACGGAGGTTCCATCATGAACAGCGAACGTCGTCAGCTCAACCCTCAGGAGAAGATCGCCGCACTCAAGCGGCATCTGCTCGAAGGCGTCCCCGTCTCCACCATCTGCGATGAGCTCGGCATCGCGCCCACGGTCTTCTACCGCTGGCAGAAGGAGCTCTTCGAGAACGGCCACACTGCGAGGTTCCCATTTGCAGGGCTCCGCACCCTACCGGACATTGCTAGCCTTCCTTCATTGCCCCTCGTCCATTAAGACGTAGCAGGGAGATGTGCACGTAGAACGGGGCCGTGTCTTTACGTTTGGCGTCGATCCATTGCAGCGCCTGGCCGAAGAAAACATCGGTGCAATAGCCCTTGGTCTTCTCGAACTTGCGATCATGGAGAATGGCGGGTTCTCATCGTCGCACCTCCAAGAAGGGTGGTTGGCTACCAAAAGTACGACGAGGCAGGCGCGACGTTGGTTTGCACTCCGGCGAACTTTTAGGATTCTACCCGGCGTGCTCCGCGGGCGCTTCGAGCTTCACCTTGACGATTTCCCGGCCGCCCCTGGAAATGTTCACCAGCTCGCGGTCGAGGAGGACGGGCTTGCCGTCGCGGTTGGCGTAGACCTTGTAACTGCCGGGCCGCAGACGGATTTCCTCCAAACCCGCCCCGGTGATGACGAGCCCGCCATCCCCTTCGATGGTCACCTTCACGCCCGGATCGTCGGCCTCGACAATCAGCGTGCCATCCGGCGTGAAGATGCGGATCACCGTCGAGTGCAATTTGGTGACGCCGGTCGCTTCAGTCAGCGTGACTTGCGCCGACCAAAACGAGCAGGATCGCGGCAGCGACGAGCCAACGGCCGCTCCATGCGGGTGAGGTGGTCGGCGCCTTTCGCGGCTGGCGCCGGGGTTGCGAGCAATCTGCTGGCCGATGCGCAAGACATCGGCTACTTCAAGCGGCCCGACGCGGTCCAGCTTCTGTTGGAGCGTTTCGCCTGCCACATACTCCATCACCAGGTAGGGGATCGGCTGTTCCTCGACAGCGTGGATATCGACGACGTGTTCGTGGCGACACGGCGGCCGCGCCCGCAGATCGCCAGCGCCGATCCAACGTTCGCTCCTGGAGTTTGGAGTCTGCGTTTTCTTGATTGACACCCTCTCGCAATGTGATACAATTGCCCAAGGCCTGTTTCGAGCCCACGCTGTCCGTTGGCCGCGTCGGGCGAATGGGTCCGGTTCCGTCCAACAGCCCAGTATGCCGCGGCGAGCTCAGTGCGCAGCCAGTGAATCGTATACCAGAACAGTTCCGAGACGAGCTTGCATTCGCTGCACAGCTCACGAAACTTGTGGCCGAGAAGAGTGGTATTGTTCTTTTTCCACTTGTTTTCAGGTGCAAAAATGCTCCAACGCAAAGACTGTTGTCAACTCAAAGCCTGTTGCCGCCGAGGCTTCACGTTGATCGAGTTGCTGGTGGTGATTGCGATCATTGCCGTCCTCATCGGCCTCCTGCTGCCCGCCGTCCAGAAGGTACGCGAAGCTGCCGCGCGCATGAGTAGCAGTAACAACCTCAAGCAGATGAGTCTGGCCACACATGGCTTCCACGACACTTTCAAGTACTTCCCGCCGTTGTTGGGCCTGAACGTCCCGACGGGCGGGCCGGGGACCGGCTCCGGGGCCGTCCACTACCACATTCTTCCGTTCATAGAACAGCAGGCGGTGTGGGATCGCGGTTTCTGGCGGGCCGGGCGCGAGAACCATTCCAACCAAGGGCCGCACAAAATCATCCTCCAAGTGTACATCAATCCCGGCGACCTGGGTGACACGCAGTATGGGCTCGCCCTCGTCATGGGCGGCAGATCCGCCCCCGGCTACGCGGGAACCAGTTACCCCGCCAACGCGCAGTTTTTTGGCATGACGAGCGCTACGGGTGCACTCATCAACGCCCAGCATTACAACCGCCTGGCCAACGTCACCGATGGAGCCTCGAACACGGTGATGTTCGCTGAGAGTTACATGACCTGCGGGTGGCAACGGCACGCGTGGGGCGAACGCAATCTGAGCAACTCGCACCCGTCCTTCGCCAACACCGGGCGCAGTGGCGCGGCGGCGGTTGGCCCGGGAGCCAAGTTCCAGACTCGCCCAGAGCTCAACCAGTGTAACCCTGCTTACGCTCAGGGGCCGTGGTCCAGCGGGATTCAGGTGGCGCTGGCTGATGGGAGCGTGCGCGGCGTGAGTAGTGGGGTCAGCGGCACGACTTGGTGGTGGTTGCTTACCCCGCAGTCCGGCGAAGTCCTGGGTAACGACTGGTAAGCGGCACCTGGTTCGTTCGATGCATGAAGGAGGTGTGCGATGCCGTCCACTTGCGTTCGGACTCTGGTGGCGGTTGCGTTCGCGTTCACGCTCGTTTCGGCCGCCGGGTGCGGCGGGCCGAAATGGGGTGGGGCTGTGTCGGGCACCGTCACGATTGGCAAAGAGCTGCTTCCGTCTGGTGCGGTCACCTTCATCGGAGCCGACGGCGAGGCGCGGAATGCCGAGATCGTCAACGGCAGGTACGAGATTCCTCAGCCGCCATTCGGCCTGTGCCAAATCACGGTGATGACCGCGCCAGAAGTGGATGAGACGACCGGCAAGGCGAAGAGTGGCGGGAAATACGTGGAAATCCCCGCACGCTACAGCAATCCCAATGAATCCGGCCTCACATTCACCATCACCGAGCAGCCCCAGAATCACGACATCAATTTGACGCGTTGACATCGATGGCTGCCGAGCCGACGCCATCGACTATTCTCAGGTCAAGCACCGCAAAACGCTGATCCAGGAAAGTGCGTTCACCGACAAAATCGACACGCCATCGACCTTCTCCCCGGGCTCCTGGACAGTGTCAAGAAGTCGCCCAACAACTTTCCCAGCCAGGTTCATCTGGGCACGCTCTATTGTCGGTTGCAACAATCGGACAACGCCCTCACGCACCTGGCGGCGGCGCCCCCCAAAACAGCGACGGAGGCCGACAAGGCGTTCCTCTTGTTATTTCGCAGCCTGGCGCTCCACGGCGTCGGAAAGGCGCAGGAGGCGCAGGTTTGCTTTCAACAGGCCACGACATCGTGGGAGTTGGCCAAAAATCCGCCCTTCACCGCCACGCCGCGCCCGAAAACCCTCACCTGGACGCAGTACCTTGAGTTGCAATTGCTGGTCCGTGAAATAGGTGCGGTTGTGCAATAATCCGTACGAGCCGCGACCATCAGGGCTTGGCGCACAACCCAATACGGCCAGACTTCTCTTTCACGCGTGGGACGGAAGCCTCGGAAAGCCCGGCGACACCGTGGCAATTACCGCCGTCGGCGGTGCCACGCCGTTCATCTGTATCCGCTCCAAGGCCTCACCCCATACGTGCTGGACGTCCCCGCCCCAAAGAACGAGGCCGACATCCGCGCCTACCTGGCCCGTGAACTACTACGGTTTTTTTCATGACAGGTTAGACAACATCTAGCAAATTCTGGCGTGAGTTTTGTTGTCCTCGATACCTCCACCACACCACGGAGTGTTTGCCATGGAATTATCCTGCGGTACGTGCAAGACTCGGCTACAGGTTGCGGCTGAGAACGCCGGCCAGTACGTGAAGTGTTCGGCCTGTGGTGCCCAGGTACTGGTACCCGCGGCGCCGGATGCCCCGCCGAAGCCACGCCCCGCTGCTGCTGGCGAAGCACCGAAAACGGACAACACGGTTCAGCCCGGCGCCAGGACGAGCAAAGCTCCGGCCAAGGGAGCAGCCGCGCTCGACTCCATCAAAAAGCTGGATAGCGAGCTTGAACAGGCGGGGTGCGTCGGCCCCGTCGTTGGCACTCCGAACACATCAATTGTTTACTTGGCTAACAGTCGCTTCTTGATAAAATAACGCTATTGGTCACACACCGGAATTGGTTCCGATCTACATCCGCCAGACCGCGATGCCTATTGGTCGTAGATCAGAATCTGCGGCGAATTGAGGATGCCATGATTCAAGTTCTTTGCCCAAAATGTCAAACCGTACTTCAAGCGGAAGACCAACACGCGGGCCAGGTGATAACCTGTTCCAACTGCAAAGTATCTCTGCGGTTGCCACAAGCGCCCCCGGTACCGCCACCAACCCCGTCATTGGTTGTCCCACCAAGCATGCAATCAGCGACTCCACCAGCACCCGTAGCTGATTGGCATCTGATGAGAAACGGACAACAGCAAGGGCCGTTCAGTGAAGAACAACTCCGTCAGCTGATAACTCCCAGCGATTTAGTGTGGAAGCAAGGATTCCCACAATGGGTTTTGGCAAGTACCATCCCAGGCCTAATAGTCCCAGCATCTTCTGTTCCGCAACCTCCACCACCGCAATCGCCACCTCCACCTCCTCCTCCATCCATGGTGTCACCGGGCGTGTCTGGGAAGATCCTGCCGTCCAACCCGCCCAAAGACCCGATCCTGATGGCCGTCCTGAGTTTCTTTATCCCCTGGCTGGGGCAAATCCTGATCGGCCAAGTCACGAAGGGCATTGTGATGCTCCTCGTGACTCCCGTTCTCTTCGCACTTTTCGTGATTGCTACCCTCGGCATGGGATTGGTCGTCCTGCCATTCGTCGGCCTGATCGCTGTAATCGACGCCTATCTGCTTGCCAAGAAGCTCAGGGACGGGCAAGCGATTGGCGATTGGGAGTTCTTCGCCATCGAGTCGGCCCCCACTTTGGCAATGCCTGAACTGCTCCCGAAGGCCACAGATCAAGAAGGAAGGCCATTGATACCGGTGAAGCCGCGACCACCGGGCTTGATGGGTAGCGCCATCGGAATGTTGTTCGTCAGCGGATTGGCCATGGTAATCTCCATTCTCGGCGTCGTGGGAATCGCCGTCAATGAACGAATGCCAGTTGCCATGCAGATCTTCCTTGCCCTCTCGTTTGTCTACAACGCCTGGGTGATCTTTGCTATCTTCCAAACAATATGGATGCAGCGATACGCCTTTGCGATCACTGCCCCACTTTTGGTGATGGGAAGTTGGATGTGGTTGACCTTTTCCGGCGTTCCCATTGGGCTGTCAGTCATCGGGATACTTGGCGGCATCTCTGTGGGCGTGTGGTCGCTCGGTGTGCTGCGACAACTGGAGGTCCGAGCTGCTTTCGAAGACCAATTCGATCCGCTTGAAGTCCTCCTGCCCATGGCAAGCGCTTCCAATGAGGGCCACTCGCCAAGCGTGGACGCGATCAAAGGGTTACTAAAGCAATTGATGGGTAGCAAGCTTGCATTGGCATTAGGCTGTGTTTTCGTGCTACTGTTGCTGCTCGTGCCGCTGATTTCACTTCTCCGATCCACCAATAACGGTACCTACACGGTCGTTGACGGAAAGAAGGTTCAGAAAGTAAGCGGATCGTTCCGGTCTATTAGCGGCCAAACAGGCAAAGTAAGTTTCGGCGTGAGCTTTTCTGTGTCACCGAAAGTCACTCTGTCGGCGCAGGAAGGAGAAATAACCTCGGCCTTCAGAAAAACCATGGTCGTTGAAACAAGCACAGACTCCTTCACTTGGAGACAACAACCATCCGCGAGTGGCATTACAATCACCGGCACTGTCTTGTGGGAGGCCGTGGGTGAATAACGACCAAAATCCGGATGCGATCCCCAATGGCCTGGCCGCGCGTTGACAACAGCCACGCATCTTACAACAAGCATCTACGTCGGCATCGACGCACACCCAGTGCGTCGCGTCGCCAACGTCGATGCCCGCCGCGTGCCTTTGCTGAATCGGCAGCGACGCCAGGTTGGCGCAGGCCTCACGATCAGATTACCACCCCGTGCAAGACGCTTCGCTCCTCCGCGGTCAACAGACGCGCCCATGCTTCTACTTGGCTTTCCGAAGATCGTAACAATAGATCCCGTTCATCCCGCGAACGAAAATCCGACCGTCGACGACCGGAAACGCCAAGGAATGCACGGCGTAAGCCGTCGTCGAGTTGTGGGGCGGCGACCAGCGCGTGCCGACGAGTTTGAGATTCGGGTCGGCATCGAGCAGTTGCAGGGACAGCGCGCCGTGCTGGTGTTTCAGGATGCCGCCGATCGCGTATTTGATTTCCATTCGCTCCGGCACCAATACGTCAGCAACCTCGCCGCCGCCGGGGTTCATCCCAAGATCGCACAGACGCTGGCCCGCCACTCGACGATCACGTTGACGATGGATCGCTACACCCACCTTGGCCTCCGCGACCTCGACGCCTCGGTCAACAGCCTGCCGGCCGTTCCCGTTACGTTGCCCGAAAACCGGGCAGTTGGCGTTCTAAAGGCAACGGGGACGGATGATTCTGGCGTTTCCGAGGTGCCCACAGTGGTGCCGTCGGGGGCCGAAAACGGTGCCATTCTGCCCGCATCGGGCGCGCTACGGATCGCGCCAGATTGCACCGAAACGAGGGAAAAAAGGAAAAGGACCGACGCCCTAACTCCCGAGCGGGATAGGACGATACGCACCAAGACGCGCCACGTTGCATCGGGTTGCACGAACGGAAATGAAAGAGGCCCCTCCCGGATTCGAACCGGGGATGGCGGATTTGCAATCCGCTG
>Ga0194132_10000901_pt1 | contig 60841 bp, 60 predicted proteins | sample TA2KigOf80mmetaG_FD_148612 | JGI IMG/M metagenome (GOLD analysis project Ga0194132, IMG submission 148612) | Freshwater microbial communities from Lake Tanganyika, Tanzania - TA2015054 Kigoma Offshore 80m | ecosystem: Environmental > Aquatic > Freshwater > Lake | place: Tanzania: Lake... | reverse complement strand
ATCAATTTCAGGTACTTGCGCCGTTCATCCACGGTCATCTTCTCTTCACTCGCCATGATTCCCTCGGTAACATTTCTAGCTGAGGGAACCATACCCCTTTGGGTAACATTTTAGGTGAGTGAATACGGCAACTTTTAACAAGCTTTGGAGTGTGCTATACTTGCAGTCACCCCACTCAACTGTCGGGGTGGTCTGCTGGCTTCGGCAGGCTGCATTTCAGCTAGGGAGATACGCCGGTGAAGGTCACCAGGGAATCTGCCACCCCCACGGAAGTCACCCTCAATGTTCAGATGGAATCGGGCGATGAGGACCAGTTTCTCAACCGCTCCTATCGCCGGGTGGTAGGGCGTCTCCGCATCCCCGGTTTTCGCCCCGGCAAAGCCCCCCGGTCCATTGTGGAAAGCTACATTGGCCGCACGGGCCTGGTTCAAGAAGCCCTGGAGTTCATGGTCCCTGAAACCCTGGATAAGGTAATCAGGGAAGAGAACCTCAAGGCTTTTAGTGAGCCGCAGATTGAAGTGACGGAAATGGAACCGGTTTCCTTCAAGGCCGTGGTGCCGTTGGAACCGGTGGTGGACCTGGGTGATTTCCGCGCCATCCGGCTCAGGCGTGACCCGGTGGAAGTTACGGAAAGCCAGATTGGTGAAGTGGTGGAAAGGCTCCGCCGGGACTCAGCCCCCTGGGAGCCTGTGACCCGCCCGGTGCAGTTCGGCGACCTGGTGAACCTGGACGTCACCGGGACCATCGGGGAAGAAACAGTGCTCAAACAGGAGTCCGTGGACTACCTGCCGCAGCAAGACAACGCCCTTCCATTCCCTGGTTTCTCCGCGCAATTAGAGGGCATGACTGAAGGTCAGACCAAAGAGTTTACTTTGCCGGTCCCCCAGGACTACCCCAACGCGGAGTATGCGGGCAAGGAGTGCGCGTTCCACGTGGCGGTCAAGTCCCTTAAGGAGAAGAAGCTGGCCGCGTTGGATGATGAGTTTGCCAAGGGCGTTGGTGAAGGTTTTGCGGACCTGGCGGCGCTGAGGGCGCATTTGCAGGACCGCATGACTAAGGAAGCGGAAAATATCGCTGACCGCAACCTGGAAGAGCGCAGTCTGCAGGAACTGCTCAAAGTTGCTTCGCTACAGGTTTCGGATTTGCTTTACCAACGTGAGGTGCAGCAGATGCGGGAAGAGCGGGAACGCTCGTTGCGCAACCAGCGCTTGGACATGGACACCTACCTGTCGTTCATCGGTAAGAGCGATGCTGAATACACGGAACAACTGCGGCCCCAGGCGGAAGAGCGGCTGCGGCGTTACATGGTAATGAAAAAGCTGGCCGAAGTGGAGAACGTCCAGGTTTCTGCAGAGGAAATCCAGGAAGAAGTTAATAACCTGGCAGAATCCTCTGGCGAGTCGGCCCAGGCTATGCGGCGCGCCCTGGCTTCCTCCAGCGCCCAGGAGTCTCTCAGGTCGTCTATCCAGATGCGCAAAGTGATGCAGCGGCTGTTGGAAATAGTGCAACAGCCGGACGGCCAAGGCAGCCCTGCCGAGTCTCAGCCTTCGGCGGCGGCCCCAGCCGCTGCTGACCCATCTAACCCGACTGCTTAAGGAGTTTGCGGCACATGCTTTACAGGCCTGAAGACACGCCATTAATCACTCCCTCGGGCATTATTCCCATGGTTATTGAGACCAGCCCCAGGGGCGAGCGGGCGTTTGATATTTACTCCCTGCTGCTGCGGGAGCGCATTGTGTTTCTGGGCACGCCTATCGCGGATCCGGTAGCCAACCTGATAATCGCCCAGCTCCTTTACCTGGAGCGGGAAGACCCTGAAAAGGGCATCAGCATGTACATCAACAGCCCTGGCGGCGTCATCAGCGCCGGGCTGGCTATTTATGACACCATGCAGATGATTCAGCCAGAAGTTTCCACGGTGTGCTTGGGCATGGCGGCCAGCATGGCCACCGTGCTGCTCTCCGGCGGCAAGAAAGGCAAGCGTTACGCCTTGCCTAACTCCACAGTGCATATGCACCAGCCCATGGGCGGCGCCCAGGGGCAGGCCGCCGACATTGAAATTGCGGCCCGCGAGATTATCCGCCTGCAGGACAAGATCCGTACCATGCTGGCCGAGAATACCGGCCAGAGCTATGAGAAGATTGCCCGGGACACGGACCGGGACTACTACCTGACTGCTCCCCAGGCCGTGGAGTACGGACTGGTGGATGAGATCTTGGGGGCCAAGAAGCAGAACCCGGGTACAGCCTAGACCTTATTTAGTAATTCGCGGGGCGAGTAAATACCTCGCCCCACAACGTTATATTCAGGAGCAGGCCTTGCCCAGCGCCAGGAACAGTTCCAGCACTCTGCATTGCTCGTTCTGCGAAAAGTCCCACAGCCGCTCTAACCTGATTATGGCAGGCCAGGGACGGGCGGCTGTCTGTTACGATTGTGTGCGGGTGCTGGGCCAGCTTATGGAGTCGGATCCCCAGGCGTCCGAGCGTCCCGCCAAGGCGAGCAAAAAGAGCGGCTTACTGGTGCCCCGGGAAATTAGGCAGAGCCTGGACTCCTTTGTGGTGGGCCAGGACAAGGCCAAGAAGACGCTGAGCGTGGCGGTCTATAACCACTTCAAGCGCGTCTGGAACGGCGCGGCCAAGTCCGATGTGGAACTGCAAAAGGCCAATATCCTGCTGATTGGCCCCACGGGCTGCGGCAAGACCTTGCTGGCGGAGACTCTGGCCCGCACTTTGGAAGTCCCCTTCGCTGTTTGCGACGCCACGTCCCTTACTGAGTCGGGGTATGTGGGCGAAGACGTGGAGAATATTCTCCTGCGCTTGATTCAGGTGGCCGATTGGGACGTGGCGGCTGCGGAGCGTGGCATCATCTATATAGATGAGCTGGACAAAATTGCCCGTAAAGAGGGCGTCAACCGCTCCATTACCCGCGACGTTTCCGGCGAGGGCGTGCAGCAAGAACTACTGAAGATAATCGAAGGCTGCGTGGCCAATGTGCCGCCCCAGGGTGGCCGCAAGCACCCCTACCAGGAGTTCCTCCAGGTCAATACCCGCAATATCCTGTTCATATGCGGCGGCACATTTGAGGGCCTGGGCGACATAATTTCACGGCGGGTTGCTTCCGGGGATTCCCGGCTGGGGTTCCTGGCTTCCAGCCGCCAGAGCAAGGCTGAGGCCGACGCTAGTTTCTTCTCCCAGGTGACTCCCCAGGACTTGATGGAGTTTGGGATGATTCCAGAACTGGTGGGACGCCTGCCGGTGGTTGCGCCCCTGGAACCCCTGGACTGCGATGGATTGGTGCGGGTGCTCACCGAGCCCAAGAACGCCATTGTCAAGCAGTACCAGCGGCTTTTCAGCATGGATGGGGTGGAATTGGAGTTCACTCCGGCGGCCCTGCAGGCGGCTGCGGAATGCGCCCTGCGGCACCGCACCGGCGCCCGCAGTCTGCGCTACATTGTGGAAGAGACCTTGATGGACGTGATGTACGAGCTGCCTTCCCTGGAAGGAGTGGTCCGCTGTGTGGTGGATCGGGAGACCATCGAAGGGGCCGCTGCACCGACCCTCATAACTTCCGATGGCGCGGTGGCCAGCCCCCTGCCCCGCCCCATGCGCAAGTCCGCTTAGCTCGCTGGTACTGGCAAAACCCCGTGTCTATTGGGTGTTCGAGACTATCAACGTGAAGAGCTACGTTTTCAAAGTGGTTGTTGAGCCAGATGAGGAAGGGTGGCACGCTTACTGTCCAGTCCTGGAAGAAAAGGGGGCGGCCACTTGGGGATATACTAGAGCAGAGGCACTGAAGAACATACAAGAAGTGGTGCAGTTAGTGGTGGGAGAGTTGGTTAGGGATGGAGAACCTCTGCCAGAGGAGCCGCTTGAGGAGGTGCAGGTCTTCCTGGAACCGCGGGTAGTCGCGACCGTCTAGTATGCCCGTTGATTATACCCGCCTCCGCACTCTCACGGCGCGCCGGTTTGTTGGGGCCCTGGTCCGGGACGGGTTTGAGTTGAGGAATCAGATTGGTAGCCATCGTCATTACCGTCATCCTGATGGCAGAAGGGTGACGGTTTCTTTTCACCATCCTGGGCAGACCTTCTTTTTCACAACGCTTAAGAAGATGATCGAAAGTCAAGCCAAGTGGACTGAAGAGGACTTACGGCGGCTGGGGTTGATTAGGTAAGACCGAATTCGATCCAGGGACATTCTTGAGCGTTCAGGGGTCGGCCGTATCTTCCCGCATGGCCTGGTCAATTTCCGGGTCCAGGCACATGCCGAAGGGCATGGTGGCGTAAAGCAGCCGCCCCGACCAGTCCCAGGCTTGTCCGTTCCGCACGTTTATCTTGCCCTGCGCAATCACCCGCAGGGTTTCCATTAGCAAGTAAGGCTCCCGCCGGTACTCCGCCTGCCGGATTAACTGGAACAAGGGGAAAGCCTCCCCCTGGGCTGCTTTGACCTGCGCCAGTTCCAGACTGTCCAGTGCTTCCCAGTGCGGGTCAAACTCCTTGCCCACTATGGGCGCCGTACAATAGGAGATTACCGGGCCGCGGTCCACGTCTTCCGTCGCCAGGTGCATCATGGCGCCAGTGCGGAAGGCCCGCTGCTCAATCAGCTTCCAGATGACTTCCTGCCAGGTGCCGGTGGGGCCGTCGGGCAGCGCCGGGTGCAAGTTCAGCAGCGGGTAAGTGCGGCACAAGGCAGGTCCCACGATGAGCATGTAACCGGCCAGCACGCACAAGTCGGGCCTGTAGTCCCGCAGCAGGGCCATTGCGTGCTGGTCGTACTCCTCCCGCAGCCTGGAAAACGGGCGGCCGCGGGCACGCCTGAACTCCGCCGAAGACAGGTTCAACAAAGGCAGGCCGTACTGCCTGACTTGCTGAAAGAATCGGTCAGAGCCTTCTGCTTCCCCTGGCTGCCGGTTGCTGAATACGAACTGGATTTCTGCGTCCAGCTTGCGCTGCTGGATGCGCTCCTGAATGAAGCGCAGCAGTCCTAAAGACCCTTCCCCCCGCCCGGTGGAAAACCAGCCCAGCCGCAACACCTAGTTCAGTTCCTCCAGTTCCTCTTCTTCCGGCTCCGGGAACAACGGTTCGTCTGGCTCGGCCCCCGCAAAGGCGTCCCGTAACTGGGTAATCTTCAGTTCCGCCTGGTCCAGCAGTTGGTTGCAGTGGCGCACCAGTTCCATCCCGTGCTGGTAAAGGCTGGTAGCCTGGGCCAGGGGCAGGCTGCCTTGCTCCAGAGCCTCCACCAGGTTGCCCAGTTGCTGGAAGGCCTCCTCAAAGGAGAGGGGCGTGGATTCAGGCTCCGGCTGGGGGTCTTTCCTGCGGCGGCTGGTCATGGCGCACTAAATGAGCCGCTCCATGACAGGAGCTTTGGCTTGAGGTTTCCTGGCGGGTTTCAGAGCAACAGGATGGGCGGGTTGCATTGCGCCGCCCGCGGTGGCTGGGATTGTGCCATCGGCCACCGTGATGGTCAAAGGGTCTCCCGCAGCAACCTGGCCGGTGGCAGTAACCACCTGCCCGTCGGACGCCTTTTGCACCACGGAAAATCCCCGGCGCAGCGTGGCCCTGGGGTCCAGGGCGCGGAGCCGGTGGTCAAATCCCGCCAGGTTGCTGCGGGTTAATTCCAGGCGGTGGACCAGGGTATTGTGGGCAGTGCGGGCCAGATCATCTATCCGCCGCCGCCACACTGCCAGGTCGGGCAGGCCGCGCTCCAGCCGGCGATCCATGCCTTGCACCATTTCCCGCCGCCGCTGTACCTGGCCCAGGGCCGCACTCCGCAACCGGCGCTCCACCTCAGCCAGCGTGCTGGACAAAACGCGGCCATCGGGGGCCACCAGTTCTGCCGCCGCCGAGGGTGTAGGCGCTCGCATGTCGGCCACCAAATCAGCGATGGTCACGTCGGTCTCATGGCCCACGCCGCTGACCACCGGGATGCGGCTGGCGTAAATTGCCCTGGCCACTACTTCCTCATTAAAGGGCCACAGCTCTTCCAAGGAACCGCCGCCCCGGGCTACTATGATGACGTCGGCTTTGTCCTGCCGGTTCAACGCCTCAATGGCGGCGGCAATCTGGGCAGCGGCTTTGTCCCCCTGCACCTGGGTGGGCGCCAGCACCAACTCTGCCAGTGGATACCGGCGACGGAGGACGTTCTGGATGTCGTGGAACACCGCCCCAGCTGGAGAGGTTACAACCCCAATGACTTTGGGGAACCTGGGCAGGGGGCGCTTGCGGGAGGCTTCAAACAACCCTTCTGCCGCCAGGCGCTGCTTCAGCCGCTCCAGTTCCAGGGACAGCTCGCCCGTTCCCTGGGGCAGGGCCAGGTCCACCATGAAGTCGGTGGAGCCGCGGGGTTCGTAAAAGGACATGCGCCCGTGGGCGGTAATGGCTGCTCCCGGCAAGAGGAGCTGGGTGCCGGGCTGTCCCTTGAACATCACGCACTGCAGGACGCTCTGGCTGTCCTTGAGGGTAAAGTAGGAATGCCCGGCGGCAGAGGCGCGTAGATTGGAAACCTCTCCCACCACCCACAGGTCTGCCAGGAGGGGGTCTCCATCCAGAGTCTCCTTGAGATATGCCGTCACCTGGCTGACGGAATAGACTGCCACTGCCCTAGCTGACCCGCTCAGTATAAGCGCCGGTCCGCGTGTCTACCCGGATAATTGAACCATTGGTGATGAACATGGGTACGTTAACGCGCAGGCCCGTTTCCAGCGTGGCGGGTTTGTTGCCGCCCTGGGCGGTGTCGCCCCGGAAAGCTGGGGGAGTGTCCGTCACTTTCAGATCCACGTGGGTGGGCAGGTTAACGCTGATGGGGTTGCCCTTGTAAAACACAACCTCAACAATCATCTCCTCTTTCAGGTATCCCAAGGCGCTGCCCAGCGTCTCTTTGGCAATCTCGTACTGCTCGTAGTTTTCCTGGTCCAGAAAGTGGTAGAAACGCCCGTCATTGTAGAGGTATTGGGCCTCCCGGTTTTCTACCTGGGCTACGGCGAAGGAAGTCTGGTACTGTTGGAAAGCCCGCTCTACTACCGTACCGTTAAGCAGGTTCTTCATCTTGATGCGGGTGACTGGAGCGCGCTGCTGCATCTTGTGGCGCTCATAGTCCATAATCTGCCAGGGCGCGCCGTCTAGTTCAATCACCATGCCCCGGCTCAAGTCGCTAAAGTTAATGCTCATTCTTTACTACCTCGTGTTTTTGGAACCCCTTTACTCTTAATTGTAACCCCTGGGCAGGCGTTGTGGCCTGCTTTGGGACTAGATGGTAGTGGGTCAATTGGCTTTTCTTCATTCCGGCGCAAGCCGGAATCCAGTAAAGCGCACCAACCTAGTGCATGTCTGGGCGCCGGCGAAAGCCGGTGCGACGGTTGAACCCTAACTTTCTGCCACAGCAAACTGGCCCACTACCGACTAGATGACGCTATTTGGCGGCCTTGCTCAAGGGTGTGGCGCCGCCCTCCCCCAGAATCACAATGTCCTCGATGCGCACGCCGCCCCAGCCCGTGATGTAGATGCCCGGCTCGATGGTAAATACCATGTCCGGCTTGAGCTGGTCCGGCGACTTGGGGCCAACTCGCGGGTACTCATGCACCGCCAAGCCCACGCCGTGGCCCAGGCTGTGGCCGAAGTTGTCGCCGTACCCTGCCTCGGCAATGATGGCGCGGGACAGGCCGTCGCACTCCTCTCCGGTCAGGCCGGGCTTCACCGTATGGATGGCGGCCAGCTGGGACCCCAGCACAATATCGTAAATCTTGCGGAACATCTCGTCCGGCTCGCCCACCACCACCGTGCGGGTGATGTCGCTGCAATAGCCCCCCACCCGCGCGCCCATGTCAATGACGATGGGTTCGCCGCGCTTGATGACCTGGTCGCTGGGCCGGTGGTGGGCCATGGCCCCGTTGGGTCCTGCAGCCACAATGGTATCAAAGCTGGGGGCGTCCGCGCCGAAGTCGCGCATGGCAACTTCCATGCGCCAGGCCACTTCCTTCTCGGTCATGCCCTCGCGGATGGCCGGGCACACCGCTTCCATCGCTGCATCGGAGGCGTCAATGGCCTTCTGGAGCAGGGCCAGTTCCTCCTTGTCTTTAATTATGCGCAGCCCCTCGGTCATGCCGGTGGTGGCCACCAGGGAGACCTGGCTTAACTCTCCTTCGCCCTGGAGGGCCTCCAGCAGGGCGTTGTAACTGGCCACGGTGACGTTCTGGCTTTCAAAGCCCAAGCGCCGGATGTCCTTGGCCTTCAACGAGTCCAACAACCAGTTCCAGCCGCCGCCTTTTACCTGGATGACCTGGTAGTCCGGGGCCTGATGGGCGGCCTGCACCGTGTAGCGGGAGTCGGTAAACAGCTCCGGCTTTTCCCCCTTGGCCAGCAGCAGCCAGCCCGCGGATCCGGTGAACCCAGACAGGTAGCGGCGGTTCTCCGGCGCGGATATAAGGACAGCGTCCAGCTCCCTTTCAGCAAGCTGGGCGGTCATTTGCTCAGTGCGTCCGTTCATGCTTCTGTTCCTCCTGCACCAGGGCGGCCAGGATGTCTAAGGCCGCAGTATAGCTTCTCCATCCAAAGCCCGCAATCTGGCCCCGGGCGGTATCGGCAATTACCGAATGCCGCCGCCACTCTTCTCGAGCATGAATGTTGCCCAGGTGGACTTCTATCACTGGCACTGCTGCGTCAATCAGCGCATCCTTCAAAGAGTAGCCGTAATGGGTCAATGCTCCTGGGTTAATTATAATGCCTTGAACCTGGCCCCAGTGCTGTTGGATGCAGTCTATAAGTTGGCCTTCCTGGTTGGACTGGTAGCAGACTATATCCACGCCCAGGGCCTGGGCTTGCTGCTCCAGGACATGGACAATTTCATCCAGGGTCTTGGACCCGTAGATGCCGGGGTTGCGGCGGCCCAGGAAGTTCAGGTTTGGCCCGTTCAGCACCAGGAATCGGTTCATGCCTGCGGCTTAGTCTCCTCGTTGGCCCGCGGGTGAAAGCTCATGTAGGCGTGGCGGGCTTCCTGCTTGGTTATGTGGGTATAGACCTGCGTGGTAGTGGGGCTGGCATGCCCCAGCAGTTCCTGGATTACCCGCAGGTCTGCCTCTCCTTCTAGCATATGGGTGGCGAAGGAGTGGCGCAAGGTGTGGGGATGCACGCCTTCCCGCAGTCCGGCCTGGGTGGAGTACCTGGTCACCAGGTTCTCAATACTGCGGCGGGAAAGGCGTTGCCCGTACCGGTTTAGGAATAAGGCGCTGGTTTCCGGCCCTTGGGCCAGGTGGGGACGGCCTTCCTGGATGTAACGGCGCAGCGCCGCCTCGGCAGGGCTTCCAAAGACTACCAGCCGTTCCTTGGAGCCTTTGCCCCGCACCAGTATCTCCCGACGGCCAAAGTTGACGCTGGTCAGGTCCATGCCCTCGATTTCGGCCAGGCGCACGCCGCAGGAGTAGAGCACTTCCAGAATAGCCCGGTCCCGCAGGCCCAGGGGATTGGTTTCTTGCGGAGCTTCCAGCAGGCGGGAGGTCTCCCTAATTCCCAAGAAGCCGGGCAAACGCTTTTCCACCTTGACCTGAAAGCTGCGGCCCGAGGGCACTGGACTGGTGCGGAACAGGCCCCGCTGCACCAGGTATCGGTAGAAGGAGCGCAGCACCACCAGCTTTCGGGCCATGCTGACCCTGGCATAGCCCTGGCCATCTTTGCCGTTGGTGGCCAACCAGGCCAGGTAACCGCGCACCATCTGGAGGTCCATCTGCATGACGCTCTGCCCGTGGCTGGACAGGTACTCAAAAAAAGCGGCCAGGTCCGTCAGATAAATGCGCTGGGTGTTGGCCGACAAACCTCGCTCGCCCCCCAGGAACTGGGCGTATCCCGGCATGTAGGCAGCTGCCTCAGATGAGGGGGCCGGGGCGCTCCCTTCACTCCTTTCAAGAAGAACATTGGGGGCGGAGCTACGCTTAATCGCCAACGCCGGCCAGTTCCTCTGCTGGTTCGCTGGTCTCGCCTTTCCAGGCGCAGTTGGTGCAAGCCACCGTGTCCTTGTTTTCCACCACCATCAGGCCGCCGCACTCCGGACAAGGAGTGGGCGCCGGACGTTTGTTGGAAATGAAGTCGCACTCCGGGTAGCGCGAGCAGCCATAGAAAGGCCGTCCCCGTCCCCGGGCCTTGCGCTCCAGCAGGTCGCCCCCGCAGCGGGGGCAGTGGACGCCGGTCTTGTGCACAATGCGTTTGGTGGTCTTGCACTCCGGAAAGCCGGTGCAGGCCAGGAACCGGCCAAACCGGCCTATTTTAATGACCATGGGCTTGCCGCAGTTCTCGCAGACCTCGTCGGTGGCCTCGTCCAGGTTTACCCTGGGCATGGATTCCTGGGCAGTCTCCAGGTCCTTTTCAAAGGGGCCGTAGAAATCCCGCAGCATGGGCACCCACTCACGCTCGCCGCGGGAGACCTCGTCCAGCTCGTCCTCCATGCGGGCGGTGAAGTCCAGGTCCATCACGTCGGTAAAGAACTGCACCAGCAAGTCGGTGACGGTGCTGCCCAGCTTGGTGGGCAGCAGCCGGTTCTGCTGTTTTTCCACGTAGTTGCGGTCCAGCAACGTACCGATGGTGGGCGCGTAAGTGCTGGGCCTGCCGATGCCCTTTTCTTCCATAGCCTTGATTAGTGTCGCCTCGGTGTAGCGGGGCGGCGGCTGGGTAAAGTGCTGCACGGCATCCAGTTTGGGGCAGCGCAGCGCCTCTCCCGCCGTTAGCTCAGGCAGCGCCCTGCGGCCATCTTCATCCTCCGAGTCGTCCCGGCTCTCCAGGTAAAGGGTCCGGAAGCCTGGGAACTTCAGCACCGAGCCAGTGGCCCGGAAGATGTAAACACTGCCGGATTTGGGGCAGGCTGCTTCGATGTTAACCGTGGTGGCGTCGGAGCGGGCGTCGGCCATCTGGCTGGCCAGCATCCGTGACCAAATTAGACTGTAAAGGTTGAACTGCTCGGTGGTCAGATGGGGCTTCAGGGCCTCCGGCGTCCGCCGGATGGACGTGGGGCGTATGGCCTCGTGGGCTTCCTGCGCCCCCTTGGTGCGGGTCTGATAAACGCGGGACTTCTCTGGCAGGTACTCCTTGCCGAACCGTTCCTCAATGTATTGGCGGGCTTCTTGCACCGCCGAGGCCGCCACCTGGGTGGAGTCGGTGCGCATGTAGGTAATCAATCCCACGGAGCCCTCGCGGCCCACTGCCAGCCCTTCGTAAAGCTGCTGGGCGATGGCCATGGTGCGCTGGGCAGTGTAGCGCAGTTTTCTGCCTGCCTCTTGCTGCATGGTGCTGGTGGTGAAGGGAGCGGTGGGCCGCTGGCGCACCTCCCTCTTGCGCACGTCAGCTACGGTATAAGCAGCGCCCTCCAGTTCCGACTGATAGGCGCGCGCTTCCGCTTCTTTGGCAATGGCCAGCCGCTCGCGCTTCCCCTTGAGGGAGTGGAGTGCTGCGGTGAACAGGTTGGATGGCTCGGCTGGCAGGGATGCCTGGTGGAGCTGGGCCTCCACTGTCCAGGACTCCTCCGGCACAAAGGCGGCAATCTCCCGTTCCCGGTCCACCACCATGCGCAGCGCCACCGACTGCACCCTTCCGGCAGAAAGCCCCCGTTGCACCCGCCGCCACAGCAGCGGGCTGAGCTGGTAGCCCACCAGCCGGTCCAGGATGCGCCGGGCCTGCTGGGCGTTGACCAGCCGCATGTCAATGTCCCGGGGGTGCTGGAAAGCCTCCCGCACCGCTTCCTGAGTAATCTCGTGGAAGACCACCCGCTTGGGCGGCTCGGTGCGCTGGTCCCATTCCGCCGAGGTTTGCAGGTGCCAGGAGATGGCTTCTCCCTCCCGGTCCGGGTCGGTGGCCAGGTAAATTTCGCTGGCGGAGTCGCCGGCCTTTTTCAAATCATTAACCAGCGTGCGCTTGGCTTGCATCACCACGTAGGAGGGCTGGAAGTCCTGCTCCAGGTCCACGCCCAGCTTGCCCTTGGGCAGGTCCCGCACGTGGCCCTGGGATGCAGTGACCACGTACTTGTTGCCCAAAATCTGGCCCACGGTGCGCGCCTTGGCTGGCGACTCCACGATGACCAGGGGTTTGCCCCTGGAGTTGAGCTTGGCGGCGGTCTTTTTGGTTGCCGCCGTGCGACGGGTAGTCTTGGCCTTGCCCTTGGCGCTGGTCCTAGTTGCCATAGGCTGCCGCCGGTTCGCGAACTTTAATATAGTGCATACAACCCACTTGCTTGACTCTCCCTTGAAGCTCCATCAGTGTCAGAGTGCTGCTCACTGTAGTGATAGGCAGGCTGGTCCGCCGAAGGATGTCATCAATATGCATTGGTTCGTGGTCCAACTGCGCCAGCAGAAGTCCGGCAGCATCGTCCGGCACGTTCTGGGGCAGGGTCATGGGCAGCTGTCTGGCCACGGTGGTAAGGTTCAGTTCTTCCAGCACGTCGGTGTAATTGGACACCAGCTTGGCCCCCTCTTGAATTAATCGGTTGGTCATCAGGCTGGCGGGCGAGAATATGCTGCCCGGCACGCAAAATACCTCCCGGTCTTGTTCCAAGGCGTGGCGCACCGTCCACAAAGCGCCGCTGCCTTCTCCTGCTTCAATAACCAGCGTACCCAGGCTGATGCCGCTAATCAAGCGGTTGCGCCGGGGAAAGCTGCGGGCATCCGGCCTTACGCCCAGGGGGTGCTCACTGATAACGGCCCCCTGTTCCCGCGCTTGCTGGGCCAGGCGGGCATGTTCCTTTGGATACACAATGTCCAGGCCATTGGCTACTACTGCAATGGTCCTGGCGCCGTGCTCCAAAGCTGCCCGGTGGGCCACGCCGTCAATGCCCAGCGCCAGGCCGCTGACAATGGTCAGTCCGGACCTGGCCAGGCCGCCGGTGAGGATGGCCGCCGCTTCCCGCCCGTAGGCCGTGGGGTTGCGGGTGCCCACCACCGCTACCGAGCGTTCATCCGAAGGGCGCAGGCTGCCCTGAAAATATAGGACCGGCGGCGGGTCAGGAATCTCCTTGAGCCGCGGAGGATAGTCCTGACTGTGCCAGTTTACGACTCCGACTCCCGCACGTTCCAGCCGCTCCATTTCCGCACTCGGGGAAAGTTCCTGCTGCGCCGCCGCCACCGCTTGGGCCACTTTGTCTTCCAGCCCGGCGGCTTTGAGCGCACCGATGCTCGCCCGCCAGGCGTGCTCTAGGGACCCAAAGCTGGCCTCCAGCTTGCGGAAGCGCACCGTGCCCAGTTGGGGGACACGGTTTAGCGCGGCCCAGTATTTAATATCATCCATGTTTTGGATTCTAGCATAGCCCTACTGGCCGAACAACGCTACGACTTCCGTTGGTTTCGCCGGTAGTTTACATTGACAATAGGGTGGGCCGATGCTATATTCAAGCCGTTGGGTCACAGTACGATTTCATAGCTGGCAAGACGCCCGCTATTTCCATCACCAGATTATCACAGCAGTTAGTTTGCGCCACCGTGGACAATGGGGCAGAGCAGTAATTCATTCCAAGCGCCAAAGGTCGTGGAATCCCCAAACCCCTGGCCTCTTCCAACTTTGTGCTTTCCTTCACTAATGGCGCTGCCCAGGCCCATTCCTGGCCGTCAGGTGCCGCCGCGACCTTCTGAGCAGTAATCCGGAGGACTTCAGAACCATGCAGATGCGCGACTTTGTGGTTAGGTTTGCCGGAGAAGGCGGCCAGGGAGTGGTCACCTCGGCAGAGGGCTTGGCCCAAGCTTCCACCCAAGTGGGCTATCATGCCCTTACCTACGCCACTTTCCCTTCCCAGATATTGGGCGGGCCCACCTGGACTCAGGCGCGAATCGCCGTTGCGCCCATACTTAGTGCTGGCGATGCGGTAGACGCGCTGGTGGCGTTCAACCGGGAAGCTTATGACACCCACAAGTCTGATGTGCGGGACGGCGGGGTTATCATATTTAACTCCAACGATTTTCAGTTGGAGGGGGATGGTCACAGCTTCGGGGTGCCGATAGACGAACTGGCCCGCTCCACGGGCAACGCCCGCGCCGCCAACATGATTGTCATGGGAGCGTTGGCCCACCTGGTCAATATGCCCCAGCAGTATCTGGACCAGTTTGTCACCAAGCGGTTCAGCCGCGGCCGCACTGGGGATGAAGAGATTGTCGGTTCCAACATTAAGGCCCTTAAGCTGGGGCGGGAGCACGCTGCAACCAGCGGGTTTGTTTTGGGAGAATTGGCCCCGCCCCAGATGCCGGAGTACCAGCAAATTATGCTGAAGGGCAATGAGGCCATATCTCTGGGCGCGTTGGCTGCGGGCGTGCAATTTTACGCAGGCTACCCTATTTCCCCTGCCACTACCATACTGCTGTTCATGGAGCGCAACCTGGTGGGGCCGGGCAAGTTTGTTTACCAGGTCAGCTCGGAGATTGAGTCCATTACCACCATCCTGGGTGCGGGCTACGCTGGCAAGAAGTCCATGACCGCCACCGCTGGGCCGGGGTTTTCGCTGATGAGCGAGGGCCTGGGTTTGGCCTGGATGGCAGAGATTCCGTTGGTGGTCGTGGACGTTCAGCGCGGCGGCCCGGCCACCGGACTACCCACCAAGACCGAGCAGTCGGACTTGATGACCTGCATGTTTCCGGCCCATGGCGACGTCCGCCTGCCCATCATCGCTGTGGGCACAGTGGAAGAGTGCTTCTATGGCGCGGTCATGGCCTTTAACTGGGCGGAGCGGTACCAAGGGCCGGTGATCCTGATGACCGAGATGGCCCTGGCAGAGCGGGTGCAGAACATTCCCCGCCCGGACCTGTCCAAGGTGAACGTGGAATCCCGGGTGACTTACCAGGGCAACAATGGCTACCTGCGCTACAACGGCTTTGAACTGTCGCCCATGCCCATTCCCGGTTCGCCCGGCGCTTACGTGGCCAACGGCAGCGAGCATGACGAGATTGGCGATACTACCCACCTGCCCAGCCGCCACGTCCAGATGACGGAGCGCCGCTTCAGCAAGCTGGAGTTGCTGAAGGAAAACGTTTTTGAACGGGACAACCCCGGTGCGCGGATTGCCGTGGTGCCCTGGGGCGGCTCCAAGGGGCCGGTGTGGGAAGCCTACCAGGCGCTGCGCCAGCAGGGGCTGCCCATAAGCTGGTACTACACCATGTTCCTTAACCCGCTGCCCCCCAAGATGTTGGAGGAACTGCAAAAGAAGGATCTGGTCATTGTGCCTGAGTTGAACTATCAGGGCCAGTTTGCTGGCATCTTGCGTTCCCTGGGCGTAAAGGCGGAGGCCATTACCCAGTACACCGGCTTGCCCTTCCGGGTTAGCGACCTGGTGGAACGCATTGGCGAAAAAGTGCAAGCCCATCGGAAGGAGATGGTCAGGGCATGAGCAAGAAGAATCCAGAATACGATTTCAAATGGTGCCCAGGGTGCGGTGACTTTGGCGTGCGCCGCGCTCTGGAGTTTGCCTTGATTGACCGCATGGAGCGCACTGGCCAGCCCATGGAGAACAACGTAGTGGTGGCGGGCATTGGCTGCTCTGGCAACCTGGTCCACCTGATAGAAGGGCCGCAGCCCTACGGGTTCCACGGCATCCACGGGCGTACCCTGCCGGTAGCTATGGGCGTGAAGATGTCTAGCCCGGAATTGAACGTAGTGGTGGTGGCGGGCGACGGCGACTTTCTTAGCATCGGCGGCGAGCATATTGGCCCCCAGGCCGCCCGCAACCTGGACGTTTGCGCCGTGGTTATGGACAACGGGGTGTATGGTTTGACCAAGGGGCAGAGTTCCCCCACCAGCAAACTGGGTGTGGTCACCAGTTCTACTCCCTACGGCAAGATTGAGGCTTCGGTGAATCCGCTGGAGCTTTATCTCACCCAGGGCGTGTCCTTCATCGCTTCGGGCTTTTCTGGCCAGCCCAGGCAGTTGGCGGCCTTGATTACAGAAGGTATGGAGCACGAGGGCTTCGCCATCATCCAGGTGCAGTCGCCATGCACCAGCTACAATGACACCTTCGAGTTCCTCAAGGGCAACGCCAAGAAAGGCATCGAACCGGCCCTTTACGAAGTGCCGGAGGACCACGATGCCTCCAGCAAGGCGGCGGCTTACGAGCTTTTGCAGCGGCCTGGCGTGCCGGTGGGCGTGATTTATAAAGATGCCAGCCGGCCTACTTTGCAGCAACGGGTGGAGCAGCAGTGGGGCCGGGTCAAAGAGCGGAGTGTGTCGGAACTGGTGGACTCCTTCCAGTTCTAAAGCGCCCGGCTCTTAAGGTAAAGCAAAAAAGAAGGCTCCCTGTTGGTTGCGGGGAGCCTTCTTTTTTAAGCCGAGTAAATTTTTCAGGCGTGCTTTAGGAACGTCCCTTGCTGGTATTCCCGGAAGGCCGTAACCAGTTCCTCCCTGGTGTTCATCACCACCGGGCCGCGCCAGGCCACCGGCTCGCGCAGCGGCTTGCCGGAGACCAGCAGAAAGCGCACCGGCTTCCGGTCGTCGGCCACGGCCACTGAATGACCGGGACCGTACACCACCAGGCTGGCCTCGCCGACTGGCTTGCCGGGCTGATTGGCCTGAGCTTGGTCAAAGTAGCCCGCACCTTCCACCACGTAGGCAAAAACCGTGTGTTCCGGATTAACCGCGTGGGCGAAAGACTGGCCCGACGCCAGGGATACGTCCAGGTACTGGGGCTCGGTGACTATCTCCTGCACCGGGCCGCGCACCCCCGCCACTTCCCCGGCAATGATCCGCACCACTGCGCCCTCGGGCGTCTTGACCACCGGGATGGTAGCCTGCTTCACTTCCCGGTAGCGCGGCTCCATCATCTTGTGGGCGGCGGGCAGGTTAGCCCAGAGCTGAAAGCCCCCCATGCGGCCCCGGCGGTCGCCCCTGGGCATCTCCTGGTGGATAATGCCGCTGCCTGCGGTCATCCACTGCACATCCCCCGGTGCAATCAGCCCACCGTTGCCCAGGCTGTCTCCATGCTCCACCTCGCCATCCAGCATGTAGGTAATGGTTTCAATGCCCCGGTGAGGGTGCCAGGGAAAGCCCATGCGGAATTCCTCCGGATTTTCTGACCGGAAGTCATCCAGCAGCAGGAAAGGGTCCAGCCGGGGCACTTCCTGGAATCCGAAGGCCCGGCGCAGGTGAACGCCCGCCCCTTCCAGGGTTGGCTGGCTTTGCCAAATGCCGGATATGCGGCGGATATCGCCGAGTTCTTTTTTGTCCATCACCACGTTGATCCCCTCAGGTATTTCTAGCCCTGGTTCTGAGCCTCTTCCAGCGCCTGGTACTTGGAGGGGCACTTCACCAGAATGTTGTCGGTCTGGAAACGGTGGTCTGCCCCGTACCGGCCTTCCAGGATAATCTCCGAGTGGGGATTGAAGAACAGGTCAGGCACCACGCCGGTATAGGTGGCATGCAAGTATCCTCCCGCCGAGCCAGCGGTCTTGTCCACCAGTTGGAACTGGGCGGTGGTGGTGTCGCCCTGGCGTTGGAAGCTGCCGTCCACCAGCTTGCCAGAAACGCGCACAGGTTGCCCAGTTTGGTAGTTGGGCTGCTCCAAGAACTCGCTCACCGTCAAGAAGTAGCGGGTGTTGCCGGGAAAGGCTGCGTAGGCCATATAGGCCACCGCCAGGGCCACCACTGCGCCCAGGATAATAAAGCGCCAGCGGCGTCCGCCCCCGGAGCTTTCCTTGAATGGGCCGGGGATCGGTCCCGGACCCAGGTCAGTGCCTGCCAAGGGTATCCTCCAGCTACGTATCAGAGATTGTGCGGGGCTGCACCCAGGAGATGCACTCCAACCCTTACAGCCATGATACCATCACCGGGTTGGCCTGCCAAATTACGGCTTCGCTGGGTAGTGGGTCATTTTGTTGTGCAGTAAAGGAGAACGCTGCTCGTCACACCGGCGAAGGCCGGTGTCCAGACATGGGCATGGCTAAGACGCACCGCTGGGTTCCGGCTTACGCCGGAACGACGAGGGCCAAATTGACCCACTACCCTTCGCTGGGTACTGGCTTAACCGGCCTCATGCCATTCCGGCACGGGCCGGAATCCAGTGGAGAACAAGTGTATTCTGTATCTGGGCACCGGCTTTTGCTGGTGCAACGGATAGACCTCTTTTCTGCCGCCACCGCAAACTGAACCACTACCCAAATTACGGCTTCGCCGGTGTGATGATTGGAACTCCGTCTTTCTGCTACAGCAGACCGGCGCACTACTCCCTACTGCGGGGAAGCTCCGTGGATGGGGATGAAGCTCTAATTTCCCTGGCCAGGGAGTTGGCCCGCCAGGCCATAAAAAGTGCGTAGCCCAACAGCACCGCCCCGGTGAGCACAAAGGCCGCCGCCAGATAGGGCATGTTTTCAGGAGCCGCTTGCGACTGTAACAGTGTGAAGTCCATGTATGGCATCCCTCACGGCGCGCCAGGGCTGGCCTGACCGCCGCTGGCCAGCCGGACCCCGGCCGCCTGGTCTTCCAGTCGGCGCACGGCGATGCGCTGGAGCAACAAGTATAGGAACACGACCAGGAATGCGGCCAGCGAGAAGAGAAATATCGCCAGCATGATTGGCTCCAGCGCCCCGGCTTCGGCCAGGGGGCCGACGACGGGCGCAGGATGGATGGACCGCCACCACTGCACCGAATAGTACACGATAGGCACGTCCGCAAAGCCGATGATGCCCACCACGGCAGCATAGACGGCCCCCCTGGAGCGGCTGGGAGCGTAGGCCCGCACCATCAGGCAGGCCACGTAAATCAGCCAGAGAATCAGGGTGGTGGTCAGCCGCGGCTCCCAGGTCCACCACACGCCCCACACCGGCCTGGCCCAGATGATGCCTGTTAATAGGGCCAGCGTCACCAGTACCACGCCTATCTCGGTGGCGGCGTGAGCCAAGCGGTCCCACCGGGGAGTGCGCCTCATCAGGAATACCAGACTGCCCACAAACACCAGGAAAAACGCCAGAAAGGACAGCACCGCCATGGGCACGTGGATGTAGAAGATTCGCTGCACCTGTCCCAGCACCGCGTCGGCAGGGGCCACCAGGAATATCAAGTATAGATCTGCCAGCGTCAGGACTAGGGCCAGCAGTCCCAGCCAGCGGGTTGTCTGGCCTAGGGGCTTGGCCGGGGATATTCTTGCAGTTACTGCATCGCTGCTCACGAAAACCTATTCCTCCATAATTGCGCCAAAAGCCCAGGGACATAATACCAGAAACAGAGCGTCGAAAACCCCCATCAGCGGCAGCCAGCGGCTGAAGCCTCCTCCGCTCAGCGCATGGGCCGAGGACTCGACGGCGCCGATGAGCAGGGGCAAGATAATAGGGAAGAACAACACCGGAAGCATGATCTCCCGGGAGCGGGTCTGCACTGCGATGGCGGAAAACAGAGTCCCCAAGGTGGCGAAGCCCAGGGTAGCCAGCACTGCGGTGACCGCTATCCCGGCAGACAACAGAGGCGCGGCCAGCAGGGCGGAGAAAGCGGGCAGCAGCACCGCCTCCACCGCCAGCATGAACAGAAAACTGGTCAAGGCCTTGCCCAAGAAGATGGCGTCGCGGCTGGCTGGCGTCAGCAGCAGCCCTTCCAGTCCGCCCTGTTCCTGTTCCCGGACAAAGGTGCGGGTAACCGTTATGGTGCCGCTAAAGGCCAGGGCCACCCATAAAATGGCTGGCGCCAGTCGCGCGCCCTCTCCAGGGCTGGGCTTCAGCGCAAAGCTAAAGAGCAGCGCCACCAGCAGCCCAAATACCAGCACGGAGACCAGGATATCCCTGGAACGGAACTCCAGCTTCAGGTCTTTCCACACCAGGACCGCCACTGTGCCCAAGAACTGGGTCAACTGCGGCGCTCCACTTGCACAGCGTCCTGCTCATGGATATGGCCGTCTGCCAGCACCACTGCCCGGTGCGCCCAGGCTGCGCCCCGCGCCTGGTCATGGGTGGTCATGACCACGGTGCCGCCCTGCGCCGTCCAGTCCTTCAGCAATCCTTCCAGCAAGTTTACCGAGTCCCGGTCCAGTCCAGCCTCCGGTTCATCCAGCAGCAGCAGGACTGGCCGGTGGAGGATGGCCCGCGCAATGGCCAGCCGCTTCTGCTGCCCGTGGGAGAGTGTGCGGACCCGCTGGCTGGCGTGGCTGTCCAGGGCCAGCCTTTGCAGTGTCTGCCTGGCTTGGGCCACAGGATCGCTCAAGGAGAAAAGGCGGCCGTAAAAGACCAGGTTCTCCAGGCAAGTGAGGTCGTCGTAAAGCAGGCCGCGGTGGGAGACCACGCCAATGCGGCGGCGCACCGTCGTGGCATGTTTGGGGAGGGAGCAGCCCGCCACCATTACGCTGCCGGCGTCGGCCCTGGCCTGGCCTGAGAGAATACGCAACAGGGTGGTCTTGCCCGCCCCGTTGGCGCCAAACAAAGCCAGGAAGCTGCCCTGCGAGACCTCCAGGTCCAGGTCACGCAGCACCAGGCGGTCGCCAAAGCTTTTGCTAAGGCCCCGCACTTGAATGGCTGGTGGATTAACGCCGCTGGGCTTGTTGACCATCGCCACCATGATACGGTGAGGCGAAGGGTTGCACAAGCAGGACCGATGCTCCCAGGGTGTTCCCGATTCAATCGGGACGCCGAAGAATCTGGGATGAGGGAAACGTCCACTGCCCCAGACCCCTTCGTCCTTCAGCCGAAGGACTCAGGGTGACAGCTTCGGCATTTTGTTAGTGGTTCTATTGGCCTTGCATTAGTTGCTAAACTCCGCTACTAGCCCGCTCACCCTGAGCATGTCGAAGGCCGAGTGGGCAGCCGCTCATGGTTCGACAAGCCCCGACCTGGTCGGGATCCCGATACGTCGGGACTCACCACGAGCGGTTTAGACATTAATGCAAGGGTCTGTAAGTGCTCCTCCGCCATCCGGCATTGCGTTGTTGACAGGCTTTTGGGATGGCGGCGGGCTTAGGAAGCCCGGAGCAGGGCGATTAGTTGCAGTCCCGGATGTAGCTGAGGACTGCCTGCACTCTGGGGTGCATGGGGCCGTTGTGGTTCAGGTTCAATTCCTGGTAGATGGCGTTGATATAGTTTTCCACCGACTTGGTGCCCAGCACCAACTTGTCGGCAATGGCGGCGTTGTTGTAGCCTTGGGCCATCATGTTCAGCACTTCTTGCTGGCGCGGGGTCAGCCCGGCGATGGCCGAGCTTTTGCGGGGCTTCATGCTGTTTACCACAGTGGGGTCCCATGACCACCAGCCCTGAAGCTGCGCCTTCAATAGCCCGGGCCAGGGCTGCGGCATCGCTGACCGACTGTTTCAGCAGGTAGGACCACCCTGCCGACTCATCTACGGTGACGAGGTTGACGTACTGGCGCTTCCGGTGGCCGGAAAGGATGACTATGCCCGCCTCAGGCTTGTGTTTCTTAATGCTGCGTCCCGCGGCAATACCATTGGGTTCTCCGCCCAGTTCAATGTCCATCAACACAACATCGGGGTTAAACTTTTCTGCGGCTTCCACCGCTGCATTGCCGTCCCCCACGGCATCTACCACTTCCAGGTTAGGTATGGCCCCCAGGGAGATTTTTAGCATGTCTCTGAGGAGACCCTCATCCTCTAAATTAGAACCTTGACCATGAAAATGCCCTCAAACTTTCCTTGTGAAGCTAATGCGGCGAAAGGTCCGAGTTCATGAAAACTTCACTTTTGCCTTCTGATTTGGATTCTATATAGCCCCCCAGATAAAATCAAGGACATGCTAAAGGCTGAAAAAGGCCGTTTTGAAGGGGCACAAGCCATATCATAAAAGTCCCAAGCCGGTTAGTGAAAACCGGTGTTTGCCGGGCGACTAAAAGCTAAGGCCCCAGGGCGTTGTATGCACCTGGGGCCTTTCTTTCTTGCGGGTACCGGTTTATTGCGGGCCGGACAGCCCAATGGGGTCAGGGCGATTTTATGCTGAGGCCGCCGTCCACCGCCCAGGTCTGGCCGGTGACATAAGCAGCCGCGGGCGAGGCCAGGAACACCGCCAGGTAGCCGATCTCCTTCAATCGGCCCGTCCTGCCCAGGGGTATCTCCTTCTTTGCCCGTTCTTGTCTGCCCTGGTAGGCCACTGGGGTCATCTGCTCCGGGTCTGGGAAGCTGCCGGGGGCAATGGCGTTGACCCGCACGCCAAAGGGCGCCCATTCCTGGGCCAGGGACTCCGTGAAGCGCATGACTCCAGCCTTGGCGGCGTCATAGGCCGCAGACTCGGCGCGCCCCCGGAAAGCCGCCCAGCCGGCAATGTTAATGACGCAGCCCTGGCGGCGCGACAGCAGGTGCGGCCCCAAAGCACGGCAGCCCTGGAACGCCTCGGTCAAGTTCACGTTAATGATGTGGTGCCACTCGTCTTCGGTCATGCCCTCCAGGGTACCGCCGGGCAGCTTGACCACCGGCTTGCGAATGGCGTCGCCCACGCAGTTGACCACCGTATCCACCCTGCCAAACTTGGCCAGCACCTGCTGGGCGATACGGTCCATGTCGGCGGCCTTGGTGGCGTCGCCGGTCAGGGGCAGCGCCGAGCCGCCCATGTCCCGGATTTCAGTGGCGGTCTGGTTCACCGCCGTGGGGGTAAGGCCGGTAATAGCCACCTCCGCACCAGCCTCCGCAAAGGCCATGGCAATGCCCTTGCCGATGCCCCGGCCTGCGCCAACTAGCAGCACCCTTTGTCCGCTAACCTCAAACTCTTTAAGGGCCATAATCTTCTCCTTAATTATCTGCCGCGGCAACTGCACGACGGTCTTTTGCCCGGAAGTGGGGAATTACGTACTTGCCAAAGAGCCGGATGGAATTCATTATCTCCTGGTGGGTGGCGTGGCCCGCCTGGAAGATAGGCATGACTTCGTCCACGCCCATGCTCTCGAACTCTTCAATGGTTTTGATGCAGGAGTCGGGGTTGCCGATACAGTACCCGCCGCCGGAAATCAGTTCCTGGGGGGATGGCGGGTTCACCTGCTGGGAGTCCAGCATCCGGGAGCCGCCCTTCATATAAAATCGGTAGCTTTCCGGCACGGAGTTGGGGTCCACGCCTGCCCACTCCAAGGTGAACCGCTGCTTGCTCTGGTTCAAATACCAGGCTGCCATCTCGGCGCCCTTCTCCCTAGCCACGCGGTCGTTCTCGTCGCAGTATCCCATGGTGGAAGCCACCACCTGCTGATTGACGAACTTGCCCACCGGCTTGGCCTGCTGGATGGCTTCCTGGTACACGTTCACCAGCTTGCGGGTCTTTTCCGGCCCGCCCAGGGTGTTCACCAGGCAGCCCAGGCCCAGCTCGCCGGCCAGCCGGAAGGTGTCCTCCTGGGTGCACGCCATCCACAGGGGCGGATGGGGTTTCTGCAGAGGGTGAGGTATAACTTCCCGGGGTGGAATGTTCCAGTACTTGCCCTGGTGGGAGAACACTTCCTGGGTCCACATCCCCGGCAGGCACTTCAGTGTTTCCAGCATCATGTCCTGGGTGTCGTCCACCTTTACGCCAAAGGGAGTCAACTGGTACGGCCCCTTGGTGCGGCCCACGCCCACGTCCAGCCGCCCGTTGCTAAGGATGTCCAGAGTGGATACCCGCGCCGCCACGTGCAGCGGGTGGTGCACCGGAGCCAGCACCACGCCAAAGCCCAGGCGCATGGAGGTAGTATGCTGGGCCATCACCGCCAGGGTCACTTCCGGCGCGCTGGAGTGGGCAAACTCGCTGAGGAAGTGGTGCTCTACCAGCCAGACGTGCTCAAACCCCATCTCCTCGGCGTAGCTCACCTGCTTCACCGCCTGCCACAGCGTGTCGTACTCGCTGGTGGCGGTCCAGGGTTTGGGCATCTGCAATTCCAGGAACAGGCCGAAACGCATGGGCGCAACCTCCGGGGCCTCAACTGGCTGGAAGTGTAACCAAGATGCCCTGGCCAGTCAATGTGGATAATTCTGCCGCACTTTGACGCCGCCTCCTGTGCAGGGTAATATGGCGGCCAGCAGACCCCATCGCATTTCCAGGAGGCAGCGCCATGAAAGCGGTCTACATTGCCCAGCACGGCGGCCCGGAAGTTTTGACCTACGGCGACCGGCCCAACCCGGAGGCAGGCCCTGGTGACATAACCTTGCGGGTGCGGGCCAGCGCCCTGAACCGCCTGGACTTGAACTTGCGGGACGGCAAAAGCTACAAAGGCCCGCTGCCCCGGGTTATGGGCTGCGACATTGCCGGGGAAGTGGTCGCCATCAGCCCCGCGGCCCGCACCGACCTGAAAGTCGGCGACCGGGTCATTCTGGACAACCGCACCAAGTGCGGCGTCTGCGAGGCCTGCCGCATGGGCCTGGACCAGAACTGCTCCAATCAGAAGCGCCTGGGCGTGGACCTGGACGGCGGCCATGCCGAATACGCCATTGCCCCCGCCAGCAACGCCTACCGCATCCCCAACGCCATGAGCTTCACCGAGGCCGCGGCCCTGCCCATCGTAGCCCACACCGCCTGGCACTGTCTGGTTACCCAGGCGCAAATCAAGCCCTGGGATGATGTGCTAATCCAGGCGGGCGGCAGCGGCGTGGGCAGCATGGGCATCCAGATTGCCAAGATGATGGGTTGCCGGGTTATCACCACCGCGGGCAGCGACTGGAAGCTGGAGAAGGCCAAGGCCCTGGGCGCGGCTGAGGGCATCAACTACCGAACCACCAAGGACATCAGCCAGCGGGTCAAGGCGCTCACCGGCGGCAAAGGCGTGGATGTGGTCTTTGACTGCGTGGGCGCGGATACCTGGGAACAGAACCTGCTGTCGCTGAAGGCGGGCGGGCGTCTGGTGATTACCGGCGTCACTTCCGGGGCCAAGGCCACCATGGACCTGTCTTTGCTTCAGGGCAAGCCGCTGAACCTGATGGGCAGCGGGGGCCGCAGCCGCCGCACCTTTGCCGACATGATGAAACTGGTGAACCAGGGTTCGCTGCACGGCGTAGTGGACCGGGTCTTTCCCCTGGATGAGGTGGCGGAGGCGCATAAAGTGCTGGAGAGCCGGGAGTATTTTGGCAAGCTGGTGATTGAAAGCTAGCCTGAATAGCAGTCCTTGGCTGGGTTGCGCCCTTCGACTGGCTCAGGGCGAGCGGCGTTTTTCCGCTCATGGTGAGCATGTCGAACCATGAGCGTGAGGATTTTCCTTCCCATGGCTCGCCCTTAATGCCTATCCTAAGAACTAACCGCCGAGTACGCGGATACCGCTGAGATAAAGGGAATCCAATTCAAACTCTCTGCGTTCTTTGCGCTCTCTGCGGTTATTAGGATAAAAGTAGTGTATCAGTTTGCTTAAGGACTCCACTCGTCACACCAGCGAAAACCGGTGTCCAGAGACGGTTGTAATCGAGAGTAGCGATAGATTCCGGCTGCCGCCGGAAAGACGAGGGTCTGGCTGATGGTGGAGAGTTAGGCTTAGTAGCCAGGTTGGGCCAAAGCCGCTACAATAACCTGCGCTGGCTGTCCCTGGGAAACCTTCACATTTAGATTAGGTTAGTTAGAGGAGGCGCCATTCCATGAAGTATGTCAGGTATCAGGCTGACGGCAAAGTCAGCTACGGGGTACTGGAAGGCAACACCGTCAAGCAGATGGCGGGCAGCCCTTTCAAGCGGGGCAGGCTCACCGGCAAGACCCACCGCCTGTCGGAAGTGAAGCTGCTGGCCCCCTGCGAACCCACCAAGATTCTGGCCATTGGCTTGAACTACTCCAGCCACTTGCATGGCCGGGAAGCCCCTAAGGAACCAATGGTGTTCTACAAGACCCCCACCTCGATAATCGGCCCCGGTGACACCATCATCCGACCCAAGGGCACTGCCAAGCTGGACGCCGAGGCCGAACTGGTGGTGGTCATCAAAGACCGCTGCCGCAACGTTTCCAAGGCCGACGCCATGAAGCACGTGTTTGGCTATACCTGCGGCAACGATGTCAGCGCCCGGGACTGGCAGCGGGACGACCGCAACTGGTGGCGCGCCAAGTCCTCTGACACCTTCTCCCCCGCTGGCCCCCACATTGAGACTGAACTGGATCCCAGCAACATCCGGGTAGTGGGCAAGATTAACGGCAAGGAAGTCCAGGGCGAGAGCACTCGCTACCTCATCTTTGATGTCCCCACCCTGGTGGAGTGGTGCTCCAAGTTCGTCACCCTGGAGCCGGGGGACATGATTTACACCGGCACTCCCGGCGAACCCGGCGAGATGAAGGATGGCGATACCTGCGATATTGAAATCCAGGGCATCGGCACCCTGCGTAACCCCATCAAGCTAGAGCGGTAACGAACTCCAGTAGGGGCGCACGGCCGTGCGCCCCTACCTCTTTCTCCTGGTGTCCCGCCATGGGGCCACCAGCATTCCCTGCCTTAACTCCGGCGGCCACACCGCCAACTTGCGCCCCTGCTGCCACTGCACCAGCACCACGGAACGGCCCACTTGCCTGCCGCTGTCCGGGTCAATCCGAAACCTTCCATAAAATGTGGTCATCTCCAGAGACCCAGCTGCTTTGCGCATGGCCAGTGGCTCCAGCGAGCCTGCTTCCTCGGCACACCGCTGGGCAACCAGGCCAGCGGCAAAGGCCTGGACCAGAGGATAATCTGGAGCGCTATCCCCCTGATGCGCCAAATACTCCAGCGCCTCTTGCGTGCCAGGCCCATAGTCCACTGGGTAGCGGACCGGCGCCTCCCACTGGCTGGGGCCAACAAAGCCCTCGGCTTCCTGGCCCAGGGCATCGCAGAACTGCTGGATGGGGGCAGCCACCACCGCGGAAACAGTGATGGGCAGCCTGCGGGCGGCAAGCTGTTGGGCAAAAGCCAGGTCGTTGTGGATGCGGCCCACGGCCACCAGCACATCTGGCTGGGCCGCCGCCACGGCGTCCAAAATACTGGCGAAGTCCTGGGTATCCGCGGGAAAATTCTGGGCCAGCACCGTGTGGAAGCCCAAGGCAGCGGCCCAACGCTCCAGCCCTTGTACCACGGCTTGGGGAAACTCCCCGGTGCTGGCCCGCACCACCGCCAAGGTGGAGGCCTTTGGAGCGGCTACCCGCACGGCAGGCAGCAGCCCCGCCAGGTACTCAGATGCGGGGGTAAGTATCCCCACAACCCATCGGTAGCCCTGTTGGAAAACCCGCTCCGAAGCTCCGCCCTGGTTCCACAACACCTGGTTGCGGGACTCAGCCACGGCGGCCGCGGCGGCGGTCAATACGCTGGAATAGGGGCCGAAGAGCAGGTCAACCCGGTGGTAGTCAAGCAGCCTTTGGACGGCCTGTTGGCACCGGTCAGCACGGCTGGCGTCGTCGTAGTGGATAACCTCCACAGGCAGTCCACCGCCAGCGCGGGCTACCCGCAGGCCGCCGCGCCGGTTCACCCACGCAGCCCAGGCCTGCAGCCCGGCCAGCGCTTGCCGTCCCTGGGTCTGGAACTGGCCGGAAAGAGATGCAGAAATCCCGGCTTTGATTGCCCTGGCCTGGTGCGCCATTGCTCAAGGGAATCCGGCGGACGCTACTCTTTGGCCCTGAAAATGCCGAAGGAACTGGTGTAGCCGTGCAGGAACGTAGTGCCGCCCACCGGCCCAATCTCACCGTTGCAGAAGAAGCCGCCCAGGGGCACGGTTCCCAGTTTGCCCTGGAAAATCTCGGTGTCGTGGTTTGCCCGTCCATACAGGTACTGGCCCCGGCCCAGACATGAAAACAGCAGCGCGCCCTGGGGCTGGTTTTCCCGATGGTCGCCCACAAACCGGTCCAGCACCGCGGTAAGGTCATCGGCGGAAGTCTGGGCATCCCGCAGGTGGAACTGCACCAGTTGTCCTTCCTTAAGCATCTCACCAATGGCAATTACACCGCTGCGGGCATCCATGCCCACCACGTTGCGGATTAAGAAATCGCCCTGCTTGGGTTGGTCCAGGAATTCAGTCATCACCACGCCCAGGAACAGGGAGTGGCGCATCAGTTCCTGGTCGCGCTGGTTCAACCGTTGGAACAGTTCCCGCAGCACCGCCAAAGGCGGCTCGCCGTCCAGTTCCTGCAGCAGGTTGCGGCGGCAGGACGTGATGCGCATGGGCTTGCCAATGGGGCGGCAGCCCTGGGCCACCACCGTGTCCACAGTAATATTGCCGTGCATTGCCACGCCGATGGCGCCGGAGCGGTGCACCTGGTCGCCCAGGAACAGGGCGTTCTCTCCCGGCTGCTGGCCGCCGCTGGCCAGACCGCCAATCTTGGCGGCTTTGGGGAAGGCGTAGTCCAGCCCCAGCAAAAGGTTTTGCACGGGGAAGGAAAATGGGTCCGCCAGCAGCACAAAATGGGGATCTTGGCTGCTGGAAGCCTTGACCAACTCCTCCCAGGACTGGGGCGGAGCGTCCAGGTCCGGTAGGCTGTCCCCTGCCAGGTGAAAGGCTGAAAGATTTACTCCAGGCATGCTAGCCGCAGTGATAGACACGGCAGGGCGCTGCTCCACCTCCTGGCCGTTGCCGATGATGCCGCCGCCGGAGCATCCGATGATCAGGGCGGGGCCAAGATGCTGGCGCACCAGAGCCGGCACTGCGCCAAACTCAGCGCGGTAATGGTGGGATATAAAAAGAGCCGCCAGGTCGGCAGAAGAGTGGCCCAGGGACTGCCTGACCTTTCCCGCGGACTCGGTAATGGCCTGTTCCAACGGGGTCGCTTCAGAAAGGGCTGATGCCCACTGCATAAAACTTCACCTCTCCAGACAAGGACACAGTGCCCCACAGTATAACAAGGCGGGCGGCGCCTTGAAACCGCAGAGAAAATGGGGGAGCTACTCCGTTAGGCCCGTATTTAGAAAGCGCCGCACCGCCTTTCTCCAGACCAGCAGCACCGCAAACCACGCCAGCACCAGCAACCCTGCGGCTTCCTCCGGCGAGGATGTAAGCCTGGCGTAGTGAAAAAGCAGGTATTCCTGCAAGGTAGTGGGGCCTTGAGGAAATTGCCAGCCCAGAAACGGCCACAAAAAAATTACTGGGCTTTCCCACATCAGATCCAGCAGCAGGTGGGCAATGCTCCCCAGGGCCAGCGCCAGCCACCCCGTGCTGCCGCGCAGTCGTAGCAGCAACACAGCGGTGGCCAGCAGAGCGGCGTTGAAAACCAGGGTATGTCCCAGGTTGCGGGTATTGGCGTTGACCAGGTCTGGGGCCAGCCAGAACGCCACCGGCTTGTCCAGAATGTCCGGGAGCAGCGCCCCCAGAAAGAAGAGCCGCAAGTCCAGCCGTAGCTGCCGCACTGACCTGGGCAGGTTCAAAAGCGGATTTATCAGGCGGGCCAGCCCTCGCGGTGGCGTCGCAGGACCGGCCTGCGGCCGGCGGAGCATGGCGTCTGCTAAGTAGCCTGCGGCTGCCAGCCCGGCCAGGGTCAGGCCCAAGTGCCCCGGAATGTTCATCGTGTGTAGTGTCCCTGGGCCGCATACTTGCCCAACATGAACTCTTTGGCGGCCATTTCATTCATTGTAGGCCAAGACTCTAATAATTCCCACACATAGGTCATACGGGACTCCCTAACTTCCAGCCCCAGCAGTGTCACAGCCACGGCCTGCTTCCGTGATTCAAGTGTTACGCCTCTGATACTTTGCCCCAAGGCGTATCTGGAGGCGGAGGTTTCAGGGTGCCGCCCCACTTCGCACCAAGGGTGTCGTCCCATCGGAAGTGGACTACAGGCAGAGAAATACTTAGGTGACAACCAGGAGGAGATTGGTAAAAAATTGCCTTGCCTGGATGATGGAGTGGTTAAGAATGGTGCTGGCGATATGAAGTGCCAAGGGCAGTTGGGGATTAAATGCGGCAGGGCCAGGCGCTGGCGGGCGCGCACGCCAATTTCCTGTGTTCCACCATAGGCCGATGTATGCAGGCCAGGACACAAACTCCATGAGCGAATGTTGTGTAAAGAAGCCGCCGGCGTTAAGCCAAAGCTAGTTCAGGCAGCGCCGGCACGGCCGGAATGGAATCAAGACCATTCCTGGCGGGGAGGAATCAAGAAATGAGACCCGGGATAAAACTCTTAGCGACACTGGTTTTGCTGTTTGCAGTGACCGTGACCTATTCCCCGTGGTTCAGCACGGAGCCAAAGGACGGGCATCAGGGTGGTCATGGGCATGGCAATGTGGCGGCAGCCACGTCTGTTTCCAGCCTTAGGAGCGGCAACTGGTCTGACCCCACGGTCTGGACCACTGGAAAGGCACCCCAGGCTGGCGAAGGTGTGGCCATCAAGCCAGGCCATGTGGTCACCTATGACGTAGCTTCCACTGCAGTGCTGGGGGACGTGACGGTGGAGGGCACCCTCAAGTTCTCCCGCACCATCAACACGCTTTTTAAGACGGCAGGCAACTTCTTGGTTCTTAATGGCGGCTACCTGGATATGGGCAAGGAGGGAGACTACATCCCCCAGAGCACCCGCAGTGAGCTGGTGTTTGTGCTCAGCCAATCCCAGGCCGACAGCTTTGTGGGCGGGCCGGCCTTCCAGGTGGCGGACAAGGGCCTCTGGGTCATGACCGGCGGCCGCTGGGACGCCTTTGGCGCTCCGCTGCTGCGGACCTGGTCCAAACTGACCCAGGAAGGCGCTGCCGGGGCAACTATGGTTGTGGTGGAAAATGATGTCACCGACTGGCCAGTGGGTGCCACGGTGGTAGTTACTTCCACCCGTGAGCCGGTGTCCGGCGATGTTTCACAAAACGAGCTGCGCACCATCAAGGCGGTGGAGCGTCTCTCTGACGGCAAGACCCGCATCACCCTAGACTCCGCGCTGAAGTACCGCCACCTGGGGGCAGCCCCCCTGCGCGGCGAAGTGGCGCTGCTGACCGGTAACGTAGTCTATCGCACGGAACTGGTGGGCGTCCCGGAAAGTTCCTTTGTGAACGATGTCCGCACCCGCAAGTTCGCCCATACCATGTATATGTACGGCGCCAAGGGCGACCTGCAATACGCCGAATTCAAGTACATGGGCAACTACGGCAGCCTGGGCCGCTACGCCATCCACCATCACATGATGAACGAGTCCTCCCGCGGCATGGTGGTGCGCGGCAACTCCGGATGGTTTAACGGCTTCCGGTGCGTGAACCTCCACAGCACCCAGCAGGTGCTGGCGGAAGACAACGTGTGCTACAGCTCCGCAGTAAACTCCTTCTTTGTGGAGCTGGACGAAAACACCGGCCACAATCTGGACAACGTGTTTGTCCATAACATCGCCATCGGCATGTTGCCCAAGCACTATGACGACCGGAACAATCCGGCCATTGCGGGTGAGTCTCGGCGGGCCGCGGCGGACTTCTGGCCTGGCATTGCCAACCACGAAGCGCTGCTGGGCAACGTGGCCGTGGGTGATGGCGGTCCGGGTGACTGGGATACCCAGGGATATCACTTTATGGAGATAACTGAGGCCCAACTAGGTGTCGGCGGAGTCCTGCCCTGGACCATGGTGCATAACGAAGTCCACAGCAAGATTACTGCTGGCATCAACTCCTGGCAGAACCCTGTCCCCTCCCGCGATATCGTGGATACTCTGGTTTGGCACAATACCAGCAGCGGCATAGTCTGGGGCGCGTACAACCAGCGCAACCGCTACCACCGCGCCCAGCTGTTGGAGAACGGCGTCTTTGGCATTGACGCCATCTCCACCAACACCTTTATCCAGGATAGCGCCATCTCCGGAAATGGGGCGGCCAGCAACGTGGGCTTCCGCGTGGGCGCTTACCGGTTGCCTCAGTACCCCAACACTCCAGCATGGGTGGTGCGCAACACGTTCAAGAACCTGAAGTCCTCAGGCATCAGCCTGATTCACGACGCATGCCCAGATCCTGCGTTGGAAGTACGGCCCGCCATTGCCGAGAACTGCGGCGCCATGTATATGGTGCACATGGGCAACACCTATGACAATGTGCCCAAGCCTTTCGACTATGGCTGGCAAGCCAACGCCAACTCGTTCATAAAGGTGGTGGATTGGAAGGGTCCCTCTGTTGGGTACACCAACTTTGTTATGCTGCGCAAGGACCAGCTGGAATCGGCCAAGCAGGGACCCATCTCTCAGAAGCTGGTCGGCGGGCAAACTTTCTACTCCAGCGTGTCTGATGCCCTGGTAACCCCGGCCAGCGCACTGGCCACCAGCATTAGCTATGTTGGCCTGACGAATAACCGGCCCGATGTGGAGCCTCCTTTCACCTACACTTTCACCACCGGGGTAGACTACCCGCCCACGGTCAGCATGGCTGTGACTTTCAATGGCACCCAGGCCACTCTGAAAGCTACGCCCGCCGATGATAAGGCTGTCACCAAGGTGGACTTCTTTGTGGACTGGATTAAAGTAGGCACCCGCACGGCGGCTCCCTACGAAGTCACGGTGGATCTGGCCAATCTGCCTGCGGATGGCTCCTCATTGCCCGAGCGGCGCTACGCCTACCTGTATGCCTGCGCCTTTGACGGCGTTCAGCAGATTGAAGGGTATGATCAGCGCGCTTATTCCCAGGTAGTGGAAGTGGGGCCGGAGGTGCTGGTGCCCCAGGCTCCTGCCCCGGCTCCTGAAGAACTGCCCAGCGACACCAACCATGCTCCAGCAGTAAGCGCTGGCTCGGACCAGACTGTGCTCCTGCCGGGTGTGGCTAACCTGGACGGCACTGTGACCGATGACGGCCTGCCCAAGGGTGCGGCTTTGACTACTACCTGGAGCAAGGTCAGCGGCCCCGGCAGCGTCACCTTCGGCAACGGCAATGTTGCGGATACCACGGCTAGCTTCTCCGTGGCCGGCGTCTATGTGCTGCGGCTTACCGCCAGCGACAGCTTGCTGACTGCCACCGATGACGTGACGGTCACCGCCAGTGCGCCGGTAGTTTTGAACCAGGCCCCGGCGGTGGATGCTGGCGCCAATCAGACCATCACTTTGCCTGCATCGGCTACTCTGGACGCTTCCGTGACCGATGACGGCTTGCCCAAGGGCACCACAACTACTGCTTGGAGCAAGGTCAGCGGCGCAGGCACGGTAACTTTTGGCAAGGTTTCCTCCATGGACACCACTGCTTCCTTCTCGGAGGCAGGGAGCTACGTGCTGCGGTTGACCTCGGACGACAGCCAGTTGGTCGGCAGCGATGAAGTGACCATTGTGGTCAACGCGGCAGCGCCGGCAAACCTGGCTCCCACGGCCAATGCCGGGGCCAATCAGACCATTATTTGGCCTGGCTCGGCTAACTTGGACGGCACGGCAACCGACGACGGCCAGCCCAAGGGGGCAACCCTGGTAACTTCCTGGACCAAGATAAGCGGCCCTGGGTCCGTTACCTTTGCCAATCCATGGACTACCGATACCACGGCGAGCTTCAGCATAGAGGGCACTTACGTGCTGCGCCTTACCGCCAACGACAGCCTGCTTGTCGCTACCTCTGACGTCACCATCACGGTCAACCGGGCAGTTTCCGTAGTCAATCAAGCCCCGGTGGTGAACGCTGGGTGGGACCAGGTGGCGACCCTTCCCAATCCAGTAACCCTGGACGGCACCGTTACTGATGATGGTCTGCCCAAGGGCGGGGTTAACACCAGCTGGAGCAAAGTAAGCGGCCCCGGGACTGTAACCTTTGCCAGCCCCGACGCCGTGGATACCACCGCCACCTTTACCGCTGCAGGGACCTATGTGCTGCGGCTCCAGGCCAGCGACAGCGAGCTGTCAGCCAGTGATGACGTCAATGTGGTGGTGGAAGCTGCTCTGCAGCAACAGAGCAGCGCCATTAAAGTTGCGGTTCAGGTGGTGGGCAATCCCAAGCCTGGGCAGCGGGCGAACTTTGTGGTCAATGTGACCGACCAGTTTGACAAGCCCGTAGCAGGAGCGGCAGTGACCCTGTACTTCGACAATGGGGATGCTGACCAGGAGGCTATGTCCTTTCCGTACCAGATGGGGTCTTGCCCAAGGCTGGAGCAAGGGTCGGCGTCGAACCAGTCACCCTGGACCAGCGGTATCCAGGGCGGACTATTTCCGGGTGTTTGCGCCCGTCCACCGCCTGGCACTGGTCCAGAAACAAGTGGCCTACCACGGCCCAGGTGGCGCGGATCTGGTATTTGTCAAACAGCGCCAGGAGCCGGTCAATAAACTCCCGCTCCGCCTGGTAGGAGTAGTGGCGGCCCACGTCCCGGTGATGCACCGACCCCCAGGCCATCTCGGTATCTATTGAGATAAGGAAAGCGCCTCGCTGGAGCACGTTATCTATCCTACGCCTGCTGAAGCTTATAGTCCACTGCCGCGGCCAGTTGCTTGGCAGGGCGGTGTCTGGAACCGGCGGCGGCCAGCCTGCGTGGGCTTTCCTCAAAACGCGGCATGGTCCTGCCCAGCCGGGCGATGCACAGCACGGCTTCAGCCACCCGGTCCGGGTCATGTTTGAAGGGCAGGCGGCCATTGGCAACCGACGATGCGAATACTGCCGGCACGTGACGCCGTACCATGTCCAGGTCAGGCGTTACCGGCCCAGACCCTTCCTTAGCGTAGGCTTCCTTGACCTTGTCGGGCACGGGCCTGATGTTGATTAACGCCCAGTCCAGGTGGGAGCCGCCGCAGTACTCGGTAATGGCCCGGACGAAGTCCGAGGCAGCGTATCCATCGGTCTCGCCCACCTTGAACATAAGGTTAGAGACGTACACCCGCGTGGCCCGGCTGGCTGCAATGGCTTGGGCAATGCCATCCACCAGCAGGTTAGGAATTATGCTGGTGTAGAGGTCTCCGGGGCCCAGCACCACCAGGTCGGCATCCATAATGGCCCGCACGGCCCCGGGATTCGTCCGGACTGGCGGGTCCAGGAACATTCGCCGGATGGCCGGAAGCCGCTGGCGGCGGGTGTCAATCTTGGATTCGCCCAGGATGACCTCGCCGCTGGCCAGTTCGGCGCAGAGGTCCGACCGCTCCAGGGAAACCGGAATGACTTGGCCGGTGATGCGCAGCAGCCGCCCCATCTCATCAACGGCGCCTTCCAGGTCAAGGCCAATAGTGGTGCGCCCAGCAGCAAGTTGCCCAGGCTGTGGCCCTGGAGACTGCTCTCCTGGCGGAACCGGAACCCCAGCAGCTCTGGGTTTCCACGTGGTCTTCGCACAGGCCCAGCAGGCACTGGCGCAGGTCGCCCAGCGGCGGGTAGCCGAACTCGCTCTGGAGCAGTCCGGAACTTCCCCCCGAGTCAAACATGGTAACCACTGCAGAAAGATTGGGCGTGAACCGCTTGAGTCCCCGTAGCACCGCGGAGGAGCCGCTGCCGCCGCCGATTACCACAATCTTGGGGCCGTGGGTATTATTATCCATAACCTTCCATGGGGCCGGGACTGCTCTGCCAAAGGGAGTGCCCCGGCGCTATTCATTTGCTTTCCAGTAACTTGCCAACGCACTGGGCTGTTAGGGGACCGTTACCGACTTGGCCAGGTTGCGGGGCCGGTCTATGGGGCAGCCCCGCTCCCGGGCAGTATAGTACGACATGAGCTGGAGCACCACCGTCTGAAGCACCGGAGCCATAAAAACGTCGCTGCGGGGTATGGGAATCACCACGTCGGCGAAAGCGGCGGTCTCTGCATCATCCCGGTCTGCCACGGCGATGACCTGGGGGCCACGGGCCTTGATCTCTTTGATGGCCGTCAGCATCCTGGTGCGGTGCTGGTCGTTGCCCACCAGCGCAATGACCGGAGTGTTCTGGTCCAGCATGGCAAATGGCCCATGTTTCAATTCTCCGGCGGGATACCCCTCGGTATGCAGGTAGGCCACCTCCTTAAATTTAAGGGCGCCTTCCATCGCCACGGGCACGCCCAGCCCCTTGGCTACAATGAACATATGCTGGAAAGGAGCCAGGCCCCGTGCCGCCGCCTCAATGGCTTCGGTGTTGGCCAGTATTTGCCCCACCTTGCTGGGCAGGGACCGCAGTTGCTGGCGGATGCCTGCTGCCTTAGCGCGCTCTGGCGCCAGGTGCAGGGCCAGCAAATACAGCGCCACCACCTGGGACACAAAACTCTTGGTAGAGGCCACCGCCACCTCCGGGCCAGCCCTGGTATAAAGGGTGGAGTCGGCCAGGCGGGTGATGCTGCTGCCCATGACATTGGTAATGGCCAGGGATCGGTAGCCAGAGTCCTTGGCCCGGCGCAGGGCGGTTATGGTGTCGCTGGTCTCCCCGGACTGAGAGAAGGCCACCGCCAAGCTGCCAGGGCCTTGGAAAGCGCCTTCGTGCAGTTCTGAAGCCACCCTGGCGCTTACCGGGATGCCCAGCATACTGGACAGGACCTGCTCCCCCAGCAAGGCGGCGTGGTAAGAAGTGCCGCAGCCCAGCAGCAATACTGCGCTGGGGTCCTCCACCGGGAGCATTGGGGTAGCGCTGGCCTGGCCGGCGGCGGGCAATCCTTCCGCAGCAGTGTCGTGGATGGCCTGGGGCTGCTCGTGAATCTCCTTCAGCATAAAATGGTCGTACCCGGCCTTGCTAATCTGGTCGGCGCTCCAGGCCACCTGGTGCACTGACCGGGTGACTTCCTGGCCGCTGTTCCATACCGTGATGCCGGATTCCGAAGCCAGGGCAATGTCCCCATCTTCCAGATAAACGACCCTGTGTATGTAGGGGAGGATGGCAGGCACATCGGAAGCAACAAAGGTCTCCCCTTCGCCCAGGCCAATGACCAGCGGGCTTTCCCGCCGGGCCACCACCAGCTGCCGGGATGGCCGGTGCAGTACGGCGACGGCCAGCGGGCCTTCCAGCTCCTTTAACGCCTTCTTGGTGGCCTTCACCAGGGATTGGCGTCCGCCGTGGGCTTCGATGAGGTGGGCAATGACCTCGCTGTCAGTCTCCGACTTGAAGACGTGGCCCTCCGACTGGAGGCGCTGTTTCAAGTGGCGGAAGTTGTCTATGTCCCCATTGTGGACAATGGCGATGTCGCCGGTGCAGTCCATATGGGGGTGGGCATTGGCTTCTGAGACGCCGCCCACGGTAGCCCAACGGGTATGGTCGATGCCAATACTCCCCTGCAAGTGCTCGGCGCGCTTGCGGTGCTCTTCCACGGTGCCCAGGCTCTTGACCATCTCGATGCCGTTGTGGTCCACCAGGGCCACGCCAAAGGAATCGTACCCGCGGTAAGTGACCCGTTCCAGGGAGTTGAGCAATACCGGCACCGCTGGGCGATATCCTACATATCCGAGATTCCGCACATAGACTGACCTCCGAAAACCAGTGCTTCCTTTTCCGATGGCAATTTGTTGATAGCGGCGTTGACCGCTCAGGGAGGGGTTGACCTCCGGTCAACGGTCTCCGGCACTGTCAACCGGACGGTACACCTTCAATACGTAACCGGTTCCGCTTCGGTTCACTATTTCTACGTCGGGGCCGCAATAGGTCCGTACCTTGCGGCGGAGCTGGAACACGTAAAAGCGCAAAGAATTATCCCGGCCGCGGGGGCCCCACACCTGGGCCAACAGCTCTTCCCGGGACACCAGTCGGTTGGCCCGGGCCAGCAGATACCCAAACAACCTTCGCTCGGTCCTGGTGAGCTGTGCAAACAGATGCTCAAACTCGGAGTCGCCTCCAGTCCGGCCAGTTGGGGTATCGTGGCGCTCTTGCCAGCGGCCTTTGGACCGGCGCACCAGCGAGTGGAGGCGAGCCGCCAGTTCCCGCTGATGAACGGGATAGGTCAGATAGGCATCGGCTCCTTGTAACAAGGCTAGTGGCAGAGACGCGCTGGAACCATTGCCTATGACAACAATAGGGCAGGATGTGGAATTCCGCAGCGTTGTTACTAATGGAGCCTCGTCAACCCGGGGCGCCTCCTCGTGCAATAAGACCAGGTCTGGCGAGTGTTCCAAATGCGCTAATGAAGTTAGACTGGTCTCGGTATCCTGCTGCACAGAGAAGCCGCTGGTTTCCAGGTCTGTCACCAGATCAGCAAGCTTCTGACCGTGGTTCAGGACCAGGACACGCATTTCCGTAGAATGGCGGTTCCACCGGTCTGCACGGTTGTTCTTAGAGCGGTGCCTATTGGTGTGAAAATTGTTTGCAGTCAACACAAATATGATGATGCTTTATGGAGGTCTTGAAGGTGGGGCCCACTTAGGGGCGACTCGGAGAATATTGCGTGACAATATAGTGACCCTAACAAAACCAAAAGAAACCTGGTTGGTAACGGCATGGGGCAGTACAGGCGTTACGGGCGTCGGCCTATGCAGTCTACCGTTAATACATAGAAAGATTGGAATTGGTTCATTTTGGGCCTGGTTATTCAGAAGGAAGCCGGAAACCAGATAGGAGTATCAACTATGCTTGTATCCGGACATCGGCTTTCGCCAGTGTAACGCGTCGAGTTTCTGCGCAAACCAAAGCATTACTGAGGCGCTGGCCGGAGGGAGATTGGTGCAATGCCTAGAGGCCAGTTCTCAAGATACCAAAGTCAGTAGTAAGGGGCTTTCCTCTAGCTCTAGTGGCTTTTGCCAAACGACGGGTGGAAGTCAACCCATCGCACGAGGTTGTCACTGGGGTGTTACAAATGTGCGTAGGATTTTTGATAAGGCCCTAAGCCTGACCAGGTGGCGGGCCAATAAACCGGTAGCCCACGCCATGGACGCTGGCAATCCAGCGGGGGTCCCTGGCGTTGTCCCGGAGCTTGCGGCGGAGCCGTTGCACGTATTTCTTGACCAGGCCGGCGGTATCTGCTTGTTCCCCCCAGATGGCCCGCTCCAGCGTGTGGTGCTGGACCACGGTGCCCCGGTTGCGCACCAATAGGTAGAGGAGCCGGAACTCGGTGGAAGTCAGGCTAATGCGCTCCCCGCGCAGAAACACCTCGTAAGTCGAGGGGTTGACCATCAGCGGCCCGCTGTGCAGGGGAGTCTCCTGTTCGCGGGTTGGCAGCAGTCCCGCCCGCCGTTGGAGCGCCCACACCCGGGTCATAATCTCTGTCAGGTCGCAGGGAAGCCGGACATAATCGTCGGCGCCCGATTCCAGGGCGGTGATTACCTCCATCTCGTCCTGTTGATAACCCAGCACCAAAATGGGCAGATTGGTAAAGCGGCGTAGTTCCTGAATGCTCTGACTAAGGGTAAGGTCTGTGAAGTCAGGATGCAAGAACACAATGTCAGGGGAAACGCTTTCCACCAGGTCCATGGCAGCATTGGCGGAGCCGGTGGTCTCCACCTCGGCGTCGGGCCAGCGCAAGCGAATGCTCAGGGTGGCAATTTCGGCGGCCCGGGGATCGTTACCGATGAACACCGCTTTCATCCTTCTGTCACCTTTTAGTGGTTTGGCATGAGCATCATCCGTGGCCTACCTCGTCGGACGGATAATGACGGTCAGATGCTGCGGGCAGGCGTCCCAGGATAGTGCAGAATGGTAACGAACAGGTAAGGGGCTGCTAATCCAGCGCCACCCCTGCCTTTCGTTGCCTAAAACACTATCGGGCACGGGTGAAATCTGGGGTGAACAGCCTATGACGGTCAGTGGCAAAAGGTTCTGAAATATGACCTGGACAGTGGAAGGGTGGGATGATTGGGGGCAAAATTCGATAGAAGGTGCTGGCGCTGGGCTGCACAGTCCTTCCAGATTCACTGTGTTGGCATGGGCTAGTGCTGCCTAGTGAACAACCTGAGATGGTGGAGCGAAAAAGCGCCCCGCCGGAGGCTGGGGGGGCGCTGCGGAGGCTGGTCAGGCCTGGGGAAGGAAGGGGGTTATCTTCCGGCCAAGACCGGCTGGAGCTCTTCCTGAGCTGCGGGAGTGGGACCTATGAACCGATACCCTACTCCGTGGACGCTGGCAATCCAGCGCGGTTCCCGGGAATCGTCCTCCAGTTTCTTGCGCAGGCGCTGCACGTATTTCTTCACCAGGCCGGAACTGTCCGACTGGTCTCCCCACAGGGCGCGTTCTACCGCTTGATGGGACACCACAGTGCCCCGGTTCCGCACCAGCAGGTATAGCAGCCGGAACTCGGTGGAGGTTAAGGCAATGCGCTGGCCGTCCAAAAAGACCTCATAGGTTGCCGGATTGACTAAAAGCCGCCCGCTCATCAAGGGGCTTTCCCGCTCATGGGAAACCGCTACTCCCACCCGGCGGATAAGCGCCCACATGCGCGTGGTCATCTCGGTGAGGTCGCAAGGGAGGCGGATATAGTCATCGGCGCCGGATTCTAGGGAGGTCACAACCTCCATTTCGTCCCCCTGCCGTCCCAGCACCATCAAGGGCACGTTGGAAAACCGCCGCAATTCGTGAATTGACTGGGCCAGTGACATATCGGTGAAATCAGGGTGAAGGATCACCACGTCGGGAGCCACGCGTTCTACCAATTCCAGGCCTTCGGAAGCGGTGGAAGAGACCAGGGGCATGGTGTCTGGCCACCGGAGCCGGACGCTCATCAGGGCCATTTCCGATATTCTGGGGTCAACCCCTATGAAAACAACCTTCATCTCTGGCCTCCTGCCTCAAGCAAATAACGTCTTATTCGGTATTTTCGGTGGCCTGGTGGGCCATCCCCGGTGCTGAAATGGGTGGGGACTCTCTGGTGACCCACGTGCCTCCACCGGATAATGAGCAAATCGAAGTGTGTGGTTGACGTGCTCTAATCCAGGAAACTGGCACACTCAATTCACACATTTTTCACACTAAATTCATTTTTATTTAAAGTCAAGTATTTATGTTCCATATTGACGGCAATAAATGGAGGGCCTTTCATGGGGGTTGGAACCAGGCGTTCTGATACCGAAATAATCCGGGAGATACTGGCCACTGGAACAGGCCGGACTACTGAATTGCGCCATGCCGTCAACCTGAGCCATCCTCAATTGCAGAAATACCTCACTTTTCTGGAGCAGGCCCAATTAATTAAATTGGAGAGGCGCCAGACAAAGAGTCTGGTTTTTCAAGTAACCGGCAAAGGCGACGCAGTGCTGGCGTTGTTGGACCAGCTTTTTGAAGCGTTGTCCGTGGGCGGGGCGTCGGCGGCGTGGAACGGCAGCCACATTTGTTGACCTGCGCCCTGGTTCTCAGGGTTAGTCCTAATTTCCTGGATGTTCGCAAGCCCTTTCTTTGGAGGAAAGGGCTTCATCATGTCTGGCGCAAGGGACGCCGGTTTGATATCTGGCTGAGAGCTTGTGTGGGAATTCCCGCTCGTGGTGGGCCTGTCGAACTATGAGCGGGTTGGCGTCCGCACATCCTGAGCTTGTCGAAGGATGTGCGGACAGTGTTAAGGGCAATTCCCACACACCCTCTGAGACTGGAAATTGTTGACACCCTGAATTGAGTATATTATTCTAAGTGCTGCATTCCAATAAGGGGAGCAGTGTGTCTAACGGGATAAAGGAAGGATTGGGGCAGGGTGGGGCGCCAAGTCCCAATGGGGAATGTGGGTTTCATAACGGGCTCTACTGCTGATGCCGGTATCCGGTGAATAAGGAATAATAGCGAGGAGGAGCGCATGGCTGAACACGATGTCGCCCTGATGGCCCATTTGCTGCGCCGCGCTGGGTTTGGAGCCAGCCGAGAGGAAATTGAGGCTAAGGCCGCCCAGGGGTTCACGGCCACTGTAGAAGAGCTGCTTAACCCCGAGACTCAGCCGGGGATGGAAGAAGACCTGCTCATGCGGTATCAGCCAGCCTACAATGAACCCGCCGCTATTGAGACCAACGTCCAGCAGTGGGTTTATTACATGATTAACAACCCCCGGCAGCTCCAGGAAAAGATGGCCCTGTTCTGGCACATGATTTTCTGCGCCGGGCATAGCAAGATTGACAGCGGCCAGGAAATGGGCCGGATGATTGCCATGTTCCGCCAGTACGGTATGGGCAACTTCAAGGAGTTGCTGGTCAAGTTGTCCACCAACCCCGGTATGGTGTACTACCTGGACAACTGTGAGAGCCACAAGACCGCGGTAAACGAAAACTATGGCCGGGAACTCCTGGAACTCTTCTCCATGGGCGTGGGTAAGGACACCGAGTTTAACTACTCCGAGGACGACGTGAAGGCCTGCGCCAGGGCCTTTACCGGCTGGAATATCGCCCCCGCCTATCCTCCCTTCCCTTATGGCCGCAGCGCCTGGGAGTTCCGCTACGACCCCGCCGACCACGATGATAACGAGAAGACCTTCTTGGGCCAGACGGGCCGCTGGAACGGCGAAGATGTCATAGACATGATTTGCCGCCAGCCAGCTACCGGGCGGTTCATCGCCCGCCACCTTTACAACTTCTTCGTGGCCGACGAAGTGCCGGTGCCCTCCTGGCGGCTCACTCCGCCTCGGGACCAGGAAGCCCTCAGACAAATGGAGGACGAGTACTTCCGCTCCGGGTACGACATTCGCGCCATGCTGCGAGTTCTGTTCAACTCGGAGTTCTTCAAGTCCGAGGTTGTCCGTTACGCTAAGGTCAAGAGCCCGGCGGAGATGGTGGTTGGTCTGATGCGCCAGGTGGGCGAGCATCGGGAAATCAAGCCCGGCATTTTTGAGGTCTCCCAGGAGCCCAAGTACATGGGCATGGACATCATGAACCCGCCCACGGTAGAAGGCTGGCACACCGGCCGCGAGTGGATTGACAGCGGCACTCTGGTGGAGCGCATCAACTTCGCTTCGGAATATCTGGGCAACACCCAGTTGCCGGGCGTCAAAGATATGGTGGACCGGCTCATGGCCCGCAGCAGCGCCCCACTGTCTCCGGAGGAATTTGTGGTGGGCTGCCTGGACCTGGTTGGCCCCCTGGAAGTAGCTCCGGAGACCATGCAGGAACTGCTGGCCCACGCCCAGCGCGGCGGGGCAGCCAAGCACCGCACCGGCGCCGATAAGGCGGAGTTTACCCGCCGCGCCGGTGAAATGTTCCAGATGATTGCGGCTACTGCCGAATTCCAGTTTGCCTAACCTGCTAAGGGAATTGTAAGGAGGAATTTCAACATGGTATCCACCAAGAAAGACCGAGTCCTGGCGGTGCTTTCCCTTTCGGGAGGCAACGATGGACTCAACACGATTATTCCCTATACCAGCGGCATGTACCGGGACGCACGGCCTACCCTGGCCATTGCGGAAAACCAGGTAATCCCGCTGAACGACCAGTTGGGCCTGCACCCCACCATGAAGCCCTTGAAGCGCTTCTGGGATGAAGGCAAGTTGGCCATCTTCCTGGGCATCGGCTATCCTACACCCAGCTACTCCCATTTCCGCTCCATGGACATCTGGCACACCTGCGAGCCGGAAAAGATTGGCACCGAAGGCTGGCTGGGCCGGGCCATCAAAGAGCTGGACCCCAAGGCCGAAAACGTGCTGACCGGCGTAAACTTCGGGCGGGGCTTGCCCCGGGCCTTGGCCAAGGATGGCGTGCCCGTGGCCTCCGTGGGCAACCTGGAGACCTACGGCCTCCTCACGGGTATTGAAGGGCAGGAACAGCGCATGGAGGCCCTGGATGTCTTCGGCCGCATGTACTCCCCCACCGTGGGACGCGATGCGGTAATGGACTACATCCACCGCACCGGCTCGGACGCCCTCAAGGGCGCTGACATCCTGGCCACCGCCCCCAGCAAGTACTCCTCTAATGTAGAGTACTCCGCCAGTGTGGTGGGCCAGTACATGAAGAACATCGCCCAGACCCACCTGGCTGGGTTCGGCAGCCGGATTCTGTACACTACCTCTCCGTACAACGGTTTTGACACCCACGCCAACCAGGCTTCTGCTCACGCGTCCCTCTGGACCGACGTTTCCAACAACGTCCAGACCTTTGTGGACGACCTGCGAGAGCATAATGCCAGCGAGGAGACCCTGCTGTTCATGTTCTCCGAGTTTGGCCGCCGCATCACCGACAACGGCTCCGGCACCGACCACGGCGCAGGCAGCGTGGCCTTCGCCATCGGCGACCACGTCAAGGGCGGTTTCTACGGCGTGTACCCGTCCCTGGATCCCGGCCGGCAGGAAGAGGGCGGCAACCTCAAGTTCAGCATGGACTTCCGCTCGGTGTACGCCACCATCCTGGAAGACTGGCTGGGCCTGGACGCCAAGCCCATCGTCAACGGCAACTTTGAAAAGGCCCGGTTCTTGCAGACCGCTTAAGGGAAAGCTAACGCAGGGGTGTTCCGATAGCATCGGAGCGCCCCTAAAATCTGCTGCGAGGTAAGTTCCATGAGCACCCACTTTTTTGGCATCAAGGACCGGGTGTTCGGCTATAGTCACACCGTAGGCCGCAACGAGTTTGCCGGCACTGGGTTTCGTAACCCGGTGGACTTGGCCTTGGGCGCCGACGACGTGGCCTACGTGCTTAACCGGTCCTATGAGAACCGTCCCGACGGAGTGCGTGTCACCGTCTGCACGCTGAACGAGGAGTATATTTCTGAGTTCGGCAGCTATGGCGAGGGCGACGGGCAGTTCATTTGGGGTTCATCCATCGCTCTGGATAAGGACGAGCGCATTTACATAACCGACGAGTGGCTGAACCGGGTCACCATTTTTAGCAAGGATGGCGAGTTCCTTGGCAAGTGGGGCAAGGGCGGCAAGGGCAACGGGGAACTGGACCGGCCCGCGGGCATAGCCATCAGCCCCGAAGGCGTGGCCTTCATCACCGACAGCCGCAACAGCCGGGTGCAGAAGTTCTCCCTGGACGGCAAGTACCTGGGTAAGTTCGGCAGCGCGGGCAGCGGCAACGGCCAGTTCAACATGCCCTGGGGCATTGCCTTGGACAAGGAAGGCCTGGTCTATGTGGCTGACTGGCGCAACGACCGCATCCAGCAATTCAGTCCCGATGGGAAGTGGCAGGCCAGCTTTGGCCGGTCCGGCAAGGGTGTGGGCGAGTTCAACCGCCCCACCGGCGTGGCGGTGGACAGCGACGGCGACATCTATGTTGCCGACTGGTTCAATGACCGCGTCCAGGTCCTGTCCAAAGAAGGCAGGTTCATCACCCAGTTAACCGGCGACAACGTCATTTCCCAATGGGGCAAGGACAAGCTGATTTCCAACCCGGATATGATCCGCCAGCGGCAGATTGCCCAGGCCCACAGCACAGACTTTGAGAAGAAGTTTTCCCACCCCTGTGCGGTCAAGGTGGATGGCAAGGGCCGTATTGCCGTGCTGGACCACACCCGGGGCCGCATCCAGGTCTACCAGAAGTCCCGGGAGGCCGCGCTGGTCTAATCCAGCCAAGTTCAACCCCCGGAAACGTTCAGGGGCAGGCTTCAAACCTGCCCCTGTCTTGTTATTCAGTGGCTAACTGCCTTGGCTGCTGCTACGGCGGCGCTTCGGGCATACCGTTGTCAATCCAGGCAATGATGGCATTTAGCTCTTCCTGGGTCAGGAATGGGCCTTTTAACGGCATACGGCCTGTTCCCCTCACGCCGCGGGCCAGGGAGCGCACCAGGTTGGTGTCCTTGCCCGGCACCCCAGGCTCGATGGCCCGGTGGCCGGAAAGCACCGACGCCTGTAATTGCTGGGGAGTTGCCCAGTAGTATTCATGGATGCCGGGGAGGGGCTCCCGGCCCCACCGGGCTTTCCAGCGGTCCATAATGCTGTCCAGAATGGCTTTGACCTGCGGCCAATAGACCGTTTGTTGGCTGGTAGGTGGTGTGCTCATAAGCTTCCTTAAGTCAAGGCAGATTAGGTGGGGTGCTGGCTGACCACTTCTTTGTGCAGCAACTCCAGGGCATGGGGCAGCACCGGCTTGACCACCTCCAGGCATTCCCGCACGCCTTTGGGGCTGCCGGGCAGTGTGATGATGAGGGTCTTGCCCCGGACGCCCGCCACGGAGCGGCTAAGCATTGCCATGGGAGTAAACTGCAGGGTGGCGGCCCGCATGGCCTCTGCCAGTCCGGGGACTTCTTTGTCCAGGATGGAAAGGCAGGCTTCAGGGGTCACATCGTGGCGGCCCAGTCCAGTGCCGCCGGTGCTGACAATCAGGTCCACCTCCGGGTCGTCGGCCCACTGGGCTAGCTTGCGGGCGATAATGTCCCGGTCGTCGGTGACCACCTCGTAGCGCACGGTGGCGTACTCCGGAGGGGCCAGGGTTTCCTGGATGGCTTGGCCGCTGGCATCTTCCTTGCGTTGCCCCTGGGCGCCGGAAGTGCTGATAGTCAGAACAGCAAGGCGGAACATGGTCTCCTCCGGCAGCAATAATACCATAAAGAGTAGCCAGCCATCAGCTTTCAGTTATCAAGCCATACCCGACCCCGTGGCGTAGGGGCTGACTGCTGATTGCTTAGTCATTGACAACCGTATGCCTGCCCCTTATGCTCCCAGGGCAAACACCACCATGAGGTGCTACTCACTGTGCCCGAATCTGCCCCTTGTGTGTTCTGTGAGATTATAGCGGAGCGCTCCCCGGCCCGCGTCCGTTACCTGGATGAAGACATAATCGTCATAGTGAACCGGCTGACCTGGGTGCCTGTAATGCTGCTGGTCATGCCCAAGCGGCACATGAGCCAACTGGAGTTGTGGAGCAGCGACCTGATGGCCCGCCTGGGTCCAGTGGCGGTGGACATGGGCTGCATGTACGCCCCCAACGGCTTCCGTATCCTGTCCAACTTTGGGCATGACGGCCTGCAAAGCCAGCCCCACGGTCACATCCACGTCATCGGCGGCACCAACTTGGGGCCATATGCGTGAGATCTATCAAGGGTTCAGCCATCAGCCGTCACCGTGTTTCAAGCTGAGGGTTGGAGTGGCATGGCAACTTCTTCGAGGGAAGGATGAAGTCGTACATCTTCGGCGTGGTCATTGAAGAGGATGCCTTTGAAACTGGGGAAAAGGCATTCCACGCTTACTGCCCCGGCCTAAAGGGATGTCATAGTTGGGGCCATACCTATCAAGAAGCCCTGACCAATATCCAGGAAGCGGTACAACTCTATATCGAGGATTTGCTCGAAGCTGGCGGCAGCATAACCCCAGATGACGCAAAAAGTGTGGTGGAGATGGAAACCCCAGCGGTTGTGGTAAATGTCTAAATGGCGCCAGTGCATCGTGGCGTTACTGCTGGGCAACTTATCGGTGGGTTAAGGCAGGATGGATTCGTACTCGGACGGACGCGGGGAAGCCACCCATCTACAGGCATTTGGACGGTAGGAGAGTAGTGGTAGCCTATCATAGGCTTGGCGATCAATTCCCAATCGGTACCTTGCAAGGCATGATTAAAGATGCAGGGTGGACCGAGGCAGACTTGAAGCGGTTGAACCTCAGCCAATAGTGTGGCAAGAAAGGATTTACCATGCCAGAAACAGTCCTTTACGAAGTGCAAGATCAGGTGGCCCTCATTACCCTTAACCGGCCCGACGCCCTGAACTCCATCAACCGCCAGCTGCGCCAGGAGCTGTCCGAAGCCATCACCCGCTTTGACGCCGACGAGGACGCTTACGTGGCCATCATCACCGGCTCAGGCCGCGCCTTCTGCGCCGGGCGGGACCTGAAGGAGCGCGCCTCCGACAACGCCCAGGGCGTCCAGGCCCGGGCTTCCGCCAGCATGATGCCGGACCGGCCCTATATGTGGCCCCAGACCTGGAAGCCCCTCATCGCCGCCATCAACGGCTACGCCCTGGCCGGTGGCTGGTCCATTGCCCAGATGTGCGACCTGCGCATCGCCTCGGAAAACGCCCGACTGGGCATCACCGAGACCAAGTGGAGCCTGCTGCCCCCCTTCGGCACTATCCTACCCCGCATGATTCCCCTGTCCGCAGTGCTGGAGCTGGTGATGACCGCCCAGCCGGTGACCGCCCAGCGGGCCTACGAAATGGGCTTCCTGAACAAGGTGGTGCGCCCAGACGACCTGATGTCCGAGGCGCTGGCCGTGGCCAAACAGATTACGGAGAACGCCCCCCTGGCGGTGCGGTACTTCAAGGAACTGGCCTACCGGGGGCTGAACATGTCCGTCCAGGACATCTCCGCCCTGACCTACCATATGTACGACCAGCTCCTGGAGACCGAGGACTCCAAGGAAGGCCCCAAGGCCTTTGCGGAAAAGCGCAAGCCCCAGTGGAAAGCGAAGTAGCTGATAGCTATCAGCTTTCAGTAGTCAGCCATCAGCCCCCGCCCCGGCCAGTGGGGGTGGCGGGTACTGAAAGCGGACAGCTGATAGCTGTTCGCTGACCGCCAAAAAAGGAGGACGGTATGTTTGGCGTAGTGGTCACGGTCAATATCAAGCCGGGAGTCAAGGAGCAGTTCATGCGTGCCTTGCTGGAAGACGCCCGCGGCTCGGTGACGCGGGAGCCGGGCTGCCTGCGATTTGACGTGCTTCAGGACACCACCGACCCCAACCGCGTGTACCTGATGGAGGAGTACAGGGACGAGGCGGCCTTTGAGACCCACACCAAGCAGCCCCACTTCACCAAGTTCTTTGAGGCGGCGCAGGCCTGGCTGGCCACGCCCCTGGAGATTCGCAAGGTTTCGGCGGTGTATCCGCCCAAGTAGCTGTAAGCTGCCAGCTATCAGCTTTCAGGCCCACCCAGCCCTGGTGTGGGTGGGGTCTGAAGGCTGAAGGCTGACTACCGACAACTAACGAGGAGGCATGTCATGGGTGACAAACTGCAACAGGGGGAACGGTTCCCTGCCATTACCCTCAAGCTCACCGACGGCAGCACGCTGACGCTGCCGGAGCAGATGCCGGGCCGCTACGTGGCCCTGCTGTTCTACCGGGGCCACTGGTGAAGCTACTGCCAGCGGCAGTTGGCCGCTTGGTCGCCCAAGACCCAGGAGCTGGCGGCCCTGGGCTGTTCGGTGTACGCCATTAGTGTGGATACCAAGGAGCAAGCCCAGGAGATGGCGCGCAAGGCCGGTCTGACCTTCCCCGTAGCCTACGGCCTGACCAAGGCCGAGTCCGATTCCTTTGGCGCCTGGTGGATTAATGACCAGCACGGCGAGCACAACCAGCCCACCGAGTTCCTGCTGAGCCGGGGCAACGTGGTGCTGGGGTCTGTGTACACCTCCGGCCAGGTGGGGCGCATGGCCCCGGAGGAAGCCATCCGGCTGATTACCACCCGGGAGCGGCGCAGGCTGGAGCAGGAAGCAGCCCAGGCCAAGGGGGGAGCTTAGCCCTGCGGTGGCAGGGCTTCCACTGAGGTTCAATACACGGTCAAGTTCAAGGTGGTGCGGCCGCCAGCCAGCCAGGTTGCAGACTCTCTAGCTAGTTTGTTGCCTATCCGAAAGGCGATTAGCCGGCCTGAGAACTCAACTCCAGGTGGTTGCTGCACCACCATACGATAGCTTCCGCCAGCACTCCGCATGTCAGTTTCGCCAACCTTCTTGTCACCAATCCAGGCAGTCAGCTTTAAGGGAATAACGTCAAAAGAGGTCACCCTGCCTGTAAATGTATGCGTCAAGGATGGGGTCAATTGATGGGTGGTTCCGTCAGGCAACTGTTCAGCAGCCGTCAAGTCCAATACCCTGGCACCGCCTGACTGCCATATGGCGGTCTCTTTCGCAACGCGAGTGATGCCTTGGCTGGGATCTACCATAGCGAACAAGACAGTCTTTCCAACAAAAGAGGCACCTGGTGGTTCTTCTACTATTATCGTGTATTTGCCGCGAGTTACTTGCGCCGACGCCTTGGGAACCGGCGTTCCGTCAACATACCCAGTCACAATGGTCTCCTCCCGCGCACGTTGGCCGCTAATGATTGCCGTGCCGGTAAAAATGTGCGGCGGGCCAGGAGCTTGTGGCCGTGGAGATGGAGGGTCTGTTCTCAGCCCTGTCACTGCCTGTTGTACACCTCTGGCCACATCGGTAAAAGCTTCGTCCTGATTGTTCCAACTGGTGACAGGTTTGCCGTTCTTGGGCAGTGCCTGAATCTTGGCGAAAGGCGACCCTTCCCATAGGCACGCCCGAAGAATTATGGGAATGACACAGGCTTGCCCTGAATGGTGATTCTGGAGTGCCCTAAGCATCTCCACGTCGTAGCAGTAGTCAGAAGCCAGAAAGTCGGAGCTGACCAGCAGCAGGATTATCTTTGCACTGTTCAGGTGGTCATCAATAGGTATGTGCCCAGGCCGATGCCGCCGATGAAGTCCCGCAGGACCCCCTGGGGAATATCATCCCAGCGGTGGGAGCGCTCACTCAGGTTGATGACCAGGGCCTTGCCGTGGTAGCCGTGCATGGCTGCCGTCTCACCCTCCCGCCTGGTTGGACAACAAAAGTAGGGCATCGCCAGGCCGCAGGTTCACCTGTTCCCCAGTGAGAAACCTTGTGCCGTTAAGGTTGAACAAGTAGCCTTCCGCCGGCCCGCTCAAGTCCTCCCGAATGGTATGGGCCACCAGGGCAGGACACGCCTGACCCAAGGCCGGCGCCACGTCTCTCAGGCTGACCTCGGCGGGTAACAGCAACTCCACCATCCGCTGTCCGCTACGCAGCCGGGGCAGGCCAAAAAGCTCAACCCTTATCAGCAATTCCGTCTGCTGGGAGGTTGTCATTGCTGTAAGCTCCTGGTCTAGTCTGCCAGTCTAAGCGCCTGGGCCAGGTCCTCCGGCGTGTTCACGTTGAAAAAGCTCAGGAATTGGGGATCGATCTGGGCTATTTCCGGCTCTGGAACGTAGCGCACCCGCACCAGGTCAAAAACCCGGAGATTTTAAGCTCCTGGGCCTGAAGACGCTGCTCGATGAATGGCAGGCAGGCTTTGGCGTACAGGGCGTGGGTTGGTTCCGGGCGGCCTTCCACCACTGGCACCACGGCGTCGGCACCCTGCCGCAGGGCCAGCATGTGGCGCAGCAGATCAGCGTTAAGAAAGGGCATGTCGCATGACACCACCAGGGACCACTGGCTGGATGCTGCAGCGAGGCCGGAAAAGATTCCACCCAGGGAGCCGGAATTGGGATAGAGGTCCAGGGCAATCCGGTGATCCGCGCCCACCGGCAAGGTCCTGCCCCGGGCTGCATCTGCCACTACCACAACAGCTTCAGAGATTACTGGGGCAATGCGTTGCAAGACCCGCAGAATTAACGGCTGGCCCAGGAAAGGTTCGACGGCCTTGTCTCTGCCCAGGCGCCGGCTTTGTTCGCCGGCCAGGACTATTCCAGATACCGGCGCATTGGCCCAGTCCAGCCGCGACCGCGACATTATGCGCCTCCTGCCGTATGCCATTTGATACTGAGGCCAGTATAGCACGGCATATGCAGAGGCCGGATTTCTTCCCCTGCCGGCGCTGGGGCGAGTAGTGATCCAGTAGCGGGAGATAAGCGGACTATTCGTCATCCTGCCGGGGGCCGGTGTCCAGGAATGCACTGGGATAATGCGCTTTACTGGATTCCGGCGCGCGCCGGAATGACTAGTCCCAAAGTGAGCCAGTGACCAGGCATGAAAATTCCTGCAATCAAAACATATATTTGTATTGACTCAAATATTCTTGGTTAATAAAATATATTGAATTGAATTAAGTACCGGAGCACAAACGTGGCGCTGAGTAAGGAACAACTCACAGAGAAGTTTGTGGAACTGGTGGAACAGATTAACCAGCAGGTGCATTCCCGCCCGCTGGAAGAATGGTCCGACCTGGAGTTGACCATGCCTCAGATGCGAATTCTGTGCCTGCTGCGGCAAAAGCCCCAGCGTATGGGCAACATTGCTGCCTGCCTGGGCCGGGGCCAGTCCTCGGCCACCAGCATGATGGACCGGTTGGTGGACAAGGGGCTGGTGGAAAGGGTGCCGGATCCAGAGGACCGCCGAGTGGTGCTTTGCCGGTTGACTCCTGAAGGCCAGAGCGAGGTGGAGCGGTTTTGGCAGGTGGGCCGTCAGAGCATAGTGGAGATGGTCAAACCCCTGTCGGTGGCGGAGCTGGAGCAAGTAGTTCAAGCCATTGAATTGCTTTACCAGGCGGGCCAGAGGGCTGTTTTGGATACTGGCGCTGGAGCGCAGGCATGAACCATTTGATTGGCTTGGCGCTGAAGCGGCGCTCGGTAACCATACTGATAATGCTGCTGACCTTGACAGGCGGCGTGCTGGCTTACCGGAATCTGCAGAAGGAGCTCTTCCCAGAGATAGAGTTTCCCAACATCACTATTACTACGGTTTATCCGTCTGCCAATCCGGAGGCGGTGGAACGGGACGTGACCAAGCCCATAGAGGAGGCCATCACGGGCATGGATGGCCTCAAGGAACTGCGCTCCATTTCCTACGAAGGGTTCTCTCTGGTGCTGGCTACCTTTGAATTCGGAGAGGACATGGAGGAGGCCAAGCGCGCCATTGAAGGCGAACTGGGCAGCATCAGCTTCCCGCAGGAGGTGGAAGACCCCATTGTAAGCCGGATTAATAATAACACCTTCCCGGTGTTGCAGCTGACCTTTAGCGGGGACCGGGACGTGCCGTCCCTGCAGCGCCTGCTGGATGACCTGATTATCCCCAGGCTGGAGCGTCTGCCCGGCGTTTTTGATGTGCAGGTTCTGGGCAAGGTCAACGAACAAGTCCAGGTGACGGTGGACACTGAGAAACTGGAGGATGCGGGGATTACGGTAGCCCAGGTTGCTGCGGCGCTGCGGGAAAACAACGTCAGCTTCCCAGCAGGTAATATTGAAACTCGGGGCACCGCCTTTACGGTGCGTACGTCCCACCAGTTTGGTTCCCTGGAGGAAATCCGGGACCTGGTGGTGGGTTATGAGTTAGCCCCGGCCTCGGCTGGACAGCCAGCCAAGTTGCTGCTGGACCGGCCAGTCCGCGTTTCAGATATTGCTGAAGTGGGCCTGGGCACTGATAAATCGCTTCGCATCTCCCGCACCAACGGCAAACCCAGCTTGACACTGGCGGTGATTAAAGACCCCGACGCCAACACCGTGGAGGTTACTGACGAGGTCCTGGCCATTATGGCCCAGGAGACGGGACTGCCGCCGGATATAGAGATAGCTACGCTTTCCAATGATGGCCCGGAAGTGACCAAACAGCTTGGCTCCGTGGAAAACGACGCGGTGGTGGGACTGATCCTGGCGGTCATTGTGGTGTTCGCCTTCCTGGTCAATTTCCAGCCGGGTGTAGTGCAAGGCGCGCTGCTGACCATCCGGCCAACGCTAATAATCGGACTGTCCATCCCCTTGAGCATTTTTGCTGGGGTATTGCTGCTGGCGCCCGCTGGCATCTCCCTCAACTTCATGAGCCTGGCGGGCCTGGCGGTCTCCATCGGCAACGTGGTGGATAACAGCATCGTGGTATTGGAGAACGTCTACCGGCACATGCAACGGGGAGATGAACGCCTGGAAGCGGTGTTTCAGGGGACTGCGGAGGTTGGCTCTGCCATATTCTCCTCCACCATGGCAAACATTGTGGTGTTCTTGCCGCTGGCTTTCATTCAAGGTTTGGTAGGCTCATTCTTTACTCCCTTTGCGTTGACCATTGCATTTGTCTTGCTGGCTTCGGTCATTGCCCCGTTGACGGTAGTGCCAGCGCTGTGCGCAGTATTCCTCAAGCCAGGAGACTTCTTTCAGGATGATGCCGTCTTGGGCAGGCGCAAGGAACCGTTGTTGCAGCGGCTTTACACGCCGTTGCTGCGCTGGTGCCTGGCCCACAAAATAATCACCGTGTCCATTGCCCTGGGTTCTGTAGTCGGCAGCCTGGGATTGCTGGCTTTCATTCCAGTGACATTGTTCCCCAGGAGCGCCCCCCAATACTTGACTATAGACCTGAAGCTGCCCACCGGGTCGGACGTGGGAAGCACGTTCCAGGAGGCGCTCAAGATTGAACATGCCCTGGAGCATCTGCGGGATCAGGGGTTAGTGGACGTCTACCACGTTACCGTGGGCACCTCCAGCAACAAGTTTGGCCCCGGAGCCGGCGGCGGTGGATCCCACCTGGCCAGCGCCTTTGTGTTGTTGAAAGAGGGCGCTCCCCACGACATTACAGACATTGTGCGGTCAGAGATGCCTTCCAGTCCCAATGCGACGGTCACCGTGGCCGAAATTTCCTCCGGGCCGCCCACGGACAACCTGGAAATTACGGTGGTGGGGAGCAACTTTACCAACGTTTCTGCTGCCGCCCGGCAACTGGAAGCCGAGATTGCCACGATTGATGGCGTTATCAATGTCAAAAACGACGTCAGCGAAGCCAGGGACGAGGTGGTAGTCAGAGTGGACCCAGAGGCAGCGGCCCGGTATGGACTAACCGCCAGCCAGGTGGGACTGCAAGTCGGTCAGTTTGTGGTGGGACGCAAGGTGTCCGAAGTGGACATGGAAGGCGAGACCCTGGACCTGGTGGTTAGGGGCAAGCCGGAGGATGTCAACGATATTGACCAGTTAAAGGATTTGACTGTTGAGGGGTCGTTGGGCAGGGTAAAGCTGGGAGCCATCAGCTACATCGCTGTTGACAAAGGCCAAGTAAGTATCAGCCGCTTCGATAGTGAACGATCGGCCAGCATCCTGGGCAATATCACCGCGGCCAACACCCAGGCGGTGGGGCTGGCTGTGCAGGCCAAGATAGATGCCCTGGACCTACCCCCAGGTGTGGATGTGGTGACTGGCGGCATCTTCCAGCAAATTGCGGAGGGATTCCAGGATATCTTTCTGGCTATTGGCGCTGGTATAGTCCTGATTTACTTGGTCATGGTGTTGACCCTTGGTTCCCTGCGCGCCCCCTTTATTATTCTTAGCAGTTTGCCCCTAGCCCTGGTTGGTGCATTGGCGGCGCTGGCAATCACCGGTCGCTCTCTGAGTCTTTCCGCCCTCATGGGGTTTCTCCTCCTCGTTGGCATAGTGGTAAACAACGCCATCGTCCTGCTTACATTTGTGGAGCAGCTGCGTGAGGAAGGCAAAGGAGTTTATGAATCGCTGTTAGAGGCCGGGCGGGTTCGGTTACGGCCCATCTTGATGACCGCTTTTGTCACCCTCATTGCTCTGGTGCCGCTGGCCTTGGGTTCCGAAGACGAAGGGGTGCTCATTGGCGCGGAACTGGCTACTGTCATTATTGGCGGCCTCCTCAGTTCCACGCTGCTGACTCTGGTGGTAGTCCCCGCCTTGTACGCTGGTATTCACGTAAGCCTGCCCCAGTTCTTCGGCAGTGTTGGCGCACTGATCCGTCGGACCGGCACGGTACGGGGCAGCCCTCCCATTATTCCTGGTCCGGCGGGTGATGGAGACGGCAATTAGCGGTGATTTCCAGGTTGAATAGCTCGGTAATGTTTGCCCGCCTTAGCTGCGGCCAGACAAATCCGTATCCTTACAGGCGCCAAAAGAGATAACCGCAATTGAGGTAACGCAAATGCGCGAACAGGGACTTGGTGGCTTGGTAGCCCGCCGCTGGTGGGTGGGGCTGCTGGCGCTGGCAATAGTTATTGTAGTCGCTGTGGGGGTAACCGTCCTCCGGAATAAGGCAGTCTCCCAAGGGATGCCGGCAACACCGGAGGTAATTACCGTAACCCGGCAAACCCTCATCCGGGAAATACCTGTTTCGGGCAGCTTGGTATTTCCCAACACCGCTGAACTGACTTTTGATGTCAGCGGCAAAGTTGGCGAAATTCTGGTTTCCGCCGGGCAGCGAGTGACTGCGGGCCAGGAATTGGCCCGTCTGGATGCGGTTGCTTTGGCGTCCCTAGCCGCAGCGGCAAGTCAGGCCAGCTTGTCGGTTGACCAGGCCACTGACAATCTGGAACGGGCGCTAAAGCGCTTTGCCACTACCCCGGTGGACCGGGCTAAATATGAGGAAGCGGTGGCCCAAGCCAGAGTTGCTCTGAAGGATGCCCAGGAAGGGCTGGATGACTTTTTGAACGACCAGCAGGAAGCCTTGGCGGTGGCCCAGTGGTCGCGGGCCGATGCCCAGGTATCTGTAGACCAGGCGGAGGATGCCCTGGCGGACTACCGGCAGGAGCACAGCCAGGAGTTGGCCGTGGCCCAATGGGGGCAGGCCGACGCTGAAGTTGCCCTGGACCAGGCCCAAAAGTCTTTGAACGCTTTCCTCATTGACTACCAGAAAGAGCTTTCGGCGGCGCGCAAAACTAGAGCCGATGCACAAGTGGCGCTGATTGATGCAGGAGACGCCTATACCGACTATATCCGGCCTCTGGGAAGCACCCAAGTCCTGGACTCCGACGCCTCAGCTGAGTTGGAACGCCGCCGCCTGGCCGTGGAACTGGCTCAAGTCAGCCTTGACAAGGCCAATGATGACCTGGCCAAATTGGAACCCGGGCCCGACTCGCTAAAGCTGCAGAGGTTGCGGGCCGCGGTCCAGGTAGCCAAGGAAAATTTGAGCAACGCTGTGCTGGCAGTGACGCGGGTGGGGGAGACCCCCGATTCCGCAAAGTTGCGCAGGCTGGAAACCGCCGTTTCCGTGGCTCGCGCCAATCTGGTGAAGGCAGAGGTGGAATTGGCGCGGGAACTTCCCGGCCCCAGCCAGCAGGAACTGGTCCTGAAACAAAAGAAAGTCGCCACCGCCCAGGCCGAACTGGATGATCTGCTGGATGAGCCGGACTCCTACAAAGTCGCAGTCCGGCGCGCTGAACTGGAAAAGGCTCAAGCGGTGTTATCCGATGCGCAAAAGGACTTGCGGGGGGCCGTGATCCGCGCCCCCTTTGAAGGCGTGGTTGTTCTGGTCAACGCCGATCCGGACGACCAGGTGGACAAGGATTCCCGAATTATGACCGTGGTTAATCCCGTAGTAGTGACCGTGGAGGGATTCATAGATGCCAGCTATGGGAGCTACATCCGGCGGGGCGACATTGCCCGTGTAACAATCAGCGGGCTGCCGGAGGAAGAGTTGCATGGCACGGTTGCCAAAGTTGCTGCAGAGCCGCGCACCGAACGAGGTGTGGTGAGCTATCCCGTGACCATTGCAGTGGCGTTGCCCCCGGGCAGGGAAGTTCCACCAGGTTTGCATAGCGTTACGGTGGTGGCGGTCTCCCGTCAGGAAAACACACTGCTGGTGCCGCGCAAAGCCGTGTACCGCAACACCAAGCATCCGGTGGTTTCAGTGCTGGGCGGAGACGGGGTTTTGGAGGAGCGTCCAGTGGTGCTGGGGGAGATTAACGGTGCCTGGGTAGAGGTGCGCCAGGGGCTGGCCGACGGTGAGCGGGTGGTCATTCCGGCAAGCCCAACGGTAGCTGGAGGGTAGCAGCCGGTCAAGGCGGAAAGGGCCGCTGGCCCGCCACTCCCGGGTAAACGCCTTCCGTCAGAACCCACTGCAACCGCCGGTGCAGCGCCCGCACCTCTTCGGCCTGTAGCAAGTCCAGGAATTCCTGAAGCTGGGGGTGAGGGTGGCCAAGGCTGGCGTCCAAGGCGCGGAGCGAGGCCAGCAAGTGGTCCGGTATAAGCTTGCCCCGGAAGTCCCAAATGACTGTGCGAATTTTCGTGTCGGCATGGAAAGTCAGCCCGTGGTCAATTCCCCACAGCTTGCCATCAGGCGACAAAAGCAGGTGGACCGACTTGCGGTCGGTGTTGTTCGCCACCAGGTCGAAGCACGCCACCATTTGAAGGGCGGGCGCTTCGGCGGCAGTGAGGGAATGATAGTTAACCTTGGGGTCGTGCTCGATATACTCCTGCACGGTGCCAATGCCGTGGGGGCCTTCGCGGATGACAGTCGCAGGAATAAAATGCCACCCCAGGATTTGGCTAAGCAGGTAGGAAGCGTACTCCCGCTTGTAAAGAGTTCCTCGAGGAAAGTCCCACAAAGGGGCCTCGCCATCCCTGGGCTTGTAGATAGCCACCCCGGTGCGCTCACCCAGGCACAGCTTTACTAGAAAAGTATAGTTAGAGCCGGCGGGAGTAAGTTGGCCGGCTACGAACTCTGCCTTCAGGAGGAAGTCTAGTCCGGACTGTTCAGCTTGCACTGCGCAGCCCTGCGGGTTTCGGGCCCCGCAGCCCGCAATGTCACCAGAGATCAGGTCAGGTCCAGTGTTGAATGTCCATTGGACCTGGGACAGACGTGGCCATCCTTATCAATGGGCTGGCCGCACAAGAAGCAACGCGGCCTGCCTGCGGCGCAGATTTGCAGCGCCGTCTCAGCCAGCGCCGACGCCTGGCTGGTGGTAATCCAGAAGCTCACTGAAGCCGCGTCTGCTTGGGGCGCGTCTTCATCGTCCTGATGGGCTTGCAGGTAGAAGGAGTTATTGCGCTGGTCAAGGCTCAGCATCACCCGCCGGGCCTTGAACTCGATGTCTGCCCTCTCCCCGGACCATTCCGGTTCCTGGGGTGCGCTGCGCCGCCCCCGTTCCTCAGGCGTCATGGTCTGAATGGCTTCTTGGAGGTAGGTGCCCAGCTGGAACAACTGCTCTTTCTCCAGCCACACCAGTCCCTGAGCGCCCCCGGCCTGCAATACCAGCCGGAATGTCCGTTGTCCAGGTTCGCCAAAGGTCTCTGCTTCAATGCGGCGCAGGTGCCCCAAGGCATATTTCACAGGCAGGCGTTCCATAGACCTAATCTTAGCTGGGGGAGGCCCGGCTGGCAAGCGGGTTGCAATCTCTATCCAGCGGCGCTCCTGGAGCGGTACTGCAAGGCTTCCGCCAGATGTCCGATGCCAATTTCCCCGGCGCCTCCCAAGTCGGCGATGGTGCGCGAGAGCTTGAGGATGCGATGAAAAGCTCTGGCCGACAGGTTTAGTTGCTGGGTGGCGGCCTGGAGCAGGCTCTTGGCCCCCTCCTCCAGAGGGCAGAAATTCCAGACCTCGGCAGGCCCCATTTCCGAGTTGCAGAGAAACCCGCAATCCCTAAACCTTTGGCGCTGGACTTCTCTGGCCTGCTCCACCCGCCGCCGGACTTCCCGGGAATCCTCAGCATCTTTGCCGTCGGCCAGCTTCTCGTACTCCACCGGCGGCACCTCCACAAACATGTCCAGGCGATCCAGCAGCGGGCCGCTGATGCGTTTTTGGTACCGGGCGACTGTGGTGGGACTGCATGTGCACTCTTTGCGGGGGTGGGAATGAAACCCGCAGGGGCAGGGGTTCATGGCGGCCACCAGCATAAAGCTGGCCGGGTATGAAACTGTGCCATTGGCCCGGCTGATGGTCACCACCTTGTCTTCCAGGGGTTGGCGCAGGGCTTCCAGCGCCACATGATTGAACTCAGGCAGCTCGTCCAGGAACAGAACGCCCCGGTGGCTCAGAGTAATTTCCCCCGGCCGCGGGTTGCGTCCGCCGCCCACCAGCCCGGCGTTGGATATGGTGTAGTGGGGCGCACGAAAGGGGCGCTCCCGGATCATGGGCCGGTCCGGCGGCAAAGCTCCGCTGACGCTGTAAATCTTGGTCACCTGCAGGGCCTCGTCGGTGGTCATGGGGGGAAGAATGGAGGGGAGACAGCGGGCCAGCAGAGTCTTGCCGCTGCCCGGCGGGCCGCTGAACAGCAGGTTGTGGAACCCGGCGGCGGCTATTTCCAGCGCGCGCTTGGCATGTTCCTGCCCCTTGACATACGCCAAGTTCGCGCCAGTGGCGCCGCCGTCCCCGGCATCTGTAAGGTCTGAGACAGGTTCTTGCGGAGCCAGGGAATCTTGGCCCCGGAGATGGGCCAGCAGCCCTGGCAGCGAAGTCACAGGATACACCTGTATGCCTTCCACCAGAGATGCTTCACTGGCATCGGCGGTGGGGACAAACACGGCGCCTACGCCCTGTTCCCGCGCCACCGAAACCATGGGCAAGATGCCGGTGGTATGGCGCAGGCTGCCATCCAGGGACAGCTCCCCTAAGAAGACGGCTGCTCCGGGCAGAGGCTCAGCTTGTTGGGAGGCCAGGGCGATGGCTACAGCAATGGGCAGATCATAGGCGGGACCGGCTTTTTTCAGGTCGGCGGGCGCCAGGTTCACCGTGATGCGCCGCATGGGGAATTCGCAGCCGCTGTTGCGCAAAGCCGCCCGCACTCGTTCGCGAGCCTCCTGGACCGCCGTGTCCGGCAAGCCTACGATGTTGAAGGCGGGCAGGGCTTGCGATATATCTACTTCAACCTGGACGATGTACCCATCCAGGCCAACTACGGCGCAGGTCTGGACTGTTGCTAGCACAGACTTCGCTCCAGGCTGCCGGTTAGCAGCGGAAGGGTGGCATTACCACCCCTCCGCCAAAGTTGTTCGTTATAGTCCTTTACTTAACAGTGAAGGGGGTGTACATGCCCAGGGCTACGCGAGGCGTCCCATTGCTGGGGTCGGGAACAAAGCAGAGGAAAGCGTACTGCCCAGGCTGGAGGTTGAACTCGCCGTAGGCTTTGGCTCCGGCCATTACGGCCTGCATACCGCCTGCGAAGGCGAAGGGCGGCGGCCCCGGAGGAGGTCCGCCGGCGGAAGGCGGCGCGGAAAGGATTTGACGCAGCTGCTCAGCCGTTACACCGTCGGCAACCTTCACCGCGATGAGTTCATGTACCTGCTTGCCCTTGTTAACGCCCTCCAGGGTAAAGGAGCCTGGGCCATAACTGGCGGCAACGCCCGTGAAGGAAAAGTCGCCCAGGTCCACAGTCTGCGCTTTGGGAGGGGTTGGCGCCTTGGCCGGTTTGGCTGTGACAGGCAGAGACTTAATCATGCCCTTGACCAAATGCGGGGTGCCGTCTGGGGAGGGGAAAAAGCATAGTACCAGGTACTGTCCGCTGGGCAGGTCTGCCAAACCGGAGGACTTGCCTCCTGCGGGCATGCCGCCAGCTCCACCCTCAAAAGTTACCAGGGGGAAAACGGCGGCTTCGCCCTTCTTCAGGGTATCCTGGAATTGGGTCACGGTTACACCGTCGTTGAGCCGTGCCAGCTGGGCGTGGTGGTCTTCCTTGCCGATGTTCGTCATGCTGATGCGGGTCAAGCCACCGGGGATGCTGTCAGGCGCCGTGAAAGAGAAGTCGGCAGCCTGAATTGCTAGCTCAGGGATTGCCGCGGGGGCGCTGCCTGCGCACGCTGTCCCCAGAATGCTCACAAGCAGCAAAACGATGAGGATGGGTGACCAGGGCCTTGGAAATGCCATCTGACCAGTACTCCTTAGAATGTGTCTAAAAAGGCTAGGCGCTCGTGGTTCGACAGGCTCACCACGAGCGGTCCTTCAGCCGAAGGACGCTCACCCTTGTATCTTGCCAGCGGGAGATTAGAATCAAGCGAAGGTTTCATCAGAGGCGGGGTAGACCGATTCACCCTGGGTTGGAAGACCGTAGCTCAGCATGGTCGCCCCGTCTCTATCCCAA
>Ga0194132_10000900_pt1 | contig 60890 bp, 52 predicted proteins | sample TA2KigOf80mmetaG_FD_148612 | JGI IMG/M metagenome (GOLD analysis project Ga0194132, IMG submission 148612) | Freshwater microbial communities from Lake Tanganyika, Tanzania - TA2015054 Kigoma Offshore 80m | ecosystem: Environmental > Aquatic > Freshwater > Lake | place: Tanzania: Lake... | reverse complement strand
CACAAGAAGTCATCTGGGATGAAGGGCGAAAGTTCCTCGAGCAGAGCGTTGGTGCCCGTGATGGGGAGCAGCGAATTCATGCGCCGCAGCCTACCCTGCCGAATCGTCTGCGTCCGCACGGAAACGGCTCTACGCTTTTTCTCTCCCAACCCTTTGGCTCAAACTAACTTTTGAAAACTTTCGTAACACCCTCTTTCATGGCCGTCCAGATTCGCCAAGCAACCATAAATGACGCGCCCCGATGGCTGGAGCTGATTAAAGCGACTCTGGAGGAAGATTATCCCGATAAGCAGGTTTATCATCTGCCCTGGGTTCTCTCGCAGTTTAGTCCCGCCGCCGATAACGAAACGTGGGTGGTCGATTCCAGTGGCCGCCTGAATGCCAGCATCTCTTTCCTGCCACCGTTATTGGGCAATACAAACCCAATCGCCAACCTGGGCCGACATTTGGTCCGCCCAGAAAGTTACTCCGACGGTTCGGCGGGTGAACTGCTCAAGCGCGTGACGGATTTGACGATCCAGGGGAAACAGCATTGCGTCGCGCGAATCCTAGCTTCGGATCACGCCCAGCAAGTTCTCTAGGAAAAACTGGGGTTTGCTTGTGTGGGGTATCAGCCGTTCAAGCATATGAATCGTGTCAGGGAAGGAACACTGTTCTACGTGCGCGTGACGCGTCCGGATTTGCTGACCCGCTCCCCCATCTCTGATTCGCTGCCGCAGATTAAGGAGCTCTCGAGCGTGGTTCTTTCGAACCTCAAAATTCCCGACCCGCTTACGATTCGCGACGGGACTATCGGATACCCATTATAGACGGAGGTCAAGTGCCTCGATGCTTCAATCGGCGACTTCGACCGTTACCGCACACAAGCGCAGGCAGCCAGTCCATTGGTCGAAATCTCCGGTTCGTTTAACATGGGTTTTGGCTACCTGCGCACACCTTCGAACGCTCCCTTCCGCGCCCTGCTCGCGCAACGCGGCGATCATGTGACCGCCGGGCTCGCGTACACCTGCGATCCTTACGACCGTTGTGTGCGCGCGATCAGTTCTTTCACGCAGGACGATCTTTCCATGGGCGCGTTCATGCGCCAAATGCTGAAGATCGGCCAGGAAGAATTGAGCGCAGTCTATGCCGAAGTTGACATTCTAATGACCGCGCCTCGGTTGTTGAAGACGGCGGAGCAGCTCGGCTTTGTGCCCATCGCTTATCTGGCGGAGTTTTACATCCAAAACGAAAGCTGCACGGACGTGGTCAAGATGGTGAAGTTGAACTTGGTCTATTCGCAAGACAACGCCAAGTTCACGCCCACAGCCCGCGCCATTGTCAAGATTATCGATCACAATTTTCAGGATCAGAAAATAGGCATAGCGATCATCAATCTGTTGCATCAGTTGCCGATCTTCGAAGGTTTGGGAGATGGTGAACTCCGAAAAATCGCGCGCCTCTTTACCCAAAAACTTTATCGTCCCGGTGAACGCATTTTCAACAAAGGCGATTCTGGCAAGCAAGCGTATGTCGTGATGCGTGGCGCCATCGAAATTCTTTTCGCTGAGGATGCGCCGCCGATTGCGACCATTGGCAATGGCCAGATTTTTGGTGAGCTTGCCTTTTTGGATGGGGCGGCGCGCGGGGCAATGGCAGTCGCCGCGCAAGCGAGTATTCTGCTTGTCATCCAACGATCAGCCTTCAATGACCTCGCTCAACGTGAGCCGCACCTGGGCATGGTTGTCATGCGGAACATCGCCACCGAACTATCGAATCGACTGCGCAAGACCAACGCGGCGGTCGTCGCGGTGAAGAAATAGTCAGCGCAAGAGGTGAAGGGCTGCTTCAGGCAAGAGGTTCGCCTGAGTCCACATCGCTGTCTCCGATTTGATCAGAATCTCGTAGCTGGCGAGTTGGATGGTCTCGTCTGCCTCGGCGATTCTCTTGATCGGTTCCTCGCTTTCCGACGACTTCCGCTCTTGGCGAATCAACAGCCTTTCGTTTTTCGAGTTTGAGGCGTTCGAGCGCTTCAGCGAGTTGTGCTTGAAACGTGGAGGACGTTCGCCGGGGAGACGGGACGCCTGCTTGTCCAGATTCAAGCTCCGGTGAAATCAGGCGAGCGAAACCGGTCTCGACGCCTGTTGAATAAAGTGCGGGCCGGTCTCGGCCTTCGATTGCGGCAATGGAATGGATTAACATCAGACAAATCCTTTCGTCTAGCTATGAACTCGACCTCCGTGTCGAGAGACCTATTGCAGCTCCCACTACTCTCAGATGAACGGAGCGATCAGTCGTTCCCTCGTCAGTAATGAGAGGCGCGCCAAATAGTTCCACTTCATACGATCGGCAACTAAGCAAAGAAGTTGAGGGAAATCACGCCAGCGGTCGCCACCCGCGCCACAGGCATGGTCTCTGCTATTTGTGGTGTCGGCGATTGATGAGATGCCCTCAGAATGCTTGTCTCTTTTCGGGGCAGTTCAGGATTGTCCGTTGCTGAAGAGGAAAGCCCAAAGAAGGCACATTAAGACCGTTTGGACAACGACAAATCCAGCAAAACTCAAAGTTACGACCCACCAATCGACCCAACGCCGAAAATTTTTCATCCAAAATATAGCAATAGCGGCGCCACGCCTCGGCATGCAGATGCGCATCTCCGGCCAGTAGGAGCGCAGCGTTTACGCTGCGCTCCTGTTTCATTTCACCCATCCGTGGTAACGCCCCATCCAGTAGGGCAACAAAAAGAAGGCGCCATCATCTTCACCGTTCCCATTGCCGCCGCCGTCTGGGCGATACGGATTGCTATTCCATTTCGCGATCGGCCTTTCATCCGGCGCCAACACTTGTGTTAATTGCTGGCGATTGAAGCGGTCTTTCTCTTCTTCAAACTTCACATCCAGCCGATGTGAATTCCGCACAGCCCAATCAATCAAGTCCATTGGAATCCGCTCCAACGTCATCCGCGATTCGTCACGAATGGCCTTCGTCATGCGGCCAGCGCCGCTTGCCGCTGAAATGTAATTCCAGAGCGGATTCATATCGGACCGAATCTGGCTCCAGGTAAAGCGCAACCCGTCCAAGTAAATTCTGCGCAGTTTGGAATCCTTCTCATAACGAAGGAGCGGATCGTATGAAAGATACGCCAGCTCATCGTCCGAAAAGTTAATTTCACCACCGCCCGGCCAGCGGCGGTAATGCCGCATATGCTCGGCGTAACCTCGCCGAATTCGGTCGCGGTACGCGTCGTCGTATTTTTTGCCGCCGGTGACATGATGGGCCGTCTTCAAGAACGACAATAACTGCAGCGATCGCAACGCCGCTTCGTACTTGCCCTCTTCGGTCTGGAAATAACGCTCGGACCATTGGCCCCAACGCGTCGGCTTGCCATCAAGATCGATTAAGTCGTAGTCGTTCTCGATCAGATGATCGGTCAGGCGCGAAACAACTCGGGCGATCTCTTTCTTCTCCTGCGCATCAGCCACCAAGTCAAAGTAGAGTGCATAAGCATAGTAATGCCCGACGCTCTCATCGGAACTCGTGTCGCCTTTCCAAAGCCATTTGCCGTCGGGTGTCGGATGCCATTCGCCGCCGTGTGGACGCGGTTCGTTTGTGGAAACAAAGGAACGAGCGAAGAAGCCGGGCTTGCCAGTAATTTCCTCCAATCGGATCAAGAGACGAAGCGCGCGCTGGGCCTTGGCGCGAGCGTCGGATTCGCCTGTAACGGCGTAGCGATACGCTTGGGAACCGAGATACATGGCAGTCCAAAGGCCGTCATTGTCGTTGTCATGCGGAATGCTGGTCTTCAAGTCTCCGGCAACCCTGAGATGCGAATTCGCCACCATCCCATGCCGGACATGGCGTTTTTCGATTCGTTCATCAAAAAGGCTTGCCTTTTGTTCGAGCGTGATCGGCCGCCATTCGATCAACGAAACGCCGCCACGCGTTCGAATCCAAACCTTGCGCGCACGGCTGGATTCATCGACGTAGATATTTTGCACGTCGTTATCGAGCAACCAGCGCCGTCCGTTGAAATATTGCCAGCGATCCCATCGATGTTTGGCCTTCGAATCATATCGAGCGGCTCCCTCATTGCTGCCAAGCCAAACGGCGCCCGATTTTTCTTTTGCGAATATCTTTAAACCAAAGACCGGACCCATCTCCTGGCCGCGCCATGGTTCGGCTGTAGCTTGCTGTCTGACGGGAAAGGGAACATCAATTGCCTCAGCGGCGAAGTGAGTGACAAACTTCTGGGTTTGGGCGGAAACAGTCAGTGTCAATAAAAGTCCGAGGCTGAACAGAGAGCGTGTCATAAATAGTAATCTGCAACAACTGGAGCGGGAGCCGCCGAGTCCCGCACGTCAAACAATGGAAAAGCGAACAAACGCGCGGACTCGGCGGTCCGCGCTCCCATAACGAAAACGGTTACTTTTCCGGTTGGCCAGCCTCCGGGCGAACGCCTTGCGCTGGCGGACGATTCGTTTCAAAACGAGCCGAAAACCTATTGGCTCTGCGAATTCCTTCCGCGATCTGAACGGACGTCATCTTTAAGCCTAGTTCCACTTGTTCCCTGGCGGCATCTTTGTCACCGCGTCCAGCCGCGAGGATGTACCATTTGTAAGCTTCGATGTAATCCTGCGGCACGCCCTTGCCTTCGGCGCACGAGCGTCCGAGATTGAATTGCGCGAACGGGTGGCCTTGATCAGCGGCTTTTTGAAACCATTTGTTTGCTTCCGCGTAATCCTGCGGCACGCCTTTGCCACTCGCGTAGAAAAAGCCGACGTTCGATTGCGCAGCCGGTTTGCCCTTTTCCGCGGCCTTCAAGTACCAGCGGGCTGCTTCAGCAAGATTCTGTTCGACGCCTTGTCCTTGGACGTAGAGGGTGGCGAGGTTGTAAGCCGCTTCGGTGTGGCCTTGTTCGGCGGCCTTGCGAGCCCATTCAACCGCCGCCTTAAAATCTTGAGGAACACCCACTCCGCTCGCGTGCAAACTGGCGAGCTTAAATTGCGCCTCTGCGAGACCTTGTTCCGCCGATTTTTCGAGCCAGATTTTTGCTTGCGCCAGGTCCTGCGTCACGCCCCGTCCGCTCAAATAGAGCACGGCTAGATTGTGCTGAGCACCAGGGTGGCCAAAGTCAGCCGCCTCGCGAAAGTATTGAGCTGCTTGAGTCACACTTTGCGGAACGCCATCACCCTGGAGATGGCGGACCCCGTTGTTGTAGATACCGACAATTTGTTCTGGTCCGCGTGGCGTATCTTGAGGAGCTGTTGAGTTAGTCACAGTTGATGGTGAAGCAGACGTTACTTGGTTGGTGATTTGCGGAGCAGCGGCTACGGCATTCGCCGAAGCGGCCCCGGCGACAGTTGCGGTATTTGAAACCGCGTTTGATTTGTCCGCAACGCGCGGGGTTTTGCCGCCGGCCGAATCTTGGTCCTGCTTCTTGCAAGCACTGGTTCCGATCCATGCGGCCGCGATGGCGGAGGCCCCAATGAAGTTAATCGTCGGCCGGCGTAAGATCACAGAGAGCTGCATCATTCGCTCAGCCTAATGATTTCGATGCGCTGCTCAAGCGTGCAATTTGGGAATTTGGGAATTCTCAGGACGCGTCTTTTCAGTTGTAGCGGCGTCTCGTAAGAGCGCCGCTAACGTTGGCGGGAAGAATGCGGCGCTCTTACGAGACGCCGCTACAGCCAGAAAAGACGCGCCCTAGGGAATTCGAGAAACCCGCCGATTCCTTTTCGGTAGTACCCGCTAGGGTTGCCGCGGAGTTACAACACGATAATAGCGCGCAGGACTTTTTTGCCCTGCCAAGTCGTCCGAGAATTCGATGACTCGGTTCAAGGGCTGTCGTGGCACGTCCAGGAGTTTTTGCCATGCGCCTTGGTTTAACATGTCGCAATGTTGGACGGTATAGGATTTGCCCGCGGCTGCTTCAAGACGAATGGCCACGCGTTGGCTCGACTCGCCGCTAGGCTTCATTACTTCGATACGTAGGAAGCTCTGCGAATTCCGCGGATCTGTTCCGCTCATGAATTCTTGGCGATTGTCGCGCCGGTCACCGTCGGGATCGGCATTATCTCCGCTGATCGAGGCGTTAGCGATTTCTTCAGCCGTGAAATATCGTGCGCGCCACGCGGCCAAGGTCGGGCCGTTCTCGGCGGGCGTCCCTGTGATCGTCAAACTTTGGGTCCAATTGAGACGATCGCCCCAAACGCTCCAGTCGGCCTTTTCGTTGGCGGCCATAAGCGAGAAGCCCTTGCCGTCGGCACCCGGATGCCACGCATTTTCATAGGCAAACTCCAATACGGTTTCGCCGGTCCCGTCAGTAAGTCGCACGGTCTCGCCGCCATTCTCCAATTGGCCTTTGTAGGGGCCGGCAATGTTCAGATCAATCCCATACCGTGACTGAAAGGCCGCGATATTCTTGACGAGATACACGGCGTGTCCGGCGGGCAGGCTTTTCACTGGGCTGCGACTGAAGTCAAAGCTAATTCCGTCCGCGAAATGAACGCCGGCCAAATCCAGCGTGGTTTCGCCGACATTCTTGAGTTGGAGATATTCAAAATCTTCCGTCATGTAAATGCTTCCCGCGGGCGCAACGCTTGGAGCATACATGATTTCTATAATGCGGAGGTTTTGCTGGGCGGCCGTTGGCTCGCCTGGATAAGCGAACGATGCTACCTCGCGTGTGCCTTCCCAAAGGCGCAATGTGCCGCCCCGAGCCGAAAGACGGCCTTGGTAATTGCCCTGGACGAACAGACTCTGACCGCCGCGGAACCCATTCGTTCGCGCGCGGAAAGCGACGACATGAGGCGATAGGTAAAGAAAGCCTTTTGCCGGGATCACAACTCCGGGAGCGAACGTGTGCGTGACCGCGCCATTCAACTTCCAATTCGAGATGTCCACGGCATACGTGTTGGTGTTGGCCATCTGAATGTACTCCTCATCTTGATTGCCTGAAGGAGGAAAATAATCGAGCAGCCCAAAACCTATGGTTGCGTTCGTCGGTTGTGGTCCTGGGATTTGGCTGTTTCGGAACAGATAATTGCGGCGCGCGGGCAGGTATTGGTTGCGGAGGATTTCGACGGCTTGAGGCAACGTCTGTTTTCGCCCCCAGGTCGGCCACTTGGCGTAGTCGAGCGCGGCATCGGGACCGATCAACGCCGTCAGTTCGTCAATGCGACGTTCGTACTTCCGGTGTTCCGGCGGCGTGTTGGTCGATTGCAGCAAATTATCCATGAGCGTCCGAACCCGGCGCAGATACATCTGACGAAAGGAGGTGTTCGCAAAGAGGGCGCTAATCAGCAGGTTGTTATCGCCGATGAAAAGCGAGTTGTTCGGAAACATCGTGTCATCGAAGTAGGTGTTGGCGGAATTCCAATTGCGGCCAAAGGTCAAATCCACATCCCACGGCAGATACTGCCATTCGCCCGTGCCGTTGGAATCGCGATACGCATAATAGTTCTTGTGACAGCAATCGACGCCGCCAGTAATGATCATCGCGGCGAGGAAGTTCGCCATCGCCGGAAGGTTAATGTTGTCGAAGAGGAATTGCGTGCGCGCCGTGCCAGTGCGCCGGACGCCGGTGATCAACGCTTGCAGGTCGGCGTTGTTTTCGTATTTGCGCGTCTTCTTTTCAGCTCCGCCGGCCGCGTTATCGAGCACGTTGTACATCTTGTAGAGAGCGCCGTTCGAGTCCAAACCAAGACGCGCCAGATAATCTTCATCGCCGTCCTCGACGAAATGCGCGTCGCTGAAGAATGCGCCATTGCGTTGGACTCGGAGAGCGAAGGCGATGTGGTAAGGAGAACCGGCATCACGGTAGGTTTCGTAGGCCAAAAGATTCCGCATGTGCGATTTGTCTGGATACGTCGTCAGCAGATTGAAGTCCTCGACTTTCCGCTGTTTCGCGTCATAGCGGAAATGGTGTCCGGTATTCATGTCGAAATTGTAGCTCTTCTTGGGAAAGCCGCTGCTCGATTGCCCGTGAAGATTGACGGCGACATTGTCGTAGAATTCGCCGGCGAAGAAGAGCGAGGAACGCGTTCCGGCCGTGTTATCGGCCGCGCTCGTGTTCTGAATGAACCACTGCAGAACTGGCAAAGCGCTTGTGACCGTGGGATCGTTGACGACGGCGCCCCAATATTGCGGAGAGTTTCGCGGGTCCAAATACGGCGGCGAGCGCGAGAGATCGCCACTGCTGTCGGTCGCGGTCACATAATAACGAACCATCTGCCCGGCGGCCGAAGCGCTCGCGGGAATGACGGCGCCATACACGCCGTCATTAGGAGCGCCGTCGCCGTGGAGTCCGTCATCGGACATAGGAACCGCCACGTCGGGCGTAAACATGACACGATAATAAAGAGTCACTTTATCGGCAGGTTCAAAGGTTGGCGCAATGCGCGCCGTGACGATGATGTCGTCGTCATTGGACGGAAGCGCGGGCGAATGCAGCGCATCGACAATGAGAGGGCCAAGATTGATTTTGCCGGGGCCATTGAGATCGCCTGGAGTCGGCAAGGAGAAGTATCGCTGGTTAACGCCTTCCAGTTTCGCTGTGATGCCGTGCAGTTCCGGCACAAGCAGAAAATCAGAATCGGCGGGGCTGGCGTTCAAGGCATGGATCGCCAGAAGATTACCCCCCGGACGCAACAAGCCAAGGCGATGCGAAAGATTGAAATCTTCGAACTGGGCGGCCTCTGAATTCTCACGCGCTGCTGTGGCCGCGGAGGCCCAAGTAAGATCATCCGGAGCGTTGCGCCGCGCCACTTCGAGGCCATTCAGGTAAGCGGCGAAACCATCGTCATACTTCATCCGCATAGTCAGAAATTCGAAGACCGAAGGATCACTAACGACAAAGGGGATGCGCAAATATGCGCTCGACCCGACGCCATGCATGAGGGCTTCTGTGTTGCCTTGAACTTGGCTTCCCAAACTCGCGGTGACCTGAATGCTCGCGCTCATATGGGAAGCGTCTGAGCCATCATCAGTCGAATTGGCGACTCCGGCAGGAGCAAGAGCGAAATCAATGAAGTCACCGATCTTCACATCGGTGAGGATGTTGGTGCGGACAACCCCGGTTATATTGTCGCCCGCCAGGATGACCAAATCTTTCTGCAGGCCTTGATGAAAGACGCGACCGGTGACGCCTCGTCCGTTTGGATCTTGTTTTGCAAGCTTCCATTTTATGGTCAGGGTGCCGGACACTTCGCTTGCCCAACGGCGAATCGGCCAATGTTCATGCCCGTTGTTGATGCCGTTTGGACGAGTGTAGGTTGGCCCAATTTCCGTTCCTGGCGGATCGCCCTTGAACCAATCCCAGGTTGTGCCATTCCAAAAATTGCTCGCGCTCGGATAGCCGTCGCTTCGCGGAAAAGGAATAAAATCCGGCACGGCGTAACCGGTCACCTTATCCGTAGTCTTGTTGTAGTAACCGTAAGACCAATTGTCCTGTCCTTGGCGTCCCGAGAACTCTGCTGCCGAGTCGGCCACGAGAATTTGAATTGGTGTTGGACTTCCCCTTTCATAACCGATCGCTGCCGGCATAGATGTCCAGGCAGAATCGTTCCATTCAGGATCGATCCAAGCAGTTCCGAGGGTGTCATTCGCGGGGACAAGCACTTTGGCCGACGCAGCGTTCGGGATCAAAGGAACCACCGTCTGCTGAATGGGCACACCGAATGAAATGTCGGGAACTTGCACCGGGTATTGCGGTGTGTACGCGGAAGCGACCGTTCGTCCATCGGGCTTGACCAAAGCCAGGTACTCGCCGCCGCTCGATATTTTGAAGTTCGTGTGTAATTGAGCCCCAGCGACAGCTCGGTTCTTCTCCGACGCAAATACGATCGTGCGACCGTTTGGCAACAATAGGGTGCTGGGAAAGCGCCACTTCGCCAACTCAGTCGGTGAATCGGTTAAATGCCAGCCTTCAAGATTCACCGGTTCGGGGCTGCCGTTGTAAATCTCGATCCAATCCGAGTAGTCGCCATCTTCGTCGGGCACCGAACGGGTATTGCTCGCCATAAACTCACTGATGAGCACTTGGCTAAAGCCATGCTGCAAAGAGGCGCTCCAAAATGTGAAGAACAACAGGAGCCTGGCAAAACGATTCAATCTCATGGGAGGTAACGAACAGAATTTGGAAAGCATGCCACCGCTAACCTGACGAGAAACGAAGTAACGCTGCATGCTGAAAGCACTTTACCGCATTGCATTGAGCCGAACAGAAAGAATTTCAGCGCAAGGCGAGTTTTGGAGGTGACCGGCGCCGCTGAGGAGCGCAGCGTTCACGCTGCAGAAATGCCCGCAAACGCGATCCGTTCCAAACTTCAGCCTGGACGCTGCTGGATAGCCTACGCTTCAGCTGCGTGAGCAGCGCGCTCCGGCGCGTTGGTGATCGCAAAGCCAGATCGTGGCGGCCTGAGATGCCACTCGGAATTTCATATTGACATTCATTGCAAACAGGACGGCGTCCCGCCTGTCTGTTGTTGCCAATTCTATTCTATTCCCACGCGCAAAGCGTATCCAGATAAGTGGCCGAGCCATCCCGCAGCCAGCCGTCCAGCTGAGCTTGATCCTTGAGTTGTTGCCCGCGTTGACGCGGGACCACAATAAATTTGCAGTTGACGTCGGGAAGCGCCGTCATGTCGCCCCACAACTTCTCAAATTGCGTGACTGGAAGAATATCCTCTTGGCCATGGCCCCAACGTTTCTTGACATCCTTAATGGTCACATAGGTGGGCATTCTCGCGCCTAGATTGCGGATGGCGGCTGAAACTTTCTCATCGTTGTCCAGGTCGGCGCGCGTTAAAGCAAACGCGCTCAAGAGGAGGTCGATGTCAGCCCAAGTCGTCATCGAATTGTAGTAGGAGAGATTGAATTCGTCTTGTTCGCGCGGCATCGCCAAGCCTTCAACCAATCGCACGCGGCCATCGACACGCGCCAAGCCGCCGCCTCGATCATCAATCCGGCGTGCGATCACTTCAAAGCCTAGGCACGCGCCGGAATGGACATGCAGACCGAGTAACGCCGGATCGACATTGGCGCCCAATGTGTCGATGTTGTGCAGGAGGAGGTACTTTAGATTTGGCCTTCGCATGAAGAGGCTTTTCAGGACGCCGTTGCGGAAGAGGTTCGGAATTTCAAACCAATGTCCGACCGGATGCAAACATTGGAGTGGAACGTTGTCCATGTAGTCATTGCCCTCACCGGCTTGCTTTGCCCAATCCATGAGTGCCGCTTGCAAGCTCTTGCGCACTTTTTGTTTTTGCTCATCCATGAGTTGCTGCGGCATTTCCTCCCACGCGAACCGCAAGTCGCGAATCATTGGGATCATGCGCAAGCCCACGGCGCGGCCTGGAGACAAGAAAAGCGGTCCCTCATAGCTGTAATTGTCCTCGCGCGCCAGGAACGATTCTATCGGAGCGTGAGTGAGGTAGCTCGTGGTAAAGATGTGCGGAAGAGGGGTTCCGCAGAGGCGTCCCGTTTTGCGGCTCTTGGCAAGGTGAGTCTCCAGGAAGGTGCGATGTTTCCCGCTCAATTTGCAAAACGGATGCAATGCTTTCACCGTTCCTGCGCCCTGTGTCCAGCGCGTGCCGAGACCCGCTGCAAGACTAACAACCGCGACCCGCCCATCTCTCAGCGCGTTTAAGCCGGTTTCGTAGTGCGTCGATGGCAGATTGCCGGTCGCATCAATAATATCGTCCGGTTCTGCGTCGCGAAGCGCCGCGCTGGCGGGCAATCGGTTCTGCGCGATTCCAATGCGTCCCGCTCTGAGCTCATCGCGGATTTGTTCGTGTTGCGAGCGGTCGAACCCGTACTCATCGAGCATTGCTGGCAATGTTCGCCGCCCTTCCTCTTTCTTAATGGCCTGAGGCAGCAAGCGGTCAAAAAGGACTTGGACCATGTCGCGGAGTTCCGGCTTGACCCGGCACGCAAAACCAAACCTGTCGAGCTCAGACCTCTTGAACGACGAAAGCTTTCGCGCATCGGTTCGCAACAAATTGGGAACCATGAGAGCGTAATAACCGGGCGGCAATAAGGCTCCTTCATCTTCAAGCAAAGTTGCGCAAGTCCCGTTTTCGTTGATGGAGAAATCATAGACGACAGGGTCCATCGCAAACGGAAGCGCAGTTTGAAGCTCACGTTTCTTGGCGAGCATCAGTTCCTCCAATCGTGTGCGCGCCCGCTGCTGATCGATGGGATCGAAGATAAATCCCATTCCGCCGCCCGACATTCCGCCCAGCATCCAAAAGCCCCAAAACCTATCGCCGAATTCGCGCCTGACGGTGGCAATGAGAGTCTCCGTGTAATAATTGCTCGACCACGGAATGATGGTTTGGAGCGGCCCGAAAAAATTGCGGGTTGTGGCTGCTCCCAAAGCCTGGATGTCCTGCGCGCGCAACGCCGCGAGAACTTCATTCAAAATGGTCATGGCTTCCTGGCGGCCGCGCCATTCGGCCTCCGAGCGCAACAAATACTTCTCGGTCACCATTTCCAGGATCGGTCCTACATTTTGCGCCATGCCGCCGTGGACAAGCACGAGACTCTCCTGCAGTTTCTGCCGCACTTCCGCCGAAGCCTCGGTTAAGTCGAGCAGCTTGTGGCGCGGCAAAAGACGGCCGCGGCTCACGCCAGCTTCTGGGTCGTTCTCCCCGGCGAACGTGCCTTCGATGAGTTTCATTCCAGGCCAAATGCCGCCTGAATCCTGCCATCCGCCCCCCGAACCGGCGATCCACTCACCAAGAATTGCGCGCGCCGCCACGATTCGCCGTTCTTCTTCACGGAGCGGGCCAGTCAGCAACTTCGCTTGGCCGGTGGCTCGCATGCAAACGGCGATCAGGCAGCCCAATAGGTTCGTCGAAACGGCCAAGCGCGAACCTTTCGGAATGTTCCGAACATTGCTGACCAATTCGAGGCCGTGTCCGCGAGAAACAATTCGACCGAGCAATTCCGGCAAGCTTTGGCTGGAACTTTCCATTCCGGGCGGGACAACTCCAGACGCGATGATCGCCGCTTTGAGCAAGCCCAGATAATCTCGCGCGAAATCGAAGACCTCCGTCAAATCGGTGATATCCCTGGTGGCGCCTAAATCAATACTGGTCAGTCGCAGCACCGGTTCATCGATCACGCGAAGATAGGCTTCAACGGGCGGTTGCGGCGCACTTTCGCGTCCTTTGACGCAAAGATCGATCGAGACGTTGAGGACGCGCGCGCCTTCCGGAAAATCCATTCCGAGAAAGAAAATGTCGCTCCAGGCGCTGTGTGATAAATCCATGCGCACCGGTGTGCGTTCCTGCAAAATCGGAAACGCGCCGTCGATACCGACGCGTTGCAAGAGTTCAGGGCGAATCCGGAGCGGCTGATCCACCGGGTGTCCAATACGGAACATCCATTGATTGCCGCGCACTGAGCGAACGCTCCGGCGCACTTGATCGGCCAAAGTTTGGAAACCCAACTGGTGGTAAGCTGCCGCCAAAGCGCTCGAAATCGCGTCGTTTGGTCCCGCCGCCTTTTGCGCGCGCAAAAAAGCAGTGATCGCTTCCTCAAATCGGCGCTGCAACAGATGATCGTAACCAGCGAACGGAATCAGGCCTTTGCCATTGAAACCTGATTTGAGTGGAAGATGAAAACGGTGAATGGCGTAAAGAAAAAACAACGCGCGGACGCGTTCATACAGGTTGCCACTGCTCTTGCGGAAACGCTCGAGGACGTCGCATTCCTCTAACAAGTCGCCGAGTGTGGCCGCGTGGCAAAACGAATCCAACGACCGATTCCGAACATGAGGGTCCGGCGAAGTGATAATCTCAGTCAGCCGATGCATCGGGGTTGGCAGCTGCGGGTGTCAAGGTTGGGCCAGGGAAAGGTCATTGTCGTTGCGCCAGCAGCTCAACCAATTGTGCAAGCACTTCCTCCCGGTCATTGCCGTCCAAGGCTAACGCGAGTTGTGCATTCAGGAGGCCAAACTTCACGCCGATGTTGTAGCGGCGTCCAGAAACTTCGAAGGCCAGACAGCGCTCACGCTCCGCGAGCTTGACCAACGCGGACGAAAGCTGAGTCGGCATACGCGTGCCGGCCTCGTTTACCTTGTCACTCAGAATATCCATTATCGCCGGAGTCAGAACGTGCATCCCGAAAAAACAAAGATAATGTCCTGCCCTCAGGCCGGGGACGATGAGTTGTTGTTCGGCTTCGGTGGGCGTCGGTTTTTCGAGCACGCGTTCGATCAGGTAGAGATGCGGGCGATTAGGAATACCCTTGCCACCAATGGCGCCGTAATAGGGGAGTTGGCCTTCACGCGTTGACTGGACCGCGGAAACCGAGGACGCCTCCGCGGCAGCCACTTCGACCAATTGCTGGGCGCAGCGTCGCGATTCCCGGCTCAGGTAAAGATGATCGCTGACCAAATGGAGGAACGGTTCATCGGCCACGAAATCATGCGCACAATGCAGGGCATGTCCGTATCCCAACGGAGCGAGTTGTTCGTAGAAGAACAAACGTTTGGCCCAACTTCCAGCGGCCGCCGCGTAGACGGCTTGATCGCCCGGACAAATGACCAGGCAAATCTCCTCGACTCCCGTGCTGGCCGCTTCTTCGATGATAATCTGCAGCGCCGACTTTTGGATTCCATCACGGTCCACGAGCGTTTGCAAGGGCAGCCGGTTTTGGTTTCGGCCAGCTGCCGTAATAACGGCCTTTCGGATTTTCACAATGCCAATGTTAGTTGCCGGCCACCGTGTCATATTCGTCATCTGGCGTCAACCGGCTGGCCAGTGCCCTGCTCGATGAGTTTTCGCCGGTGGGCAACGCGATTCTCGGCGTTCATATCGAGCAGGCGCACCGTGCCGCGGCCGCATGGCGTGATACCTTCGATGCAGCCGTTGCCAACTGCGAAGTGGTTGTGCCACACCATTGTGCGGGGATTAAAAAGATGAACCTGCTGACCGGTCTGGTCGTCGATTGTTGAAAGATTCAGCCCCTTCTTAAGATTACACCGAGGACACGCCCACGCGGGATTCAACAGGCTGTTGTCCGGGCGATGGATGCTGGCTACGATGTGCTCGACGTGGAACGGCAGGTTTGAGACGTGTTCCGGAAAGCGACAGTATTCGCACCGGCGATGTGCTCGCTGGCGAACGGCCTCTCGCGTCGCGTGCGCATGTTGCACCGCGTTCCGCAACGCTTCTTTCGCGACCATCAGCAGATTGCGCCGACGTTGCGCGGTTAGTTCGCAACATGGGAGTTCCGGCGGGATCGAGGTGATCTTCATCTTCATTTTGAAACGAAAGCCGGTTCAATCCACCATCGAGAGTGCCAACCCACAGCTCACCCTTCCGCCCTTCCGGAATGACTCGAACTTCGCTCACGGACAGCCCGTCGATCCAAGTTGATCCCGCTTTTGCCTGGAAACGAAATATCCACCAGAGCCACGCGTCTGCCAGTGCTGACTGACTACAATCAAGGAGCTTGTGTCAGCAACCGCCGCTTCGTTACCCAAGAATTAACCTGATCCAAGACGACGGCGATGATCACGACCGCCCCAATGATGATTTGACTGTAGTTCTGCTCGATTCCCAGGATCACGATGCCGCTGCTGATCATTTGAATGAGGAGCGCGCCTAGGACGGCCCCAAGCGCAGAACCTTTGCCGCCAGATAAACTCGCTCCACCAACGACCGCCGCAGCAATCACGTTCAATTCGTAGCCCTGGCCGTCGCCCGACGTGGCCGCCCCGTAATAGCCCAATGCCAGCAACGCCGCGATCCCTGCCGTCAGCCCGGAGTAGATATAGACGCTGAGTTTCACCCGTTCGACGCGAATGCCGCTGAACCGGCTGGCCAATTCGTTCCCCCCGATGGCATAGATGCGACGGCCCGCTGCGAGTCGTGAAAGGTAAATCCACCCGGCCACAGCGACAATCACCATAACAGCCAAGGGGACCAAGCGCAGCCCTTCGCCGGAAGATTGGCCGCCAGCGCCAAAGAGCACTAATTCTCGGAAAGCTTGCGGGAAACCGCCGACCGATTGGCCCGTTGTGATTACAAAAGCAATGCCGCGAAAAATGGCCATCGTCCCCAAGGTAATGATGAACGGGTGCACTCTAAGGGCCACAATCATTCCTCCGTTCAGCAGGCCACTCAATGTCGCGATACCGACGCAGGTCAGCATTCCCAATCCAACACCCAACCAGATCGAGCCGCCCGCATAGGGTCCCTCCGGCCCGTAAAGGCGAAAGACCAAAGCGCTCAAGACAGACGCGAGGGCATAGATCGCTCCAACCGACAAATCTATCCCGCCCGAAATGATGACCAAGGTCGCTCCCACTGCCATGATGGCGATGAAACTCGTGTCCTTGGCCAACTGAATCAGGTTCTGAGCGTTAAGGAATTTGTTTCGCTCAATCAAAACCGGTTCACGTTCACCCGCGGCGTTGGTGGTGAAAACTCTTTGCCTTTCACCGTCCGGTCCGATCTCGAAGAGAGGCGCCTTAACGGATCCGCCGAACACTGTGAGCAGGAATCCGAGGAGAACGATAACCAGCAGCAATCCGCCTTCTTGAAGTTGCCAGACCCGTTTTCGTGACGGACGGGAGGTATCAATCGGGGAACTCATCTGATGCGGCGGGACGCTAACAAAGCGAAAGGACGGTTCAAAGTTCAAAGTTTAGCGATTGGGATTCTGGGAGCGCGGACCGCCGAGTCCGCGCTCCCAGAATGCCCGAAAATGCCGAAAATGCGAGTCGCTATCGAAAGCCTTTGACAATTGGCAAGCCAGCGTTAAACCATCTTTGGCCTAGCGATTGCGTGTTTGGCGTAGCAGTTAATGAATATTCCGGTTTGTTTTTTGGGCGACGTTGAGTTGCTTTATGTGTGGGACAAAGCCCCTCTCGAAGGCAAAGCAATCATCATCGTCCTGATCATTTTCTCCATCTTCGCCTGGTCGATCATGGCTTCCAAGGCGATGCAAATGAAGCGCGCCAAAAAAATGAACCAATATTTTGACGCGGAATTTCGGACCCAAAAAAATGTCTTCGGGATTTTTGACCGGCGCATTCAGGTGGATGGCTGTCCGTTGTTCAACATTTACGAGGAGGGATGTGTCGAACTGGACAATCGCCTCAAAGCAGGCTTGCCTGAAGGACGAAAGAAACGCGTGTCATTGAAGGCCATGGAACACGTCAAACGCACGCTTGAAAGCGCCGTTGCTCAGGAATCGATCAAATTGGAATCGGGCCTGATCCTGCTGGCGGTCGCAGTCAGTGGCGCGCCGTTCCTGGGACTGCTGGGCACCGTTTGGGGCGTGATGATTGCTTTCACTGATGTCGCCCAAAAAGGCGGCGCCGATCTACCAACGCTGGCGCCCGGCGTCGCGGCGGCATTGGTGACGACTGTGGCGGGCTTGCTCGTCGCTATTCCATCGATGTTCGGTTACAACTGGCTCGTCCATAATCTGCGCGTCATGACCGTCCAATTGGACAACTTTGCCCAAGCGTTAGTTTCTCGAATGGAAATCGAATTTCTGCGCGACGACGACGTCGAATGACCGAACAGCAATGCGCCGATTTTCCCAACGCCATTCCTTGGTCACCCTCAGTGATATTAATATCACACCATTGCTCGACTTGGCGTTTGTGTTGCTGATAATCTTCATCATTATTTCGCCTTCGATCAAATCGGCGCACGAGCACGGAATGGATCTGAAGTTGCCGCAAGGAGGCGGACCGACCTCGAAAGTTGACCCTAAGAACGTCCGGGTTGTTGAAGTCAGCTCGAAGGGAACTTACATGCTGGGCGGCCAACAGATGCCTATTGACCGGATCGAAAAGGATCTGGTGAGAGATTTCAGAAGCAATCCCAACCTTATTGTCAGAATTCGGCTCGACCAACTCGGTTTCAACAAGGATACGCTCGAAATCATGGATCGATGCCAGCGCAACGGCATTACGACATTCAGCTTTGACACGGAACCGCGCAAGGCCAGATGAGCAGACTGCAAAAAAAGTGTTTTATCGCTTCGACCACGATGCATTTATCGCTGGTCCTGCTGCTCTTTGTCTCGCCCGCGTTCTTTCTCTCCGAGGATAAGAATAAGAAGACCGAGCAAATTCAGGTTCTGAATTTCATTCCGTCTAAGCTGATTGACGAACCCTTTGCCAGCGCCGGTTCGTCCAAACCCGCCGGAGATCCCGCGCCTGCACAGCCCGAGGCGCCTCCACCACAGCCCGCCCTTCGCAGCGAACCGCTTCCGGAACCACCGGCGCCCGTCCGCGTGGAACCAAAACCCGCTCCTCCCACGCCGAAGAAGGAACCGGATCTGCCGATAAAGCCGGCCCGCGAAGCCACTCAGACTCCACCTAAGCCAACTCCAAACGAAACGGCGCCAAAGGAGAAGCCCAAGAAACACGAGATCGTGCCGAGCTACACCAAAGCGCCGAGCAATTCCCAGCAAGCGTCAAAGGCTCGGGCTCAGGCTGAAGCAGAGGCGAAAGCGGCGAAAGAAGCGCGGGCGCGTTACTCTGAAAGCATCAGCAAGCTGAGCGAGGCTTTGAACCGAAGTGGGTCCAGCGGCAGTGGGGTAGAACTCCCGAATATTGGAGCCGGCGAAGCTTACGCCAATTGGCACTGGGTCGTTGTGAAAAGGTTCGATGACGCATGGATTCCCGGTCCCAACATCGAAAGTACTGCGACCGTCAAGGCATCGGTGACGATTCTCCGGAATGGCAAGGTGAGCGCTTTCAAGATCCTTCAAAAGTCCGGCAACGCGCCGCTGGACGAATCCGTGCGCCATGCTTTGCAGCGTGTTCGCGACGTGGACCCCTTTCCTGAAGGAGCCAAAGACCACGACAGGACGTTGATCCTGAACTTTAACCTCAAATCCAAACGATTCTCCGGATGAATTTACCCTTCCCCATGAAGCGGCCAGAAGGACAGCGCGTCTCGCCTGTCCAAACTTCGAAGCGCACCGGGACAGGTGGGATGCCCTGTCCGACCACGAACCGGAAGGTAGGGCGGCGCTGCTGCGCCGCCGGGGCACTGCGATGTCGGCGGCGCAGCAGCGCCGCCCTACCAATCCAGCGGTTCGCCGCGCTTGCTCTTCTGTTGCTTTCAACAACTGCTCCCCGGCTCGTCGCCCAACCGGAATTCGACATCGTCAGAATCCGTGAAGGCATTCCCCTGATCCCGATTTCCCTCAGCGGGTTCTCCGGCGAAGTTCGAGACGTGCTCAAGTTCGATTTGGAAGTGCAAGGTTTTACGAACGTTGCCCCTGAAGTCGCGCAATACAACATCACAGGAAGCAACAACGGCCAAGTCGAAGGCCGCGTCACGGACCGAATCAGCAAAGCCAACGTGCTGGCCGTGCGCTACACCGACGCCAGCTTGCGAACTCAAGCGCATGCGTTTGCGGATGACATCGTCTTGAAGATCACCGGAAAGCCGGGCATCGCGCGGACGAAGATTGCGTTTAAGAGCATTCGCTCGAACAATAGCGAGCTCTATGTCGCCGATTACGACGGGGCGAATGCCGCGCCCGTGACAGCCGATCAAGCCATCGTCGCAGCCCCGACCTGGGTTCCCGGACGGCGCATGCTGTACTACACCTCTTACAAGTCGGGGTATCCGGACATCTACTCGCACGATTTGGGTTCGCGGGAGCGAAAAGTCATCGCTCAACATCCGGGTCTCAACACCAGTCCAGCGCTTTCACCCGACGGCAAGCGAATCGCCATGATCCTGAGCTTTCGCGGGAGTCCGGACTTATATGTCGCCGATGCCGCCACTGGTGGGAACCTCAAGCAGTTGACCAAAACGCGAGAAGACGAGTCGTCACCTTGTTGGTCGCCGGATGGACGCACCATTTGCTTCGTTTCATCCAGGGAAGGGACGCCTGGACTTTATCTCATTTCAGCAGATGGAGGTGAAATGCGGAGGTTGCGGACGGCTGGAGCCAGCCGGCCGACCGAACCGGAGTGGTCGCCAAACGGGAAATGGATTGTTTTCACTTCGATGTGGAGGAACTTTGCCATTTGTTTAGTTCCCGCAGAGGGTGGAGATGTTGTGACCTTGGCGGATGGCGAAGATCCTTCTTGGGCGCCGAATTCGCGGACAGTCATCTTCACTCGGCGCGCGCGAGGCCGCAGCACACTCTCTTTGCTTGACGTGTTAACCAAAGGAGTCAAGGATGTGCCCCAAAATTCCGGAAGCTCTTCCCAGCCAAGTTGGGCAAAATGAGACTTCCATTTTTCAAAAGCAGACGAAAATGAACAGCGTAACTAAGCTCTTGGCGGTTGCCATCAGTCTGACAATTTTCTGTGTTGGATGTTTTCCGAAAAAGCATAAAGGGCTAACGCCAATCCCGGGCAGCAGCCGGGCCAGCCCTCCAACAGATCAGAATCCTCGACCGGGTGAGCTGGGAGGTCCAGCCGTTCCCGACGATCCTCGCGCGGGCCGAACGCCGATACCTGATGGCGAATTGCCCCCGCGCGGCGAGACCAGAGACAATTACAATGTGGACCGTGAGACTTTCAAGCAAAGCACGGTCTATTTTGAATTCGACAGCTCAGCAGTTCGAGCGAATGAGAAAGCAAAAGTGGACGCGGTAGCGGCCTATCTAAAAAACGAACCGGCCTTCAAACTGGAAGTAGAAGGTCATTGTGACGAACGCGGAACACCTGAGTACAACCGGGCTCTCGGCGAACGCCGCGCGTTGTCTGTCCGGGAAGCGCTCGTTGCACTTGGAATCGCGCCGGAACGTGTCAGCACGATTAGCTTCGGCGAAGACAAGCCAGCCGTGCTCGGAAGCGATGAGTCAGCTTGGGCGAAAAACCGGCGCGCTGAATTTATTCTGTTGAAGCCAAAAGCGGCAGCGCAGTGATAATGTTTGGCAGGGCGCGTCACTCCGTGCGCGCCCGCAACTGCACTCAGCGCAGCTTGCTTGCTTGGCGAAAATGGCGCGCACCGAGTGACGCGCCCTGCCAAACATAGGCTTTTGACTCTTTACTATTCGAGTTTGCTGGCTTAGCTTCGGGCAACTCTGAAAATAGCGTTTTTATGAATATGATGTTCGCATGGCTGAACGGCTGGGAGATTCTACTTATTCTCGCCGCAATTCTAATTTTGTTTGGCGCCAAGAAACTCCCGGAATTGGCCCGCGGTTTAGGACAAGGCATCCGCGAGTTCAAGAAATCCACACGCGAGGTTCAGGAAGAACTCGAGTCGGCAATCGATATGGATGCCCCTCCGCCGACGCCGAAGAAACTTCCCCCCGAGACACACGCGAGGACGACTGAATCGGCCGTGCATTCGTCGGAATCCAAAGCCTAAACCGAGTTTCGTCGGGGTTTTACCATGGCTGATGAACCGGAAGATCAGCATTATCATTCTCATTCTCATTCCCATTCCCATCCACAGGTAGAAGAGGAGGATGGAGAGGGCGGCCCGGTTAAGTCGTTTCTAGAACATCTCGAAGACCTTCGCTGGACAATCATCAAAGCCAGCTCGGCATTAGTTGTCGGCATGATCGTGTGTCTGCTTGCGGCGAAGCAGCTCATTCAGATCATGAAGTGGCCAATGGATAAGGCTGGCCTCGATGCCACCAAGCTGGAACTGTTGGAACCGATCGGAGGGTTCATGGTTAGCTTGAAGATAGCGTTCTACGCCGGTCTGATGTTAGGTCTTCCCTTCATTCTGTATTTTATTGGAGAGTTTGTTATTCCGGCTCTCAAGGCCAAGGAGAAGAAGTATCTGCTCACGGCTTTCACCGTTGGTTCTGGATTCTTTCTGGCAGGCGTCATCCTTTGCTATTTTGTTATCTTGCCGGTATCGCTGGAAGCCTTGGTTAAATACAACAAGTACCTCGGCTTCGATACGAGCATTTGGCGCGGAGAGGGATATTTTCAATTTGCCGTTAAGTTCATGCTCGGCGTCGGATTGATCTGCGAGGTGCCCGTATTGATTCTGACCTTGATTCGCCTGGAAATCATTACCCATCGAATGCTGGTTAAGGGCCGCTCTTACATGTTTGTCGTGAACTTTATCATTTGCGCAGTGCTGACGCCCGCAGACATTGTCACCACGTTTCTGATGACCCTGGCGATGCAGCTTGTTTACGAAGTTTGCGTGATGGTCTCGGGATACTGGGAACGGCAAAAAAAAAGCGCTTCTGAAATGAGTCTAGCGACGCGATCGCCTGATCGTTCCTCGCCAACGGAATAACCAAGTAGGACAGCGCGTCTGGCCGATCTTGAACTAACTCATCATCGAGCCAGGACGAACCTGCTGGTGAGCCTCCAAAAACAATCCGCGATTACTGGTTGACGGCTCACCAGCAGGTTCGCCCTACCCCGCAAACTGCCATCTAGAGCTACATGGCGAGGATCGCCGTCATCGTCGGACCATCGACATTGCCTCCGCTGAGAATGACACCGGCGCGTCCTGACGGCGCAACGACTCGGCTCAACAACGCAGCTAACCCCAGCGCCCCGGACGGTTCAACCACAAGCTTCATTCGATAGAATAAGAATCGCACGGCCTCGGCAATCGCCGGCTCGGAAACTGTTTTCATGTCGTCGACATATTGCAGCACGAGCGGGAAGGTGAGTTTGCCTAGTGACGTCGTCCGCGTGCCATCAGCAATCGTCTGTGGCGGTTTAATTGTGTGAAGGGTCTTGGCATGAAAAGACCTCGTCGCATCATCGCCCAGTTCAGGCTCGATTCCAATGACTCGGCAAGTTGGATTGACCGCCTTACTCGCAATAGCAGACCCGCTCAACAGGCCCGCCCCCCCGCACGGAACGAGCAACATATCTAGATTCTTTACTTCCTGGAATAACTCAAGCGCGGCGGTGCCTTGTCCTGCGACGATCTCCGGATGATCGAACGGCGGCACAGTGGTATAGCCATGTTGGTCTGCCAAGGTTCGCGCGATTTCTTCGCGAGCCGTCGTTTGTGGGTCGTATTCCACAACCGCCGCTCCATATCCTTCTGTGGCAGCTCGCTTTGTGGCCGGCGCATCTTTGGGCATCACGACCGTCGTGCGAACGCCGAGCAGTTGGCCTACCAACGCGACGGCTTGCGCGTGATTCCCGGAAGAATAGGCGATGACACCGCGCGATTTTTGGGCATCGGAAAGCTGGGAGATTGCGTTGTACGCTCCACGAAACTTGAAAGCGCCCACGCGCTGGAGATTTTCGCATTTGAAAAAGACCTGCGCACCTAACTGGCGATCCAACGTTCGCGACGCAACAACTGGCGTAACATGGGCCTGGCCGCGCAGACGTTCTTGGGCGGCTTTGATTCTTTCGAACGGGTCCAGAGGCTGCGTCATTAATCATTAATTGTTAAATCGTCACCTGGCATGCCGGCGAGCCAAGAGACGAGACGCTTTGTCAACCGAATGTCTGACGAACTCAGCAACGATGCAAACATGCAACTCATCTAACCATGTAACCAGTCAACCATTTAACCCGATTTGACTTCACAGTTCTTCAATCGAGATGTCTTTGTATGAAATCTCGGTTTTGCCCCCACCGTGAACTTGCAGTCCGATCAGGCCATGTTGCGGAATCGTGTTGTCAGGTTCGGTGTAATCCACAGTTTGATAACCATTCAGCGAAACGCGAATCCGTTTGCCTTCACAACGGATCACGTATTCGTTCCAGTCGTTGCGTTTCAAAACTTTGTTCACCTCGGTCATGTCGGATTTCGCCACCACCTTGTTCCGTCGCGATTCGTCATAGATGCAGCCCCACCATTCCGGATCGCCAATATCGATTTGATACCCTCTCATCTCGTAGGCTGGATTTGTGATGCGCTGGCTCTGCACCTGGACACCGCCGTTTACGAATCCTTCCGTCCCGACAATCTTGAACTTCAGGCGCAAGACAAAATTGGTGTAGCCACGGGTCGTGCAAATGAATTCATTGTGCGGCACTCGTTCCTTCAACGTGCCGCCCACGATCGCGCGGTTCTCAATTCGCCATGTCTTGTTCGTATCCCCTTCCCAACCTTGAAATGTTTTGCCGTCGAAAAGAGAAATCGATTGGGATTTTTCGGCGGCCAACGAAAGACTCACAGCCAAAGAAAACATGGCGAGGGCGAGGACACATTTCATGATGAAAGCCTGGGTTAAAGTTGTGTTTGCTTTTCGCGCGCGATGATTCCACGGCCCTCACAAAAAGCCAAACCAATTTCAGGTCGATGAAACGGGCAGTCTCCCACCGTTTGCACTTTCCATGGAGGTGGCTGGAAAGGCTGGGGAAAAACGGTGGAAGAATTGCCCGAACAGTTAGTCTCCCTCCTCCACCTTAACCCTGGCGTCAAAATTCTTTCTAATCCTAATCTAGAATTGACGCCTCACATTAACGCCGGGAGCGCTGAAAAAGGCAAAGCCGGAAACTACGATTCTTTATCCGTACTATTACCGCGCAGAAATGCTATGTGTTAGGGAGAAGAATTCGGCAATTGCTGGACGCGATAAAACCGAATGACATTTGTCGCAAGTGCATCGACTGCTTGCATCGTTGAGGCACTTGCTGTGACGGGCGGGCCGGCGGCTTGCCAGGAACTATTCGACAGATCCGACCGGCTGAATAATTGGTACCTCTTTCCTGGTGCGCTCCGCCACATGACCGCAGTTCCAGCGCTAGTAAGTTTGACACTCTCAATCGCGAATTGGGCCGAGCGCGGATTTGTCGGGTCCGTACCTGTCTCATGTTCGTATCGATTATTGAATCCGTCCTGATCCGGATCGGCCTCGGGTTTGGCTTCGGGCGCCGTGAAGAGCGGAAAGAACCGGCGTTGAAACGCATCGTCAAAGCCGTCGAAATTAAAATCTGAGAACGGCGGCAACACTTCCAGATAGCCGTTCGCGTACGCGAAATTATTTCCTTGCTGAACAACGAAGGTGCGCAAACCCGGAGTCGCATTGGACGCAACGCTGATCTGAACCGAGAGCAAATGACGTCCATCTTGAAATCGGAGAGGTTCGAAGGTTGTGGGTCCTACCGTCAGACCGTCACCGGTCACGGACAGCGTGGCCCCGCTCGTGGGCAACGTCGTTGATGAAACGCCGACAAACAGATTGCGCTGGCCTTGCCGAACAGACGTGGCATATCGATCGGCCGTATCCGCATCCGGATGATCAGCCGCAGCGCTGATGCCGGTGATCCGAAATGGAGGATTTCCAGCCGTAACATTGAAATCGAGATTCGCGTTTGCGCCGGCTGTAACCGTGACCGGTCTGTTAGAAGCAGCATGAAACGCTGTGACCACAGCTTCATAATCAGGAGCGATGTCTGGACCGCGCATCAACGAAGCGGTGACGTCCACGTTTGACGGATCGAGTGGACTGGCGCGGACCAGGTAATTCCCTGGAGGCAAAGCTGGCAATTCATAGCCGCCATTAACGCGAGTCACCGTGCCGGCCGCTACATTGCCAGCCGAGTTTTCAGCGGTCACCATGGCGCCGAACACGCCAACGCCATTCATGATCACGCGTCCGCGGATTGCGCCTAAAGTTGCGAGAAAGGACGCTGGCGAATAAAGCCATTGGGCAGCGGCGACTTCATCCGCGGAAAGACCGGCTTCAGTGCTCACGCCCGGAGCGCCAATCGTCACTGTGGCGGCTCCGACCGGCGAGTGATCGAGCCCGATTAAGTGCCCGATCTCATGCAGCAGTGTCGCCTCGATGAACTGGCCAGCATTCACAGAATCATTGACGTCTGCGAACCATTGGTGGTCGAACGCGTTCAAGACGATGTCGGCTTCGAGCAATGTATTATCGTCGGCAAAAGCAACGAGCGTGTAGCCGCGCAAACCGCTAATGTCGTCGCGCCCGCCATTAACGAGTGTCGTGCCTTTGGTCCAGAAGACAACGTTGGTATTGTCGGCTGTATTGATGTCCGCGCCGGCGCCAATCATGCCGCCCTCTTCGAATTTCAAAATCGTGTTCGGGACCGATTCCCACTGGCCGAAGCAGGCGCGAACGGCATTGAGTTCTGCAGTTCTATTGGCCTGAGAGTAAAGGTCCGACGCCACAAAATAGCGGATAGCTTTCGTGTTGCGGTTAACGACGTTCGTGTGCACGAATGAGCTCGGCACGGACAACTTCCAACGCAACAGCTGCCCGGACTGATTGGCGTACGTGACAAATGCATGAGCACTTGGCGCGGAAGTTATCAGGAACCACAAAACCGCTGCCACCGACCAATCCAATATCCGCGCCGCCAAACAACGTGAGGTCACTTCGCTGCTCCTTTCACTTGGTCGCGGAGTTCGGCCAGCGTCAATCGCTGTTGAATCTTGGAATTTGTGTTTCGGCCTGCGGCAAGGAGCTCCGGCGTTGGATTGTTCTCGGTTTCTTTTGAAGGGGAAACAGTTGCGCTGCCATGAAAAGGATTGCGAACGAGCAGTGTGTTGCTGCCTGAATCTTTCCAAACATGAAATTTGCCTTGAGCTAGTCCCAGTGTGACGGCCTCGTGACGTTGGTTGAAAACAACAAATGTCACTACTTCTTCGCCTGCCTTGTATTCAACTTGCCCCGCGATCTCGACTCGCTCCCGACCCAGGACGCCGCCACCATGAACGACCGTTAACCGTTCTGAGGGCAACTGGCCTTTCCAGACCTCCGACACTTTCAACTCCACCTTTGTGTAAATGCGGCCTGAGGCGTCGCGCTGGCATTCCTTACTCAGAACCACGCCGCGCACAACCGCATCGGCCCTCGCTGTCAAGTCTGCAAGCGACAATGGAATCATTACCACGGCTTCAAGCGGACTGCTTAGAAACAGTGCTAACCAAAAAAAGAAGGCTAATGTCTGTTTATTCATAGAGTAATTGAATTTGATAAAAGCGGAACGCGCCGCTGGCGGAATTGTCCACATAGGTTGTTGAACGCGTTGTAGCGGCGATTACCCCGCCCACCGGCGACCACTCACCAACTCCCAATTGTGGGCGGCTCAAAAGCCTGTACCGTTTTCCCGGTTCGCTTTGCCATGTGATCGTGGTTCCCATTCTTGTGGCTTCCAGCTGTTCGATTTTGAGCAAAGACCGTCCATCAATCGGGCTCGATCCGGCCACAAATTCGTTCGCGTTGTTGAACCCATCGCTGTCTGGATCAGCCTTCGGACCCGCGCTGAGCATCGTAAACACAGGGAAGAAGCGGCGCTGAAAAGCATCGTCCAACCCATCGAAATTATCGTCCCGGAATCGTGGAACGATTTCAAGAAAACCGCTGGCGATTGCTATATGATTGCCCTGGCGGACGACAAGACTGCGCAGGCCCGGCAGAGCGTTGGACGCAATGGTGATCGACGCGGAAACCAGGTTCAGACTTGGATTCGAGCCCGGAAAGGCATCGCGAACAAAAGTCGAAGGGCCCAGAGTAATGCCGGAGCCCGTGCAGCTTAGGGTCGCTTCGCTGGTCAAACCTGGTGAATAGACACCCACAGCCAGATTGCTTTCGCCCAATCGAATTGAGACGGGTGCGTTGATCGCCGCGAGATCATCGACGGTTCGGTCCGGCCGAGCGATTCGAGTGATGCGGAACGTTGGATTTCCCGCGCTGACGGAAAGATTCTGAACATTCGTCACCCCGCCGACGGGCGAATGGTCCAGTCCAAGGAAATGACCGATCTCGCGCAATGCCGATGCCTCGATGAATTGATCAACGTTGTTCGTCGTATCGAGATTGGCAATCCAGGAAAATTGCGTTCCGTTCAAAACAACGTCGGCTTCGAGCAGAACGTTATTGGTCAGTCGAGGAAAAGTGATGGCCAACGTGCCGAAGATATTGTCTTTTCCACCATTGACCCAGGTGCTCTCCTTTGCCCAGAACACGACATTGGTTTGGTCCGCCGTGTTTACATCCGTATCGGGGCTGACCACCCCAGCATCCTCGAACTTGAGACTCGTGCCAGGGACGCTTTCCCATTGACCGAGGCAGGATCGAATCGCATCAAGCTCGGCTGTTGTATTCGTGCGTGAATATCCATCAACTCTCAAGAAATAGCGAATCGCTCGAGTGGCCGGATTGATGACATTTGTGCTGATCGATGGATGAGGGGTCTCGAGCGGCCAGCGCCGGACTTGGCCGAATTCATCGACATTAGAAACGAACGATAAACCAGATTGACCTGCGAGGCAGATAGCAAACAGGACTGACTTAAGCGGATTCATCCAGAATCTGCGTGCCCAATGTCTCGTCACTAACTTCATGCGCATGCGTCGTGTACCGCTGAAACATGATGGGCCGCCACTCGTGAATAGTATCCTGGCCGAAGGGTCAATTCTTCCGGCGATCCCATCTGCGTCACACGTCCTCCTTCGAGAACGACTACCTTATCGACCTGGCGGATGGTGCTCAAACGATGCGCCACCAACAAGGCCGTGCGATGCCGAAGCAGCTTGCTGAGACTGTCGACCACGAGTGCTTCACTCTCGGCATCGAGTGCGCTCGTCGGCTCATCGAGGGCCAAGATCGGGGCATCTTTCAAAAACGCGCGCGCGAGATTGATCCGTTGTTTCTCGCCCACGCTTAATCGAATGCCACCTTCCCCAATGAGCGTCTCGTATCGATTCGGCAGCCTTTGAATGAACTCATCGGCATTCGCTGCCCGCGCGGCCGCTTCGATTTCTGACTCGGCCGCGCCCGGTTTTCCATAGGCGATATTTTCGGCGACCGTGGCTGACAATAGAATGGGCTCTTGCAACACGAGCGCGATTTGCGAGCGCAACTCTTTCAAACGGAGTTCGCGAATATCGATGCCGTCGAGGCAGATTTTACCTGCGATAGGATCGTAGAAACGCGGTAATAATTGGAGCAAGGTCGTTTTCCCACTGCCGCTCGGTCCAATGATCGCCACGGATTCGCCAGGTGAAATGGATAAGTTAATATCCTGCAGGACAAGTCGATTCTTCTCGTATCCAAACAAGACTTGGTGGAACTCAACCTTCCCGGCCTTATCTCGAGCAGGCCGGTCGAGAGGACGAGGGGTTGGCACTTCGGTTATTTCTTGCGGCGTGTCCAACAGTTCCAAGACGCGGTGGATGCCGGCGTTGGCGTCCGACCAAGTTGTGCCTACGTGTGAAAGCTGATTCAGCGGTTCGTACAGCTGAGTTAGATAAGCCAGAAAGATAATTAATTCGCCCACCGTCAACCGCTGCGCCACGACTTCGGACGCGCCGATCCATGCAATGCTGGCGGCGCCAAGTCCGATGGTGATCGTGATTATGACCCAGTAGAGAACTTCGTAACCGTGCTGAGCAACGCGCCTTTGCAGTGCGGTCGCCACGCGCCCAACAAAGCGCCGTTCTTCGTCCTCCTCGCGTGTGTAACTCTGAATGAGCGGCGCTGCCATCAGGCTTTGTTGAATCTGTGAAGTGACTTGGCTGTCTGCTTGATGAGCGGCAAGGCTGCGCTCCTTCATTCGATGGGCGAACAGCCTTATCGCCAAGAGAAGCAGCGGTATGGTGGCCAGCGAGACAATGGTCAATGTTAAATTCAATTGCCACATCACGGCCACCATCAGCAACAGCGTCAGCGATGCTTGAGCCAGAGTAAAGAATCCTTGTTGAAACAACGTCTGAAACGCGTACGTATCCCAACTCGCGCGATAGATCACATCACCCAGATTGCTTCCTTGATGGAACCGCAATGACAAGCGCTGCAAGCGGTGAAAAACTTGGTTTCGAACGCGCGCCAATCCCTGTAAGCCGACCTTGATCGAAATGAAATTGTGCCAAGCCGAAAGAGCGCCCTGGCTGGCGTGAAAGAGAAGAATGCTTGCCGCCAGCACCGCGAGCAAGATCGGTCTCTCCCAGCCGTTGAGGAATTCGAGTGGCCGGGGAAATGGCTTTCCCCCCAGCAGATGATCGACGATGAGGGCCACGGGCCATGGCTTGAGCAAGTTTGCGCCAGCGCTCAGAATCAACAAACCCAATGCGAACGAAATACGCCTTAAGTCAGGCCGGAAGAATTGCAGCGCACGGGACAAATTGTTCATCGACAGCAGCACTCTAAACTGAGTCGAATGCTTTAACCAGCCCAGCCGATGTCATCTGGCGCTAAAACTCAATTCTTTGGGCAAGCCCTAGACTTGGTAGAGCATAACTTGCAGCCTTTCACTTCGCCTTAATCTGTGTCCAGATCTCGTCATAGAGACGGCTGTTTGCTCCCAAATCTTCGAGTGTCTCGAGTTTCGCCATGATGTCGGGCGGAGGATAAATGGCGGGGTTCTTCAAATCATTCGGATTGATAAACGGACGTGCTGCTTTATTTGGCGTGGCAAATTGGGTGAAGTTCGAAATGCGCGCGCCGATTTTGGCATCGAGGACAAAGTTAACGAATTTCTCGGCGAGGTCGCGATGCGGCGCTTTGGCGAGCACAGCGAGATTGTCCTGCCAAATCTGACTCCCTTCCCGCGGGATGATGTAGTTTGTTTCCCGGTCTTCCGTCATGCCTCGCGCTGCTTCGCCGCTATAAACAATGGCTGCGCGGATGTTCTTGCTCAGGACTTTGTTCTTGCCGCTCACACTATTTTCGAATCCGACGCAACGTTTCTTCGCTTCCAAAATCAAGTCGCGCGCTTCCTTGAGCTGCGCTGGATTGATCGAATTGAGACTGTACCCTTTGTACTTCAACGCGGCGCCGATCATATCGCGTGGGTTGTCAATCAAGGCAAATCGTCCCGGCTGCTGCTTTGGATCGAAAACAACGCCCCATGTGTTTGGGAGATGCTGTCCGCGACGATGCCGCACGTACAGTCCCACCGTGCCCCATTGATACGCGACCGTGTGCTTGTTGCCCGGATCGTAAGAAGGATTGCGGAATTTTTCGTCGAGATTGCTGAGGTTCGGAATGTTCTCGTGACGGAGCGGAGCGATGAGATTCAACTTGATCAGTCCGGGCACGGTGTGATCCGGGGGCACGACGACGTCGTACAACGATGCGCCGCCGCCGCGCAACTTGGCCATCATCGCCGCTTCCTCTTCGTACAAATCGATTGTTACCTTGCAATCAAACTGCTTCTCAAAATCAGCCACGACATCGGGATCGATATATTCGCTCCAAATGAACAAGTTGAGTTTGCCTTGCGCAGCCCAGGCCGCTCCGGTTAATGAGAGCCAGCAAAGAACCAGAACGATTCTCAGGGCGGCCATTAACCTGGCGCATAAAGCCCCTCTCCCTATCGGATGGGGCGAGGGAATGTTTTTGCGTAATCTAATCGATTCACACTCATCCAAGGAATACGCGCCCGCATCTTTTCCCTCGCCCCATCCGATGGGGAGAGGGTTAGGGAGAGGGGCCGCTTTTTGCCTTCGCCAGCCACAGTTCACAAGGAAGTTCATCGAAAGTTTCATGGGCTGTACTTATACCTTTCGATTGCGTTGAAGCAAGGTCACAGTCACTGCTGCCAGCGCCGATGCGGCAATCATCAAGGTCGAGAGCGCGTTAATATCCGGTGTAATGCCGCGCTTGACCGACGAGTAAATCAGAATCGGCAGTGTGGTCGATCCGGGGCCGCTCGTGAAAAAGCTCACGACGAAATCGTCCAGGCTCAAAGTGAACGCAAGCATTGCGCCCGCCAGAACGCCAGGGATCATTAGTGGAAAAGTGACGCGCCAGAACGTTTGCCAGCCATTGGCGCCCAAGTCATGCGCCGCTTCCTCCAGGGCCGGATTCAGGCCGGCCAATCGGGCGCGCACGATGATGGCCACAAATGGGATTTGAAATGTGACGTGTCCCAACACCATCGTGGTCATGCCGAGCTGAAAGAGCCCGGACCATTGACGAAGCAGCGAATAGAGAAGCAGCAACGAGACGGCCATGACGATATCGGGGATGAAGACCGGCAGATAAAGAATCCGTGAGACGAAGCGGTGACCGCGAAACCGGTAACGGTTCAGTCCGAAACCGAGCATTGTTCCCAGAACGGTTGCGATAACTGTGCTGCATATAGCAAGCAATAGCGAGTTGCGCGCTGCGGATAAGGCCTGCTCGTTTGCGAGGAGCGTGCGATACCAATGCAGCGTGAAGCCTTGCCAGCCTGCTCCGTGGCGTGCGGCGTTGAATGAGAACACAACGACGATCGCAATCGGCGCATACAAAAAGGCGTAAATGACCGCCGCCGAAGTCGTCAGAGTTTTAGAGCGCGCATGCACGACATGGAACGATTGACCGCACCTTATTCACGTCCGGAGGATCAGGAACAATGGGCTGTGCGTCGGCGCGACAGCGTCTTGGACTGCGGCAGTCCTCTGCCGCTTTGGATGCTGCGGCCAGAAAGCGCCAGACGACTGGCGCACTCCAAAACCTGGCGGCATCAGTTTGTCCCAGTTCATTGACAGCATTCACAGGATATTTAACTCGTCATCGCCTGTGTGCCGCGCCATGAGCCACAAGGCCAACATCGCAACCAACAGGCTCACCATGGCCACCGCCGAGCCGAAGGGCCAATCCGACGCGGCGCCAAATTGTTGTTGAATCGCATTCCCCAGCAGCATCGTTTTCGCCCCTCCCAATAAATCCGGAATCACAAATTGTCCCATGGCCGGCAGGAAGACTAGAATGAATCCCGCGGTCAGCCCAGGCTTGATCTGCGGCACGATGCCATGCCGAAAAGCACTCACGCGATTCGCGCCCAGGTCCATCGCCGCTTCTACCAGGCTCCAATTCAATTTCTCGACTGATGCGTAGATGGGCAAGACCGCGAAGGGCAGAAAATCACAAACCATACATAGGGACACCGCAAACAATCCCGGATAAAGCCCCTCGTCGGCCTCAGCCAAACCAAAGAGAGCGGCGACTTGAGTCAGCGAGCTTTCGGGTCCGAGCAACATTTGCCAGGCATACGTGCGAATGAGCAAGTTGGTCCAGAGCGGAACCACCACGAGCGTGAGAGCGAGGTTCTTATATCGGCCTTTGCATGAGGCAATAAAGAACGCCAGTGGCAGGCCAGCGGACAAACAAAGCATCGCTGTCGTCAGCCCCAGGAGCACGCTCCTCGCGATTATCAGTGGATACAATGAATCGAATCCCAAAAGACCGAAGCCAGCCAAACGCCGGTAATTCTCGAATGTCCATGCCCCGCCTACCGTTCCGTACTCGCCACGCGACAGAAGGCTAATGAGCGCAATGAGCGCGAGAGGGCCGAGGAACAAGGCGCCTAACCAGGCGAGGCCGGGGCCAACACTGGCCCCGGTTCGCAGCGAGTACGCGCGCGGCGTCAGTGTCTCGCCATGATGAACCGCGGTTTGAAGGTTTGCCCTCATTGCGTTAATCATCCAGCAGAATTAACGCGTCGGACCGAAGCTGCACTTGGATTTCCTCGCCAGCGTGCAGTCCTTGATGACCGACCCGAGTGTTTAACACCCAGGCTTTGAGCATCCCACCAGCTGCTTCCAAGTGATACTGGGTTTCGGAGCCTGTGTAAATCAGCTCGGCCACACGCGCAGGAAAGCAGTTCGCGTTGTGCGGATTTCGGTCGACACGCAGAGCGACTTTTTCCGGGCGCACGGCCAACGTGCATGCATCTCCTGGACTTAGGGGGCGAGCCGATGGACCCAGATCCATTTCAAGATTGCCAAACTTCGTTCGCACTTCCAACCGGCCACCCGTCCGCCCCTGCACCGCCGCCTCCAGGATGTTGCAGGAACCTAGAAATTGCGCGATGAACCGAGTCCGGGGCCGTTCGTACAAATCGCAACCCGCGCCCAGTTGCTCGATCCGTCCCGCGTTCATTACCGCGATGCGATCGCTCATGACCAGCGCTTCCTCTTGGTCGTGCGTTACGTAAATGAAGGTCGTGCCGAGACGCTGCTGGAGCGCGTGCAATTCAAGCTGCAGTTGTTTTCGAAGCTTTAGATCGAGGGCGCCCAAAGGTTCGTCGAGCAAGAGAACCTGTGGCTGATTCACAATCGCCCGAGCCAAGGCCACGCGCTGCATTTGACCGCCCGAGAGCTGCGATGGACGCCGGCTGGATAGTTCGGAGATCTCGACTAACTCCATGATCTCGCTGACGCGCCGAGCGCGTTCCGCGGGCGGCGTTTTTTTCATCCGTAAACCGAACTCGAGATTCTCGCGAACGTTTAGATGAGGAAAGAGAGCGTAAGATTGGAAAACAGTATTGACCGGTCGCTTGTGTGCCGGAAGGCCGGCTGCATCCTGCCCGGCGATGCGCAGGATGCCCTCGTCTGGAATATCAAGGCCGGCAATGATGCGCAGCAACGTCGTCTTGCCGCACCCGGACGGACCCAGCAGCGAAAAAAACTCTCCGCGACGTACGCTTAAGCTTACTTGTGCTAACGCCGTTACATCTCCGAATCGCCGGCTGATCTCTGCCATCTCTATGGCCGGCGTGGGCGCAGAGGTTGCTACGGGGTCGGCTTTTCTCTTCAGCTCGGCGGTCAAGTGCACGAGCAGAGCCTTTAGCAGATAGCCGCCGAATGGCCATAAAAATTACCGCCCGTCAAGACACACCCTGTTTAATCGGCTTGGCATTGGCCATGCTTCGTATAGAACAACCGGTATGCCGTTCTCCTCGCGATTTGAAGCTTCGTTGGTTTATGCCGCGACCATCCATTCGGGACAGGTTCGCCGCAAAACGGGGATGCCCTACATCGCTCACCTCCTAGGCGTGGCGGGTATTGTCTTGGAATTTGGCGGCAATGAGGAAGAAGCCATTGGCGCGCTCCTGCACGATGCGGTTGAGGATGCCGGTGGCAAATCTCGACTCCACGATATCGAGGAACGCTTTGGCGACGCCGTCGCTGCGATTGTTATCGGCTGCACTGACTCGGAAGTTTTTCCCCGGCCGCCCTGGCGTGAGCGCAAGGAAGCTTACGTGGCGCACATCCCGCAAGCTTCAGCGTCAATCCGCCTTGTTTCCGCGGCGGACAAGTTGCACAACGCCCGCGCGTTGCTGAGGACTTTGCGTTCACTCGGGGAATGTATCTGGGAACGGTACAGCGGCGGCAAAGATGGAACGCTCTGGTATTACCGCGCGCTCGTGAACGCCTTTAGATCGGCAGGCCCCACGGCCTTGGCTGACGAACTCGAACGCGTCGTCAGCGAAATCGAACAGCTCGCCAAGGCGTAATCGAGGCGCCCCTCTCCCTAACCCTCTCTCCATCCGATGAGGAGAGGGAAAAGACTTGGGCATTGGACACGTTCAGCCATCAGGCATCGACTATCGCAAAAGCTCTATTCCCTCTCTCCATCGGATGGGGTTAGGGTTAGGGTTGGGTTAGGGTTAGGGAGAGGGGCGCATTCACCAGGCGGTTGAATGGTTGAATACGCGGGACTTGTCTTCACTTTTGCCCGGCTTGTACACTCGCGCGCATGCTGCACGTTCGCTCTGTCGATTCTCTCGAACTCCCCGAATTGGAGCCGTACCGGACTATGAAGAGGTCGCTCGAACAACGGCAACAGGGCATTTTTGTAGCAGAAGGCGAAAAAGTCGTCCGGCGCTTGCTCGAAAGCTCGCTCTCGGTGCTTTCTCTCCTGCTTCCGGAGAAATGGTTTCGCGATCTGGAGCCGTTATTGAACTCGCGCCCCGAGAAGATTGACGTTTTTCTCGCGGAGAAACACCGCTTGGAACAACTGACCGGCTATTCAATGTACCAAGGAGTGCTGGCCATTGGCAAAGTTCCAGATCCCATCGCACTCTCAACCATCCTAAAGAACCGGCCTCGCCCTTACTTGTTAGCCGCCGTGGACAGTCTTTCCAGCGCGGAAAACCTCGGAGCTGTGGTCCGTAACTGCGCAGCGTTCGGCGTCCAAGCTCTCTTGGTCGGTGAAACATCCAGCAGCCCCTATCTGCGCCGAGCTGTCCGGAGCTCGATGGGAACAATCTTCCAATTGCCGGCGATTGAAGTGGCCAATCTCGCGCAAGCGCTCCAGCAATTGAAATCGCGCGACATCCACGTCATTGCCGCTCACCCTCACGCTGAAGGGAAGACGCTGGCTCAAGCTGATCTCGCCGGTGATTGCTGCGTCGTCTTCGGGAGCGAAGGTTACGGCATTAGCACAACCGTTTTGGACGCGTGCACAACCGCCGTCGCCGTCCCCATGGCGCACCCGGTTGACTCATTGAACGTTGGAAGTGCCGCGGCGGTGTTTCTTTATGAGGCTTTGCGGCAGCGAGGGAAAATGTGACTGACTGGTTGAAGCGTGTTTGAACGCAACTGCGACTCCGCCCACCGGCCCGTCGTCTGATAGGACAGTGCGTCCCGCCTGTCCAAGCGTTGACGTGCACCAGGGCACGCGGGACGCCTGTCCTACTCTAGCGGCAGTAAAAGGTCCTCGCGTCGGCCGTTGCGCCAAAGTGTGAGTTTTACTTTGTCACCCGGCGCGTGCTTGAGGCGCACATTGGCCAGAAAGTGACTTTCGTCCGCTGGGACCGGTTCGCCGTCCAGCGCGAGGATGATGTCGCCATCTCTCAGCCCGGCCCGCTTCGCCACTTGCCCTTGGCCAAAAACCCATTTCACGAATAAGCCCGAGTCGTTTTCCGGAACCTTTCGCTTTGTTTTCTCCTCATTCATGAGCGGAATCGTCCAGAGCCCCGGACGAAAACTCCAGGACGATTCGCGCCAGCTTAAATCCGATTCCTTCCAGGAACCGCTTAATGCAATTCTTTTGGGCAGCGTCTGAACGCCACGCCTGACAGTCGTTTCAAGCTGTGTCTCGACGGCTGCATTGTGCAGCACCCACTGGATGTCCGCTTGGGAAATGAGCGCTTGGCCATTCATGAGGACGAGTTCATCGCCCGGTTTGATGGCAGCTCGTTCCGCGGGCGACCTCGGAAGCACCTTCTCGACGCGGAGACCATCATCGACATCGATTTTCAAACCGATGTTTTCAGGCAGCGGATAAATCCAAATGTCGGAGGAACTCAGTCGTTTCTCCTGATACTTCACTTTCCGAAGGCGCTCGCCTGCCATGTGGCAATGAATGCAATTCTTCGCCGTGGTTAGGCCAACCGCGCGATCTTCCAAACCAGGAATCTGTTCGGCCACGGGATATTGCGGCTTTGCCCCAACTTTGCCTGCAAGCTGGCCGCGGTTGGATGGGTAAGCCTTATGCAATTCGAGCGCGCGCTCGATCGCCTTCTTGAAGGAAGGAATCGAGATGTGTGTCGCGGCGTTCTTCTTGTCTCCGGCCCGCGTGCCGTATCGGCCGCAGATCGTTCCGCTGGCATTGAGGAAAAAGGCAGCCCAGCTTTGATCGTAATCGAATTGAAAAAGATGCAGATCGACGCCTTTCATTTGCACGAGACGCACGCAGACAAATTGCTGTTCGCGCTTCTGAAGTTCCGCGTCCTGACGAACAACCTGTTCGTCTAAACTTTTGCAGGCAATTCACGGAACGCAGCGGAAGAGAACCAGCAGTGGCTTGCCTGTTTCTTTGGCGCGCGCTTTGGCTTGCTGAAGGTCATCATAGATCCAATGGGCGCCGACGCTGTCTTTGAGCGCGTCCCGCAGGTCTGAGGCCGCTTGCGCAAGGTGACTTGCTGTGATGAGAAGAGAAAGAGTGACGATGAATCATTTCATCAATTGACTTTCGTTGCAACAATCGACTGGAGCCGCTTCAAATCCGCGTTGTTCGCGGTTCGAACCGAATTGATTACTTTGATGGCCAGCGTTCGCGGATCGCGCCACTTGATGACGTCCGAGTGGCCGTCGGCAAACGAGAAGTTGCATCCGCTATTGTGCCACATCGCGGGAAGATTCATCCAAATGTCCCCTTCGGGGGCGAAGCCATAATGCCCGTCGTCAATGCTGTTCTGGTGTTCGTCGAGAAAAACAAAAGCTTGCGAGGGCGGCGGCGAAGCAATTTCGGAAGTCTTCAGGTTCACTTTGTAGCCCTTTTGATTGTGAAATACGAGACCGACATCGACACCATTCATGTAACCGTTCATTGCATAACTGCGAACCCGTAAATATTTCTTCCCGCCGATTGTCGAGCGTCCGACATCACTCGGGCAACGATAGATCGCGGTTGATGAATTGTAGGGAAACAAAGTCCCTTTCTCGATCAGTGTCTTGTTGGTCGAGTCCACGTGGCTATCTTGCATGTAACCAAGAATCCACGAGCGCGAGCCCGGGCCGACGTTGGGATCATTCGAGATGATCTTGTCGTGATTGTCATCGGCGTACATGGTCCAACAAAGCTGTAGTTGCTTGAGATTGCTCAGGCAGACTGTCTGTTGGCCCTTGAGCTTCGCCTTGCTCAACGCGGGCAAAAGCATCCCAGCAAGGATCGCGATGATCGCAATCACGACCAAGAGTTCAATCAGCGTAAATGCGCAGCGGTTGCGGCATAGTTTCATGTCAATCCTTTCTTCGTTCCAACCAGCACGCCGCAGTGAATCAAGGTAGGAACCACGTCGGCGGTCACAAGTCCAGCGGCCTCCATCCAATCACGGTATTCGGCCGCGCTGTAAGCTCGACCTTCCGTGACACTGAACAACGCGGCGGAATATAGCGCAATGGCTGGCGGACCGTCGAGACTGTCGTTAAGGAAAACATCGTGAATCAAGAGTCGCCCCCCGGTGGGAAGCGTGTCCGCGCAACGCCTCACCAAACTCCGGCCTTCTGGCACATCCCAATCATGCAGAACATTCGACAGCAAAACGACGTCGATGCCGGAAGGGAATGAACCGGCAAACATGTCGCCGGCCCGGCATTCCAAACGGTCTGCCACACCGTATGCCATCGCAAATTCCGCGGCGACTTTCAGCACCTCGGGCCGATCCAGCACGATCGCCTGCAGTTGCGGATTCTTCTGCAGAAACGCGATGCTATAAATTCCGGCGCCTCCGCCAACGTCCAAAAGCGTCCGCTCGCTTTGCAATGGAATTCGCTCAGCCAGGAGCGGCGCGACGTTCTTCGCGCGTCCCGCCAAGGCCAGGGTTAGCGACCGAGCGCTCGCTTCTTTCTCCATCGCGGAGTCCATGCCTTCTTTGTAAATGAAGGCGGCGCCGGGTTCAGCTGCTTTGAAGCCAGCCGGGCGATTCGATTCCAATCGTTCAATCATGAGCTGAACGCCCGGCGATTTCGCAGCCAAACCGATGTAATCACTGACGTCGAAAGCCGCGCCGGGCACAAGGTGTTCCCGCGCCAGCGGTGAAAGATCGAATCGTCCCTCGCCATCTTTGAGGAGCAGTCCCATAGATTGCAGAGCGGTCAATAATACATTCGCGGGACGTTCGGCCAAACCTAAGGCGCGACGCAAGTCGTCGAACGAAAGAGCGCGTTCCGACAAGCGTCCGAACAGGTTGAAATGCGTGACCGCCACCGCGAGCAACTCCGTCCCGTAATTGCCGCGGAACATTTCAAAAATAGGCGTGGGATCGATGCCCGGGCGTGCGATTGCTGACAGACATCGTTCTTTGTTCGCGAGAGTGGCGGCTGGAATGTTCATAGCGGATTCATTTCCAGAGTGACGCTGCAAACCAGTTTTGTCAGCACATCTCGCACATCTCGATAGCCGATCGCAATCGACGTTTGGTCGAGTGCGCAACGAACGGCCGGACTCGAAACACACGATATTGGCCACGAACCCATTGGGCATTCGTCTGCGCGACAGCGTCTTGGACTGCGGCAGTCCTCTGCCGCTTTGACTCGCTGTTTCCCAAAAGCGCCAGAGGACTAGAGGACTGGCGCAGTCCAAAACCTGGCGGCCTGAGATCGCCCCCGGTTCATCGAATGAGGCGGAGAAGGCCGCCATGACACTGCATGGAAACACAAAGGCCCGCACGCCGAATCTTGATCGCCTCGCCTCCTAGGGAATGCGCTTCGACCGCGCTTATTGCAATTCCCCAGTTTGCGCTGCATCGCGGCAATCTTTCCTCACTGGCGTTCAGCCACCGTGGAAACCGTTCGTGGACCCGGCCCGCATTTGGTTAAACAGTTCTTGCTTGCCGTTCGGCGCCGCGGACTCAGACAGTGCGGGAAGATAGACCAGCGCATTGCGCTCGGGATGCGTAGGACAGCGCGTCTCGCCTGTCTTTATTTATTCTTTGTTGGTGTACGCAAGTGCCGGACAGGCGGGACGCCTGTCCTACGACGCAGCTTCAGGGGCGCCTTTCTCCAGCTTCTTCGTTATCTGCGCTATCGGCGAAATCCGCGGTTCCAAGCCGATCACCACCAGCGAAAGTTCGGGTCCGGCGCCGGCCCCTGTTGCCAGCCGATGTACTCCTTCGGGAAAATGTAATTCTCCACGTGCCCATCGCCAAAGAGCATGTTGTACGTTCGGCGGCCCTTGTAATTGTGCCAGACGCTCTTTGGGTCGTTGACGTCGCGCGAACCGTTCCAGTGCCAATCACCTTGAACAATTTTGTTCGAAGGATTTTTGGCGATCTCGCTCGTCTTAATCGGGAGCGATTCCTTTGAGCCGCGCACGGCGCGTGAATCTCCCGTGACATGTTTCACCCGATACCAATCCACCGACCACATCGGCAAATAACTGTTGCCCCATCCGTCCCAGCACGTTTTGGCTTGCGGCCAATAGGAATCGCCTTTGTCGGCTGGGCAACGAAAGACTTCGACGGTCTGGCAGTAAAGGTTCAGGGGGCGGTTGGTTTCTGGAAAAGTCTTGAAGTCGGCAAATCGCCAGGGCCATGGACCTTTGTTGCCGTGGATGCGCCCGCCTGCTGATGCCCAATCGTCGTGCGTGGGATAGAAGTCGGCGTTGTCATCGGCATAGAGGTGATAGCCGAGCCCGATCTGGCGCTCATTGCTGACGCACTTGATCCTAAGGGAATTGGCTTTCGAACGGGCCAGCGCCGGCAAGAGCATGCCCGCGAGAATCGCAATAATTGCGATGACCACCAGCAGTTCGATCAGCGTGAAGGCCGCTGTCCGATTGATTCGCATAATACAGTCTCCATGATTGTCACCTGTCTGCAGCATAATGCTGCGCTTCTCCGATTACATCCAGTGAATCACTCGCGGACGAGCCGCAGGGAGTTGACGTCGAACCAAGCTTCGCCTCGCGGCGCGCTTAGTTCGCATACGAGAACCAGATTCCTCACTGGCTCGGCTATCGAGAATTGGAATTGCAACGGAACCCACTCGCCAGCCGCGATCGACTGCGGGCCGACTTGCGTTCCCGAAATTCTCAGACAGACTCCGCCGTTGACCACCCCTTGCACTCGAGCGCGTCCCTCGAATCGATAGCGTCCGCGGCCGAGCAAAACTGAGGAACGCCACGAGCCCACTCCGCCACCGCGATTGGCCGTGACATGAAGCAGGCTTCCGTCTTTCTCGTCGGTTCTATTAAACCGCAGTGTTCCCCCTTGCTGTCCGGTATGAGGCCTCCAATTTGACAACCTGGCACTGCCGTCGCGGTCGAATTGAATCGGCTCCTGGACTTGCGGTGATTGCCGCGGCTCGGTTAAGAGGCGTTTGACGATTCGCGTCCGTTCAATCATGCGCCGCCGGAGATTCGACACGGCTCTGTCATGCTCGTCCTCCAGATCATAGGAGGCCAAGGTCGGCCGGATGCGTTGCGCCAATTCCCCCAAGCGTTTCGTCAAACGCTCCTCGTCAAAAATGTTTGCCTGCAGCTCATCGAGGCGCTTGAAGTAAAGTTGATAACCTTGCGGGGTGTTCAACACCGCGCGCGCCACCATTCCATCTGGATGCAATCTGGCCGGATCGATCGGCGCCTCAACACTAAATCTCCCCTGCGGCCAACCAAACATCTGGTCGAGCCCGTGCGGCATAAAAACCATGCGATCGGTTTCCAGGTCGTGAAACACTCGATAGTTATTTCGGTTTAAAGCATAACCATCCCAATGACACGTCATCATTTCCAGAGCGAGAAAGGTGATGAACCGGTCCATGTCCAGCACTTCATTTAGGCGTTGCCATTGGTTGGTGCCGGCAGGTGTCGTCGCGGCTGTGATCAGGCGTTCCAACCCCGCCCGGTCATCTGGATGATCGCCCGAATTAACGCCCAAGTCTCCATTGATGTCCTGGACAAAACCGCTGTCATAAAGATTGCCTTTGACGTTTTTGAAATACCGTTTGAGAAAGGTTTTGCCAAAGCCTTCGGTCAGGACATAAAGGCCGAGATCGCGCCCATTAATCAAGACCGTGGCGTGATCGGCGCGCGGAACTGGAACGTCAGCGGCGTCAAACATCTCGCGGGTCAGGGCCTCGGATAGATACGACGGATCTTGAACGGAATTGTTCAGCGAGATTTTGGTGTAGCCGTGAAATTGCTGGTCATTCGCGTGCTTGGAAAAATTCAGCGTCAGCGCCGGCTTGTCATCGAAATGCCGAAAGCTCCCTGCGGCGCCTTTCAAGTGGATGGCGACATTTGTGTAAGTCACGCCGCCTTCCCGCACCGTCGCGAAAACCTCCGGCCGGCCCTGAGGCGAACCACGCTGGCCTTGCCACCAATAACCGCGCAGTTTTTGGACGTCCCGCGAGCCGATTTCGATTTGGATGCGCCAAAGGTCACTGGGCACTTCCGAGGTTGCAGCGCGCACCTGCGTGGGCGGTCGTTGAAATCGTCCGGGTTGCTGGAAGGCGACTCGCTGCCTCGGCGGAGGCTCGAATCGGTCCCGAAAGAATCCGTACCGGACAAACACGATGACCGTGAATGCGGTCCAAACAACGACTCTCGACCAGCGCCGAAAGTTCGATGTTTTCTTCCCTGTTTCGATATCCATACCCGAGCCAAGGGACTGTTGCCCGGGCGAGAGATAAAAGCAAGAATATGGTAGGACAGCGCGTCTCGCCCAGTGCATCCCGAAGTTGTCGGCAGCGGCGGGCATCCTGCCTGCCGTAGAGGGCGTGCATCTTGCCGCCCGGAGCAACGCTTGAAACGAGGAGGCTGCGTTGTAGTGCGTGCGCGTAATCCGCCGGGCAAGATGCCTCGGCTCTACGGCAGGCAGGATGCCCGCCGCTACGATTGTGCCGACAACTTCGGGACGCCTATCCTGCCAACTGCTGCCGCCGATGCTCATTTATCGAAATCGCGCTTTACAACGCAACAACTCCGGATAACCTTCCGAAAAATCATACGAACTATGCGTATCACTCTTTCTTCGGTAGCAGCCGTTGCAGCTATGGTTATTTTGACTTCCGGATGCGCGGGGCCAGAACGCAAGCTTGGTCGCGGCATGCGCAACGTCTCTGAATTTGCCCGCATGGGGGAAGTCCGCCGCTCGATGGAACAGACTTGGCTTTGGGATCAACCCGATGGTCCCTTTACGAGGGGTTTGATCCGCGGTTTTAACCGCAGCCTGGCGCGCACCGCGGTGGGCGCCTACGAAATTGTCACCTTCCCCTTCCCGAGTTACGATCCGGTCTTCTATCCGGAAGCGAATGTTCATCCCGATAGCTATCGTCCAAATCGAATCGCCGATCCGGTCTTTGGTCCTGATTCTGCGTTGGGTTTCAGCGGCGGCGACATTGCGCCCATGATTCCCGGCAGCCGGTTTCGCATTTTCGACTACTAAATTGCTGGCTTCCCTTGGCGCCAACACGGACGGCTGTGTTGGCGCTTTTTTGTTTCCGCCGAAAGTGCGTTCAACCTGAACGGGCGGTGTAACCACTAATGAACACTAATAAACACGGATCCCGCAGAGCTTCGGGTTTTGATCCGTTGACTCGGGGGATGAAGCTCGATTCAGTTCAAGATTCGCGTCAATTCGTGTCCATCTGCGGTCCGTTGGTTCCGAACCGCCGGATTCAGTCTTCATGACAGTGGAACGATCATCTCCCTGCAAGGTCAACCTGCTGCTGAACATCCTCGGAAAACGTTCGGATGGCTTTCACGAGCTTGAGACGCTGATGCAGCCCGTCCGAGTGTGCGACCATTTGCAATTCTCACGGCTGGACCGCGAAGGCGTCGAATTGACCTGTGACAACCCGACGCTCCCCATCGATTCCACGAATCTCGTGCACCGAGCCGCGACTGCTTTTTTTCAGGCTGCGAGCCTTCGTGGCGGAGTTCGAATTCACTTGCAGAAGCGCGTCCCGCTCGCAGCCGGCCTGGGCGGCGGCAGCAGCAATGCAGCAAACACGTTGCTCGGCTTAAACGAATTGTTCGGCTTTCCACTCGCTGCCGACCGATTGACGAGTGCCGCGGCTTCCCTTGGTTCCGATGTCCCATTCTTCCTTCAGCCCTGTGCGGCGCTCGCGACGGGCCGCGGTGAACGCATCGTTCCATTGGATGCTCTTCCTGCTTTGCACGGCGCCTTCATTTTGCTGATTTATCCTGGCTTCGGGATTTCGACGGCGTGGGCTTACGGGCAGCTGGCGCGATTCCCGGAAGCGCTCAATGGTGAACCTGGACGCGGACAGAAACTGATTGCTCTGCTGCAAGAAGAAGATCTCTCCGTTGCATCGAAAAGCTTTTACAACTCACTCGAGGCGCCAGCGCTCAAGAAATATCCGTTGCTGGTGATGTTCCAGGAATTCTTGAGGAGCAACGGCGCCACAGCAACGTTGATGTCCGGAAGTGGTTCGACAACCTTTGCCATCACGCGCGACGACGCTGGCGCCAGAGCCCTGGCCGAAATGTTTAAACGGAAATTCGGCGAAACACACTGGCTCGCCGTTGTGCCACTCTAGTAGGACAGGCGTCCCGCCTGTCTAACTCAGTTGGACTCGTCCGGTCCCCAGCGAATTCGTGACGGATGTGGTCCAGGGAAAACGAACCTACGCGGAAGCTTTGCGCAAGCCGGCCAATCACATCACTTCAAGCTATTGCGGATGTTTGCGGCAATCGCGTCCCGTACGGGACTGAGTGAGAATAGCCCGGCGTTTCAAGGCCGTTTCAAGGCCGGGAGAGTGAGAGAGAGCATGTGAACCCCGAAAGGGACGGCTGAACGTCGTTGGGAGATCCAGACGATTAAATCGTCCCTCGGGACTGGAAACATCTGGCCAATCAGTTCCCGTCGTTGAAACGCCGGGCTAATTGTCAGCTGTCCCTGCAGGACAACTATTCGCGCAGAGCGACCTTGAATTACTGAAAAGCATGAGCGCACCGCACGGTCCTGTCATCGGTGACAGTTTCAGGGCTCAAGCGAACGGTTGAACCGAAGCCCAATCACTGATTGAATAGCAACCGCCGTATCGTAGAACAGTTGAGCCGATGCTATGCAAACTCATTTCTCATCGATCTATTCGCACGGATTTATCCGAGCGGCGGTCGCTGTTCCGGCTCTGCGCGTCGCTGACCCAGAGTTCAATCTGGCAAGAACGATTGAATTGGCCCGCCGCGCCTCAGCGAACCATGCTGCGGTTACTCTCTTTCCGGAACTCGGCCTTTCGGCTTATTCGAATGAGGACCTTTTTCACCAGGACGCGTTGCTGAGCGCGGCGAAAGACGCTCTGGCCAAGCTCGTGCAAGAAAGCCGGGCTTTATCTTCAATCATCGTTGTGGGCGCGCCATTGCGAATCGAGGCCAAGCTTCTTAATTGCGGTATTGTTATTTATCGCGGGCGTGTCCTGGGGGTTGCGCCAAAGACCTATTTGCCGAATTACCGCGAGTTTTACGAACGGCGGCAATTCACTCCAGGCCGGCAGGCGCTCAATTCCGACTTCGAGCTATTCGGCGAACGCGTGCCACTGGGCAATGACCTCGTGTTCGACGCGAGCAATATCGAAGGCTTCCGGCTGCATGTGGAAATCTGTGAAGATGTCTGGACGCCAATTCCACCCAGCAGCTACGCGGCGCTTGCGGGCGCGACCATTCTCGCCAACCTCTCCGCGAGCAACATCACCATTGGCAAAGCCGAATATCGCCGCAACCTCTGCGCCTCCCAATCCGGAAAATGCGTCGCGGCGTATCTTTATTCCGCGGCCGGGCCCGGGGAATCGACCACTGACCTAGCGTGGGATGGCCAAGCCTTGATCTATGAAAACGGAGAATTGCTGGCGGAAGCAGAGCGCTTCGCAGACACCGAACAAGTGATCATGGCCGACATCGATGTGGAACGCCTCCTGCAAGAACGTATGCGTTTGACGAGCTTCAGCGATTGCGCGCACGACTGTCGTGAGCGGGTTCAGAGCGCGCGTCTTGTGCCATTCGAGTTTCAGGTCCCGGACGCCGAAGTTCGCTTGCGGCGTGAAATCGCACGATTTCCGTACGTGCCGAGTGATCCGCAAAAGCGGGACGAACGCTGCTTCGAAGCTTACAACATCCAAGTCCACAGCTTGTTGAAGCGTCTTTCCAGCGCTGAGTTGAATAAGGTCGTCATTGGCGTCTCGGGCGGACTCGACTCCACGCAAGCGCTGATCGTCGCGGCCAAAACCATGGACCGGATGAAACTCCCGCGCCGGAACGTTCTTGCCTGCACGATGCCAGGATTCGCCACGAGCGAACTAACGCTCGGAAATGCGCGCCGCCTCATGCTCGCACTTGGCGTTACGGCGGATGAAATTGATATCAAGCCCGCTTGTCATCAAATGTTCCGCGACATCGGCCATCCATTTGGCAAAGGTGAACCGGTCTACGACATCACGTTCGAAAACGTCCAAGCCGGCGAACGCACGTCGCATTTATTTAGGCTCGCCAACATGCGCAACGCGCTCGTCCTAGGCACGGGCGACCTGAGCGAGCTGGCGCTCGGCTGGATGACTTACGGCGTCGGCGATCACATGTCGCATTACAACGTCAACGTGTCGGTGCCGAAAACGCTCATTCAACATTTGATCCGCTGGGTGGTGTTATCAAAGCAATTCGACTCGAAGGCCAATGAAGTGCTGCTTTCGATTCTCGACACGGAGATTTCACCGGAGCTGGTTCCACATGCTGACGGCGCATCGAGCAAGCCGGCGCAGAGCACGGCCGATAAAGTCGGCCCATACGAACTCCAGGACTTCAATCTCTATTACATCACGCGATTTGGTTTTCGTCCGAGCAAGGTCGCTTTTCTCAGCCATCATGCGTGGAGCGATAAGAACAAAGGCGTTTGGCCAGACTTATTGCCTTCCGAAAAGCACAATCAATATGACTTGGCCACGATCAAGAAATGGCTCGAAGTTTTTGTGCAGCGCTTTTTCAAAACCAGCCAATTCAAACGTTCGGCCATTCCCAACGGTCCGAAAGTCGGATCAGGCGGCTCGCTTTCGCCCCGCGGCGACTGGCGGGCGCCGAGCGATTCCGAGGCGGTTGTCTGGCTCAAGGAGCTGCGGGAAAATGTCCCTGGCAATGCTTAAGGCGCGACGGCAAGTCTTTGAAGGCTTTCCATGAACCGCGAGGTAGGGCTGCGGTGCTCCGCAGCCTGCGAACCGTCATTGCGGCGGCGCAGCAACGCCGCCCTACCACTTGTTGGTTCATCGTCGCAATGCGCCTTAGAAAGAACGTGAAGGCTCCCCATGAACAGGTCGTAGGATAGGCATCCCGCCTGTCCAGCATCTGCGCACACCAAAAGCAGGACAGGCGGGACGCCCTGTCCTGCCGGGTCGGTTAATCAACGCTGCTGACGATGTAGCCGCCGGATTTCTCATCGGCTTTTAATTTCAACAGGCCGCGCTTTTCCACCTCTCGCAGCAGATCATTGAAAGAACGGAATCCATAATAGCGTTCGTTGAAACCAGGGTTGCGGCGCTTGATGGTTTCTTTGATCATCGAACCCCAGATGCGTTCGTCTTTGTTGCGCTCCGCCGCAATCGCATCGAGCGTTTTCACGACCACATCCACCGCTTCGGACGGGTCGGGCCCTTTCGCTGGCTGCGCCTGAGCTTTCACGACCGCCGCGGCCACTTTGCTCCGTTGCCGGGCCTTGGTCGGCGCCTCGCGCACGAGATCGTCGTAGTAAATAAACTCGTCGCAATTGCTGATGAAGATGTCGGCCGTCGAATTCTTGACGCCAACGCCGATTACCGTTTTCGCGTTCTCGCGCAACTTGCTCACCAAAGGTGAAAAATCAGAGTCCCCGCTGATGATGGCAAACGTATCGACATGACTCTTGGTGTAACAGAGATCCAGCGCATCGACTACCATCCGAATGTCTGCTGAATTCTTGCCGGACTGGCGGAGATGAGGAATCTCGATCAGCTCGAACGCGGCTCCATGCAAATCGCGTTTGAACTCTTTGAAGCGATCGAAATCACAGTAAGCTTTCTTGACGACGATGTGCCCTTTCAGGAGAAGACGTTCGAGCACCTTCTCGATATCGAAGCGCGGGTACTGGGCGTCTTGCGCGCCGCGCGCTATGTTCTCCAAGTCGAGAAATACCGCCATCGTCGCGTCGGATTCGTCGTGAGCATTCATCGATTGTTGTGCGTTTCGAGTTATTGCGCTTAGGTTATCGCGGTATCACCGGCAGCACCAAGCGCGAGGGGCGCTCCGCATCATGATAAATCGTCTGCGTGGCCTTGAGCAGTTCCGTGTCCGTGCCGAATGGTTTGCCGCTATTCGGATTCCGATCGAAGCGCGGAAAGTTGCTGCTTGAAACCTCAGCGCGGATGCGATGGCCGCGTTTGAATAAGTTGCTCGTCACCCAAAGATCGATTTCATACCGCTGAACTTGGCCAGGCTCGATCAGATTTGGCTTGTCCATGCCTTCACGGTATCGCGCTCGGATAATGCCATCGCAGAGATTGTAAGCTTTGCCATCCGGATGCACGTCCATGAGTTTCGCAGTGAAGTCCGTGTCGCGCGCGGTCGAGGCTGCATAAAGAATCATTTTGACTGGCCCCGTCACTTCAACGTCGGCCTCGAGCGGCGAAGTCGTATAAACGAGAATGTCGTTGCGCTCTTCAATTTTGGTTTGATCAAACGGGCCGGCCGCGGCGCCCACGAGATTGTTGCCGCCCAGAGTTGGCGCCGGATTGGCAGCATCATAAATGAACGTATCCGCTTTCTCTGTCTCAGGTTTTGTGGCGCTCAATGCTCCGTCGCCCTTGATTGAATTCGCGCCGCCGCCGCTGTGGAGGAAATAATTCGCAAATTGCGTGCGTTTGAGTGGCCATTCATTCTCACCCCGCCAACGATTTTCACCCATGACGAACAGATAATAGGCCGGCCAATCTTCGATGCCCGTTTCTTTGCCCTGCAGCCAATATTGAAACCAGCGAAATTGGAGATCGCCAACATTGAGCGCCGCTTCGCTTCCGAAATCGAGTTCGCCAACCTTCCTCACGCCAACCCCATGCGCCCACGGTCCCAAAACGACAAATTGATTGCGGCGCACTGCCCGATCCCGAGACTCGGCCCGCACGCGATCCACCAATTCGATCGTCGTCTTCGAAAAAATGTCATACCAACCGCCGATGTTGAGCGTTGGAACGGTCACATCGCGATAGCGACGATCGATCCCGCGCTTCTTCCAGTAATCGTCATAGGCCGCGTGTTGGACCCAATCGTTGATGTAAGGAACTTTTTTCTCGAACTGATCGCCCAAGGTCCGCAATGGGAGATGCCGATAGGCTTCCTGAAGTTTGTCCGAACTCAATTGAACTCCGCCGACACTCGCGCCCCAGCCCATCAACAAGGCAAGCTGAAATGCGCCCCCAGGATAAGCAATGTCATCGAAGACGTGCGCGAATGGCACGACGGGAACCATAGCCTTGAGATGCCGGCTGGCATTGGCCGCCGATGCCCATTGCGTCCACCCAACGTAGGAGCCGCCCGCCGTGCCGATCTCACCGCTCGACCACGGTTGTTTGCCAACCCATTCCTGCGTGTCAAAACCATCTTCGACGTCGTAACGAAATGGATCCCAAATTCCCTCTGAACGCCCGCGACCGCGGCAGTCCTGCACAACCATAACAAAATCAGCCGAGGTATAACGTTTGGCGTCACCAAACTTTTCGTCAGGTTTTCCGTAGGGCGAACGCATCAGAATCACCGGAAACCGTCCTTCGGCTTTCGGCCGGAAGATGTTCGCAGCAAGTTTGGTCCCGTCACGCATCGGAATCATGACGTTTGATTCGTAAATGAAGGGCTGCTCTTGGGCTGATGCAGGACCGAACGCGATCAGGCACGCACACAAAATCACACCTGATGCCAAAAGTGAGTCGAGACTGGTAAATATGTATCGGGGTTTCATCGAACAGTTCATGTCAATGTCCGGTCAGAAAGAACAGCGCTCTTACAGCGCCGCACTTCGCAGCGCGTGCCGGCTTAGCGGCGGCCGCAGAATCAGGCCGCAGGATTGATTCGGCCTTCCATCGCTTCGATTAGCCGCTGTAGCCAAGCTTCGAGCTCGCGCCGTTTCGAGCTTTCGGCCAGCAATGAGATACCTGCTTGTATCTCGGCAATGACGTGGCTGGGCATCGTAGCGATCACTGGAGTAAGTATTGCTTACCAAGTCATAGTGTCAAGAATCCCGCGTCGCAGGGCAAACGATCCGCGGCTTGCTCCCATCGCGATTAACCCGTAGAAACAGCGCGTGAAGAAGAAAATCACGCAGCCACCTGACTCGATGATGTCCGCAGCTTTGCGCCGTTATCTCTATTTTTCCGCTGCGATCACCGGCGCCGCGATCATGATCATCGAAATTCTGGGAGCGAAAATGCTGGCGCCCTTCGTGGGCACTTCCCATTTCGTCTGGACCGCGCAGATCGCCGTGACATTGGTGGCGCTGGCAACCGGCTATTATGCGGGCGGATTTCTTGTGGACCGGTCGCGAGGTTTCCGCGATTTGAGCCGTCTTTACGCGTGCATTCTTCTGGCCGCCATCTATCTCGCCTTGACGATCGTGTTCGTGGAACCTGTGGCTTACTGGTGTCTCCCCCGATTTAAGCTGGCGATGGGATCGCTCCTGGCTTCCCTTTTTTTGTTTTTTGTGCCGCTCGCGTTGCTGGCCATGGTCGGCCCGTTTTTCATTCGGGTGCTAACGCTGTCCGTCGAGACGGTCGGGGGCAACATCGGACGCCTCACCGCGATCAGCACGTTGGGAAGCGTCGTGGGAACCGTCCTTATTGGCTATGTCTTGATTCCCTTCCTGCCGAACTCCTGGACGATGTATTTGACCGCCGGCGCTTTGATGGCCTTGGTCGCCGGATTTTTTTTCAGCTGGGAAAGGAATCCTGTCGCGAGCGCCGCCGTCGTTGGAGGAATCGCTCTGGGAGGGTTGCTTGGCTACGGCGCCACAACCAAAGAAAGTGTTCGTCGGTTCGCCTCGTGGGAAGAATTGTATCGAGCCAATTCCAATTTCGGCCTGCTGCAAGTCTTGCAAACGAAACAAGGAGACAAGCGCTATTACCTCAACGATCACCTCGTTCAAAACACGTACGATCCGGCGGAGAAGAAAAGCCTGGCGCTCTTCACTTACATGCTGCACGGGTTGGCACATGCTTATACGCCGCGCATAGAGACAGCCCTCTGCATCGGTTTAGGCGTTGGGATTGTGCCGATGCAATTCGTGCGCGACGGAATCAAAGTGGATGTGGTGGAAATCAACCCGGCCGTCGTGAAGGTGGCGACTAACTACTTTGATTGCGACGCGAGCATGCTAAATTTGGTGATCGGTGACGGCCGTTACTTTGTCCGCCAAGCCAAGAGCCAGTACGATACCATCGTGCTCGACGCGTTTCTGGGTGACTCGTCACCGTCGCATTTGATGAGCCGCGAGGCGTTCGAGGACATGCAACGCATTCTCAAGCCTGATGGCACGCTTGTCATTAACAGCTTTGGTGACTTCTCGCCGGGCGAATGTTTTTTTACCGCGTCGCTCGACCAGACCCTCAAGAAAGTATTTAAGAGTGTCCGAATTCACAGCGAGGGGGGTGGCAACGTATTCTTTGTGGCGTCGCAGCGGCAGAACCTCAACATCCTGCATCCCCCTGACTTTCGGCATGTTCACCATTTGTTAATCCAATCGACCAAAGGCGCTTTCGCAGGTGTCAACCCGCCACTACCCCAAGAGGGCGCCGAGATTTCCGATGATTACAATCCTATCGAATTCTACGACGCGTCAAACCGCGAGCGATATCGGCGGGGATTGGCGCTCTGGGTGAAATCGCTCTGAGTGGCCTATGACATGACATTCGCATCCCGCCACGAAGCAGGAGAAGCATTGGGCCGCCATCTCACGTCGATTGGAATTCACTCGGAAGTGGTTCTTGGCTTGCCGCGCGGCGGTGTCGTTGTAGCCGAAGGCGTCGCGCAGGCCCTTCGCTGCCCATTGGATGTATTGGTGGTCCGCAAGATTGGGCACCCTCGCTTTCGAGAGTTTGCCGTGGGAGCTCTCGCTGAAGCGTCGATAGTCGTCTTAGATGATGACGCGCTCAAACGTTCGCACATCAAGCCGGTTGACCTCGAAGAGGTCATTGAAGAAGAGAGCTTTCGCTTGGCCGATTACCTCAGAAAGTTTACGACGCGTCCGCGTGCCACGATTCCGGGCAAACGCGTCCTTGTAGTTGACGATGGCCTTGCGACGGGCGCAACCACCGAAGCGGCCGTCCGATCGGCCAAACAACAAGGCGCAGCAAAGGTGCTGCTCGCTGTGCCAGTCGCATCGGAAAGTGGCTTCCAACGTTTGACCAGAGTTTGCGACCAGGTAATTGCATTGGAGATTGATCCGGGGTTCGAAGCAGTCGGCCATTACTACCGATCGTTTTCCCAGACCACCGACGACGAAGTCATGGCCATCCTTGCTTCGCAATCTTAAAGCGTTACTGCTGGCACGGTTGCGCAGCCTTTTGGGCCGACCCGCCAATCACTTCACTTGGCTGAAAGGAATATTCCATCAGATTCGCGTCGGCAAAACTAGGACGCTAGGACGGCATAGGGTCATATATTCACATGTAACCGGTCAGGCGTTGACCCCGACTGCCAAAGGCAGGTAGCGTCGCTGGCATGGCGCGACCGGCGTTACGGAAACGATTGGAGGCGGACAACGCTTTAGGGAAAGAATTGCGCCATGGGCATGAAATGTTACATGTTAAGATGTGACCCTAATGACCTGACACGAGGCAGCGGGTCTGGTTTTGTGGCTCAATCCGCCGGCGGGCTGGATTGTGGAGAACCGGACCGTCCATCTTGAGAATCCGCCGCAGGCGACGAGCCAGGAGGAACGCCGGATTGAATTTGAGATAAAAACGCCAGCGGAAGCCAGGTCCGCGCGCGTCGAAATTCCAGGGTACGCCCTTTACTATGCATCCTTCTAAGAATCGTTGGGGTCGCATCTCGGCATTTGACAAATGCTTCGAGGCGGACTCTGCGTTGGCTGTCCAAACGGACCGAAGGCAAGAGGCATTTATCAAATGCAGAGATGCGGGCCCACTGCACTGCGGGCACTGCCAAACCAACAAAGGTTGCTCCATCACCAAACCCATAGCCAGCCCGTTACGGACCATCTGCATCAGTGGATGAATCAGCAGTTGGAGCAAAAGAAAGTCGAGCCCAACTCCGGCCTGGGGCAGGCGATCGGTTACGCGCTCAGGCACTGGGAACCATTGACGCTCTTCCTGCGCCAGGGCGGAGCTCCCTTGGATAATAACATTTGCGAACGGGCTCTCCAGATGGCCATCCTGCACCGGAAGAACTCTCTGTCCTATAAAACGCCTCAAAGCGCCCGAACCGGTGACCTGTTCATGAGCCTCATTCACACCTGCCGCGTTATCCCTCTGCCGATGCGCGAAGGTTCCGCGACTCGAAGAACGGAAGGTCCGCGCTACGGGATCGGCTCACGCCTGGGCGCATTCGATCCGAGACTCGTTTGTTAGCGGTTCTCCGTAGGGCAGCGGTTCGGGAACTTCGGCGAATTCCGAAATCGCATTGAACAGTTTCGAGAAATCCTTGTTCACGTCGCCCGACAAGCAATCCGTCACATCCCCGGCGAGCTCGGGGTACTTGTCCGTCAAGGCGCGAAAGCTGAAGTTCTCGTCGTAAAAGGCGTAAACCAACTTGCGCATGTTCTCGATGCCTTGGCGCAGAATAGAGCCATATTCAGCGAAGCGAGCGGGCGAGAAGTCCTGCGTTGCGATGGCTTCATGGACGGCATCTCCAGCCAGGATGCCACTTTTAAGCGCGAGCATGAGACCGGATGAAAAGACCGGATCAAGAAAGCAAAACGCGTCACCAACCAACAGCAATCCAGGCGCCGCGCAATGACGCGCATGAAAAGAATACTCACCCGTAAGGAAGTACGGGCCCGTTGGCTCGCCGCAAGCCAAGTGCTCTTGAATCCAAACGTTTTGGCCGATCTCGCGTTTGAAGATTTGCTCTGGATCGCGCACTCCATCGCGGCTCAGGTACTTTCCCTCTGCCACAACGCCAACGCTCACGACGTCTTCATGCAATGGAATGTACCAGAACCATCCCTTTTCCGGAACGAATGCGACCGTCGTCGCGCCCGCGTCGATGCCTGCATCGCGTTTGGCGCGTTTGTAGTAGGTCCAGACGGCCACCTTGTGAAGTTTCGGGTCACCCATGCGCCAGCGATTGCGCACGGCGCTGAACGCTTCCCGGCCCGAACAATCCAGCGTGATGGGCGCAAAGTATTCCTCGATCGCACCGGTTTTCCTCTGCGCACGGACACCGATGACGCGTTCGCCGTCTTTGATCAATTCCTTGACCATCGTTTCTTCCTTGATCGTCGCCCCTTTGGCGCGCGCGTTGTCGAGGAGCAGACAATCGAACTCAGAGCGCAACACCTGCCACGTTTGGGCCACGTCCTGATCGTAACGATTGAAGAAATAGAAAGGTTGAGAAGCTTTGCCCGATGGCGACACGAACTGGACGCTGTACTTTTTGATGAACGCCGATTTTCGCATCGCATCAATTAGCCCGAGACGTTGCAGCGGATAAAATGTGAACGGCAGCAACGATTCCCCAATGTGATAGCGCGGGAACTTCTCCCGTTCGAGAACCAGCACGCGACGGCCACGCTCGGCCAGCACCGCAGAGGCAGACGCTCCCGCCGGGCCGCCTCCGATCACAATAGTGTCGTAACGGGATGGCTCGTTCATGTTTGTGCTGGCGGCAAGATTTCGACGATTTCCGCGAGCGACCGCTGCATCGGGTCCACCAATGAATTTCGCCGGCCAAAGAGCAGCGGCGAACCGGTTAATTGGAGCGCGTTTGCGATGAAAGCGTCTGCCTTCAGGCGCAGAAAGGCCTTTGGGCGGCTCGCATGGATAATCTCATTCTCTGAAAGAATCCGGCCGAGCGGCGCTCGTTCTTCCAAAATAGCCCGCCGGGCGCTGGGCGGAAAAAGACCAAGATTGATCTTGATCGCGCCAAATTCGACCGGCGTCTCGGTCTCATCGAGCAGCAAAACCACTTCACGGAAATAAACGTCGTCCCGCTGTTGGCGGCGGAGGAGATGGAGATGAATCTTCCGCCCGTGGAATCGCTCCAAGGTAGGCGTCATGTCATCCTTATGAACCAGCAACGACCGGCAGGGTTCGGGAATGGCGGTCTCCGTGACCTGCTCGATCATCGGGAGCGTCCGGTTCGCCTGCGCGTAGAATTCGTCCAGCGGATAGGCAAAAGGACTGACGATCAATGCAGGGCGTGGTGCAGTAGTGGGTGCGGACGAAGACATCTCCGGAGAGTTCAATCTTGGAATGGATTCAGGCGTATCGGACATTCTTATGCTGGGGCAGAAAGAATTCATGGAGCAACCGATCGACTTGCAGGAGGCCGTCGCGATTCAGACTGACGATGTCATCTCGAAGAGTTAGAAAACCCCAGTCTTGCAAAATTCGGAACGGCGCCTGAAAGCGTTCCCGGATACCGACGCCAAACTTGTCGTGAAAGTACGAGCAGCGAATCTGGCCAAGTTTTAACTGCAGCACCAGTTCGCGAATCAGACGTTCGTCTGCCGTCGGCGTCAACGCGCGATAAATCGGAAGCTTGTCGTCGGTCAGCGCATTAACGTAAGGCTCGAAATCGTGATGGTTCTGGAAATGCGTGCCGCCGACATGCCCGAATGAGGCAACGCCCAATCCGAGCAAGTCCGCGCCCGCCCAGAGTCTATCGCGATACAGGAACCGCGCCTTCTCCTTATCCTTCACCGCGGTGTACGCGCTCGCCACCGTGTAACCCGCCTTTTCCAGTTCAGCGAACGCTTCCGCCACCCAATGCCGCTTCGTCTCCCAATCGGCGACCGGCGCCACCAGCCGGCCTTCGGCTTTCATCTGTTTGTAGATGGTCGTGTTGTACGGAACTTCCATCTGGTAAATGGTGACACTGTCCGGCTGGAGATCGATCGTCTTGCGAATGCATTCCCGCCAATTCGCCTCGGTCTCTTCGACCATGCCCGCAATGAGATCGATGTTAACTTGAGGAAAGTCGAGTTCTCGCGCGTATCTGTAGGCGCGCGCAATTTCCTTGCTATGGTGCGCGCGGCCATTGATCTCGAGAATATGATCGTCGAAATTCTCGACACCGAGACTGAGTCGAGTGACTCCCATTTCGCGGATAGCCTTGAGCTTGTGATCGGTCAAAGTTCCCGGTTCACATTCGAATGTGATCTCATCAGCCTGGTCCCACGGCAAGATGGCCTTCATCCCATCGCTCAGATGCCGCAATTGGTCCACTGAAAGATACGATGGTGTTCCGCCGCCGAAGTAGATAAAGCTTGGCTTCCGGCCGCCAAGGAACGGTTTACCGGCGTACAGCCGAAGTTCCTTAAGCGCCGCCTCGATATAGCCTTTTATAGCTGTCGAATTCTTATCGGTGTAAACGCGGAAGTAGCAGAAATGACAGCGCTTTCGGCAAAAGGGAATGTGCAGATAAACGCCAAGATGCGTTCCATCGTTTGGAGGACGTTCCAAAGCCGCGAAAGCATCACCAACGAATTCAGGTTTCCAAAAGGAAAACGGCGGATAATTGGAAACAAAATAGTTTCCGACCGTCGTTTCCTTGTCTGGTTGGACAGGCGCCGGTTGAACTGGTGCAACGGCAGTGGTCATTTGCCTCTCTCTCTAATCCTCGCCCCATCCGATGGGGCGAGGGAACCCCAATTCTGCATATGCCAGCGCTTCGAGAGGCGCTTTTCCCTCGTCCCATCGGATGGGGCGAGGGTTAGGGAGAGGGGCAAATCTGATCTCATGGCTCACATCTAGTTCTTTTGATTCGGCGCTTTCGCTCCGAAGGCATAGACTCTGCCGTCTTCGGAGCCGACGACGATTCGACCGTTGGCAATGGCCGGCGAACTAGTCACGGGTTGCCCAATTTCGTAGGACCAGAGTTCTTTACCATTCGCTAAAGAAACGACGTACAGACGCCCGTCGTCAGACCCAACGACGACTTTCTCACCGCAAATAACTGGCGAACTATCCACCTTGCCCTTCGTCCCAAACGTCCAGATGCCTTGGCCATCCGCCTTGCGCACGCAATGGAGCCGCTTGTCACGACCTCCAAAGACGACGCGATCACTCGCGACCGCCGGAGAAGAAAAATAGGGAAAAGCGCGATCCTTGTACCGCCAAACGATTTTGCCTTCCGCGATGTCAATACACAGCACCTCGTTATCGTAATGCCCAATATAAACCCGATTCTCCGCGGCGGCGCCGGACCCGGCGATATAGGCGCCAGCTTCAATCTCCTTAAATTTTTTTCCATCAGCCAGGGAGATCACGTGCAAGAGCGCATCACAACCTCCGAACATGGTTTTCCCATCGGACACAGCTGGTGAGCCATTAATGTAATTCCCAGTTTCATAAGTCCAGACGGCTTGTCCTGTTTCCGAATCGACGCAGTGGAGCTTAAAATCGTAGCTGCCCACCAAAATCCAGGTCGCATTATTGGTGGGAGATTTCACCCAATTGGGGGCGCCGAGAATCTTTTCACTCGTGGCGTACTTCCACAGTTGTTTCCCAGAAGAAGCCTCAATGGCGTAAAGATTAGCGTCACTTGATCCGATGAAAACCTTTCCTTGTAGGATTAGCGGAGAGGATTCGATCGGGCCGCCCGTTTTGAAGGCCCAGGTCTTCTGGCCTTTCGCAAGGTCTATGGCGTAAACATGGCCGTCATCAGAACCGATAAAAGCCTGACCAGCTTCTATAGCGGCCGATGACTTGACAGGCCCTTCCGTCTTGAAGCTCCAGAGCAAGGTCAAGGCATCTGGGAGTTGGCTAGGAGCTAACCCAAGCAAGCCCGGACTTCCGCGGAACATTGGCCAACTCGACGCGGGCGTGTTCGGTGCGGCAGGTTTTTGCGCGGACGAGCTAGCTGGCGCTGCGGTGATGTTGGAACTAGTCGCGAGAATAATCGCTGAAGCGATCTGGGTGAACCGTTGTGTTACGGAAAATGAGTTCATCGCCGCGGCGAATAACGTTTATTGAAACAGCGGCTCATCTTGGCGAGCATGTTTCGCCTCAAAACTATTGAACAAGGCCTGGCAGTTTGCAACATAATAATACCTATACGTATGATTCTTTTGATTCTTGAGTGATGGTATGTCCGGCCCGCGAACCAAGTGCTGGCGGTTTGGCGCCATTTGCTCCGGCGCTGCAAGTCAACTTGAGGGGTGCTGCTTAGTGCTACTTAAAGAGCCTTCATTTCTGGTGTCGTTTGTGCCATTAATAGTTATATGTCAGTGAATTTAGTGAAAGTTTTGTTTTATCTCGCGGTCTTCAATGCGGTCGTTTGTTTCCATTCGGCACAACCAACCAAACAATCTGTGGGCTTTGCGAATGTTAAAATTACGCCGGGGTTTCACATGCTCGCCAATCCCTTAAACGCCACGGACAATAGCATCGGCGAACTCATCAAGGAGGTTCCCGAAGGAACCATTCTTTTCAAGCTCGCGGAGCCGAACGGACGGGGCGGACTGAACGAGGCTCACCTTGCGCAACTTCAAGAAATGACCCGCCATTTGCCGCCAGAGATGGCTGCCCCGATCTGCATCGCATTTTCGAAGCCGAACCTGACGATGACTTGGAACGGCGCATTACAGTCGGCAAGTGAGGTAACCGGACCGTACGTGGCAGTGCCCGACGCCGTTAGTCCGCAAACGTGGACGCCCATCGAGCCTCGCAAATTCTGGCGAGCTCGGAAACGCACGGTCGATTTTTCCCGATTTACGGCCAACACGTTCGAACTTGGAGAATGGAGCAACCCTGCGGAAATGCTGAAACCGGGCGAAGGCGCGATCATCTTTAATCCGAGCATGGAAACAGTGACAATTCCGTTTGCCGGCGAAGTGATGCAGGGGAATTTGACGAACGTTATTCCGGTCGGACTTTCCATTCGTTCGTCAATGGTTCTGCAAGCTGGTGGTGTGACCTCAAAGCTCGAATTCAGGCCATCGCCTGGCGATCACGTCTTTCTTTGGAACCAGCGTAAGTTCGAACAATTCACTTTCGGTCCGGACAATGCCTGGACGCCATCGGAACCCCAGCTACGCGTGGGAGAATCGTTTCTCGTTTTCGCGCAGTCGGCGACCAATTGGGTCAGGAAATTCTCGATTGCTCAATGAAGTTGCTGTCCTCTTTCTCGAAACGGATTTCCGGACAGGCAGGGCAAACTTGCTGGTTTGCCGGAAGCGCAGCAGCGCTTCCCCCACCTGTCCGGAAATCTGTTTCGAGAAACGCTCTAATTTTATGTTTATTATTCGCCGTCTGCCTGTTGTTGGGTTGCGCGCAATCCACGGTTGAATCGCGGCGCAAGGAACGGCTCTCAGCTTACATGGCATTGCTGCCAGAACAGAAGCAACTCGTCGATCAAGGCCAGATCAAGATCGGCATGAACCAGGACGCGGTCTATATCGCCTGGGGTCCGCCGTCAGAAGTTCTCGAGAGTGAAACTGAGCAAGGACGCGTCACCACGTGGATTTATCACGGTCAATGGCTCCAAGAAAGCCGCTACTGGACTTTCCGTGAAGTCGCACAGGATGGCGCGGTCTTTCTGGAGCGCCACCTGGAAAGCGACTATTTTCCGCGGCAGTACATCCGCGCGGAAATAGCCTTTGCGAATGGATCTGTTACTCGCTGGAGGACGTTGCCGCGACCGGTCCCGTAGGACAGGCGTCCAGCCTGTCACGGCGCAGCGCATCATCTCAAGCAACAAGAAACTGAACAGGCGGGACGCCTGTCCTACAATGCCTATTTCCCAGTAAGTTTGCGGAGAATATCACGGACGGTTTCCACCAGCTTAACACCGGACTGAGTTTCCTTCTTCGATCGAATCAATTCTTGGGCTTTCATGATCGTATCGAGAGCATTCTCGAGAACCTTCTCATTTTGGCTCCGACGCATGAGAATCACTTGCAGGAGAGTCGAGATGCCAGTGATGTAGAGGTTATATCCGCGGACTTCGAAAACATGCAGTGATGGCTTCACCAGAAATTCCACCCCGTGCCAAATGAACTCCACAGCTCCCATTTTCTCTTTGATCTTCAGGTTTAAGATCGATTTCGGATCAGGAACAGCCTGGCGAACGTACTGAGCTAAGTCTTGTAATGATTCAATCATGGTGAGGGTGGTTTGCCCGATTCACGGTAAGTCGAAAAGCTGTTAAGTTTCGGTGAAGATGTCAAACCGATTTCGGGCGGATAGGACGCGTCTTTTCTGTTTCCTAAGTCGAGCACGCTCGGCAATTTGGGGTGAATGAGCGCATGGAGTCGTTCGCGTCCGCCATGAGCGGATTTGAACCGGCTTTGAAAGGCCGGGATCTCGTTGCTTTTGCGGGCCGTCACCGTGCTCCCCAGAAATCGACCCTGGGAATCGGCCGCATTGACGATCTCTACTCCGGCATGACGCACTTTCTTGCCGTCGACGATGACGATCTGATCCTGCCACCGTCCCTTGCACACAGAAGCATAGCGCAGATGCTCACCTGCCAAAGTCACAGCGTGCAGGTAATGGTGTTCGACGATTAGTGCGTCGCACCGTTGGATGTCCTCGGGAGAAGTCAGCAACCGAAGATGGCCATGGTCTAAAACGTGTTGTGCTTCAGCAGAAATGTCGCGGCATTTGGGTTTACTCATGCCGCAAGCGTAAAGAACTGAAAACGGAATGTTCCAAACAAAATGCTAACCTTCGTATCGGCAA
>Ga0194132_10000898_pt1 | contig 60913 bp, 49 predicted proteins | sample TA2KigOf80mmetaG_FD_148612 | JGI IMG/M metagenome (GOLD analysis project Ga0194132, IMG submission 148612) | Freshwater microbial communities from Lake Tanganyika, Tanzania - TA2015054 Kigoma Offshore 80m | ecosystem: Environmental > Aquatic > Freshwater > Lake | place: Tanzania: Lake... | reverse complement strand
GCACCCCGGATTTCTTACCGCTTGCAGCGTAGTGCCCTGTCCAGACTCATTTTTCGAGTTGGTCGATTGGAGAGTGGACTTCAGTCCACACGATTGCGTGGCTCCCGGAGCTAGGCCGCGTGGACTGAAGTCCACGCTACAAGACTCTCCTACCCGAAAATTTGGTCTGGACGACGCAGTAGGGTGCGTGAATCGCACCTGTCCCGCAATGGATGCGATTCACGCACCCTGCTGGGCAAGGAACTTGCGCTTTTTTGTTGTCTGCACCGCGTTTTCCGGTACAAAGCCCTGCACGTGATCTGGTTCGAATGTCCCCTCGCGAACGGCAAAGGAGCCTCCATGATCGTCAGCGGGTTTTCGGGAAACGACATGTATTGCTTGAATGAAAAGGGTTTTGCCCCGGGCAGCGTCGTCGTCGGCAATAGCGTGCAGGCGCTGGGCTTTTTCGGTGGCATCGCCAGCGGATTGCGAACGATCGCCGGCGGTGAGATCGAGAACCTCACCCAGCTCATCACCGAAGGCCGTCACGCCGCCATCGAACGCATGGAAAAGGAAGCCAAGGCCGCCGGCTGCCAAGGCATCACCGGGGTTCGCTCCGAACTCAAGGAAGTCAGCGGGTATCACGAGTTTCTCGCCATCGGCTCCGGCGTGCGCACCAAGGGCTACGACGGCGATTTCTTCACTACCGCCTGCTCGGGCCAGGACTTCTACTGCCAAATCGATGCCGGCTATCAGCCGAAACATTTCGTCATGGGGAACGTCGCCTACGCGCTCGGCGTCGGCCAAAGCATTTTCGCCTGGCTCACCGGCGTCGCCGGCGGCGAAGTCAAGCAATATTCCGACATGTACAACCATACCCGGCATCTGGCCCTCACTCGACTCGAGAACGAGGCGAAGGCGGTCGGCGCTAATTCCGTCGTCGACATCGCCACCTATATTCTCCCCTTCGGGCCCGGCGTCACCGAGATGCTCATGGTCGGCACGGCATCGTATCATCCAGCGTTCGGCAATCCCGAGCGCCCCGTCACCTCCGAACTGACCGGCGAAGAGCTGTGGAACCTCGCACGCCTCGGCTACGCGCCCATGCGCCTGCTTCTGGGCGTCTCCGTCTATTCGCTCGGCTTGGCGGGCGGCATCTTTGCCTGGTTCCAAAGCTTCAGTCGCGGCGAACTCGAGTCAGTCACTCAAGTCATCTACGAAGCTCGCAGCAATTGCCTGGAACACATCATCGGTGAGGCCAAGGCTATCGGCGCCGACGGCGTCATCGACATCAAAGTGTTTATCGATGAGATAAGCGCCGGTTATGTCGAAGTCATGGCCATCGGCACCGCGATCAAGAAAATGCCGGGCATCACGACTCAGAGCCCCGCCTTAATCCCACAGGCCATCATCCGCGATCGCGATACGCTGTTCCGGCCAGTTACGGCGATTGTTTGATCGTGTATGAAAATTCGTGTCAAGCGTGCAGCGCAGCCACCCGCCTGGCCGGCTCGGGCTGTCGCTGCTCGCTTGGGGCTCTCGAGGAACTCATGCCTGCCTTCTCTGTTCATAGTGTGCCGATTTTCCTCCTGTTCATCGCCACCGCGAGCGGCTCGCCCCCGAGTATGCCATTCGACCTGATGGCTGACAAACTCGACGCCTGGAGAACGCCGCACGGCGATTGGCAGCACGTCGGCGCGGTCGAACTCGACGCCAAGAACCCCAGAAAGTTCGCCGTCAAGGAAGGCAAAGGCGTCTGGTACAACGGCGCCAAGGGGCGCACGTCCAACCTCTTCTCCAAGCAGAAATTCGCCGACGTCGAACTGCATGTCGAGTTCAACATCCCCAAAGGCTCAAACTCGGGCATCAAGTTCCATGGGCATTACGAGATTCAGATTTACGACAGCTTCGGCAAGAAAGAAGTAAGCGGTGAAGATTGCGGCGGCATCTATCCGCGCGCCGTCGTCATGGGCGGACGCTACACCCATATCGACAAGGGCATTGGTCCCAAGGTCAACGCCTGTAAAGCCCCGGGCGATTGGCAAACGCTCGACGTCACATTCCTCGCGCCGCGATTCGACAAGGAAGGCAAGAAAATCAAGAACGCCATGATTCTAAGGGCCATCCTCAATGGCCAGGTCATTCACGAAAAGCAAGAGTTACTCACCCCCACAGGCGATCGCTGGAAAAACGCCGAAATGCGCGAAGGCCACTTGATGCTTCAAGCCGACCACGGCCCGATTGCGATCCGCAACTTCCGCATCCGTGATGTGAAATGAAAATGCCGAAATGATGAAATCCCGAAAGGCCCTAACGCGACAGAGCCGCAGCCGTCAGCAATGAGCCGGCAGCCATCAGCCATACCATCAAAGCATGACCTTCTCTGGCTGACGGCTGATAGCTGACACCCCGTGCATAATTTCTCGTCATTTCCGATACTTGTGCGAGATTTGGGTTGTCCATGAACGATCGTTTGCAAACTATCCGCACTATCAGCAATCGCCTGCTCATCTCGCTCGGAGTGTTGATGCTCTTGATCATTCCGGGCGCATTTTGGGCGAGTCAATCGGACCAGTTTGTCGGGGCCGCGCCGCTGATGACGTTGATCATCGGGGCCATCGGTGGCTTCGTCGGGCTGCAACGCCGGCTCAAGACGCTCGGCGACGAGGATCTCCAGCTGCTGGCCGACTCGTGGGTCTACGTCGCTCTCTCTCCCGTGGTCGGCGGCATCCTCGCGGTGCTGTTGTACGTTCTGTTCATCTCCGGGTTGTTGGCGGGCGATCTGTTTCCGAGGTTTGTGGCGGACAAAGACGCCGCCAGCATCGAGGGCCTCGCCGCACTCTTTCGCATTCACGGCGCGGCGTCTGACTACGCCAAGCTGATCTTTTGGTGCTTCCTGGCCGGCTTTTCGGAGAGATTCGCCATCGACATCATCAGCCAATTCGAATCGCGTGTGGTGAGCAAGCCGCCTCCCCCCGACGCGCCGCGCGAAGAGCCGCGCACGAAGTAACCCGCACGGATCATACAATAGCGCCATGGACTCCAACGGCCGCATGATGCCCCGCAATCAGGTTCGCAACGGCGACTGCATCGCCGGCATGCGTGAGCTTCCCGATGGCTGCGTCGACCTCGTTTTTGCCGATCCGCCGTTCAACATCGGCTACAAGTACGACGTTTACGAGGATCGCAAGGGGACCGACGAATACTTGGCATGGACGAAATCGTGGGGCGAGCAAGTTCACCGCGTGCTCAAACCAACCGGCACGTTTTGGCTGGCCATCGGCGACGACTTCGCAGCCGAGCTCAAGGTCCTGTTTCAGCGCGACCTCGGCTTCTCGTGCCGCAGCTGGGTGATCTGGTACTACACCTTCGGCGTCAACTGCACGAAGAAATTCAGCCGCAGCCATACGCATCTCTTCCATTTCGTGAAAGACCCGAAGCAATTCACGTTCAACGCGAACGCTATCAAAGTCCCGTCAGCTCGTCAGACCGTGTACGCCGACTCCCGGGCACAAGAGGGCGGGCGATTGCCGGACGACACCTGGATCCTGCGTCCGCAGGACATGAAGCAAGGCTTTGAAGCGGATGAGGATACATGGTACTTCCCGCGCGTCTGCGGGACCTTCAAGGAGCGAGCGGGATTCCACGGCTGCCAGATGCCGGAACGCGTGTTGGGGCGGATCATAGAGGTTTCGTCAAATCAAGGCGAGTTGGTGCTCGATCCCTTTGCCGGGTCAGGCAGCACATTGGTGGTCGCGAAGAAATTAGGGCGCGACTATTTCGGTTTCGAATACTCTGCGAACTATGCCAGGCGCGTTTGCGCTCGCCTGGAGGCGACCGAAGTCGGCCAGTTTCTCGATGGAGTGGACGACCCGAAGCGAAGCGTGCCGGCCACCGCCAACGGCCGCGTGCTCAAGAACAGTAAACGTAAATAAACAGACCCTGAAGCGTCAGCGAAGGATCCCTTCGCCGACGCTTCGGGCGCCGACGCATCACTTCCCATACAGCGGCGTGCTGTCGAAGAGGTCGCGTGGGCGCAGGGTGAAGTCGATCCAGGTCGTCAGGGCGACGCCTTGCCATTGGTTAGCGCCGTCGGGGCCGAAGTCCTCGCCGCGCGGCACGTGGATGCCGGGGGCCGAGTACCACACCGTCACGGGCTGATTTTTCAACTCCCGCTTGTTGGCTGCTTCACGGACCAGCGTGTGAAAAAATGTCCGTTGCGGGTTGGTGACCGTCAGCCAAAAGTCGGAGTTGACGAACTCCATCTGCTCCTTGCTCATCCCGGCCAGGTCGCCATAACCACGGACATCGCGCACCGAACCCATGCGAGACGGGATGAGATCGTAGCTGACGGGGCGGAAGTGTGCGTTCTTGACTTCGGTGCTGTGGACTCGCAGCGTCGTGAACTCCTCGGCTTTCCAGAGGGCACTTCCTTCTTTGGCGGCGTTGCCGCCTTCGCTGCCGAACGGCTCATCGACGACGGCGAAGCGATTGCCGACGCGGCGGCGACTGATCAGGCGATAGTCGTTTTTGGTGGGTCCGCCGGCGCCGTCGGCTTTGGCTTCGCTGAGGTCGAATTCCATGCGCCAGCTGCCGACGTGAAGATGCACATCGCCGTCCTTGACATTTCCCCGCCCCTTGCCGCGGCGGAAGTAGTTGTGAGCGGTGAATCCGAGACGCGTGACGACCCGGCCATCGTCGGTGAAGTTGTATTCCATGATGTAGACGTAGTTGACTGCCTGGAAGATGGAGGCGAGGACGAGTTTTTCGCCGCGATAGCCGACGTTGTTGCCGTGCCCTTTCATCCAGCGAATGCCATCGTCGTGGACCTCGCGGAAGATCTTGTAGTTCTTGTTGCCCGACCACGCAACGACCGCCGGCATCGCCACACACGGCGGTCCCAGGAGTTTTTCGGCGGCGGCGACGGTCTTGTCGGCCCGATCCTTGGTGGCCAAATCGGCGTAGAACGTAATATTGTCGTCATACGGCGCCAGTGCCTCGACGAGTTGAAGGTTGCGCACGACGTTGATTGTCTTGGTCTGCCCGTCAGCGCTTTGGTACGTGAACGCCGCCTTGACGATGCGCAAGAGGTGCACCTCCTTGTTGAAGTTCGAGACAAAATCCCACTCGACATCCCAGCGCGTTTTTTGCTTGTCCGGCGCTGCTTTCGCAGGAAATGCTTGCGTCTCGGTGTTGGCGACCACAAGAGTCGGCGCGAGAGTAAACGACAATAGCGCGAGGATCAACTGCCACTTCTTCATGTTACGCTCCTTGTTGGAAGACGCTGCCGCGACGACGCATCGGAGCGCCGCGCATAGGATATGATAAGGACGAGACCCCCACGGACGAGAGAACCGCGCATGCCGCGCATTCAGCAACTTCCGGTTTCGGTCATCACGAAGATCGCCGCCGGGGAAGTCATCGAACGCCCCGCCAGCGTCGTCAAGGAGCTTCTGGAGAACAGCCTCGACGCCGGCGCCACCCGCATCGACATCGACATCGAGCAGGGAGGCTGCGAACTCATCCGCGTCGTCGACAACGGCCACGGCATCCATCCCGACGATCTCGAACTCGCGTTGACCAATCACGCCACCAGCAAGCTCGCGACCGCTGACGACCTCTTTGCCGTCCGCACTATGGGCTTTCGCGGCGAAGCCTTGGCGTCCATTGCGGGCGTGGGGCAGGTGACGATTCAGTCGTGCGTCTCCGAAGCGGAGAAAGGGAGAAGGAGTGAAGGGGAGAATGGGAGATGGGGAGAGGAGGAGATCGAAGCCCGCTCATTCTCCCCCTCTCTCCCTTTCTCCCCTTCTCATGAAGCCGGCGCCGAAATCTCCTCGCACGGCGGCGAACTATCGGCGGTCCGCGTATGGAACGGCGCACCGGGGACGCGTATTGAAGTGCGCCATTTGTTTTACAACGTGCCGGTTCGCCGAAAGTTCATGCGCACCCCATCGACCGAGATGGGGCACATCTGCGAAATATTCACGCGTATCGCGCTCGCCAAGCCCGGAATTCACTTAGTCCTGCGGCATAACGGCAAGAACGTTTACGAAGTCTCCGCGTCCGATGACTTGCTGACGCGCATCGGAATCTTCTTTGGCAAGGAAGTTCGCGACCAGCTTTATGCCATCGACGCACGGCAAGGGCCGGCGCATCTATTCGGCTACATCGCCGATCCTGCTTGCGATCGAGGCAACGCCAAAGCGCAGTACCTCTTCCTCAATGGCCGATGGATTCGCGATCGCGCACTCGGCCATGCGCTGCAAGAAGGCTATCGCGGTTTGCTGATGACGGGCCGCTACGCGGTGGCGTTCTTGTTCCTAGACCTGCCGCCCGACGCGGTCGACGTCAACGTGCATCCGACCAAGGCCGAGGTGCGCTTCCGCGATGCCAGCGCCCTGTACTCGATGGTGCTGGCCACGGTGCGCAACCGGCTCAATGAGGAGGAGTTGACCAGCCGGCTCCAGCCGCCGACGGCGAACGGGGCGAGCGGTTACTTCAGCCCCCGCCCCGCCGAGGCGACTCCGTCGCTGTTCGCGCAGCCGGGGTTTCCGACGTTCAGCAAGAACCCCCCAAGCCCAGGGGTGAGCGCAGCAAACCCCTGGGATCCGCCCGCTGCCGCGCTTCCGCCAAGCCCTGGCATGAGCGCAGCGACTGCCGGAGGTGACCTAATAGTCGATTGCCCAAGCCCAGGGGTGAGCGAAGCGAACCCCTGGGATGAAGTACGCCCCGAGCCCGCCCCCCCCATCCCCGAAGTCATCAACGCCATCCAGGTGCACAACACGTACCTCGTCGTCGAAACCACCGATGGCATGCTCGTAATCGATCAACATGCACTACATGAACGTGTGCTTTTTGAGGAGATCAAGGAACGCATTCGGCTCGGCTCCCTCGATGTTCAACCGATGCTAATCCCGGAGCCGGTCGAGTTGACCGCCGATCAGGCTGCGGTGCTTCTGGAACATCGCCACGATCTCGATGCCCTTGGCCTGGGTGTAGAAGACTTCGGCGGCAACACGGTCATCGTCACGCGCTACCCGGCCCTGTTGGGCCGACGTCCGCCGGCGCAAATCCTCAAGCGCGTTGTCGATCACTTGATGAACAAGGAACGCATGCCGACGCGCGAGCAGCTGCTGAGCGATCTGATGAGCCTGATGGCCTGCCACGCCGCCGTCCGCTCCGGCGACCCGCTGGCGCCCGAGGAGATCGCCGCCTTGGTCGAGATGCGCCATCTCTCCGCCGACACGCACCACTGCCCGCACGGACGACCGACGGCGCTATTGTTTACGCGGCAAGAGTTGGATCGACAGTTTCGGCGAATCTAAGTGATCGTGCGCGTGTAGGGTGCGTTCAGTGAACGTAGCCTATTCTGAATACGATTGTCATTTCGCCGGCGCTTGGTTACATTGTCCTCGCCAATCCTCTTTTGTGACGAGGCTGCCATGCGCTATCTCCTCATGTTATTGGTCGTCGCCCTTTCCCCGAGCGCCGCTTTGGCGCAGGCGAAACAGAAAAACGTCGTCCTGATCATTGCCGACGATCTCGGACGGCAACTCGGTTGCTACGGCGACAAATGCGTGACGTCGCCGAACATCGATGCCCTGGCGAAGAAAGGCGTTCGCTTCACGCGGGCGTATTCAAGCGTCTCGTCGTGCAGTCCGAGCCGGGCCAGCATCATGAGCGGACTGTACACGCACCAGAACGGCATGTACGGCCTGCAGCACGCGCCGCACAGCCAGCAGTGTCATCCCTGGGTCATGGGATTGCCCACGCTCTTGCGCAACTTCGGCTACTTCACCGGCCTGATCGGTAAGTTCCACGTCGGCCCGGAGTCGGCGTTCAACTTCCATCGCCTCATGCTCAACACCAAGCAGCGAGACGTCGCTCTCATGGCCCAGAATGCCAAGGAGTTCATCCGCACCGCCGACAAGAAGCCCTACTTCCTGGTCATGGGCTATCAAGATCCGCATCGCGCCAAGGTCGGCTTCGGCAACGATGTCTGGGCAAAAGACCCCAAGGAGGTGAAGGTCGATCCCAAAAAAGTCGTCGTGCCGTACCACCTGCCCGACACCGAGGCGGTGCGGAAAGACCTGGCCGAGTATTATCAGTCGGTCGCCCGCATGGATCGCGGCGTCGGTTTGCTCTTCGAAGTGTTGCGCGAGCTGGGGCAACTCGAAGATACGATCATCATTTTTATCAGCGACAACGGCATCCCGTTCCCCGGCGCCAAGACCACCCTCTACGCATCGGGCATTCACTTACCGATGCTCATCGCCGGTCCCGGAGTGCCGCAGGATCGCACGAACCATGGGGTCGTCAGCTACATCGATCTGGCGCCGACGATTCTCGACATCACGAAGGCGGCTGGTCCGAAGTACAAACTGCCGGGCCGATCGTTCCTGCCGATCTTGGGGGACGACAATCCGAAGGGCTGGGACACGGCCTTTGCTTCGCATCAGTTTCATGAAATCACGATGTCGTACCCGATGCGCTCGATCATCACGCCGAAGTACAAGTTGATCGTCAACCTGGAGCACCAGAAGACGTATCCGCTGGCGTCCGACCTGTGGGGCTCGCCGAGCTGGCAAGATATTCGCAAGACCGGCGCGAAGATGATGGGGCAACGCAGCGTCGACGCGTTTCTTCATCGGCCCAAAGAAGAACTGTACGATCTCTCGACCGATCCGGATGAACTGAAGAACCTCGCAGCCGATCCGGCTCACGCAAACGGGTTGACGGAACTGCGAACGCGCTTGCGCGATTGGCAGAAGGACACGGCCGACCCGTGGGCGATCCTGTATCGCGAGGAGAAGTGATTGTTTTCGCTTAACGTTCGCGCGGCGCCATGCAATTGTTAAACAAAACCATCGGAGACAAGCGCGATGTGGCCCGATGCCGACAAGACGCAGTCGTTGCTCGACAAAGCCGGCGCCGGCGACGCCGACGCGGTCGATCAGCTTCTCGCTCAGCATCGCGAGCCGATTCGGCGGATGATCGATCTGCGTCTCGACCCCGCCATCGTGCAGCGCCTCGACGCCAGCGACATCGTGCAGGACGTGCTCATCGAAGCCAATCGTCGGCTAAAGGAATACTTGAAGAACCCGACGATGCCGTTTCACCTCTGGCTAAGGCACATCGCCAAGGATCATCTGATCGACGCCCATCGTCGACACCACAAGGCCCAGAAGCGCGGCGTCGAGCGCGAGCAGCCGATCCATCGCCCGGCCTGGTCGGACCGGTCGTCGCTCGATTTGGCGGGGCAGCTGCTCGATCAGGATTTGACCCCCGCCTCTGCCGCCATCCAGGAGGAGATGCAGAACCGTCTGCGCGACGCCATCGCCCAACTCGATGACGACGATCGCGAAGTGATTCTGATGCGCCACTACGAGATGCTCGCGAATCAAGAAGTAGCGGCGACGCTGGGATTGACCGAAGCCGCAGCATCGATGCGCTACCTGCGCGCGGTGCGCAAGCTGCGCGATCTGTTGGCGCCGACCCGGTAGCTATCAGCTATCAGCTCTCAGCCAGAATTGGGAGGGAGACATGGTTTGCTACGTGATACTGGTCCTGGCGGGCATCGCAAATGGCCCCGCGGGCGATCGGGCCGCGATTCAGAAGGTGCTCGACGATCAAGCTGCCGCGTGGAACAAGGGCGATCTTGTTGCGTTCATGAAGGGTTATCTCGACTCCGATGAGCTTAGCTTCTATTCAGGCAACAACAAAACCAAAGGCTGGAAGGCGACGCTGGCTCGCTATCAGAAGAACTATCAGGCCGACGGAAAAGAGATGGGCAAGCTGTCGTTCACGGAGTTGGCGATCGAATTGCTAGGCAACGATCACGCCTTGGTGCGTGGCCGGTACAATCTCAAACGCAAAGACGACGCCCCGACCGGCATCTTCACGCTCATCCTCCGCAAAACGTCCGCAGGCTGGCGCATCATCCACGACCATACATCGGGCTAGCCGCTGGTCAAAGTTCAATTAACGGGAGGGGCGAGGCTCCTGCCGAGCCGTGAGGCGGCGGAATGCTAAAGGCTCGGCAGAAGCCTCGCCCTCCCGAAAATAATCAGGTGATCTTGATCGAATCACAGGCCACGTCACACCGCCGCCAGATTCCCTGAGCGGTCGAAAGCTACGTCGTACGGCCCGTTGATCACGTCGAACGCGGTGCGCGGCTTCAGGTCCTTCAAGCACGCTTCCGACACCTCGACTTCTTCGAGCATCAGCGTGTTCTTGATGTGCATGACGTGCGCCTGCTGCGGCTCGCGCCGGCCAATGATAGCGAGCGCCGTGTCGAGAACTTCGCGATCGGTGTCGTAATGGACGGCGATATTGGCGCCTTCCGGATATCCCGCAGTCACGCAATTGATGACGGTGACTTTGTAGTCCATCTCCTTGACAAGCCGGGTAGTGACGAAGTCGCAGAAGCCGATGCCGCAGGCGTTGCCGTGGGTGTGCTCGGTCAGACCGCGAGCGAAGATGAAACGCATCTGCGGCTGGTCGAGCACGGTCTCGGTGCGCAGCGCTCGCTTGCGGCCCACGACGTTCGTGTCCATGCCGCTGCCGGAGATGTCCTTGCCAAGCTCGTCGATGATCAGCAGGTCGGCTTCATGGAACGGCAGTCGTCCGAGCCATTCTTTCGCTTTGACAAGCAGGCGTTCCTCGACCGGCTCGAAGTCGGCGGGGAGGCATGCTTCCAGGTGCGCGGTCTCGTCGTAGCCGTTTTCAACGGTGCAGAGGCCGAAAGCGATCGGGGCCTTGGCGCGCATGAACCGGCCCACAGCACGAACGACGGGATCGTACGGTTCGTAGAGCAGCACGCGATGGTAATGGGCGGCGCCGTGGCGTTTGCCCAAGCCGATCATCATCATCTTCATCAGCCCGCTTTCGACCGGACCAGCGTAATTCGTGTGCGGCTTAACCCGGCCGATGACGCCGATGTGATCGGCGCTCGCGGCGTTCTTGTCGAGATAAACAGGCCAGCCCTCCGGCGTGTTGCCCAGATGGACAACTTCCATCGACGAGCGGATCGGCGCGCCGACAAACGCCTCGGTGATGCCGTAGCGCTGCAGCACTTCGGCCTGCCCCTCATCGGTCGCCCCGCCATGGCTGCCCATTGCGGGAACCAAGAACGGTTGAGCGCCCAGGTCGCGCACATGCTGCACGACGCTTTTGAGGATCAGCGGAATGTTGGCGATCCCCCGGCTGCCCGCGGTCAGTGCAACCGTTTGCCCGCGTTTGATCTTGCTACCCAGGTTGAGCTTGGCCAGCGTATCGCGAATCGTCGCCGGGATGTTCTCGACGCGTGGCCGAGGGAATTTTTGTCGCAAGCGGAGCATTCGCGGGTATGGCATGGTTGTTCCTCATTTGGAATCAGGCCTCGATCGTGGGTGGCGCCGGCACGAGCAACAAATCAGCGGCCACGAGCAGCCTTCGTTCGGCGACTCGGGCGAGGTCGTTGAACTGAAGCAATCGTTCGGTCACACGACCCGTCCCAGTCAGTGGTTCGATCCGACCATCCACCAGACGGAAATGGTCCGTCCAGCGATCTCAGCGCGGATGAAAAAGCGGAATGATGTTTCCCGTTTCCCGGTCGATGGACGCGATGTCCGTACCCTTACATCGATTGCACAGCACACACGAGTTTGCCAGGTTCTCCGCGACACTTTCGCCCCCATGTTTTTCGGTAACAACATGGTCAATCAAATGAGGCGCAAACGTCACGGCCTCGGGAATGAGACAGTATTCACACCGTTCTCCCGAACGCTCACGGACCAGTCGCCGCAACGCAGCCGCGACATGAGTCTGGCTCGTCCCGCCCTCGCTGCTCGAAGCTTGAGAGCCGCGCTCCCTTTCGCCAGGCGAACGAGATGTTCAACGTACTGAAACTGGTCCCACTCGCGGCGTTCGTCGTGGGTCCAACGCTCTGTTCGATTTTTGTCGAGCAAGAAATCAACGCGCGCTTGCAGTTGCGGCGAAGGACGCAGAGCCAGCACTTCCTCCGGCGTGGGCATGGCAGCAAGCACTTGCAGAACGGAGTTCAGCCCTGCATATCCCGATTCATTGGGCGCTTGCAACTCGCGAACGCCCAGCTCCAGAATCGTCTCAAGCTGAGATTCGTAGGGCCGACGTTGGCTCGCGAGTTCGCCGGCAATGGTCACCGTTACAGGCATGGCAGGCACTCCAGGCGAGTATTTGGTTATCATAATCGGTCCGATACGGTTTCGCCAGTTCGAATCGCGGCTCGATGATCGGGCCGATTCATACAATTTCGTAAGCGTTCGCGTTGCTTCGCATTCCGACGAAACCAGCTATGAAAATCGAACACGTCAACTACACCGGTCCGGCCATCGACGATGCCGAAATCCTCGCGAAACTCCCGGCCGATCTTGCCGACTTGCTTCAGGAGATCAATGGGTTCATCCAATATCACGGCGGGTTCCACGTCCGGGGGGCCTGCACGGCGCCGGCCTGGCATTCGCTTCGCGCCGCCTGGCTGGGCGACAACGCGTTTCATCGCCGCTATCCCAACGTCAAGCCGAGCGACATTCCCTTTGCCGAGGATTGCATGGGGGATCAATTCCTCCTGCGTGGCCGAGAGGTCTGGCGGCTTTATGGCGAGACCGGCGAGGTCGAAACGCTCGAGTGCGGCTTCGGCGAATTTCTACAGAACGTAGAAGACGATCCCGGCGAGCATCTTGCGCTGCATCCGCTCCTCAAGTTCAATCGCGGCGGCAGACACCTGGAGCCGGGCCAATTGCTGTCGGCCATCCCGCCCTTTTGCACCGAAGAATCGGAAGACGGCGTCAAGCTCTCAGCCGTCTCGGCAGAAGAGCGCTACAAATTCCTCGCCAGCTTCGCGGCCACGTTCCACGACGACGAAGAAGAAGACGATTGACTCAACGGCGTGCCCACAGGCCGTAGAGCACAAGCCCCGGAGCACCGCCAATGCCGATGCCAATGACGAGTTCGACGTTCCAGAACGTATTGCTCCCGGTCAGCCAGACACGCAGTGTAACGTAAAGCCACATTCCCGCCAGAGCGCCCGCGTCGGCGAGCGCGCCGCAGATCATGCCGCGGTCCCAGCTAGGCGTGGCGATCGCGCCGGCCAGTGCTGCTCCTATCGTCGCGATCGCCAGCCAACCGACGAACGGCAACACGTTCCAGGCCGGCATGAAGTCCGACGCGATCATTCCCGGTATGATCACTGCGACCATCCCCAGCGTCAGCGCCCAGCTCTCCCGTGGCGATTCACCCATGCAAGTTCCTTCGTCGATCGTCGGCATCACGCTCGGAGCGCGATGTCCAAGGTCATTGCCGCTTCGGGCAGGCAAGGCCCGTTGACATTATCTTACTCGGCCCGGTGTATATTATTCCCTACCTATGAACGACGACCTGTCGCGTTTGCTAACAAACGCCAAGAGCAATCCGGACGCGTTTTGGCCTCTCGTCGAGGCGCTGCGCCTTGCGGCCGGCGCCGATCCTTCTCTGCTGGTGACCTTCGCCCGTTCGCCCAACAAGATCGAACGCAAGGCAGCGGCCGCGGCGGGCGGCGGGCAGACCGATCCCGCCGTCGTCGACGCCCTCGTCAAACTCGCTAGCGATTTGGAGTTCGACGTGCGCCAAGAGCTCGGCTACAACCTCAAGAACTGGCCCAACTGGGTCGAGATGGATGCCGCCGTCGCCACGCTCCTGACCGATTTCGATATCAACATCCGTCAGAACGCCGTCTGGACCGCCCAGCGCCGCCCGGCCCTGGTCCCCAAGCTCCTCAACAGGCTGCATGACGAGGAAGATCTCTGGGTCCGCAGCGAGATAGGCCACGCCCTCGGCAACTGCCCTCCCCTGGCGACGCTCGGCGCTTTGTTCGCCCACCTGGCCAAGGAAGCCGACATCGGCGTTCAGCAAGCCTGCGCCGGATCGATCGAACGTCACCTCAACACGCTGGGCGGCTTTCCACCGACGCTGGTCAAGCCCGTGCAAAAATCGCTGCACGACATCCGCGTCAAGGTCAACGCCCTGACCTATGGAACCTACACTTCGCTCAAAAACTGGCTCAACGCGGAACTCTCGCATTACGTCGACTTCGATTCACTTGCCGAGTTCGGCAATGTCATGACAATCGAACCGGCCAAGTTGTCCCACGCCTTTGGCCTCGACGAACCGATCGACGCGGTCATGGAGGCACTCTCCGGACCGCCGCCGCGCGCGGTCGTCCTCATCGGCGAATCGGGCGTCGGCAAGACGGCGCTGATTCATGAATTGGTGCATCGTCTGCGCGACGATCCAACGCAGCCCGGATGCGTGCTCCGCATGACGCCGCAGGACTTCCTCGTCAACACGCGCTACATCGGCGAATGGGAGACGCGCGTGCGCAACATCGTCAATGCGGTCAAACCGCCGCGCCGCATCGTCCTGTATATCCCGAACATCGAGGAACTGGCCTGGATGGGCACATGGTCCAAGAGCGACGCCAACGTCGCGACTGCCATGGCCCCGTTCATCGAGCGCGGCGATCTGACCATCATCGGCGAGAGCACGGCAGAAGGCTTCCGCAAGGGCCTCGGCGCCAATCGCTCGCTGCGCCGGCTATTCCACACGATCGAACTGCAGCCGGCCGACGAAAAAAAGACACTCAGCATCCTGCGCTCGGTCGCCAACGAAGCCGACGTGCCGATCGCCGACGAAGTCTTGAGCCGCATCAACGAGTTGGCCATGTACTTCGGCAGCGGCACGGTGCAGCCCGGGCGTGCCGTTGGCCTGTTGCGCAAGGTGCTCGGCTTGACCGATTATCACCTCGGCCCGATCTCCGAGAAGGACATCCTGGCGACGCTGTCGGCCTCGACCGGCATCCCAGCCGACTTCCTCGACGACGAGGTCGCTCTCCGCCGCGCCGACGTGCGCCAGTTCTTCGAGTCGCGCATTATGGGCCAGCCCGAAGCCGTCGAGGCGGTCGTCGATCTCGTCACACTGATCAAAGCCGGCCTCAACGATCCCAACAAGCCGTTCGGCGTCATGCTATTCATCGGGCCTACGGGCGTCGGCAAGACCGAACTCGCCCGCGCACTAGCCGAGCAACTCTTCGGCGATGTCAATCGCCTCGTCCGCCTCGACATGAGCGAGTACGCGACCTATGAAGCCTACGAACGGCTCATCGGCAGCGTCGCCCACAACGAAGCCGGCCTGCTCACGGCAACGGTGCGCGAACGGCCGTTCTCTGTTATCCTCTTCGACGAGATCGAGAAGGCGCACCCCAACGTCTACAACCTGTGCCTGCAAATCTTCGACGCAGGGCGACTGACCGACGCTCATGGCCGAACGGTCGATTTTCGGCGAACGATCATCATCTTGACCTCGAACGTCGGCTCGGCTGTTCAGACAGGCCCTGCGCTCGGGTTGAATCGCGAGCCTCCGCCGATGCCGACGCGCGAATCGATCCTGCGCGAGCTCAATCGCTGGTTTCGGCCCGAGTTCCTCAATCGCCTCGATCGCATCGTCACGTTTCGCCCGCTTGCCACTGAGACGGCAGAACGCATCGCTCAGCGCGAGATCTCCCGCGTGCTAGAGCGAGCAGGGATCACGCGCCGCCATCTGGCGATCGACGTGGATCCCGGCGTCTTGCCCTTGCTGTTGCGCGAGGGCTACTCGCAGGCGTTTGGCGCTCGACCGCTCAAGCGGACGGTCGAGCGCATGGTGCTCTTGCCTTTGGCGCGGGCGATAGCTGAAGGAAGCGTGCCGGCCGGGTCGCTGGTCAGGTTGGTGGCGAAGCAGGACCGCGTGGACCTTGACGTCGAGCCGCCTGAACCCACGACCGACGCGCCCGCGCCGCCCGCCGCCAGGGCCGAGCATGTCGAAGAGCGCGGCAATGCCCTCTTGCAGCAAGTTGTCGAGTTGCGCGGTTTGGCGACGCCGCTCGCCGCCCGCAAGACCGAGTTGCTCGTCCAGTCAGCAGCGCCCGGCTTCTGGGACGATCAGACCACTTCGCGTGGCGTCATGGATGAAGTCTATCGCCTGGACGGCATCCTCACGGCACTCGCTGAGCTGGAAAAAAAGCTCCGCGGCGAGGTCGAACGCATCGCTCGCCATCGCCATTCCGATCGCGAGCTCGTGCGCATCGCCGGGCAACTCGACGCTCACGAAGGCCAACTGCAGCATCTGGCATTCCTGGTCAAGTGCAGGGATAGCCAGGCTCTCGGCGACGCCCTCGTCACGCTCCGCCTGGTAACGAAGCAGGGCAGCGGACTCGACGGCGTCGGGCTGCTTGCCAAGATGTACCAGAACCTCGCCCATCGCCGTAGCTTGGAATTCACCGTTCTCGACGATCGTCTCGGCGGAGATCCCCCCGAAGACACGATCACGCTCCTCGTCTACGGCCCGGGCGCCTACGCGCTGCTCGCCAATGAAGCCGGCGAACATCAGCTGAGCAAATCCGCGGGGGGCAAGGATCGCAAACGCTCCGAGAAGAGCGGCAAGCTCGAACGCGATGTCGTTCGCGTCGAAGTCTTTCCGGCGCCGACGGTCGAAGCCAACTTCGCGTCATCCGAGTTGGAGATCGTCGTTCGCCCGCTGACCGGCGCCAAGGGACGGCTGCTCGGGAATCTGACCCACGACGTGCGTTTGTTCCATGCCAGGACCATGATTTCGGTGCGCGGCTGGTGCGATGGGACCAAGTCGGAAGCGATTAGCCGAATGAAGATGATCCTGTCCGCCCGCCTGGCCAGCCGTGGCCAGCCAGCGCCGGAGCGCGCCGCCGTCGTCCGCCGCTACCGCCTGGGCCCGTCAACGCTCGTGCGCGACCAACGCACCGGCCGCACCACCGGCCGCTTGGACCAGGTGCTGGATGGGCATCTTGACATGTTCTTGTTGCCGCCCGCGGGCGGTTGACGAACGAGAGAGGGGTCACGCCCGCGCTAGCTGCTGCCCCTGCTTGAACGCCTCCCACTCTTCGACGGTGTAGTTCACTTCGCGCGCATTGCTGCCGTTGTAGGCGCCGACGATGCCGTCCTCCGCCATCCAGTCGATCATGCGTGCCGATCGGCCATAGCCTATGCCGAGCGTGCGCTGCAACAGCGACACGCTGCCTCGGCCTTCGCGGATGACGATCTCGACCGCCTGCTCATAGAGCGGATCGCGCTCGCGCATCTTGTCGATCGAGCCGGCGCCGGCATTCGTCGATTGCAACTGCAACAACTCTTGCGAGAAGCACGGCTCGTCGGTTTCCAGATGCGCGACGACCTTGGTAATCTCATGGCTCGCGACATACGTGCACTGCGCCCGCACCAGCGAGTTGTTGCCTGGAAGCAAGAACAGCATGTCCCCCTTGCCCAGCAGCTTGTCCGCGCCCATCTCATCGAGCACGACTCGGCTATCCATGCGGCTCGCGACCTTGAAGCAAACCCGGCCCGGAAGGTTCGACTTGATCAGCCCCGTGACGATATCGACGGTCGGGCGCTGCGTCGCCAGCACGAGGTGGATGCCGGCGGCGCGGGCCTTTTGCGCCAGCCGAATGATGTACGTCTCCGCCTCGCGCTTCGTTTGAAGAATCAAGTCGCCGAACTCGTCGATGACGATGACGATGTACGGCAGCTTCTCCGGAATGCGTTCGCGTTCCGATTCGTCCGGCTGAATGCGGCGATGAATTTCCTCCAGGCCAAGCTCGTTGTACTGGGCCAGATTGCGCACCCGCGCCCGGCTCAACAGGTCGTAGCGCTCTTCCATCTTGTCGACGGCCCAGGCGAGCACGGCGGTCGCCTTCTCCTCGTCGGTGATGACCGGGTGCATCAGGTGCGGAATCTTGCGGTAGTCGGAGAACTCATTCTTCTTCGGATCGATGAGCAGCAGCTTGAGCTCGTCGGGCCGGCGCGTCATGAGCATACTGATGATCAGCGCATTCAGGCAGACCGACTTGCCCGTGCCCGTCGTGCCGGCGATCAAGAGGTGCGGCATGTCGGCCAAGTCGTGCGTGAGCGGCTTGCCCTCGGCGTCTTTGCCCAGGAACAATGGCACCTTGCACTTGGCGAGCTTGCGGCCCGCGCCGAGGATGACCTCCTTGAGCCGAACCGTGGCCCGATGCTCGTTGGGGACTTCGATGCCGACGGCGTTTTTGCCCGGTATCGGCGCGACGATGCGCACGCTCGGCACTTTCAGATGCAGCGCGAGGTCGTCGCCGAGCGTGGTGATCTTGTTGACGCGCATGCCGGTCTCGAGCGCGATCTCGTACTGCGTGATGACCGGCCCGGTGTTGATGCCGACGACCTTGACGTTGAGCTCGAAGTCGCGAAACGTCTGTTCGAGAATCGCCGCCTGGTCGCGGAGCTTCTGATCGTGCTGCTCGAAAGGGAACGGCTCCGGATCGTCGAGCAGAGATAGCGGCGGCAGCTCGTAGTCCTCGAAGTTGTTCTCCGGCACGCTCGACATGCCCATTCGCGTGATCGGCAGTATCGCCGGCTCGTGCACCGGTTCCGGCTCGGGCTCCGGCTCTGGCGTCACGTCGAAACCGGTGTGCTGAATCGGCACGTCGAGCGCCCCATGCTCGTCCGCGTTCGTTGCCACGGGCACAGTCTCCGCCACTTCGTAGGGGTTGCCAAGGAAGGTCGACCACAATCTCATCGGTAGGCTGACCACAAACGATAGGCAAACGCTGAGCGGATAGCAAACCCAGTACAGAACATCGAATGCACCCCGCACGGCGAAATCGGCGGCTAACAACAGCGCGATGGCGCTGGTCGCGCCAAACGTCACGACGCCGCCGAGATCGGTCAGCGATTGCATCAGTTGACGCAAGGCCGCGCCAAGGGCGCCTCCGCTGCCCGTGATCGGGCCGGGAAGCCAGTCGTGGCCCAGATAATCGGCGGCGATCGCACAGCACGGCAGGAGCAACAGCCAACCGAACAGCCGGGCCGTCCACACCAGCCAGTTCTTCCGCAGGAACAGCAGCAAGACCAGAACAAACCAGGCCGCCAGAAGCACATGGACCGCACATCCGATAGCCGAATGGAGTTCAGACGCCAGGGCATGACCGGGCACGCCGAGCACGTTGGCCGCGCTCGCGGGCTCGTCGGTCAGCACGCACAGAGCAACTGCCAGGCCACAGACGAGCAGCAGCCAGGCAAGCATGTCCACGCGTGTCGTGTCTTTTTCGGTCATGATGGCGCATCACCTCGGAGCGTATTGCTCCCCGCTCCATCATAACCACCGCACAAAGGGCAGACGCCTGGCTTGAGCCGAAAGAGATGAGAATTGACCCTGTGGATTGGAGCAGAAGCGGTATCGTCGGCACGATCGTTACAACCGTAACGGCACACGGCGTAAGCCCGTTCTCCGTTTTCGGTCCTCGGTTCTCCGTTACCCGGTTCGTTCGGCGCTCATTTCGCCAGAGCCGATTCGATCAGGCGTTTGGCGTGGGAGAGAGCATCTCCGAGTTTGCTGGGGTCTTTGCCGCCGGCCTGGGCCATATTGGGCCGTCCGCCGCCGCCGCCGCCCACGATCGGCGCGATGTGTTTGATGAGATCGCCGGCCTTGACGCCACGCTTGACAACGTCATCCGACACTGCCGCCAACAACCCGGCTTTTCCGTCGTCCGCCCAGCCAACGACGACGACGCAGGAGCCGGCCTTCTGCTTGACGCGATCGACCTGCGTGCGGATCGCGTCGTCGGGTCCCGCTGGAATCTCGCCGATGACGACCGCCACGTTGCCCACCTTTGCCGCCGACGCCAGCAGCTTGTCGAATGTGCCTGCCAGATCGCTCGCCGCCCCTTTCTTGAGTTGCTGTTGCAGCTTCTTGATCTCGTCGTGCATCGATTCGATGCGTGCCGGCAATTCTTCGGGCCGACAGTGGAAGCGCTCCGTCAAGTCGGCGATGATTCCGCCGAGTTGGCGATCGTACTCGACCGCCTTCGGCCCTGTAACCGCGGTGATGCGCCGCACGCCCTTGGCGACGCCCTCCTGGCTGATGATCTTGAACAGACACGCCTGGCTGGTGCGCTCCAGGTGCGTGCCGCCGCAGAATTCGACCGAGCTCCCCTCTCCCCCCGGGAGAGGGGCCGGGGGTGAGGGTGCTCGCGTGGTTCCGCCCTCACCCCCAACCCCTCTCCCGGAAGGAGAGGGGAGACTGCCGATCACCACCACGCGCACCGGGTCCGGATACTTTTCGCCGAACACCGCGCGAACGCCGGCGATCTTCTTCGCCTCCGCCAACTGCATCACTATCGGCGTCACCGGCTCGTCGGCCAAAATCTTATCGTTGACGAGCCGTGCGACCTCCGCGATCTCATCGTGCGTCATCGGCTTGTCGTGCGTGAAGTCGAAGCGCGTGTGCTCCGCATCGACGAGCGAGCCCTTCTGATCGACATGATCGCCCAGGACTTCGCGCAGCGCCCAGTTGAGGAGGTGCGTCGCGGTGTGGTTGCGCATGGTGTCGAAGCGCACCGGGCTGACTTCGAGCGTCGCCGTCTCGCCGGTGCGGATCGTGCCGGATGCGACTTTGCCCCAGTGGATGACGGCGTCACCGAGCCGTTGCGTATCCTCGACCTCGAACTGCCCGGATGCGGTTTTGACCCATCCGGTGTCGCCAACCTGCCCGCCCTGCTCGGCATAGAAGTTGGTCTCATCGAAGACGAGCCCCGCTTCCTCGCCGGGCGTCAACGCGCCCGCTTCGGTGTGCACGACGTTGTCCTTGACCCAGGCGAGGATTAGTACTGAGTACTCAGTACTCAGTACCGAGTACTTCGCACTGTCGTCGGTCGCGGGCAGGTCGCCCTGCACGGCTGTGACGACGTGTTTTTTCTGCCCCGCGCGGCTGCGCTGCTTGGCGCGGTGAAGCTCGTCGGCGTATCCGGTGAGATCGACTGCCAATCCGTCTTCTTGGGCCATTTGCTGGGTGATGTCGATATAGATGCCATAGGTATCGTGCAGTTGGAATGCATCAACGCCATTAATTATGTTTGCGCCGGTGGTTCGCGCACGCTGGCTGACGCGTTGAAACAGCTTGATGCCACGATCGAGTGTGCGGATGAACTGTATTTCTTCGTCTTCGATGGCACGCGCGATTTTTGTCGGGTTGCTCTTGAGCTCCGGAAAGAACCCGCCCATCGCTTCGACGACGGAGCTAACGAGTTCGCACAGGAATGGCTTCTGGGCGAGAAGATAGTGTCGCCCATAGCGTTCGGCGCGGCGCAGGATGCGTTTGAGCACGTAGTTGCGGCCATCGTTGCCGAGCATCGCGCCGTCCGTCAATGCGAATGTTAGCGTGCGAATGTGGTCGGCAATAACGCGGTAAGCGGTGTCCTTCAAATCGTCGAGCTTACCGGTGTAGGCCGGGGCGCCGGTGATCTTTTGGATGGCAGCGAAGATCGGCATGAAGACATCGGTGTCGTAGTTGCTGGTCTTGCCTTGCAACACCGCCGTGATGCGTTCGAATCCCATCCCCGTATCGACGTGCTGCGCCGGCAGCGGCGTCAGAGTCTGGTCCTCGTTGCGGTTGAACTGGATGAAGACGAGATTCCAGATCTCGATGACTTCGGGACTGCCTTTGTTGACGAGCGTGGCGCCGGTCTTGTCGGCCGTGCGGTCGTAATGAACCTCGGTGCACGGACCGCAGGGTCCGGTGTTGCCCATTTCCCAGAAGTTGTCCTTTTTGTTGCCCAGATGAATCTGCGCATCGGGAACGCCGACGGCGCGCCAATAGCCGGCAGCTTCGTCGTCGCGCGGGATGTTGTTTTGCGGATCGCCTTCGAAGACGGTCACGTGCAGCCGGGACTTGTCGAGCTTCCAGACGTCGGTGAGAAGCTCCCAGGCCCAGGCGATGGCTTCCTTCTTGAAGTAGTCTCCGAAGGACCAGTTGCCGAGCATTTCGAAGAAGGTGTGATGATAGGTGTCCTTGCCGACGTCATCCAGATCATTGTGCTTGCCGCCGGCGCGGATGCACTTTTGGGTGTTGGCGACGCGCTTGTAGGGAGGCTTCTCGGTGCCGAGGAAGTACGGCTTGAACTGATTCATGCCGGCGTTGGTGAACAGCAGCGTTGGATCGTCGAGCGGCACCACCGACGACGATGGCACGAACGTATGCCCGTGCTTCCTGCAGAAGAAGTCGACAAACTGCTGGCGAATTTCATTGGCGGTTGGCATCGTCGTTACTCACAAGATCATGGGTCACAAAATCATGTTTTATCATTTTGTGTCGCATGATTTTGTGATTTGTTCGTAGACCGTCCGGAGAGGCAGGTTGTGTTCACGGGCAACCCGGGCGCAATCCTCATACTCCGGCGTCACGATCGCGCCCACCCCGTCGCGCCAGCCCTTCTTTGCCTTGATCGGGCCCCACGGCGTCTCGACCGTGATCGCCTTGCGCTCGAGCTTGCTCCGCTGGGCCCGATGGCGGCGGATGCCGAAGGTCATCGTCTCGTGGAAGAGGATGGTTTCCAACGCCGCCAGGTTCGCATCGTCGGCGATGACGCTGAGCAGGATGCCGGGACGGGCCTTCTTCATCTGGATGGGCAACGTCCAGACATCGAGAGCGCCGGCGGCGAAGAGGCGTTCGATCGTGTAGCCGACGATTTCGCCCGGCACGTCGTCGAGGTTGGTTTCGAGGACCCAGACTTCATCACTGTCAACACCATGAACGCCCACGGCCGAAAGGCCGTGGGATGGGACGCCGGCGGCGCCCGATCCCACAGCCTGTCGGCTGTTGGCGTTGCCGACAAAAATACGCAACAAATTCGGCTGTTCGAGAAAATCCTTGCTGCCGGCGCCGTGGCCGACTTCTTCAACGATCATCGCCGGCGTATCGACATATTCACTGACGATGCTGGTGAGGATCGCGGCCCCGGTCGGCGTGGTCAACTCCGTCTTCACCGGCGCCGAGCGCAGCGGCACGCCTTTGAGCAACTCCGCGGTCGCCGGCGTCGGCACAGGCATGACGCCGTGAGCACACATGACGGTGCCGCTGCCGACCGCAACAGGGCTTGACGTAAATTTCTCGACGCCGAGCAAATCGAGCGCGATGGCGGACCCGACGATGTCGGCGATGCTGTCGAGCGCACCGACCTCATGAAAGTGGACGTCGTTGACGTCGATGCCGTGCGCAACGGCTTCGGCTTGCGCAAGTCGGCGAAAGATCTTGAGAGCCAGGTCGCGCTGCTTCGGCGTGAGACCTCCCTTGGCGATGATCGCTTCGATGTCGCTCAGGTGGCGGTGCTCGTCCTCTTCGGGCGCGTGGACGTAGACCTCGGTGGCCGCGAAACCACCCTTCTGCACCGATTCGAAATCGACGCGCACCGGCAAGCCCAGCGACGCGATGCCGGCGCATACGAGTTCGGTCGGAACGCCAACGTCGAAAAGGGCGGCCAGCGTCATGTCGCCGGAGATGCCGCTGAAACAATCGAAATGAGCCACACGCATGGTTGAATTCTCGACTTTGGCGTATGTTACGAGCCGGAAGCGTCAGCGACGGAAACTGTGTGAATCGTCGCTGACGCTTTCGGCCCGTAACCTCAATGCTATTTCTTCGTACACTCGTACAGCATCAGGTCATCGATCCACAAGCGCGCCGCGGCCGGGACGCGGAAGCCGACCGATCGGACCGTGGTTTGTCCTTTCACGTGCGCCGGCGGCAAGATGTCCAGCTCGACGGTCGTTTCCGCCCAAGCGTTGGCTTTCAACTCTCTCTGCACGACGATGAACTTGCCAAGTTGCGGCGATTCAAAATCGACCGTGATGTGCCGTGCGCCTTCGAGCTTGTAGCGGAAGAAGAGGTTCGTGCCGGGATTGATGGGGCGATCGCCGCGCAGTCCGACCTTGATCCAGGCCTGCTTTTTGTCGTCGGGATGCAGGACCGACTTGGCGGCATGCCAGAAGAAGCCCTCTTTCGGCGCGATGTCGAACATGCCGGGCCATTCCTTGCCCTGCTTGCCGCTGTCGAACCAGCCGGTGAACAGGAAGCGATTCGGAAACGGCCGTTTCTCGGTTTCGTCGGCGGCGTCGTAGAGGACGATGTCGTCGATCAGCAGTTCGGCGCGCGGGTCGCAGTAGAACTGAATGTCGTCAATGCGTTCGTTCTCCGAGAGCGGGCCGCCGGTTCCATCGGGCTTTCGCGCATCGCGCATATCCACGTTGCCTTCCATCCATTTGCCCTGCGGCAACCCCTTCAACATCAAGCAGCGATGATAGCCGTTGCTAAGGCTGTAGATTTGTACGCGCAACTCGTCGGTGCCGTTGAGGTAGTAGCGGAAGCTCAAGTGCGGTTTTTTACCCATCGGCGGCCCGGGGACCGGGTTGAACACGACGGCGCGGTAGAGCGTCTTCATCTCCCCCTGACGATCGTCGAAGTCCTGCGTCAACATGGCCCGGCAAGCACGGCTGCTTCCGGACGGCACATTGGCGGCTTCGAGCCGGCCGGACAGCCACCAGCGTTTTTCGATGTCGGTCTCAAAGTCCTCGAACGCATGCACACGGTTCGGTAGATTGCCACGCGGTACCATCTTCGTTTCGTTGACGATGCGGCCGGTTGGCAGCGACGGCGGGTACGCCTTGGCCAGGCGATCGACGAGCCAGTCGAGAAAGTCCTTGGTCTTGATCGCCGTGGCGACGCGGGTGTTGGGTTTGCCGTCCTTGGCGATCTTGGTGAAGCCCTTGTCATCGACTCCGATAGACAGGGCCTCCATCCTACAGAATTTCTCTGTGAACACGAGCGTAACAGCGACAGGATCGTAGAGAATGGGATCGTTCTTCTCGCGCCAGAGCTCGGTTATTGCTTGGACGGAGAGCGTGAGGATCGACCCGGCGTCGAAGAGTTTCTTTTGCCTGGCCGCGTCGAGCCGAACCATGGCCGTGGCGTCGAGCGGCGCCATCACGATCGGCACGCCGGACGTGAACACGATCTGAGCAGCCTTGGCGTCAGCGGCAATGTTGTACTCGGCCTGCGGCTTTGAGCCGTCGTCGTACCCCCGGCGAATCGAGCCGCCCATCAAAACGATGCGTTTGATCATCGCTTTGCTGTCGGGGTGTTTCGTCAACAGCGCCGCAATGTTCGTCAATGGGCCGATGGCGACGATCGTCAACTCGCCGGGGCTCTGCTTGAGGTGCCGATAAAGGAAATCGGGCGCCAGAATCGGCACACTCACGATTTTTTCCTTGCCGTCGACGACCATCTTCTTTTTCTCGGCGGCCGGCTTCGGGTCGCGGAAGTAAACCGACGCGTGATTGCCGTACTGCACCTGCCAGTACGGGAGCGGCTTCGTCGTCTTCTCCGGCAACCCGGCGGCGACCGGGATCTCTTTCCGCCCGCATGCCGTGAGGAATCGACAGGTGATCTGAGCGCGTTTGTACGCGTCCGCGCCGACCGTCGTCACGCCGCGCAGGTCAAGCTCGGGGCTAGCCAAAACCGTGGCGAGCGCGAAGGTGTCGTCGATGTCTTCGGCGATGTCGAAATCGAGCAGAATCGGAATCTTCGCGGCAGGCTGCGCAGCCACGTTCGATGTGATGATGAGAATGGCGATGAATGGCCAACCGAGTAAGCGCATGAGTTTTCCCCCTCGTTGACACTGCTGCGCCGCAAGCGGCGACGATTCATTCACGGCACGATGTTCCAGACGCGGGCCTTGGCGAAGATGGCGCGCGGGTCGATGGCGGGTGCCGCGAGCGTACGATGCACCAGCACGTGGACGTCGAGATGCCATAGCGGGATTGCCGGCATCGTCTCATCCAGGTACGCATGGATCGCTTGCATGTTCTCCTGCACGACGGCGAACTGCCGACGCTGCAAGACACTGCCCACGAGGCTCTGCAACTTGTCGTCGTCATAGCCGAGGACATTGCTGCCGCCCGCATTTCGAGCGTCGGCCGCCCGATCGAAGAACAACGCAAGCCGCACGGGATCGTCCAGGTCGTCGACGGTCATGTAGAGCAAATCGTAATCGCGCATGTGCAAGGCCGCCTGCAGCTCGTGTGGCGGTAGCGCAATCGCGTGGACATCTATCGGCGCTTGCGCCTCGCGAAAGAGTTTCGTCACGGCGGCAGCGATATCGTCACAAGCGGCCTGAACATGAGGGTCATTGGGATGTTTGAGCGTCAACGTGATGGGCGATTTCGATTTCGCGATCTTGGCCGCGAACGCCTTGGCTTTCTCCGCGTGAAACAGATCGCCGATCTGCGTTGTCGGGGCGTTGGCCCAGGAGTCGCGCGGAAACAGGCCGTTCGCCGGCGCGTGATATTTCTTGATGCCGCCGCGATAATGGCGATCCAGTAGCGTGCTGCGATCGATGGCATGAGCAATGGCCCGGCGCACGGCCGCCGCCGCGAGCATCGGCCTGGCATGATTGACCGCCAGTACGTGCAATCGGCCCACTCCGAGAGTGCTTTTGTCGACATACTGACGTTTTTCGAACGATGCCAGCTGGTGCGTCGGAGGATCCACAATGAGATGACCGTCCTTGCCGACGTCGGCGATTGGGGCAAATTGAATCTCCTCGACCGCAAACGGGCCGTAACGCAGATCGTGCACGTTGCGTTTGAGCCGGACGGTCTTCCCGGCTTCTTCGTCGATCACACGCTGAAACGGACCGCTCCCCGTCGGCATCCGAGCAAACTCGGCGTCATCGGCACTGGCCAGCGCCTGCTTGCGATGAACACGCGGCAACACCCAGAAATCGAGCGGCGCAACGGGGTCGAAGAGCCCCTGGTGATAGCCGACGGAGAAGCGAAACGGATGGCCTTCCTGTCGAGGCGCTTCGACAAAGTCATGCCAAAGGCTTGATCGGCCGCGCCATCCAGGCTTGGACAGCAGGCGAATGGTATGGTCAAGGTCGGCCGCCGTCATGCGATCGCCGGTCGACCAGTACACGTCGCGGCGAAGTGTCAGCGTCGCGCTGGTGGCAATGATCGGCGCCGAAGTCGCCAGCCGCGGAACATATCGCCGTGGTCCGCCTGGTTTCGCTTCCACATCAAACAGGCGATCAAATAAAAGCTCTAACACTTGCTTCTCGACCTCGGTCCAGGCGGTCGCCGGCGAGAAGCGTTCGAGAGGGCTGCGCACGCCGACGCGAAGCGTTTGGCCTGACGTTTTCCACCGCGTCTGCGCCTGCTCGTGCAACGCCTTTCGCACGGAATCGATCGGCGCGTCGCCGGCGAAGTGCGTTTCGAGCCGATCGTACCACCCACGAGCACCGGCAAAGTCACCCGTTTTGATGGCGGCGTTCGCTTGCTCGACCCAGACCGCGACGATGGCGGAGCGCAGCGGGGCATCATCTACTGCGGCGGCCAGCCATTGCTCGCATCGCTTCAGCGCCTCGGCTGGCTTGTTGCCGCGCAGCTCTTCAAGCCAATCCTTTCGCACTTGATTCAGTTTCGATTCCAGCTCGCGCTCCAGGCTTCGATGCGAAGGTGCGCCCAGCGGCGGCGCCATGCGCATCGATCGGTGATGCCGCAGTGTCGCCGACAGTACGATCTCCGCCAGATCATGGCTCTTCTTTCCTGACGATTCATCTTTGAGCAGAGCGTCGACACGCGTCAGCGCTTTGCCTTCCAAATCGGCGCCGCCGGCCGACAGATCGCGCACCAGGGCCGCCCATGCCGGGGGCCAGTCGGCCGACTGCTTGGGCAGATCGCCCAGCCGCGTCGGCGCTCCGGGCTGAGTGAAGGCCGTCGAGGCCAAGGCCCACACCAGCGAGACAGCGATAATCCTGAGTGATAGTCGCATCTTGACGATCCTACTTGCGAACTTCCAGCGTTGCAGATAAACTACTATTACGCAAGCAGAATTCATCCAGGCATTGCCGCCGAGGTCGATCATGGCGCAGAAGAATCAGAAAACGGAAGTCGTCGCCTTCAAGGTCGAGCCGGAGCTGGCGGAGTTCCTCAACAAGCTGCCCAACAAAAGCGCCTTCATTCGCAAGGCCATTGCCGCCCAGATGAGCACGGCATGCCCCTTGTGCAACGGGACCGGCCAGGTCAGCCGTTGGGCCCACGATCATTACGCTCCGGTGATCGCCGACTGGAACCTGCGCCAATGCGACGGCTGCGGCGACAAGCTCACGCTGCCGCGCGATCCCGGCGATCTGTCCAGCGAAGATCAGCATCGGCTCGAGCAGTACTTCAAGGGCGGGCCCCTCTTGTGCGATCCCTGCTTCGAAAAGGCCCCGCCCTGCGACGACTGCGGCTGGCACATCACCCCCGAGAAGGCCGACGAACACCACCACTCCGCTCACCACCACGATCACGATCATTGACTCACACGATGCCCTCACTTGACGCTTTGCGTGCCGCTTGTGCGGAATCGCTACCGCATCCTTCGCCTGAGTGGATGCGCGACGCCGGCGCACAGACCTTGGACGCGATGATCGACGACTTTGTGAGCCTCGGCGAGCGCGGCGTCGGTCAGACCGGCTCGCGCGACCAGATGGAGGCGCTGCTGGGCGAGCCGCCGCCGGAGATGGGAATTCCGTTCGAGCGCCTGCTCGGCATCGTCCGCGAAACGATCGTGCCTCACTGTTTTCGCACGACCCATCCGCGCTTCCTCGCGTTCATCCCGGGCGCGCCGACGTTTCCTTCAATCCTCGCCGATTGCCTGGCCAGCAACGCCAACATTTTCGCCGGCGTATGGAAGGAAGCGTCCGGGGCCGCCCAGGTTGAACTGGTCGTCCTCGATTGGTTCAGGCAAATCCTCGGCTATCCGCCCGAGACGCGCGGCATTCTGACCGGCGGCGGCTCGGAAGCCAACCTCACGGCCCTCGTCGTGGCACGTGAAAAAATCCCGTTCGACGAGCGCGGAAAAATCGTGCTCTACGCATCCGAACATCGCCATTGGTCGATCGACCGGGCCGCCAAGATCGTCGGGTTGCGGCCTGACCAAATTCGGCCTTTGGCATGCGACGCGGACTTTCGCGTTCGCATTGACACGCTGCATGAGGCAGTTGCATCGGATCGCCAGGCAGGACGATTGCCCTGGCTCGTCCTGGCCAATGCGGGGACAACGAACACAGGAAGCGTCGATCCGTTGCCGGCGATCGCCGACTTCTGCAAACGCGAGAAGCTCTGGCTGCACGTCGATGCCGCCTACGGTTGGCCGATGAGTTTGACCACGAGCGGGCGGCAATTGCTCTCAGGCATCGAGCGAGCCGACTCCATCACGGTCGACCCGCACAAGTGGTTTGCCCAGCCCTTCGAAGCCGGCTGTCTCCTCGTGCGCCGCGGCGAGTTGCTCACCCAGGCCTTCATGATGCGCCCGGAATACATGCAGGACGTCGTGCCCAATCACGACGAGATTAACTTCTGCGATCACGGGATCGCCCTGACACGCCGTTTTCGCGCGCTCAAGATTTGGTTCTCCGTCAAACTCCTCGGCATCGGCTGGTTCCGCCGACTGATCGAGCACAGCATCGCCCTGGCCGAGTACACGCAAGGGTTGCTCGAACAAACCGGGCGATTCGAGATCACCAGCCCGCGCAAGCTGAGCATTGTGTGTTTTCGGTATCTTCCGAGGGAGAGAAAGGGAGAAGGGGAGAAAGAGAGAAGGAGAGAAAAAGAAGATCTGCAACCGGCGATCGCGGAGGAACTGACGCGGACGGGCCGCGCGTTTCTGTCTACAACGCGTCTGAACGGCCAAAGTACATTGCGGCTGTGTTTCGTCAGCTGGCGCACGACGGCCGCGGACGTCGACGACGTGGTGCGCTTGTTGTGCGAAATCGGGGCACGGCTGGACTAGCCCGGAACGCACGCGACGGGTCGCGCTGCCCTTCGCTTGCGCTCCGTGCCGGTAGACATTTGCTGAACTATGTTTGACAATCCACTACTCCCGCCGCTAGGCGACTCGCGGCTTCTGCATGAATACTTGCGCGCCAATCAGATCGATCCTGCGCAAGAGCGCCAGGCGTTGCTCGTCGATGTCGCCTGCGCCTTCGCGAGGTTGCCGTTCGAGAATCTGACGAAGATCATCAAGGAAGCGGAAGCGGGCAGGGCGGAAGAAGCGAGGCGCCCGCCCGCGGAAGTGCTCTCCGACCATGCCGTGTACGGCGCCGGCGGCACCTGCTTCGCACTGACCGCGACGCTGCTGCACCTTGTGCGCGCGCTGGGCTTCGACGCGGAGCCGATCCTCGCCGACCGTCGCTACGGGGCCGACACACACAGCGGTCTTCTAGTTTGGATCGATGGCAAACCGCACTTGCTCGACCCGGGGTACCTGATCGTCAATCCGTTGCCGATCCCGACGGATACCGATGTCGTTGTGCCGACGCCGTTCAATGAACTCATTCTGCGGCCCACGCACGGTGGCGCCGCGGTCGAACTGCACACCGTGCAGGACGGTCGGACGACGTATCGCCTCACCTTCAAGCCGAAGCCCGTCGACGCGGGGGAGTTCTTGCGTGCCTGGGATATTTCGTTCGACGCGGAGATGATGCGCTACCCGGTACTGTCGCGCGTGGTGGGGGACCAGCAGCTCTACTTGCAGAAAAAGCATCTCTTGGTCCGCGGCAAGGATCAGACGATCACGACCGAGGTGCCGCCCGACCAACTGATCGACGAGATCGCCCGGCGCTTCCACATGGCGCCGGCGCTCGTGGCGAGGGCGTTAAGGGTGTTGCAGAAAAAGTGATCCCAACCTCCGTGGGGCACGTTTTCAACGTGCCACGCTTCGCGCATTTCTTGAGGTATGGCACGTTGGAAACGTGCCTCACGGGAAACCCCTTTCTCTCACCCGCACCCTCCGAAACGCCGAATGGTGATCTTCTCCATCGGCAACACCTCGCGGGCTGCTTTGCCGAGCCGGCGAACGGCCTCTCGCAGTTCGTCATGCGATGCGTCGCCGTAGCAGAGCCGAGCTTCGTGATTCGGCACCGGTCCGCCCTTGGCGTAGCAAAACGCGCCGGGCACGTACAACACTCCCTCGCGCAATGCCGCTTCCATGAATCGGCTGCCCGGTCCCGTCTCGATTTCAGGCGGAAAACGCAGCCAGACGTACATGCCGCCTTCAGGGGTCGTCCAGCGGATTGGCGAGAGCGCGCGTGGAAACTCCATCGCCAGCGCATTCACGAGCGTATTCCGCTTGGCCCGGTACGACATCCGCAAGCGCTCGACGTGGCCCTGGTACAAGTCGCCTCTGAGCATTCGGTCGATGAGATGTTGCGTGAAGTTGTTGGAGCCGAAATCATGGTTCCCCTTGATGCGCAAGAGCGGCGCCATCAACTCCCGTGGCAATATCCCGTAGCCCGTCTTCAATCCAGGCGCAAGCGGCTTCGAAAACGTCAGACCGAGAATCACCCACTCGTTGCCCCGATCGAGGCTCTTGAGGCTCGGCACATCCACGCCGTCGAATCGCAACTCGCGATAGGCCGCGTCTTCCAGGATCAGGATTCGTTGCGACTTGCTGAATCGCTGCACGAGAGCGAGCAGTTCTTGACGCCGCGGCATCGATAGCGTCAAGCCCGTCGGATTCTGAAAATAATCTACCGTGTAGATCAACTTTACCCGAGCCAACTCGCCCGATTGCTCCAGGCGGGTCAACAGCGATTCCAGTTCATCGGTCTTCATGCCTTGTTCGTCCATCGGCACGGTCAGCGTGCGGATGCCAAGGCTGCCCAGGATGCCGTGATAGACGAAGTACGACGGGGCCTCGGTAATGACGATATCGCCCGGGTTGAGCAGGATTTCGCCGATCAAGTACAGCAGTTGCTGTGATCCGGTCGTGATCACGACATCGTCGGCGCTGAATGCGACATCGTTCGGCGATAGCTGATCGAGCGCCAGGACGTGCCGCAGGATCTTCTCTCGCAATGGCCCATAGCCCTGCGTGGTCCCGTATTGCAGCGCGTCCTTGGCGGCTTGCGGATCGCGCAACATCGACTCGAGAGCCTCTTTTACCTCGTCAATCGGCGTCGAATCGGGATCGACCAGCCCGGCCGCCAGGCTGATGAGGTTCGGATTCTCCACCGCTTGCTGAATGAAATAACTGATCGGCGGCTCCTCGGTCTGATGAGCCCGCGTGGATAATTCGAGCGGCACGGTCATGCGATATTCCTCTTTCGTAAAAACAAAAAACCCCAGGCGATTTGGCCCGGGGTTCGTGAATCTCGACCGAATAAATGTCCCCGGGTCAGCGCGGTTCAGCGGCGATGGCAATAGCAAGCACAGCGGCAGCAAGCCGTGAAATACTGTCAATGCTCATTGCAATCGTAGGCATGAATCCGATCTACCAGCCCGGAGCGCAAGCGACGGGAGAACCCGTCGCACCCAATCATCGTACAACCGCGTCGAAGGCAAGACAAGTGCTTACACGACCGATGGATCGTCGTCAGAGCCATGCCAGGAATGTATAATCATCGTGACAACTGCACTCGCAACGAAAGGAAAGTGAATCATGGCAGGAACACCGCTCGTCGGCATCATCATGGGAAGCCAGTCCGACTGGGACACCATGAAGAACGCGGCCTACATGCTGCAAAAACTGGATGTGCCGTTCGAAGCACGCGTGATGTCGGCCCACCGCACGCCCGATGTAGTGCTGGACTACTCGGCGAGCGCGGAAGGCCGGGGACTGAAGGTGATCATCGCCGGCGCCGGCGGGGCGGCGCACCTGGCGGGGGTAGTCGCGGCGAAGACAACACTGCCGGTTCTGGGCGTGCCGATTCAATCGAAGGCGTTGCAAGGGCTCGATTCGCTTCTGTCCATCGTGCAGATGCCCGCGGGCATTCCGGTCGGCACGCTGGCGATCGGCAACGCGGGAGCGTCCAACGCCGGGCTTCTGGCGGCTGCCATGCTCGCGACCTCCGATCCCGCCTTGGCCGGCCGATTGAAGGATTTCCGGAAAGAACAAGCCGACAAGGTGCTGGCGGCGAAGCTAGAATTATGATGGCTTTTTCTCAGAGTCTATCCGGGAAGACCCGTGGCTCACGTTTTCAACGTGCCACGTCCCGTGTTTTTCTGGGTTCTGGCACGTTAAAAACGTGCCCCCGGTAGCTTGCCGGATAGACAATCACAACGCAAATAGCTACAAGGTGTTGCGTTCATCTTCAATGGGCTGGAAAACCAAGCGCGCTCCATATCGAGAAGTTCACTTATATTATCATTTTAGTAAATATTAACGTGTTAGCGTATTCATCGTTTCCAGGACTTGAACGAGTGTATCGCAATCAAAAGTTCTGGCGACACTTTTTCCGTAAACCCCGACGTGCCGAAAAAAAATGTTATGGTTCAGCAGGACGAGTCCCCAAAAACCCCGCATGGATTCCCTGCATGGCCACGAGCACGCACACACTCACCGCGGAACCTGTTAGCCGCACTTCTTTGTCCCAGATGGTACTAGGGACCGATCGGTCGGAACTCCCCGGCCGCGTCTTCATTGACGGCTGGCACGGTCTGCTCCTGGCGCTGGGCGGATTGGCATTGGTCGGCGTCATTGGCGTTCTGGATTACCTGACAGGGCCAGATTTGTCCTTCGCGATCTTCTATCTCGTGCCGATCGCGTTGGGCGCCTGGTGGGGTGGATTCGCGCAGGGCATCTTGCTGGCAATGGCCTGTGCTGTCAGCTGGCAGGTCGTTGAAGTTGCCGAGGGCTCGACAGCGAGCGGCGTCATCCATCTATGGAACGGGACGGCGCGCTTTGGCATCTTTGTGATCACCTCGAGCTTGCTATCGCGATTGCGGGTTAGCCTGTATCTGGAAAAGAGGCTGGCACGATCCGACCCGCTCACCGGCGCCGCCAACGGCCGCACCTTCTACGAAAGCGTGACACTGGAAGTCGAGCGATCCTTGCGCAACGAGCAGCCGCTGACGCTGGCGTACCTGGACCTTGACAACTTCAAATGGCTCAACGACAAGCTCGGCCATGCCGCCGGCGATGAGGCGTTGTGTTCATTAGTCGTGGCGATTCAAAGCTCGATCCGGGCAACCGATGTGCTGGCGCGTCTGGGCGGCGATGAGTTTGCGCTCCTGTTGCCTGAATGCAACGAGGACGACGCCCGAGCCATCCTGGAGCGCATTCGCGAATCGTTCACCCGGGAGATGCAGGAGCGGAATTGGCCCGTGACGATCAGCATTGGCGCCACGACTTTTCCGCAGCCGGTGCGCGACGTGGACGCCATGGTCCGCCGCGTCGATCAGCTGATGTACCAAGCGAAGAAAGCGGGCAAGGATCGGATCGTGCACCAGGTGTTGTGCGATTCGGAACTGGAGGTGGAGCTCGCGGAGGGCAAAGTAGTCGAACGCCGCGCGACCGCTCGCATTCTCTGTGATCTGCCGGCCCGTGTTCGCCAGGAAGTGGAAGCTGACGACCTTGACGCATTCGCTCGGGTTCGCGACATTTCTGCCAGCGGCCTATGTCTGAAGCTCGAATGCAGCTTGCCCGAGCAAACGCTGCTGGCGATCGAGCCGCTGCACGAGTGTGGCGCCAAGACACTTTTGGTGCGCGTAATGTGGGTAGTGCCGGACGACGACGGCGGCTTCCTGCACGAATGCGTCGTCCCCAACCGGCTCACCAGCGAGGAGTTGGCGTTATGGGTCGAAGAGCACGCCGCCGAGTCGTCGGAGGAAATCTGATACTGTTCGGTTCTCTGGCACGTTGAAAACGTGCCCTACGGCGGCCGTTCGGTCCACGTCGAAACGCCCCTCCCGCGTGATTTTCCTGGCCATTATTCCATGAATTTCTGCGCGGAATCATTTTTTTCAAACAAAGTTATCGACTCCGCTGCCTGGATCAGGCAAAATACATGGAGTCATCGCCACAACCATCCAGTTGCTGATCGCGGCTCGGTCGGAATGACCGGCCGCACGAGGACTCTTCGCGGGGCAAGATCACCATGCAATCGATTCGTCAGTCAAGCCGCGTCGTCATCGCAACCATCGCGGCCGTTCTCCTGGCACTCTCTGGGGCATCGGCCCAGGAGGCAAAGGCGCCGTCCTGGTGGCAGTCGCTGATCGACTTCAGCCGATCGGCCCAGGAAGTGAAGCCCAAGTTCATCGCGCCTCCGCTGAAGCCGTTGACGGAGAAACTGCCGGGCGCTTTTTACAAGGCGGCCCCGGAAGGCGTCGAGGAACTGAAAGCGATGCAGGAGCACGTCGCGCAGCTTGTCGAGAAGATCAGCCCTGCCGTCGTCTCAGTCCGCGTCGGCGCCAGCTTCGGCAGCGGCGTCATCGTCACCAAAGACGGTTACATCCTCACCGCGGGCCATGTCTCCGGCGCGCCCAATCGCGATGTCGCCGTCTATTTCCACGGAGGCAAGACCGCCAAAGGAAAAACGCTCGGCGGGAACCACGGCATCGACAGCGGCATGATCAAGATCGTCTCGGGCGGCGAGTTCCCCTTCGCTGAAATGGGCGATTGCCAGCAACTGAAGAAAGGCGACTGGTGCATGGTCTGCGCCCATCCGGGCGGCTTCAAGCCGGGCCGCACCCCGCCGGTTCGCCTGGGCCGACTGCTCAACAAAACCGACAGCACGCTGACGACCGACTGCGCTCTGGTCGGCGGCGATTCAGGCGGACCGCTCTTCGACATGCATGGCCGGGTTATCGGCATCAATAGCCGGATCGGCCAATCGCTCGCCGCCAACATGCATGTGCCGGTCAATCCGTATCGTGAACACTGGGACAAGATCGCCAAGGCCGAAGTGTTCGGCGGCAACAAGTTCGGCGTCGGCGGATTCGGCAAGGGGGGCCCATTCCTCGGCGTTCAGAGCGACGCCAAGGCGGACGGATGCCACATCACCGCCGTCACGCCGAATTCGCCGGCCGACAAAGCGGGTCTGAAGGTCAACGACATCATCAAGAAGTTCGGCGACAAGGAGCTAAACGATAGCGTCACTATCGCGGATTTGATCCGCATGAGGAAAGCCGGAGACACGATCGTGCTCGAAGTTCGCCGCGGCGATGAGACGCTGAAATTAAAAGTGGAGATCGGCAAGCGATGATTTTTTGCCGTTTACGTTTAGCGCGCGCCTGGCGCCATGTGAACGCTAAGCGTAAACACTTCGGAGACACTCACCCATGAAACGCGTTGTGTTTTTCCTTTGCTTAGTCGTTTTTGCTGTTAACCCAGTGCATGGCCAGCAGGGCAAGAACCCGCAAATCCTGCAGGCGTTTCGCCCGGTAGTCGCCAAGCCGAGCCAATCGACGGTTCGCGTATTGGCGGACGGCAAGGAAGCGGCGCTCGGCGTCGTTATCAGCCCCGACGGCTGGATTCTCACCAAGCACAGCGAACTCAAGGGCGAGTTGGTCTGCAAACTTCCCGGCGGGGCCACGCACGACGCGAAGCTCGTCGGCTTCGATGAGCCGTGCGATCTCGCCATGCTAAAAATCGACGCCAAGGGCCTGACGCCGATCGTCTTTGCCGAGAGCAAGATATCGAAGGTGGGCCATTGGGTGGCGTCGCCGGGGACGGAGATGGATCCGGTCGCGGTCGGCGTCGTCAGCGTGCTGGCGCGGGAAATCAAGGGGGCCAAGAAGCTGATCAAGCCGGCGACGGGGGGCGGGTATCTCGGCGTGGCGCTCGATCTCAACTTCGCCGGTGTCAAGGTTGAGGAGGTCTTTCCCAACAACGCCGCCCAGAAGGCGGGCCTGAAGGTCGGCGATCAAATCATCGCGCTAAACGGCGAAGCCGTCGAAGGCGTCGATGAATTCCGTGCCCTTTTGTCGCGCAACAAGCCCGGCGACGACGTGAAGCTCAAGATCGTCCGCGATGAAAAAGAGAAGGAACTCACCGCCAAGCTCACAACGCCGCCCGGCGCCAAAGCGGGGAAATCGCGCGGCGACATCCAGAACAACATGGGCAGCAAGCTCAGTGAACGCCGCAGCGGTTTCCCGATCATCCTTCAGCACGACTCCGTCCTGCGCCCCAACGATTGCGGGGGCCCCTTGTGCAATCTCGACGGCCAGGTCATTGGCATCAACATCGCCCGCGCCGGCCGCACCGAAAGCTACGCCATCCCCAGCGAAGCCGTCCGCCCGCTGCTGGAAAAACTGAAAACGCAGAAGAAAGCAAAGGCACCGTGAGGCGTCTAACCGGTGTAATCAGGAGTCATTTTTCTCAGGATCCACTATGCGCATTTTCGTTCTTGTTTTGAGCTTTGTCTTCCTGGCAGGATGCAAAAGCGGTGTGGAAACCGCGGACAACGCCAAGAAGGTGGCCAAAGACGATGGCCAACCGAACGGCGAGAGTCCTGACAAGGGAGGCGACCCTGCCTCCAAGCTCTTGGATCAAATGGCTGAGATCGAAAAAGAGGCCCAGGCGCTCAAGCCGATCGATCCCGTTCCCTTCCAGAAGTTGCTGCCGTTCCTGCCCGCGGCGCCGAAAGGGTACACGGGTGAGGAGCCGCAGGGGACTACCATCGACCTTGGGGAGTTCAAACATAGCCAGGCCGAGCGATCTTATCGTAAAGGGGATCACCATCTCTCAATCACGATTCAGGACACGGCTCACATCCCAGAGCTTTATCGAGGTTTCGCAACGACACGCCTCCACGTAAAAAAAATCGACTCCACGACCGGTCATGCTCGGACCTTCGCCAACGGCAACGACATCGGGTTGGAGAACTACACCAAGGCGAACCAGGCCGGTGAGTTAGTCATCCTCGTCGGCAAGCGATTCCTCATCACCGTGCGCGGCGACGGAATCCAGCCGGAGTTCTTGCATACTATCTACAAAACCATCGATCGGCAAAAACTTCTCGAGCTCAAATAGCCCAAGCCGCGACATCAGTACGGAAACTCAACGTCCATCGGCTCAGCGGCAAGCTGGACCAGGAACTCGGACAGCCGGTCGACGACGAGGTTCATCAGAGCATGCCCCTTCTCGGCACTGGCGGCGGATGGGTCGCCCAGGCCCGTGTTGGTCGTTGCCAAATGCCAGGGGCGTGTGATCGTCACCCAGCCGCGATTGATCGCCTCGAATCGCGTCGGCCGGGCGCTGCCCGCATCGGCTTGCCCGGGCTTGAGCAAATCGGGAAAAAACGCCAGCCCAAGGCTTGTTTCCACTTCGTCGGCATGCTCGCCGGGATTAGCAAATATCTTCGGGTACTCGTCCGCCGCCATGCGGAACCAATCGCACACGCAGAGAAAAACACTGGTGCGATGGTGCAGTTCGCGCGTCCACGGCTTCAGTTCATTGCCTCCATGCCCATTGAGCAGCACCAGCTTGTGAACGCCCTGCGCTTCCAGCGATTCGACGATGTCGGTGATGACGTGCAACAGCGTCGTCGGCGTCACGCTCAACGCCAACCCGCCGGGTATCTGCAGGTGATTCGTGTTGACGCCAAACGGCATCGTCGGCAGAAGTAGCACCTTGGCGCCGGCCTCGTAAGCCTTGCCGCACGCCCGTTTGCCGATCTCCTCGACTTGATAATTGTCGGTTCCGTACGGCATGTGCAAATTGTGCGGTTCGGTGGCGCCGAACGGCAGAACCGCGACTTCCCACTCGTGCCTGCGCACAAATTCGTGTGTCTGCTCGGCCAGGATCCAGGGTTGCATATCCATTCCATGAAGCCCCAAGGCGAACGCAGCGAGCCCCAGGGATTACAGGCGTCCCATCCCAAAGATTCGCTGCGCTCATCCTTGGGCTTCCATAGGTATGATGATAATGTAGGAGGTCGCAACATATGAAGCTGTTAGTAACGAACGACGACGGCATCGACGCACTGGGACTTGCGGCGCTGGCGGAGATTGCGGCCGGCCATGGCACGGTCACCTGCGTCGCGCCGCACACACATTTGTCGGGGTGCGGTCATCGCGTTACGACCGACGGGCCGATTCGCCTCAAGCGGAAAATGGAGCACCGCTGGGCCATCGAAGGAACGCCGGCCGACTGCGTTCGCGTCGCGCTGGCCAAGCTGGCGCCCGAAACCATGTGGGTCCTGTCCGGCATGAATCACGGTGGGAATCTCGGCGCCGACGTTTACATTTCCGGCACCGTCGCCGCCGTACGCGAAGCCGCGTTGCATGGCTTGCCTGCGATCGCTTTCTCGCACTATCGCAAACGCGGCGTAGAAATCGACTGGGACCGCGCCCGGCGCTGGATGGCGCTGATGCTGCCTGACTTGCTTGCCGACCCGGGCCCGCCCGGTTCGTTCTGGAACGTGAATTTCCCAAGCCTGTTGCCCGACGAGCCGGAGCCATGCGTCGTTCATTGCCCGCTCGAATCGGGCCCGCTGCCTCTGAGTTTTCGTGAAGCCGACGAGGGATTGCACTACGACGGCAACTACCACGCTCGGCCACGCGTTTCCGGAAGCGATGTCGATGTCTGCTTCGCCGGCAACATCGCCGTGACACGCTTGACGATTGCGACGTGATGCTCGCGCCCCGGTCGGTTCGAGCTTGCATTTTATTTATCTTTTGCTGCTGGGAATCCCGTTCATGGTCTGGTAAACTCAATAAACTGTCGGAAACCCACGCAGAGCCATTTTTTCAACCGCACGTTAGCCGGACGCGCATGCGACGGATGTTAAGTGAACCGGTCGTTTGTGCGTTTCCTTGGAATATCGTCTATGTCCGCGATTGTCGTTTGCGCTGCCTGCCAGACAAAGCTGAAAGTTCCGGAGAATACGACCGCCAAGGCGCTGCGCTGTCCGAAGTGTAAGGGCGCAGTTCCGCTGGCGGCGCCGAAGAAACCGTCATCGCCGCCGGAGGCCGCCAAGCCCAAGCCAAAACCGCCGAGTCCGCCGCCGGAAGAGGAGTTCGAGGTCAACGAAGCCGTCGAGGAGAAGGAAGAAGAGTTCGAAGTCAACGAAGCCGCGGATCACGATGAAGACGATGAGTCGGAAGCCGACGAGGAAACGGAAGCCGCAAAGGATTCCGCGCTGGCGAAGCTGGGATTTCTCGATGTCGAGGACGTCTTCGAGGAAGGCGGCGTTCCCGACGATGCTCGCGAGGCGATCGAAAAATCGTTCATCAAAAAGGAAAAGGCCCTCTGGGCAGGGCGCCCCGACCCGAAGATCATCGAGAGCAGCGCCTGGATCGGCTTGGTGGTCGGGCCGATTGCGCTCCTTGTTGCGTTGGGCGCATGTGGGGGTGGATCGGCATTCGCTCTCTTGTCAAGCGCGGAGATGATGGTCAAGCTCATCGTCGGCGGTTTTGCCGCGGCGGCGTTCTTGATGTTCGGCGGTGTCGGCGCTGTGGCGATTATCTTCCGTAAGAGCTTGGGAGGCAACGCCGCCGCCTGTTACGTTCTCACCAACAAACGCGCGTACATTTACGACGGCTCGCACCACGTTCGGGCGTTTTCGCCCGAGCAACTCGTCGAGATGAAATCGCAAGAGGCGTCGGGCTTTCCCGGAGCCGGCGACCTGATCTTCGCCTATGATCTCATGGGAGACGCCGGCGTTCAGGTCGACAAGGAGACCGCCCAACGAGCCCACGGACCCGGCGCTCAGCCAAGCACGCCCGTCGGATTTCTCGCCATCCAGAAGCTAAAGCTCGTTCGGCAGATGATTAACGAAATCCTGGTTCAGCCCGTGTTGGACACGATGGACGACAAGGGCAGGAAAAAGAAGAAGAAAAAAGACAAAGAGAAACGCCCGTTCGGATAAAACCGCTCCCGCGAGGCCTACCGCGCTTGCCTCGTGGCTTGACTCGCACTATCAAGGTTGCTTGCCATGCCGATTGTCACTGCGTGCACTGCATGCTCCGCCAAGGTCAAGGACGAGTTGCTTGGCAAATCGATCAAGTGTCCCAAGTGCGCCAAGGTCTTCAAGGTTGCCGCGGCCGGGGATGCCGCGGTTGCGCCCGTCAAGGCCGCCGCACCTGCGCCCAAGAAGCCCCCGGCTGCCGCCTGGGACGACGAAGACGACGGCGACGACGACAAGGAAAAAAATCGTCTCCCTGGGAGAACAAGAAAAAGCAATCCAAGGATGACGACGACGACGATGACGATGCGCCCAAAGGAAAAGCCAAGAGCAAAGCCAAGGACGACGATGACGAGGACGAAGATGACAAGGACGACAAGGACGTCGACGAAAAATTCGAAGAAATGCTCGAGGCAACCGAGCTCCCCGAAGAAACCAAGAGTATGATCAAGGGCGAACTCGGCCTGCGCGAGTCCGGCGTCTGGGTCGGGCAGCCCGATCTGAGAATGGCCCGTATCAAGTCCAGCATCAAGGGATTCATCGGTGCGTTCGTCGTCACGATCATTTGCGTCGTTCTCGGCGGCGCCGGCGGAATGGCCATCGAAGGATTTGGGTGGCTCGTGGGCATTGCGGCCGTGGTCCTTTGGTTGATCCTCGTTCCCATCATGTTTGTTGCCGCCTTTTTTCTTGACAGCAAAGCGGCGCGCAACACCGCCTACGTCATCACGACGAAGCGCTGCATCGTCTACCAGGCCGGCTGGTTCGGCAGCCCCGATCAAGAGAGCTTCTACCCCGATCTGCTCGCCCAGATGAACCGAATGCAGAGCTGGTTCTTCGGTGCAAACGCCGGCGACCTCGTCTTCCGCTCAGTTACCACCATCACGACCACCTACAGCCGGCGCCACGGGACCAGCACGTCATCCAGCACCACCTATTACGGCTTCCTCGGCATCAAGAACCTCGACGAAGCCGAACGCATGATTCGCGAAACGCTTCTGAGCGGCGACGATGACGACGACGATGATGACGACGAAGACGAAAAGCCGAAGAAGAAGAAAAAGAAGAAGTCCCCTTTGCCGCTTGCGGCGTAACACACGATCCGGCTTTGCCGCAAGAAGCGTGATTTCACGGGATCCCCGCCTGCGTCGGAAACGGGCCAGCGTCCAGCTTTAGCTGGTGGATGACGTTGTCGAGCTCCTCTTCGTCGCGCAGCATGACAAGCAACAAGTCGCGATCCAAATTGGCGACCAGCATTATGTCGATCAAATCCTGACGATGCCAACGATAGGTGAAGGAGGAGTACCAACTATTCGCCTGCCGAGCCAGGTAAATCATCGCGATGGCAAGCGGAGCGTAGAACCACCAGGTCTGCAGCAGTTCGCCAAGCGCTTCGCCGAACAGGCTGTCAAACCAGCGCAAATGAATGCCGATGATGAGGGTTGCCGCCACGACCATACAAGCCATGTAAGCAGTCCAACCCGGCTCCAACTGGGCATCGATACTGAGCAAGCGCCCGAACAGCTTGGCGTGCTTGCGCTCGAATTTTGACCGGTAGGATTCCGCGACATGCACCTCGCCGTCAAATAGGCCTATGGTAATCTCGTCCCCTTCGCGCAGCAGTTCACGAAACGTCTCGGCCCGGCGCAACAGGCTTTCGAGGCGTTCATCGAGAAAATCGTCGTCGATGTCGTCGGACATGTTGCACTCCGTTGATTAGCCCGCAGCGCAAGCAAGGGCCCTTCCTGGCTTGCGCTGCGGGCTAGTTGCCCCTGCCGATGCACCGGGTTTGTTTTACAATCTCCCAACACGCCGAACTCGAAAATCGGAGGCTCTCATGACGTCGATGCGCATCCTTTCGGCAGCGTGGATCGCGTTCTTCCTGGCAAACACCGCGTCGGCCGACGAAAAACTCGTGCTGCATCGCATCGCCTTCGGATCGTGCGCTCGGCAAGACAAACCGCAGCCGATCTGGGACGCTGTCGTTGCGACGAAGCCCGAGCTCTTTCTCTCACTCGGCGACAACATCTACGGCGACACCGAAGATATGGCAGTCATGAAGAAAAAGTACGATCTACTCGCCGCCATACCCGGTTGGAAGAAGCTCAAGCAGACGTGTCCGATTCTGGCGACCTGGGACGATCACGATTATGGCGTCAACGACGGCGGCGCGGAGTATCCAAGAAAGGACGACTCGCAGCAGTTGTTTCTGGACTTCTTCGGCATTCCCAAGGACTCGCCGCGCCGCGCGCAGAAAGGGATCTATCACTCCGAGGTGTTCGGCCCGACCGATAAACGCGTGCAAGTCATTGTGCTCGATACCCGCTACTTCCGCAGCCCGCTGAAAAAGAAGGCAGGCAAGGTCCCCTTCGGCGAAGGGCCCTACGAGCCCAGCCCCGACACGAAAGCGACCATGCTCGGCGAAAAACAATGGCAATGGCTTGAAACGCAACTCAAAGTCCCGGCGAAAGTTCGCATCCTCGTTTCCAGCATCCAGCTCGTCGCACAGGATCACGGCTGGGAAAAATGGCACAACTTCCCGCATGAACGCGAACGCCTCTACAAACTGCTCAAGGACGCCAAGGCATCCGGACTCGTCTGCGTCAGCGGCGATCGCCATCTCGCCGAGCTGTCGATGATGGACGCCGGCATCGGCTATCCGCTCTACGACCTCACCTCCAGCGGCCTGACGGAGGCTTCGCAAAAATGGCGCAGGCTCGAAACCAATCGCCATCGCGTCGCCACCATGAACTGGGGCAACAACTTCGGCCTCATTACCATCGACTGGAGCAAGGCCGACCCGCTCATTCGGCTCCAAATCCGCGACGGCGACGGCGAGGTAACGATTCAAGAGAAATTGCCGCTCAGTTTGTTGCAACCGGGCGCGATCAAGAGCAAAATCGTCGCCGGCGTGGTGCGGCTCAACGGCATGGTCATGACGCCAGAGATCGTCAAGTCGCTCCTGATGAAGGAAGTGACCGTGGAGATGAAGGTCGTCGCCACCGGCGCCACCAAAAAGGGGGACCTGATCTTCCTTAACGCCGACGCCGATCGTAAGAGCGAGAATAACTTCATAATCGTGCTCAACAAGGACGGTCAGGCGAGCCTCGCCAAAGCGGGAATCCCGCTACCGCGAACGCACTTCGAAGGGAAAGCGATTCGCGTCGTCGGCCTGTTGAAGATTTATAACGATCGACCCGAGATTATCGTGTCGGAGGCGAGCAAGATTCAGGTTGTCAACGAAATGCCGTGACCGCCTCTTATGGCGTAGCAAGACCATCCGTGTGCTAAGCCGCAAGCGGCGAAGGAGCAAACATGCGCAATTGGTCGATTATTGTGGTGATGGCGATAGCAGCGACGGCCACCGCCCAGGACGCCGACATCTTCGAACCCGACGCCAAGCTGAAGATCGAAGCCATGGGCCAAGGCGGCGGCGAAGGACCCGCCTGGCATCCAAAGTTCGGCGTCTTCACCTCCGGGCTCGACGGCAACATGCATCTTCTCGGCGTGGACGGCAAACAACGCGTCCACAAGAAAAAAGCAGGCACCAACGGCCTGCTCTTTGACAGCAAGGGATTTCTCATCTCCTGCGATTCCGAAGCCCGTCGCGTCTCCCGAACCGATCTCGACACCGGCAAGGTCACGATCCTCACTGCGGGATATCAAGGCAAGCGCTACAACAATCCCAACGATCTCACCATCGATTCCAAGGGGCGCATCTATTTCTCCGATCCGCGCTATGGCAGCCGCAACGGCATGGAAATTCGCGACGAAAAGGGCCAAACCATCGAGGGCGTCTATCGTATCGATCCAGACAGCACCGTCACGCGCATCATCGGCCGAGAGCTCGACCGTCCCAATGGCTTGCTCGTCTCCGCGGATGAAAAGTATTTGTTCGTGGCCGACAACAACAACAATTCGCTGACCGGCGCGCGCAAACTCTGGCGTTTTGACTTGAGAGCGAACGGGACGGTCGACTTCGCAAGCAAGAAGCTGCTGTACGACTGGGGTTTGGGCCGCGGTCCGGATGGACTGAAGCAGGATGTCAAAGGGCGTCTGTACGTGGCGGGTGGATTGACCAACCCGAACCCGCCCTTCGAGCCGGCCAAGGACAAGAAAGGCGGCGTCTACGTCTTCACGCCCGACGGCAAGCTGCTGACGTTCCTGCACGTGCCTCGCGATGAAGTCACGAACTGCGCGTTCGGAGGCGACGATCTAAGAACGCTGTACATTACCGGCGGCGGCACGCTCTACAGCATCCGCACCGCCACGCCTGGCCGCGTGCTCTTTCCGCCGGCGCGGTAGTTTCGCCGGCGTTCGCAGGTCGTCGTGACCGCCGCGAGCCTGCGGTGCTCTAAGAACGCCATCAGAACGTATGCCTCGTCACTTCGGAAAGATCGCGTCGATCTTGGCTGCCAAGCGGTATCCCGCCAATGCGACGCGGCGCTCGGCGATGCTGCGGGCGTCGGCCTTGTAGTGGGCCGGGAAGTCCGGGATTGCGATCGGCACGTCGTCACGTTCGGTGCTGGCGTGGCCTCCCTTCAACGCCTTCTTGCCATCCTTATATGCGAACGACGCCGCGATCCCGTGGCTTTCGTCGGCCCAGGACTTGTACGTTTCATTTTTCTTGAACTCGTGCATCTTGTTCTTCTGAAGCTGCGGCGCCCGATGAATCCCGTGCACAATCGCGTCGAAATGGGCGAAGCTCGATTTGTCGGTGCCGAGGACGTCATCCCAGAACGAATGGAGATTGGTCTTTCCGATGAGGAACAGATTGCCTCCCGCGTCCCCTTTGGGATAGTCTTTCGAGAAATAGCTCGTGCAGTGCAGCGGCTGGTGGATGTCGCCGACGAGATGGGCCAGCCAGCAAAACGCGATGGCCTTCGCTTCCGCCGAGACCTTCGGGTCCTTCAGATCGGCCTCGGCCTTCGCCAGGGCCTCGAGCAATGTCCCTGGGTTGTCGAGCTTGACCGGTAGTTTGAAGCTCGGATCGACCAGGGGCATGTCGAAGAAGTGATCGAATTTTCGATGATACTTGTAAACCGGGTGAGCCGCGATTTTCTCCTTGCTGAGCTTGCTGAACCTGGGCGTGCGGACGAAATCGGGCCAGGTTCCCGATTGCAAGATGGCCCACTCCACGTCGCTCACGCCTGCCGGCTGCCGTTGCTTGAAAAACTCAGTGCTATCGCCGATTTTGGGAAAGTCCTTGATGGCGACAAAGTGCGGGTGATTCTTCAAGAGATCGAAGACCGCCCTTTGCTGGCCATCCGTGATCTCCAAGCAGGCGATCCTGGCGACGGCGCGATGGCCGAACCCGTTCCAGCCAAAAACGGGAGCGGCTCCAACCAAGGTGCCGAAGAGAATCGCAGCGCTGACATAGAGTCGGCGGTGCATGGATACGTCTCCCCATGAATTGAATGGCGTACCCGTCGATTTGTGACGGATACACAAGCCGTTCGCAAGAAAAGTGTCAAGGACATGTTATGCAATTTCAATGATGCGGATGGCACTCAAAGTCATATCCCTGTTCGACCAGAGCTTCGATCAATTCCTTGGCGCCGAGAACATCGTGGGCGATGCCGACGCCATGAAAGGCCGACGGCGCCGCGAGCAACTTCCGGGCGACAAAGACGGCGGGTAGCGCCGCCATGCGTTGACCGTTTTTGCCTGCCACAATCGCTGCCGTTCGCTTGCGGCCATCGGGATAGAACAACTCGGTCATCACGGCGCCGCCCGAAGTGCCGATCCCGCGCAACAGCCGCGAAGGCAATTCCAGGAGCCATGCCGAACCGGGTCCCAGCGGGATGCCAAGCCAGGCAAGGAACGCGATGCCGTAAGTGGCGAGGCGCAGTTCGAAACCGACTTTCACAGAGACAGCGCGCACGCCGAGCAGCGTCGGCAGCACGTCGTAATCGGGACTATCGAAGTTGAAGACGCCGCGCGAACCGAACGGCGGCGGCAATTCGACTACCTCCCGATCGCGAAAACCGAGCAGCGTTCCTTGCGGGGAGGCAATCGGTTGTCCGAGTGCGCCCAAAAGCGACTGCATCGCCGCTTGCCCTTTTGGATTGTCGTTGCCGATGAACAGCGTCACCCGCGCTCGCTCCGGCATCGTCGTTGCGCCGTGTTGCGCGATCAATCCGAGCGCCGCGGAGATGCCCGGCAAGCTCGAACAGCCGTAGACCGCCGCCAATTCTGCATCCCGATACTGGGCGGCATAGCCGCGCACCATAGTCGCATAGCGGCGGTCGTCCGCGATGTCGATGTAATGGCATCGCGCGGCAAGGCAGGCATCGAGCAAACCCGAACCAAGCGACTGGAAGGGCCCAGCGCAGTTGATGGCAACCCGGCAATCCTGAAACGCCGATCGGCACGAGTCGGCCTGCTTGACGTCGACCTCGCGCCCTCGATGGCCGGGCCCCAGTTGTTCCGCCAGCTTGCGAGCCTGAACACCGTCGCGCCCCGCCACAACGACCGGAATGCCGAGCTTGGCCAACTCCCGGCATACATGGACGCCGAAGGTTCCGTACCCGCCGACGACGAGAACCGCGGTCACGACTCCACCTCCGCCGCACTAAGTTCGTGCGCGACGAGAAGTGTGAAGATGCAAAACAGCCCGAGCGTTGGCCCGGTCGCCCATTCGACATGCCACGCAATTCCGGTGCAACCGGCGGCTGCCAGAAGTGCTCCAAACAACGTTACACCATAACCAGCCGCCAACAACCACGTCGAGACACGCGGTCGCTGGTGCAGCGTGATCGTCATCAGGAGCGTGCCCATCGTGTACAGACCATTGGCAACGATCAGGCTGATCGCCCCTGTCGCACGTTCCACGGTCAAGAAGAGGCTCTCCGGAAGGGGCCGCTCCGCTGCGAGACGCGGCAGCGCGATGAGGAAGACGGTATCGCAGCACAGGTCGATCGCCCCGGCCGCCAAGACGACGCTGCATGCCAATCGCCCCAACCAGGCGGATTCACCTAATCGCTGGGCCGCGATCGCGAAGAACGCCACCACCGCCGGCACGCAAAGCATCCAGACGGCCCAGCCAAGCATCCATCCGAGCGGCGACGCAGCCAGATAGTCGACCCGCTCAGCCAGCGGAACCGCGGGCGTGCCCGGACGCATGCCAATTGCCGCGAACGCCAACCCGATGCCATGCAGCACGACATTGAGCCAGGCGACGAACGTCAAGGTGGTCACATGGTCCTTTCACGTTGGCTTGGGTTCGTCCGGCGCGGCGGGCCAGAGTTGGAAGTCGCGCCAGAAGCTCGGCCACGCGTCGTACAGGTACATCCCAAACGGAATCCACCAGATGAAGTCGTTGGGGATCGACGTTACGAGCATCCGCGCCGGCCATTCACCATTGGCGACCAGCGCGACCATGCCGATCGGTCCGGCGACTTTGCCGAACATGCCCACGGCGCCGAGAATGAACCCTTTCTCCGGCGCCCGAGCGATCTCAAGATAAAGCACGCCGTACAGTCCGATTACCATTCCCAGGCATGCGTAGATTTGCGGATGGTTCAATTCGGGCATGCCGCCGAAGCGGAAGGACCATTGCGGATCCCACGCCGCGTGTAGGCCCCAGCAAATGTTGTAGGCGCCTGCCAAGAGAAACACGATGCGATAAAGGTTTCGTCGCGATTGCACGTAGGAGTCTCCAAGAACAAAATCGAGTTCACGTTGGATGGTAATTGGACAGCGCCGCTTTTTCAACTTGGTCAACACCTTGCAATGCATTTCTTGTACGTAACTCCTTTAGAAACCAGCTCGTACGCGCATTCGTTGCACGCACACACCCGCACACCCCCCTCCCGAAATGCAACGAAAGCGGGAACCAGTGTGAGCAACGCGCGTTCGCCACAAGCAGGGGTAGCAGAGCTTCAAAAGTGGCGCTGTCCAATTAGTGTATCCGGCGCGGGTGGGCGCGAAACCGTCGAGCAAGCGCGACGCGCGACGATGCCGGTCGGACGAGTCCGCTTGACCGCGCTTGAGCGTTCCGGTATCAGGCCTTGGCTCATTGGAGGGCGAAGTGGGAATGACACGGACGATGCGCTCAGGTCTCTTGTTTTTCCTGCACCTGCTCTTTTTGCCAGGCTGTCGGCTTTTCCCTCCCGCCGACTATCCGTCCGAAGGTCCGCCACCGGTCAAGAGTGAACACAATGCCCAAGCTGACCCCATCGATCCGTTGACCGGCAAACCCGTGGCGCGGCAACTGCAATCGGTCTCGGCGGTCGACCTGCGCGATCCCGATAAGCCGGCGAAGCTGCGCAATTCGGACCCTCCTTATGATGCGGGGTCATCGCCCGTTGGCACCGACGTCAAGAAAAAAACGCCCGACGGGATCAGCGGCATCGTCACGCTCGAACCGCGCCGGGCCGCCGATTCGCATGTGTTTCCGGCCCATCAGCCTTTGCCGATGCTCGACAAGGCCACCGATTTCGAGCCGGTCGTCAAGGCGTGGCAATGCATGCTCGAAGGCCGACATCCCGACGCGATCAAGCACCTCAGCGCCTATGACAACGAAAAACAGGAGTTGTTCCTTCGCCTTCTGCCGCCGCTGACGACGCTCGTCAAGAAACGCATTCAGGACCTGACCGCCGAGGAGGTCGCGGTGCTGCACAAGCAGTTCACGGCCATGCTCGACGATCTGCGTCCTCGCTGTGAGTTGCAAATCAGCAAGATGTGTTATTGCAAGGAAGTGCGCGGGTTCGCCAACTACGATGCACTGCCGGACCATTATCCGTTTCTCGGCGGACTGGCGGACCGCATCGGCGAGAAGGTGCAGTTGTACATCGAACTCAAGAACTTCGCCAGTGAGCCGACGAAGGATGGGGACTTCCTCACCCGGCTGACGTGCTCACTGGAGCTAACCGATTCGACGGGCAAGCAAGTTTGGCAGAAGCGGGTCGAAGGTCGAGAAACGACGCTGCTAAGGCGGATGCGATTGAATGATTTTCACGCCCGCTACATTTTCTTCGCGCCGGCCATACCAGCGGGAACGTACCGCTTGACCTTGTACGTTGCCGACGAAACCGATCCGGCTCGGATTCGCCGCACCAGCCGATCGCTGGAGTTTCGCGTCACGCCGGTCGCCAATCAAGCGAGCACGCGATGAAAATCGTAGTCCGCACGCTCCGCGTGAGGGCTTCCGTGGTTCGCCAAACTTTTCCTCTTGCGCATTTTCACTTTTTTCTTGACATTTCACAAATAGAAATTATTCTCTATGGTTGCAGCTGGAGGAACCTTGTCGCGCGGGAGAGAAGGATCATGACGCACCCAACGCGATTCATACAGACGATTTTGGAGCAGCCCAACGAGGATTCACCTCGTCTCTGCTATGCCGACTGGCTGGAGGGCAATCGCAACCCGCTTGGCGAGTTCATTCGATTGCAGTGCAATCCGGATCGCTCCCGCGAACGCCGCGAGCAGGAGCTTTTGGCTGAGCACCGAGGCGAATGGTCGGCCGCGCTGGCCGACTGCGTGCGTTGGTGCAGCTTTCGCCGCGGATTCATCGAGGAAGTAGCGCTGAGCGATCTGCAGTTGATCCGGCATGCGCGCGATCTGTTCGCGCAGGCGCCGATTCGCGACGTGCATCTGTCCAACGACGGAAACCGGCTGCATGCCTTGCCGGCCCTGGACGATGCGCGGGCCACGTTCTTTCTGGATTTGTCGTCGCAACGACTCGGCGATGACCGCATCAAACGCCTCGCCGATGCCCCGATGCTCGCGCATGTGCACGGGCTCAACGTGAGCAACGTCGGCCTCAGCGACGACGGACTGGTCAGCCTGTTCGCGTCGCCGTTCCTGACGCAACTTCGCGAGCTGTACCTCAACGAAAACCCGATCCACGACGACGCCATCCGGCGCTGCCTCATGTCGCCGGCGCTCGAGAAACTCGATTGGCTCGACATTCGCTTCACCAAGCTCACCGACGAGAGCGTCGGCATCCTGCAACGAATTTTGGGCGGCAAGGTCCGGTACGGCAACACCTACTAAGGTTTGGCCAAGTTTCTTAGGGTGCGGCGGATGGACAACGCACAAGGCCGACCATGATGGTCGGCCTTGGTGTTTACATGTTCTTTTCAGGGTCCTTCTTGTCCGGCTCCTTATCCTTGGGAGGCGGTGGCTGTTCCTGCTTCGGCGGCTCCATTTTCGCCGGCGTGCCGGGCGAGGAACCGACAAACTTTGGAACCGTCGGCAACTTCTCGTCGTTGTACTGGTAGTAGTCGTAGGCCAAAAAACCCGTGCCGGCGGCGAGCGCCAACAGCGAGATTGCCAGCATCCCCGTCCAGGCATCATTGGTCGGAATCGAACCACCGGACGGTTCGCCTTCTTCAATGATCTCCTCGTCGTCGTCTTTTCGCTTCTTGGCCATAACTCTTTGCTCCAGCGGGGCCGCAACGAAACACGCGGCTCCTCGTGCTTGGCTTCTCGTTATTTGCTGAGCTTGCTGGTAACCAGGTCGCCTTCGCGCAGGACCGGCGGCGTCGCGGTGCTTGTCAGGACGAGCCTCGCCACGGAGCTATGCGCCTTGGCGTCGATGACACGGATCATGCCAAGATACTTCGGCGAAGGATACAGGCGGTAGACTTCGAGCGTGTTGTTTTCCTTGAGCCCTTGGTCGGTGCCGAGGGAGAGCTGGACGAATTGCCCCTCGACGCGTTCGATCTTGCCGTTGAGCATGAGCACCGGCGGCCGAGCCTCGTTCGGGTTGCTGACCGACGTTGGCGCCCGATCCGATGTGATGCCGGCTTCCAGGCGTGCGACTTCCTTGGTGAGGTCGCGGACTTGCTGCAAGAGATTCTCGTTTTGAATTTGCCGCGTGCGCGCCAAGGCCTCGAAAGTTGCGACGGCCGTGCGAATCTCCCTCACTTTTTGTTCCAAGCCGACGATTGAGCCTTCACGGTCGCGGATCGTTACCTTGAGGATGTCGACCTCGCCGGCGAGACGTTTGGCGAGTTCTTTGGCCTGCGTTTCGGACAGCCCTTTGTCATCGAGTTGCGCCTTCATCTCGTTCATGCGGGTGTCGAACTCTAGTTCTTTGGCGATCTTGGCGACTTCGAGGTCTTTTTGTTTTTGCTTTTCCTTTTCCAACTCTTCTTTCACCTGCCGGTAATCGGCAGTCACCTTGGCCATCATCGATTCGGTGACATCGCGGCTTTGCTTCAGGGCATTCGCCTCGGTGTTCAAGGCGTGGTAGCGTTCCTTCCATTGCGTGCGGAGAGCGAAATCGAATACCAGGAATCCGCCGACGGCCATGGCAAAGATGAAATTCAAGATCACGAGTATCTTGCCGACAGTGTTCATGGTTGATCCCCCACCCCGTGATTCCTCCACGGGCGAATGCCGCAGCTGGCGCCGCATTCGCCGCAGTTCCCCGAATCACACTCCGCGGGCATGTCGGAGTATACGATCTCCCTCACAATGAGCCGCGGAGTATGCCGAGCAAACGGAATCTGTCAACCGGAATTCGCCGCCACGGGGCGCCGGCATCCAGTGGATTTCATTATTGCCTCCTTCGACCACGGAATCCAGAGGAATTAGGCAAAAAGAGAGAACTCGTTCCCAGGCGCCGCCTGGGATCGCATGGTGTGCTAAATGACTGTGTGCGATTCGGCTGCAAGATCGTAGACATCACCACCCGCGTGATGAAGGCAGCCTGATAACCGTCACGCTCAACCGACACCCACTGTCCGACCATCACGCGGAGCGTGATGTCTACGATCGGTCGCTGCACATTCGCGCACATTGATTTAGGAAACACATGCATCGCTTCTGAACACAACGGCAGGCAGAGCCTGCCGGGCCGTGCGTTACCCGGCAGAGCCTGGGAACGAGTTCTGTGCGACAACGGGCCGTCGCACTCCAAAGATGTGCTGTCAATTTGCTTTTGGCCCGAGCTTGAGCTACGGTTAGTTGGAGGAGCCTATGCAAGCGACTATACAGAAGCAGATCAATCGCCGGAGATCGGAACGCCGCAAACCGCGCCGCACCGTCAAGATCGAGTGCCGCAAGGGCTCGTTGGGGCTTGGTGCCAACCTGTCCTCGGAGTTGCTCGACGTATCGGACACCGGGGCCCGACTCATCATCGTCGACGAACTCGCTCGGCTGGACGAGGTGGAGTTGATCATCAACGGTTACGGCATGAATCGGCCGATCAAGCGCATGGCTTCGGTGCGCTGGATCGTCAAGATGGAAGATGGGCGATTCTGCATCGGCGCCGAGTTTCAGAAACGCCTAGAATACCGCGATTGGCAGAACCTCGCCTCGCCCAATTGAGACAATTTACCGTAGTAGCGGTGCGTGAAACGCACCTTTCAGCGATCGGTGTGTTTCACGCACTCTACGGAAAATTGGTCCCGCCCGCCTTGCAATCACTTCGCCATCGGCAACACCGCCGGCCAATCATAGCCGATCGATGCTTCTTCCTCACCGCTTGACCTCGCGCGGGCCATGGCGTTTTTGTAGCGCGCCAGGGCCATGAGCGGGAAATAGAGGCGGTACATGTGGTACTTCAGATAAAAGACCTTGGGGAAGCCGGTGCCGGTGAATTGGTCTTCCTCCCAATTGCCATCGGGTTGCTGGCTGGCGATAAGCGACTGAATGCCGCGATGCACGCTGTCGGAGTCGGCTTCACCGGCAGCGATCAGCCCGAGCAAGGCCCAGGCAGTTTGCGACGCGGTCACGGTACCTTGGCCTGCTAGCGACGGATCGTTGTAGCTTTGGCACGTCTCGCCCCAGCCGCCGCTAGGTTGCTGTGCTGACTTAAGCCAGGCGACCGCCCGCCGGACCATCGGTTGCGTCATGTCGAATCCGGCCGCTTCCAGGCCGATGAGAACTTGCCAGGTGCCATAGATGTAGTTGACGCCCCATCGGCCGATCCAGCAACCGCGCGGATCTTGGGTCTTGGCGATAAATTCGAGGCCACGGTCGACCTGGGAATGTCCGACGCCCATGCCATACTGCCCTAGCGCCTCCAGAACGCGGGCAGTGATGTCGGGGCAACTTGGGTCGAGCATGGCGTTGTGATCGGCGAAGGGGACCTTGGTCAGGATTTCGTGATTGATGTCGCGATCGAACGCCGCCCAACCGCCATCTTGGTTTTGCATTTGCAACAGCCAATTGAGGCCACGGCGTACGGCGGGAATGAGGTTGTCGTCCTGGAGCGGATCGGCGCTAGTGGCATCGCCCTCCCTGGATGCCATCTGCGAGCGCGATGGCGCAAGCGCGGTCGAGTGCCACGCCTTGCCGCTGCGGGCGAGGCCCATGAGGACCATCGCGGTATCGTCGATGTCGGGATAGAAGCCGTTGTTGTATTCGAAGAACCACCCGGCCGGTTCGGCGCCGGGGTTCATCAGGCTCCAATCGCCCGGCCGACGCACTTCGCGTTCGATCAGCCAGCGAGCGGCGTGCGTAATCGCCGGATCGTGCGGATGCGCACCGGCCATTGCCAGCGCGTTGACCGACAGGGCGGTATCCCACACCGGCGAAAAGCACGGCTGCACGCGCAAGGTATCGGCTTCTTCGAGCATCAGGTCGTCGAGTTGCTTGAGAGCGTATTGCATCTCGGGCGAATCGGCGCCGTGGCCAAGGCAGTGCAGGCTGATGATCGTGTAGATGATCGGCGGGAAGATGGCGCCGACGCCGTCGGAATCCTGGAAATGATCGAGCATCCACTCGGCAGCCCGTTCGATTGCCTTTTTCCGAATGAACTGCGGGCCCCACACTTCGAGAAACTTGATGATCCAGTCGGCCGCGAGAAAGAAGTTCGTCCACGTCAACAATCGCTTGGTCGGCGGGTGCGGCCAGCGCGGTGTATGGGGATCGTCGAGAAACAACTCCGCCACGCCTTCCTCGGACGGTACTTTGCGCATCGGCTTATGGGCGTAGAACAGGCTGAGCGGAATGATGATCGTCCGCGTCCAGGCCGACATGGCGTAGATGTTGAAGTACATCCACTTGGGCAGAAAGATCATCTCGGGTGGCACCGCCGCGCAGTTCTCGTACGGGAATTGGCCCAAGAGCGCCAGGTAGAACTTCGTATAGCTGTTGCACGCTTCCGCCCCGCCGCCTTGGCGAATCAATTCGCGAGCGCGGACCATGTAACCGGCGTCCGCGGGATGGCCGGTGAGCTTGAGCGCGAAGTACGCTTTAACGGAAACATTCAGGTCGACGGGACCGCCCGGGTGGTTGGCCCATGCCCCGTCCGGGCGTTGCTGTTGAACCAGATAGGCGGCGGCCTTGTGCACCTTGGATTCGCCCGCGCGCCCAAGAAAGGCCATTAGTAGGATGTATTCGGATTCGAGAATCGTGTCGCCTTGCAGCTCGCCACGCCAATGGCCGTCGGGATTTTGCAGCGACAACAGGCAGCGCCGCGCTTTTTGCAGCGTCGGTTCGACACCGAACTTGTGGAGGATGGGAGCTAGGTGTGCAGGCGTCGAGCCTGTACGGACGGTTTTTGCGATTGTTTGCGTCGCGAGCGCGGACATCCTATCCCCTATCGGTGCCGAGTGGTTCCTTTGTCGAGGCGGCAAGCATTTCGCTCGCCAACCGGCTGGCAATGCTGCATTTCCACGTAGCCGCTATGAGGATCTTATAACGACGGGTGCACAAAAGAGCAAGTGCAGCGACACTCGAACGTGTTCACAGCTTACGCAAATTGGGACAAATAGGATGTTCGCGATGATCAGCGGTGACGGAAGGAAAACGGAGTAACTCCATTCTCCCCAGAGTCCCGATCCATTTCAATTTCTCGGTGATCGTGGCTTTTGGACTATTGTCCTGCTCGCCGGTTTTGTTGATTTGCGGCCCCGACGAGCGCAGCACATAAAATACACCAAAATCCAACCATGCCGATTCCGAGGCACGTGAGTACGATCGACGAGACCATAACGATGCCGTTGAGCACGATTCCAAAGATGCCGCACACCCAGCCGCGCTGATCTTGCGAGAAGGCGCCCAGGACCCCAAGCACCAAGCCGACGAAAGAGATTCCCGGTATGGTCACTGCCGCAATGGCCAACGCGATAAAAAGGCCATCGCGATTGGCGGCGCCCGCGGCAATGCCTGGCCTGGTGAAAAACACGATCAGCGTGCCGGCCCAGAGGACAGCGCTGATGACGCCCAAGACGAGCGACGTGATGCCGAGCAGTGCGCCTTGACCCTGCGGTGCCTCGGCGCTGGGTTTTCGCACGTTGAAATCGTCGTCATCGTTCAGATCGTCGTCGCGCCAGCCCATAGGATTCCTTTGCCTGCAACGAGGTCCCGCGCCGATCATGCCGGCGTCGCGCCAAGGCCGAGTCCGGTTAACGTCTCGGTCGCCATCGTGCCCGTCTGGATCCGCATGATGCCGGGATGGCTCTTCGCCCACGGCTCATTGGCAGCGGGGCAGTACTGCCGCCCATTCGATTCGATGGCCGCCACGCCGGGGACCTGGGCTGCCAGCCCTGCCGAGTGGATGAGGCTGGCGCCGACGCAGGTCAAATCCTGCACGCACAGGAACATGCCGTACTTTTGCGCCGCCACTGCCATCAATAGCGATTGCGTCTGCCCTTTGCACGCCTTCAAGGCCGCGCCGGTGTAGCCCATCTCGCGTGCTAACAGCAAGCTTTCCAGATCGATGAGCGATTCGTCGATGACCACGGGCCGAATCTTGGACGCCTCATGCATGACGTTCTGCCGATTCGCCTTGAGATCGCGAGCCGTCGGCTGCTCGATGTATTGAATGCGTTCGAAGCCGTCCGGTCGATGGCTTTGAACTTGACGCAAGAACTCGAGCAGATACGCGACGTTTGGGCATTTCTCGTTGAAGTCGAGCGAATAATACCATTTGGCAATCCCCCGCTCCTGCTGAACCTGCGTCGCCACGCGATCGACAGACACGACGCGCTGCACGTCCCAGTCGAGGTTATCGCCGTTGAGCTTGATCTTCAGGTGCGTTAGGCCGTCGGCGTGAATCCACTCGCCGAGCGTTTCGGGCAACCCGTCGTCGATGCGTTTGACGAGGTCTTTTTCCTCCAAGGGATCGAGTGCGCCGACAAGGTGATACAACGGCATCTGCGCCTTGGGCGTCTTGCTCACGTAGCGGTCCAGCGATTCACCCTTGAAATCCTTGCCAAGGTAATGGCCCACGTCATGGCTCATGAAATCGGGACCGTATGTGTAATAGCAATTGAGCCCATGGACTTTGCCGAAGGCGTCATGTAGGGCGGCGTCAAAGGGGCTAGCACAGACAAGGGTGCAAAGTGCGGGGACCGTTTCAGCGCGTGGGGCTGCCTCCTCACCCCCGACCCCTCTCCCCCGGTGGGGAGGGGGGAGAGAAATCTCGCTGGCCGCCTTGAGAAATTGGTGTTCGAGATTCCACGTCAAATCGATCGGATGCCCGACTTCCGTACTTGACCGCAGGATGTCGGCGATGCGTTCAACCACGGCTTTCATCGCGGCGAGCGTTTGATCGTACGTCAACGTCTTGGAGGGAAACGACCAGACATTACCCAACGGCATCGAGCCGAACCCGCGCGCCGTCTTACCCGCGCGCGTACGAACGGCGACGTCAACGTTCAGAATCGTGACCCGGTCGAGGGCCGTGCCGCCGAACTTGATCGGCGTACGATAGCGAAAATCCTCGTAGGAGAAGCGAACGTCATCGACGCGAATGTCGGTAGATTTGTCCATGCGATCCTCGAATTCGGGACGCGGTTTCGAGGATCATTCTATGTAGCACGGGTTGCAATATGTGAGAACCGACGAGCCGAGCCGCGTTAGCGGCCGGTTGATGATGTGTGATAGAATCTACTGGCCCCTCACGGGGCTCGGCTCGCCAATGATCGATCACACAACGCGATACACCGGCAGCACGGTGATGCCTTCGAAATAGGACTTTCCGGGCAACGCGTTGTATGCGAAGCCCTGCTCTTGCAGCATGTCGAGAAAGTAGAACTGATCGTACACCGTGACCCGGCGATTGATACACCAGTTCACGTAGGTCAGGTAGAGATCCAACGCCGGATAGCGAGCGTTGGAGGCGACCAAACAGCACGACTTGACGAACCCCTTGAGCGTCTTGGCTATTTTCACGTTGTCCTCGTCGGTTGGTGCCACAGCCTCGCAAGCGAGGTTTCGGGCCGGCGTGTGCGCGGTGCTCATCGCCTATACGCTATCTAGGTCATCCTAACGCCACTCGCCAGCAAAATTGAGTGAAATCAAGGAATTTTGCAAAACCGAGGGTCCGGTCGTAACGATGACAGGGGTCGAGGAAAATGCACAGCCTCGGCAAAGGTTGAGCAGCCCGCAAGGTTCACCGAGGTTGCGCAAACGCTCGAAAAATCACCGGCCCTTCGCACTTCGCTTTCGCCTTGTGCACTTCATCCCGCAGCCCTATCATTCATTTCAACTCGAAATTGTTTGCGCTAACGCAACTTTTCCAAGCGTCTACCATGTGGCTCACCGACCGACTGGACCTGATCCGAACCGCACGCACACTGCATGAACCGCTCGCCGGCGACGTGGCGGGAGATGAAGGTGAACTCGCCGCCCTGACGTTCATCCAAGATTGGGTCAGCTCGCAAGCTCGCGAATGCCGGGTGTATCCATCGTTGCGCGTGCCGCGACCCGATGCCAAGGGCAAATTCGAGATCGACCTCTTGCTGCTTGGGCCGAACGGCTTGCTCGGTCTGGAGATCAAACACTGGGGTGGGCGCGTCGAACTCGGCCGGCCGGGACGCTGGCATCAAGTCAACAGCGTCGGCGCCGAAGTCGAACATGACGATCCGGTCGAACTCCTCGGCAAGAAAATGGATGCCGTGCGGACTTATGTGCAGGATGTGAACAAGGTGACCGTCGCCGCCCGTGCGATTCATCGGCGCGTCGTATTCACGAATCCGAAGGTATTGCTCGGCCCGAACCTGGCGCGGCATCCGGACGTCGTGCCGCTGCCGACGTTGGCGTCGATGCTTACGCCGTTGCTGCATCCAAACCCGTCGGGATGGTGGTCGAGCTTCAAGCGCCTGCTCGGCATCGAGCAGACACTCCCGCACGCCATCGACGATCCGAGTCCGGTGGTGCGCGCCCTCGATCGCTTGCCGACGTGGGATCGCATCACCCTGTACGGGGGCCGCATCCTCAAAGGCGACCTGGTGAAGCCGGAGATTCAGCTCGTCGGCAGCCAGGCGCTGCGGCGGCGCGACGCTTCGCTCATTCAGGTTTCGATACCGCGCAGCTACCTGTTCGGATTCTTCCACTCGCCGACCGTTTCGTGGACCGATGCGACCGGCGTCGCCCGCTGCGAATACCTGCTTCTGCCTCAAGAGATCGCCATTCGCCTGGCGGGGCAGAGCGATGTCGAACGCGTTCGCAGCGAACACATCACCGAAATCGCGCTCGGCTGGCACGACGAAACCTACTACGACGCCCCGCGCCCTGAGCTCGGCACGTACCTCGGCAACATCTATCAAGGCGTCGTCGTCGGCATCAAGGACTTCGGCATCTTCGTCAAGCTCGACGACCACCGCGACGGCCTGGTCCACATCTCGCGATTAAAGCGCCACGGCCGCTCGCCCACCGATTACCGCACGGGCCAGCAAGTCCGCGTCAAGGTGACGGAGACGCGCGTGCGCAACGGCAAGGACGAGATTTCGCTGGAGTTGTGTTAGGCCCGGATATTTCGAGGCGCCGCGTTGGCGAACGTGTCCGTATCGGATAGATCAGACAGTAAAGAATATTTCCCGCCAAATACTCTCTTTCGCTTTCGTGTTTTCATGATACGATTCCTGACGCTACTCGTTTGCCTACTTCCCGCGGCGGCCGTGGCCCAGGACAAAGCCGTCACGCCCGAGCAGGCCGAGTTCTTCGAGAAGCGCGTGCGGCCGGTGCTCGTGCAGCATTGTTACGAATGCCACTCCGCGACGGCGAAGAAGGTGAAGGCGGGGCTGTTGCTTGACAGTCGAGCGGCAATGCTGCAGGGTGGCGAGAACGGGCCGGCGCTTGTGCCGGGCGAACCGGACAAGAGCCGGCTGATCGAGGCGATTCGCTACACCAATGTCGATCTGAAGATGCCGCGCAAGGGCAAGCTTCCCCACGCGGTCATTGCCGACCTGACGACGTGGGTCAAGATGGGCGCGCCCTGGCCGAACGACAAGTTGATTAAGAAAAGCACGTATAAAGATTTTAACCTACTCCAGCGCAAGAAGGACCACTGGTGCTGGCAGCCGATCCAGGCCAGGCCGGCGCCGAAGGTTCAGGACACCGCTTGGCCGACGAACGACATCGATCGATTTCTCCTGGCAAAACTGGAGGCGAAGGGGATCAAGCCGGCGCCGCCGGCCGACCCGCGGACGCTTCTGCGCCGTTTGCACTTCGACATCATTGGGCTACCGCCGACGCGGAGTGACGTGGACGATTTTGTCAAAGCGTGGGATGCGGCGGGCGCTAAACGGGGGAAGGTGCTGGAGGATGCCGTCGATCGGTTGCTCGCGTCGCCGCACTTCGGCGAGCGTTGGGGCCGGCATTGGCTTGACCTGGTCCGCTACGCGGAAAGTCGCGGGCACGAGTTCGACTTCACGATCCCGAACGCCTATCAATATCGCGATTACGTCATTCGGGCGTTCAACGCCGACGTGCCCTACAACCAGTTCGTGATGGAACACATTGCTGGCGACGTGCTGAAAAACCCGCGCATGAGTTCCCAAGCCACCGCATTCAACGAATCGATCCTTGGCACCGCGTTCTGGTTCCTCGGCGAAGAATGCCATTCACCCGTCGATATCCGCCTCGATCAGGCCGACCGCTTCGACAATCGCATCGACGTGATGACCAAGACCTTTCTCGGCCTGACCGTCGCCTGTGCCCGGTGCCACGATCACAAATTCGACGCCATCTCGACGAAGGATTATTACGCCTTATTCGGCATTCTCGAGAGCAGCAGTTATCGGCTCGCACGATTCGACACGATCACGCAACATCGCAAGATTGCGCAAGAGATGTGGCGCCTTCGCAACGATGCACGCCGCGACCTGCAGCGCTTCATCGCCGCGGAGGCCGAGCCGACCGTCAACGCAATGCATGAGTATCTACTCACGGCGGCCGGTATCGAGGATCATGCGGCCAAGCTGAACCCAGAATTGCTCAAACGCTGGAAGTCCGCCCTCGCCGTGGCGGCAAAGGACGAGACGTCGCCGCTCTACGCGTTCGCCCAGGTCGCCGCCAATCGCAATCGCCCCGCGGACGAAGTGCTGGCCCCGATCCTGCAACGCTGGAAAATCGAAGCAGCGCCGGCGCCGAAGGGCTTGGAGATGATCGCTGACTTCGAAACGCGTGTCGACGAGAGCCGAATCGATAGCCCGGGCTTTGCCTCCCTGCTGCCTGGCGATATCGTGCTCGGTTCCGTGGCGAATCGCCCCATCG